>Ga0182021_10000292_pt1 | contig 51272 bp, 40 predicted proteins | sample 612E3MmetaG_FD_120493 | JGI IMG/M metagenome (GOLD analysis project Ga0182021, IMG submission 120493) | Permafrost microbial communities from Stordalen Mire, Sweden - 612E3M metaG (Illumina Assembly) | ecosystem: Environmental > Terrestrial > Soil > Wetlands > Permafrost | place: Sweden... | reverse complement strand
GTCCCATTCTTACAGCTCGCACGATGGACCCGAAATCGTCATCGAGCAACACCAGAGAGGCGGATTCTCTCGCAACGTCCGTTCCGCGACCCCCCATCGCGATTCCGATATGAGCGGATTTCAAGGCGGGAGCATCATTGACGCCGTCGCCCGTCATCGCGACCACCTCACCGTTGCTCTTCAGCGCCTCGACGAGCCGCAATTTCTGCTCGGGGACCATACGCGCAAAGATACTCACGGTGCGCACGCGCTCTGCGAGTTCCGCATCCTTCATCTCCTGAAGCTCAGTTCCCGTGATACACTCCCCGGGGTTTCTCAGACGAATCTCTTGGGCAATACTCTTTGCCGTCCCGGGATAGTCCCCGGTGATCATGATGACCCGGATTCCCGCCTTGTAGCATTCTTCGACGGCATCCGCCACCTCCGGTCGAACCGGATCCATGAGACCGAGGAGCCCGACAAACTCGAACTCAAAATCATGTTGAACCGGTGGAAGCTCTCCCTGTCTGATGGATGCGCGTGCGATACCCAGAACTCTTCTTCCCCTGGAGGCGAGCAGATCAACCCCCTCTGTGATCGCTTTTCTCCCGGCCGCTGAGAGATGGCAAAGATCGGCCATCACCTCAGGCGCCCCTTTTGAGGCGACAACGTGATGATTCCCATCAGGAGAGCTCCACACCCGCGTCATCGCAAGCTGCTGCCTGGTGAGCGGGTATTCCTTCAGCAATGTCCAGTCTCTGTGAAGATGTTCGGTCTGGCCGAGCATGCGGTTCCCCAGGTCCTTCATGGCCTTTTCCATCGGATCGAACGGGTCAGTGGGGCTGGCCAGGATTGCGTATTCCACCACCGCGTGAAACTTCTCGGGAAGCACGGCGCCTCGTTCTTCGGCCACCAGGACCTCACCATCAACATACAGATCGTGTACCGACATCCGGTTCATGGTGAGCGTCCCTGTCTTATCCACACACAGTACGCTTGCAGACCCGAGCGTCTCAATTGCAGGGATACGCCTGGTGAGCACGCGATGGCGTGAGATGCGCCACGCACCGAGAGCCAGGAAAATGGTGAGGACGACCGGGAATTCCTCGGGCAGCATGGCCATCCCCAGTGTCAAGCCTGCGAGCAGTCCGTTCAACCAGTCACCTTTTGTCAGCCCTAACATGACCAGGACTGCAATGCACAATGCCGCACCCGCGAGAGCAAACACCTTGACCAGTTTTCCCGTTTGTTTCTGCAGCGGCGTGTTCTCGATGTCAAGCGTCAGGAGAGCCTTGCCGATCTTTCCAATTTCTGTCTGCACGCCAGTTCGAAGGACTTCTGCTATGCCCTGCCCCTGGACAATCATCGTTCCGGAGTAAACGAAAGGCAAATCCTCGCCGCCCGGCCGGCAAATCGCAGCGACGTCGCCGGTCTCCGTTTTGCGCACAGGGACGGATTCCCCTGTGAGGAGCGACTCGTCCGCCGAGAGGTTTGTGCTTGCACGAACAACAGCATCGGCCGGGACCCGATCGCCCTCGGAAAGAAGCACTACATCTCCCGTGACAACCTCCCGTCCCGGGATGCGTTTCTTTTCGCCCTCCCTGATCACCAGCGCGCGCGGGCTCGAAAGGTCGCGAAGGGCCTCTAATGCGCGCTCAGTCTTGCGTTCCTGGAAAAAGGTGATTCCGACAACTACGAAGACAAATCCCAGAAGCATCAATGCCTCTTCCAGATCGCCCAGGATGAGATACAGTGCCCCGCACGCAATGAGCAGGAGAAACATCGGCTCCCGTACGACCCCGACTGCTATTCCAAATCCCGAACGTCTTCGGCCAGTCGGTAGCTCATTGTATCCATCTCTTTCCAGTCGCTCGGCGGCCTCGCTATTTGAAAGACCCCGGATATCATTTCCATCAACGAATGTTGTCATGGCAGGGTCACCGTGTGTTGTGTGTTCATCATGACTACAGAAGATTTCCTGGATTCGAGCAGGCAAGAACGTCGGGATGACTGCCCACAAGGGAACCATGGCTTCGATCTCCCTCAACGCCGGGGCATGTTCATGGAACCCATGGACAAAGGTGTCTCTTCCAGGTCAAAAAGGAAGGGCGAAGATCAAATCAGCAGGGAACAAACGTACAGAGGAATATCGTGTGGGTGACACGAGGATCGGCCGGCCGCACTCTCGCGTCGAGCCCCGCGTACGTTAACAGGAAGAGCTAAACGCTGATGCATCGACGAAAGACATGATCCCGTTGGCAGGAGTCGGACGGCGGTGTGCCTCTTACCGGTCTCACGACGAGGCGCTCTTGTGACCAGTGCGGCTGATGCGACTCCGTGTGTATCCTCATCACCATGGAAATTGCCTTCATCAGCGGTACCGGCGGTTTGTTCCACTGCGACCCCGATGATGTCTCCGGAGAATGACAATGCCGGCGACGTCAACGCCACAATGATCGATACCATGATTGGGATTCGGATCGAACGCACCGTATTCTCTACGTTGGATGAAGGAGCGCAATTCACTGAAGGCCCCCGGCCTTCATCCTGAGTGGCAAATTGCATGCCATGGCGAATTGTCGGTTTTCTGGTTGGTTTTCCTCACACCGTGATCCCCTCATCCCCCACTTTCCCAGCCATGAGAAAGAATCAGGTCTCCTGTGTGACGGCCCCCCGGACGTCACAATCCATCCCATACCGGAGCACCGCGGAGGGCAGATCGTTTATTGCCCCAATTGCCGGCCGACCCATTCGATTCACGGCCCCGGGCCTAACGAACCCTGGATGTACAGTGCGGACACGTAGACTACGGGTGGACAACGCAGGCCATTTGACCTTTCCCGTGTCGCCCATCCTCCTTCTCTCGTCCGGGGCAGTCCGGGAGCGCGCCGGTAGCCTCCTCATGTCGGATCATCCCGCGGACACACAGTCGTTCCGTCCGTTCCTCATCCGGACCCCCGGCCGCTTCTCCGATTACTGCGGCTTCTGTTTCTCCAGCTCCAGCTTCTTCGCGTACCAATCGGCGGCTTCCTTCGTGGCGTCGCGCGACATTCCCGTCAGCCCTTCAACGGGGCCGAGCAGAATACCCTGAGCCGATATCACCATTCTCTTCGTCTCCAGGTTTTTTGCCTCCTCGCCATACCCCGTTGCCGCCACCTTCTGCTGGAGAGAGATATACCGCTTCTTGTCCTTGTCCAGCTCCGTCTGAAACTGTTTCCTGCGCCACTTGAGGTATTCGTTTTCCAGAGCAATGTGCTTCTCGGCTGATTTCAGAAGAAGTGCGTGTTCCGCTTTGGGCTCCCGATAGCTCATCTCCCCGGTGCTGATTTCCGGGATCTTATCCATCTCCTTCCTCGTCCACTCATCAATATCCTTGTGCTTATTCCAGCGGTCCTCCCCCATCTGTTGGTCCTTCCGGGACTCCTCCCCGATCTTCTGCATGTCCTTGCCGGTCTCGAGGCTGACCTTGGAATACTCCTGCATGAAGGCGGTGACGGAAGGCGGTTCGACGACCACCTTCCTTTGACCGAGACCCATCTGGTTGCTCAACTCCATGGCGTATTTTACTTTCTCCTCCTGGCTCATTGTCTCCATCTTCTTCTGGATCTCCTCGGCATTCGCCTTCGTTAAGGATCCCTTATCAGGCTCGACGAGCTTCATAGAGGTTTCTTCGAGCTGTTTCGTCAGCTCTTGTGCCTTGCCGACAATGGGCTGGTAGAACTTTTCCGGACTGCAATTCGTCGGATTGTCTTCACCGACTTTTTCGCAGCGAGCGAAAGCTTCCTTTGCGTCAACAGGAGGCGGGGGGACCTTGTCGTACAGTTCCACCATGTTCACCTTGATCATCTGCTGTGCGGAGGAACCGCAGGGGAGCAAAAGGACCAGGAGTGCCACGATTGTCCAGCGCATGATGCACCTCGGAGCTGTGTGTTGGGAGTGACCTTCAGGGATACGCCAGGGATGCGATGGTGTCAGTCCAATCATCTGTTTCAGCGAGGTGTTCGATTGTACCCCGGCATGTGAGGGCCCGGCGGTACTCTTCGTTCTCGTGCTCCTGCCCCGCCCATGCGGCACCTGCCGGGTGAGCCGGCTGCGAAAAGTGCTCGGCCCATTCTTTCCCCCCGTCTGACGGGGAAATCAGGACAGTTCCTTGACGCAGAGGAGGGCAGCCGCAACGTCGGGGTGCCGGCTGGTCCAGGCCAGATGAGTGAGCAGTGCGGCAACGCCGGAAAGGGCGCGGGGACGGATCCTGTGCCGGTGCTCCTCTCCGCGCAATCCCCGGTGGCCGAGCATGCCGTACACTTTGAACCCGAGGGATTGCATCTGCGGGGCTGTCCAGCCGGAGAGATGCTCCTGCAGGTCCCCCTCATGGCTGGCCTGGTGAAGGAACCCGTTCGGAGTGAACACAACGATCTTTCGCCGCGCCAACTTCCCCATCGACCTGATCAAGGCAAGGCCGTCCTCGGTGGAGAGATGCTCAATAAGGTCGAGAGCAACACAGCAGTCGAACTGCTTCGGCTGGAAGATTGTATCGATCGTTCTTACGTCGGCGCAGTGGTACTCTGTGTGCGTGTGGTTCTTCAGCGCGGCTTCAAGCAGGGGGGCGAACCCATCCACGGCGGTCGACTGCTCAATCCGGAGAAGAGAGGTGGGGGACAGGCCCCCGCATCCCAGGTCGAGCACGCTGCGGCACCCGGAAAGTTCACGGCGCATGGCGTTCAGGGTGAAGAAACGCATGACCTCCGGAAACGTCTCGCGGAAGAGTTTCAGGGCGGTGGTGGGCATGACCCCGGAGCAGGTGGTTGATAGAGTATGATGCTTCGGCTTTCGGACACGTCATGGATCCGGCCGAAAAGTTCCTCGGCCTGGCTCAGCGGTGCATCCCGGCCTCTCTCACCTCTCCTGACCCGGGGAGAAGGGGAGCGTTCGGGGGCGTGGGGGACCGGAAGAACATGTGAGCGATGCACGCTGATCCGCCTCAGCCCCGGTGCGCGGCCTGTTCCGGAAGCTGTTGCTAATCAATGACGCCGAGCGCTTTCAGGATCGCAATGGCGATGGGTTTGCGTTGATTGAAGATCGCCTCTCCATCCTCCTTGGCACGTTTCGTCGGGATGCAGGCGGCGAAAATGACGGCTCCGTCACCTCGCTCCACCCATCCGACATACCAGCCGACGGCACGGTTGGAATCCAGTGTGGCCATCCCGGTCTTGGCCCGGAGCGTCCAGCGATCGTTTGATTCCCCGATGAGGATTTCCTTCACGATGTCAATGGAACGGCGTGAAAACGGTACTGCGTCAGCGCGCAGTCTGAGGAGGAAGGCCACCTGTTCGTCGGGCGAGATGAGGAGCGATCTGCCCAGCCAGAACCGGTCGATGCCGCCCGAGATGTCCCGGTTCCCGTAGCCGAGCGTGTCGAGATAGTGCTGCATCCGCTCCGGCCCGACCCTGCGAGCCAGCTCCTGATAGTACGGCACAACGCTGAAGGCGATGGCGGAAGCCAGGTCGTGGTCCCGGTTCCAGGCCTCGACCGGGCGCCGCACGCTGTCCCAGGGAATCACAAAATGCTGGTCCCTGATTACCCCCGACTCGAGCCCGATCAGGGAGTTCGGAATCTTGAACGTCGATGCGGGAGAAAATTGGCGCGCACACAGTCCGGGATTGTGCCGGAGAGTCACATGCGTGCGGGTGTCATAGGCGACGAACGCCCCCTGAAACCTGCCGAAGAAGCGGCTCAAATCGGCGACACTGTCGGACTGAGCAGGGGAAAGGTGCGGAGCGAGAGCCAGCACGACTGCCGCTCGCAGGACTGCAGTCGAACACCTTAGGTTCACGAAGCCTCCAGCAACCGGTATATCTTCAGGGATTCACCTCACGATGCACCGTGCCGGGCGAAAAAGCCGGAGCACAGACGGCGATGTAGTCAGCTCCTCCTTCATAGGGAGAGCTGTACTTCACCCATTCCCCTTTGTGGGAAATGACCGCCTGACCGGCGTGGACATCGATGCTTCCGCCGCGGAACTCAACATGCAGCGTGCCGCGGAGGACGATGGTGTACTCTTCGAAGTCCGGCTTCTGCCCCGGTTCCACCCATCCCTCCGGACTCTGCATGCGGGCGACACTCACCTCTTCCGTGCCGGTGTTGACCCTGCCGACGAATTCTTCGATGGTCTTGGGTTTGCTCCCGGCCGCGTGGATGCGGGTGGCTGATCGTACATGTGTGGGTGTGAGCATGGGATTCTCAAGTGTGTGTTCGAATGTCCTTCAGTGCTCTGTTCAACACAGGGTCGAGGGGAAGGGCGAGAAGCTTCTCGTGGAATTCTTCCGGCGTCGTGAAAAGCAGGGCCTGCATCCCGACCGCTCTGGCCGCCTCCACATTCTCGCGGAGATCGTCGATAAAGAGACAATCGCCGGTCCGTACTTTGAGCTTCTCCAGCATGTCGTGATAGATCACCGGCGCAGGTTTCATGGCTCCGGCCTCGTACGAGAGCGTGACAGCATCGAACAGCGGGAAGACGTCCGTGGGGCGGATCACGTGTTCGTAATGGAGCGGGTTGGTGTTCGAAAGCAGCGCCACCGTGCAGTAAGGCTTGACCGCCCGCACCAGAGTGCGCGTGTAAGGAATGGGAATGAAGAAATCCGACCAGGCTGCGATGAACTCCTCGCGCGACATCCTGAGGCCGAGCTTCTCCATGAATGCGGGGATGAATGCATCCGTGTCCATCGAGCCGGACTCGTAGGCGATGACCAGCTCGCGGGTCCGTCCATGCCGCTCACGCAGCTCCTCGAATGAGCAGCCAGCATACCGGAGGACCTTTCGCCCGAAGATGCCCGTGTCGACGACAGAAAGCACGTTTCCGTAGTCAAAGATAAACACCGGAGTCATGCGGAGGTACTCCCGATCACCACCGGTTCCCGTTCCAGCCGTATCCCGAATTGCTCCTGCACGGCATCCTGGATCCTTCGCGCCAGGGAGAGAAGTTCGGCGGTTGTCGTGCCCCGGTTTACGAGCGCAAGAGAGTGGTTCTCCGAAATAGCGGCTCCGCCGTAACGATACCCCTTCGGGAACCCTGCGTGTTCCACGAGCCATGCTGCCGGCAGCTTCACCCCGGTGCCGGAGGGATACGAGGGGAGGCCGGCATGGCGCGCGCGAAGCCGGTCGGCGGCCTCGCACGAAACCACCGGGTTCGTGAAGAACGAACCCGCAGACTTTGTGTTGGGGTCGGAAGGGTCAAGGACCATCGATTTTTTCCGCCGCAGGGCGAGCACGCACTCCCTGACTGCCTGCAGGGCCGGCGCTCCCGGGGAGAGTGCTTCGAGATCCACGGTCGAGGCCACGTTCTTCTGGAGCTCGGGGTACCGGATCTGCGGGCGCCCGTCCTCCTGTAGCATAAAGGTGACGCCCGTTACGGCATACCGGCCGGCATCCTCAAGCTTGAACCTGCTCTGCCGGTAACCGAAGCGGCATTCGGCGTTGAGAAAGCTGCGGCTTTCGCCGGTCCGGATGTCGGTCGCGGCGACCGCCGCGATGGTCTGGGAGACCTCCTGACCGTATGCGCCCACATTCTGGATCGGTGTCGCCCCCACGGATCCGGGAATGCCCGACAGGCATTCCACACCGCTCAGTCCCTGCTCCACCGACAAGCGCACGAATTCGTCCCATGCTTCGCCGGCCGCAACAGTCAGACGTACCCCCCCGGGCGCGTCTTCCCGGCTCGTCCCCCGGGTCTCGAGCTTCAACACAAGTCCGTCAAAGCCCTCGTCGGCAATCACCAGATTGCTCCCCCCGCCCAGAATCAGCAAGGGAAGGCCCCGTTCGCGGGCATGCGCGATCCCGTCCCGCAGTTCGGCATCGGTCCGGCATGCGGCGAAGTACCGCGCCGCACCCCCGAGTCCCAGCGTGGTGTACGGGGCAAGGGGAAGAAATTCCTGAATGTGGGGGAGATGTCCATGCATCTGCAATCAGCCGGTTTTTGATCGCGAAAGATGGGGAGGCTTGAATCCTCTGTAGGTGTCAAACCGGGAGTTATAAAAGACAATGTTGAACGTCTTGTCACGCAGCGTCCCGCCCGACGGATAGAGATAGAATTCCTCGATCGCCGGGGTCACCCTGTTCACCGGTTTCCCCCGTTCCGTGTAGAAATGGAGGGTGTAGTAGCCGAGCGTGAAGGGTGCCGATTCCAGCTGCCGGTCGATATTGTCTTCGGTGAACAGATGCTGGTCCGTCATGGGGACCTGTGGACGTGATGGACGGACGCCTGTGCCGTCGGCATGATGACCGCCTGAAGGATATTCACGTGAGGTGGACGCGTGGCACAGAAGACCGCCAGATCGGCGATGTCTTCCGGTCGAAGCGGGGTCATGTTGGCATAGGTCCGCGATGCCCGCTCCGCATCTCCATGGAACCGGACCACGCTGAATTCGGTCTCCACCAGCCCCGGGTCGATGCTGGTGACCCTCACGGCTGTGCCCTGGAGGTCCATCTTCATCCCCTCGTTCAATGCGCGCTCGGCATGCTTGGTCGCGCAGTAGACATTCCCTGCGGGATACACCTGATGGCCGGCGATCGAGCCGATATTGATGACGTGCCCGCGGTTGCGTTCCACCATCCCCGGAAGTACGGTCCGGGTCACGTAGAGCAGCCCCTTGATGTTGGTGTCGATCATCTCCTCCCAGTCGGCCGGCTTGCCCTCCTGAAGCCTTTCGAGCCCCCGGCTTAATCCGGCGTTATTGACCAGGATGTCGATCTCCCGCCACTCGGCCGGCAGCGAGCCGAAAAACTTCTCTACCTCGGGCAGGCTCCGGACATCGAGCCGGCCGGTATGGACGCGAACCCCGTGCTTGGTGCGAAGGGTGCGTGCAAGCTCGTCGACCCGATCCTTGCGACGCGCAGAGAGAAGCAATGCCGCTCCCTGTTTTGCGAACTCTGTTGCGCATGCCGCGCCGATGCCTGCACTGGCACCCGTGATGCAGACAATGCTGCCGTTCAAGCCGGTCATGGTACTGGTTCGTTCGTGATGGGAATCCCTGATGCGGGATCAGGCTTGCCTCGCGCTTCTCTCCGGGGTGCTGCCGCCGGTTGCGCCGGCCCGGCTCCCCCTGCCCTCAAAGGTCCGCGAAATCCCGCGGGGGCGCCCTGCTTGCTCAATCAGGAGAGAGCACTGCGGCGGCAGCCGCAGGAGCAGCGCTATTCCGCGAGCGGGAACTCCGGTGCGATATCCACCGGGATGGCCGAGAGCCTGTCCAGCACGCGCTGCATGGGCGGACGGATCACCCCCATGCCGAGCATCCTTTTTGCCGCGCCGTAATCTCCGGTGGCCTGGACCGTCATGATCTCCCCCGTCAGTTTCCGAACGGCCCCCTTCATCTTCGCGATGTCTACACTGTAGGTGCCCGCCTGTTCGTCGTACACATAGGCGCCCTCGTCCGACAGGTAGTTGAACTGCATCGCCATTCCGCGGCTGTGAGCTTCGTTCGTGCCGAAGCGGACGGATCGGAAGACCCCGGTGAGGAACGTCACGTACATCTGCTGTTCCAGGGTCTTGTCCAGTGCGCCGGCATCGATCAGATACTGAAGCGCGAAGAGCCCCGAAATGTCGGCCTTCGCTTCCTCAAACGCAGAATAGAGCTCCTTCAATTCATGCCTCACGGTCGTCTTCCTGCCCGCCAGGGTGATGTTATGCGGGCCGAGTCCGTGCATGAGCTCATGGGCGAGGATGTGCGTGAAAAATGGGTCGAAGGCTACCAGCGGCTGCTGGGCAGGGGCCAGCACCACCCCCGCGATCGGTTTCAGGATCAGCGTGAACTTCGCCTCCTGAACGTTCTTCATCAGTACCCTTTTGCTCCCCTTTTCCTTGACGATGCGCTCGTCGTTGGGGAGATTGTACGCGGCCGCTTGGACGCCCGCCAGCGCCTCGCCGCCGATGGCGACTTCGTCGACCACGCGGACGGGAGCCAGTGCGCCCAGCTTCGGGTTGCGGAAGGCGGGATCAATCGGAAGGTGGTCCTCGATCTCCTGAAGCCTCCCCGCGAAATGCGCGAGTCTTGCAGTTTCCGCGTCATCCCGGAGGCTGATGTATGCCTCGAACGCCGCCTTGTAATTGAAAAGGCGGTCCATGTAGGATTCGTACGGGCCGATCGTCACATCGATCGGGCTGTCGAGATCCATCCACGCGAGGTCGGAATCGTAATAGTCATTGCTCAGGAAGGCGTCGGCGCGCTTTTCCAAAAAGGCCTTCAGGGAGGGATCATCGGTCAGCGACGCCGCTTCGCGGAGCAGGCCGGCCGCGGGTCCGAGGAGGTCGCGGTATTCGGTGCTGTAGGTAACGGCATACAGCTTCTTGGCCGAATCACGACGGATGACGTAGAAGAATCCGGTCGCCTTCTCCTTCTCGGAATTCGGAAGCTTCGCAGCCCACTCGGTGAACTCCTCCTTCCTCATGTCATCGGGGTAAAAGGTGGCCTGCGGCGGCCTCGGCGGAACCCCCTTCACGAAGGCCGAGTCGTGGTCCAGACCGGACCATGGACCCATGTTGATCCGGAAGTACCTCAGGGTTTCCCTTCCTTCAAGCGTGGTATCCGCTTCCAGTGCTTTCATGACCTCCATGGTGCCGCTCCACGTCTGCCGGAGATAGAGCGAATCCATGAGCCGGGCTGCGGCGATGAGCTTCTTCAGCGCAGCTTTGTTTCCCGCCGAAAGTCTTGAGGTGTCGGCCGTGATGACGGTCGGAGCGAACCGCTTGATGCTGGAAGCGAGCTGTGTGTCCATGGGTGTTTGCGTTGTGCATGCCGGAATGAAGAACAGTACTGCCACAAGAGTAATTCCTGCAAGGCGGGAGAGATTCATGGCATGGTCCTTTCCTGTATCCGCTCGACTCATTCCGGAAGCGCAGTGCCGAATGAGCAAAGGCATTCCCCCCCAATAAGAATCCCGGCGGCACTCGTACCCGCCGCTTCGTGCGGCTCATGGTCGAAGCGGTACCCGCCTTCTCAGGCAGGACAACGGCTCTCTTCTCCGCCTGGCCTCTTGCGGTTCCGGTCTGCTCCGGTACTCCCGCAATCCCCGTCCCGCCCCGCTCAGCCGCTGCGTCCCCTCCCGAGCTCCTTCTCCAGCTGCCGCATCACCTCGAGGACCGGGAGGTTGTGCTCGAGTGCGATCCGTTTGCACTCTTCGAATTCAGCCGTGATCACCTCGCGCCCGTCGCGGAGCACGGCCTTCGCCAGCACGGCGCCGAATGAGGTCGCCATGGTCAGGTTCCGCCGGGGAAGCTTCCTCCGTCCGGTCTCATGGATGCGAAGTCCGATGGTCGGGGTTTCGCGGAAGAGACACCCGGCCACCGCGTCGAGTCCGGAACGGTTGACGATCACGGAGACGATGATGCCGGGACGCCCCTTCTTCATGATGACGGGGATCAGGTATGCATCGTGGGCTCCGGCAGCCAGCAGCCGGTCGATGAGGTGAGGGTAGAGCTGCGGGTTCATGTCGTCGATGTTGGTTTCGACGCTCACCACCTCTTCCTCCTCCGTTTCCCCTTCCAGCTCTCCGATCACGGCACGCAGAAGGTTTGGGATCTCCCGGAATTCCTTTGTCCCGGCCCCGTAGCCGATCGCCTCCACGCGAATCCGCTCGTCCCGCAATACCCCGCGGGAAAGGGCCTTCACGATTGCCGCCCCCGTAGGGGTGGTCAGCTCATGGGGGATCGACGTCAGCACAACGGGATAGCCTTTCAGGATCTCAAGCACCGCCGGCGCGGGAGTCGGCATCACGCCGTGCTGCGTGGTGATGAGCCCGCCGCTGCCCAGCTTCACCGGGGAGGAGTACACCGCCTCGATCCCCAGAGTGTCGAGACACACGGCCGTGCCCACGATGTCCACGATGGAATCGAGAGCTCCCACCTCGTGAAAGTGGATATCTTCGGCGGTGGTGTTGTGAACCGCCGCCTCGGCCTCGGCGATGACCCTGAACACCTGCGTCGCCCGGTTGCGCACGCCTTCGCTCAGCTGGGCGTGCCCGATGATGTCGAGAATATCTTTCAGGTGGCGATGGTAGTGGGGCTGGTCGGTGACGACCACGTCGATGTGGACCGCGTCGATCGCGCTTCGCCGGACGTGCGTCATCTCCAGATGGAACCCCCCGAGAGGAAGCCTGCCCAGCTCGGTCTTCAGCGTCTCGAAGGGCATCCCGGCCCCCACCAGGGCAGCCATGGTCATGTCGCCGGCGATCCCGCCGACCGTGTCAAGCAGGGCAATCTTCATGGTGTTCCCGGTGAATGCAGGTAGGGGTCCAGGTGCTGGAGGAAACGCCCGGTTGCTCCTGTGTTCGTAACCACAAACTGCGCCGCGAGGTGCCCGGCTTCGATGCGCGCCCTGTCATCGGTGAGCAGCCTCTCCAGGACCGAGGCCATGGCCTGGCTCCCGTCGACCACGAACGCCCCGCCGCGCTCTGCAAGCTGGACCGCTTCCTGCGAATTCCTGTGGCGCGGCCCGAAGACCACCGGTATCCCGTACACCGCTGCTTCAATGACGTTGTGGACCCCCTGCCTGAAGCTCCCGCCCACATACGCCACGTGTCCCGCTGCATACAGCATCAGCAGGATGCCGATGCTGTCCACGATGATCACCGGCTCTCCGTTGTATTCGTTCAGTGCGGAAAACCGCAGGGACCGAACATCCCCGTTTACCCGGCGCTCAAGCTCCTCGAGGTGCTCTAGCGTTGGCTCGTGAGGGACGATCACCATGAGCGTATCCGGACCCCGCATCTCCAGGAACGCGGGAACGATCACCTCCTCGTCTTCGGGCCAGCTGCTCCCGATCACGATGACTTTTTTCCCTCGGGAGACCTGTTCGGGAAGCAGGTGGTGCTTGCGCGCCTCGGCGCTTCTCGTGCAGACCTGGTCAAAGCGCGTGTCCCAGATGGCCTCAATGTGCGTGCGCCCGAGCGAGAAGCGGCGAAACGCCTCAACGTCGGATTCCGATACGGTGAGGATCTCACGGATGCTGCTGTACAGGTGGTGGTGAAAATTCCGGATCACGGGGAGAAAACGGGGACTCGACTGTCTCATGGTCGCATTCGCGATCAGGATGGGAATCCCCCGCCGCTCCAGCTCCCAGATCATGTTCGGCCAGACGTCGTAGCGCACCAGGACGGCTGCGGTGGGGCGGACCAGGTCGAGAAACTTCCTCGCCCCGGGGTCGGTATCAAAGGGAAGATATGTGATCACATCGGCCAGCGCGTACTTGAGGGAATGGTCGTACCCTGAGGGCGAAAAGAAACTCGCGATGACCCGTACCCCCGGATCCCGGCGCTTGAGCTCGGCAATGATCGGTTTGGCCTGTTCGAATTCGCCCATCGAGGAGGCGTGGAACCAGACCCTCGGACCGGGGGGGACTCTCTGCATGCGGCCGGCGAGCTCTCCGAAGAGTCCTCGGCGCCCCTCGATGCCGCGGCGGACCTTGGACTTCACAAGCCCGAGAAAGCGCAGCACGAGCCAGAGGAGAGGAATGAAGAGAGTTGTATAGAGGAATTCCCAGAGCTGGCGCATACGGTTCAAGAACTCCGCCGGGTGACAGCGGCGGCCGGCGATGCCGCCTCCCACACCGACGATGCCGCGTCCACAACTGCCTCAGGGACGATCTCCGTCATGCAGCGGAAATGCCCCAGGGGACATTGCTCCCTGCCGATGTGCGTGCACGGACGGCAGGCAAGAGAAGGGTGCTCAACCACTCGGCTCGCCGCGCCCATCGGGAAGAAGCCGAACTGGCGAACGGTGGATCCGAACACGGCGACCACCGGACGTCCGCGCGCGGTCGCACAATGCATGAGACCGGTGTCGTTGGTGACGACAACACCGCACCGGTCCATGACGGCTGCGCTCTCGAGAAGAGAGGAGTGCCCGGCCAGGACTGCCGTCCGCGTCACCGGCGAGCGCCGGGCTATCGCCCTGGCGATGGAGCGGCATCGCTCGGCCTCGTCGTCCGCTCCGAAGAGCACAACGGAAGCATGCCGCCGCACCGCAAATAGCGCCGCAGCTTCCGCGAAGCGCTCCTCGGGCCACATCTTGGTGAAGTGCCTTGCGGACGGGCAGATCCCCAGGAGCGCCGTCTCTCCCTCGAGCCCCTCCGCCGCCAGGAGCTCCTGCGCTCGCTCAACGGCGGCCGCAGGCAGGAAGAGCTCCGGACCCCCGCCGTCTCCCGCCACGCCAAGGCCGCTGGCGGTTTCAAGATATCGTTCCGCCACACCGGGCGCCCCGCGGAACAGCCCGTAGAGGTTCACCTTGAAATGGATGAGCGCGAATCGCGCGATCTTACGCTTGTTCACACGGCGCACCGATCGTGCACCGGCGCAGAGAAAGCGGCTCCGCAGACTGTCGTGAATGTCGAGGATGACGTCGTACCTCTCCGCGCGGATGCGGCGGCGCAGGCGGACGAGGTCCTGAAATGCGCCTCCCTGCGGGAATGCAATGACACGGGTGACGTGCGGGTTCCACCGAACGAGGTCCGCGTATGCGTCCTTCACGAGGAAATCCATCTGCATGTCCGGAAACCGGTGCCGGAGTGCGCGGATCAGCGGGGAAGAGAGGACGATATCGCCGACGGAACTAAAGCGGATGATTAATGTTTTAATCGTAGGGTTCCTATCGACCGGCAGATCAATGGTACCAATTTCTGCAGGGAATTGCAACGCGCCGGATGGGGTGTCGACAACCGGCCATGCCGGTTTTTTTCACGGGGGGAGCAGGAAGGTCAATCCATGAACAAGCCACAAACGCTGGGCGAGCTGCGGGGGAGCGGCTATAAGGTCATCCCGGTGAAGGACGAGATCCGGCAGAACCTTATCCGGAAGATGCGGCAGAAGGAGACCCTGTTCCCCGGGATCATCGGCTACGAATACAGCGTGATTCCCGCACTGGTCAACGCCATACTTGCCAAGCACGACGTCATCCTGCTCGGACTGCGGGGACAGGCCAAATCCCGTATCGTGCGCCAGCTCTTCACGCTGCTCGACGAGGAGATCCCCGTCATCAAGGGGAGCGAGATCAACGACAACCCCTTCGCGCCCGTCAGCAAGTTCGCCGTGGACCTCGTCCGCGAGTGCGGTGAAAGCACCCCGATCGAATGGATCCACCGGAGCCGGCGCTACGGCGAGAAGCTGGCGACTCCGGATGTGACGATCGCCGATCTGATCGGCGACATCGATCCGATCAAGGCGGCATCCCAGCGCCTTCACTATGCCCACGAAGGAGCGATCCACTTCGGCATCGTCCCGCGGTGCAACCGGGGGATCTTCGCGATCAACGAGCTCCCGGACCTTCAGCCCAGGATCCAGGTCGGCCTCTTCAACATTCTGGAAGAGAAGGACATTCAGATCCGGGGGTTCAACATCCGGATTCCCCTCGACATCATGCTGGTCTTCACGGCGAACCCAGAGGACTACACGAACCGCGGAAATCTCATTACGCCGCTGAAGGACCGCATCGACTCTCAGATCCTGACTCACTATCCGCGCTCCCTCGAGGAGTCCATACGGATCACCGATCAGGAAGCCCAGATCAAGCGCGAGGGGAAAACGGTCTCCGTCCCCCGCTATTTCAAGGAGATCATCGAGCAGATCGCCTTCGAGGCGCGCAAAAGTGAATTCGTCGATCAGAAGTCGGGTGTCAGTGCGCGGCTGACGATCTCGGCCATGGAGAACCTGATCAGCAATGCCGAACGCAGGGCCATTCTCCTTGATGACGACGTCATCCTTCCGCGGATCTGCGACCTGCCGCATGTCCTCCCGGGACTCACCGGGAAGGTGGAGCTGGTCTTCGAAGGAGAGCAGGAGGGGTCGGTCAAAGTCAGCAAGGCGCTTGTCGGGAAGGCGGTGAGGGAAACCTTCAAACGCTACTTCCCGGACCCTCTGCGCAAGCGGCAGCGCGCCGCTCACGAAGGCGGCGGCGCATCACGCCAGCAGGGAAACGACGATCCTGAATACGGCCGCATCATCCAATGGTTCGAAGCGGGAAACAAAGTGGAGATCTCCGACGACATGCCGCGGGACGCCTATTTCAGGGAGCTCGACCGTGTCAAGGGCCTCCGTGAGCTGACCAGGAAACATATGCCTTCGGTCGATGAGAAGCTGGAACTCCCGTCGGTCATGGAGTTCGTGCTCGACGGTCTGCATCAGAATTCCAAAATCGCCAAGGATGAGGTGGACCATATGACGGCCTACAAGGACCTGGTCGGCAGCATTTTCACGGGCCAGGGGAAGCTCTACGAGGAAGATTGAGAGCGGGAGCAAAAGCGGGAGGATGATCCAAGTCCGTGAAATTCCAGTACTCCAAATGGCAGCCGTCCTCGTCGACGGATGAACAAAAGCTGCAGCAGATGCTGTCGCTCTTCAGCTATCTCGTGGTCCAAACCAGCGGTGACGTCCAGGAAGCCTTCGAGTGGCTCAAGCAGCTGGCGCAGGAATACGGCCTCTTCAATGAAGATATGTCGATGGAAGACCTCATCAAGAAACTGAAGGAGATGGGGATCATCGAGGATGCCGATTCGGGCTACCAGCTGACCCAGCGGGGTGTGCAGCGGGTCCGGCAGGATGCCCTGCGCGAGATTTTCACCTCCCTGAAGAAGGCCCCCGACGGGGCGCATGAGACCCCCTTTACCGGCAAGGGAGTCGACCGGCTCAGCGAGACGCGCAAATTCAGCTTCGGCGACCAGCCGACGAATATCGATCTGACCTCCACTCTCACCAACGCCTTCAAGCGCGACGGCATCGACGACTTTACGCTGAAGGAAGAGGACCTGGAAGTCTATGAAACGGAGTTCCAGACAAGCTGCGCCACCGTCCTCATGATCGACATCAGCCACAGCATGATTCTGTACGGGGAAGACCGCATCACACCCGCCAAACAGGTCGGCCTTGCGCTCTCAGAGCTCATCATGACCCGCTTCCCCAAGGACTTCCTGGCGCTCGTGGTCTTCGGCGACGAGGCGAAACTGGTCAGCATCAACGAGCTGCCTTTTCTGACCGTCGGCCCCTACCATACAAATACCAGGGCGGGTCTGCAGCTTGCGCGCAATCTGCTCCGCCGCCATCCCACTGCGAACAAACAGATCTTCATGGTCACCGACGGGAAACCCTCGGCCATCTTCGAGCCGAACGGCCGGCTCTACAAGAACTCCTTCGGACTCGATCCCAAAATCGTCAATAAGACCCTCGATGAGGCGGTAGCCTGCAGACGCGAGAAGATCACGATCACCACCTTCATGGTGGCGCGCGATCCCTACCTGATCAATTTTGTGGAGGAACTCACCAAGGCGAACCAGGGGCGGGCATACTACTCGTCGCTGAACAAGCTGGGGGAGTTTGTGTTCGTGGACTATATCCGCAACCGCCGGAAGAAATTCTCCAGCCAGTAACCCGGCAATATTGACATCCTGCTCCGCTCAAGAGAGACGGTCGGACCTTCGCCCGCACCCGCGGCAATCAGTTTGGCATCACGGTGCTCAACCCGGCGCGTACGACTGCGCTTCGAAGCTTGCCATCGGTGATCGAGGGATAGGGCCGAAAGGTCTTGCTCCCGCCGAACAGCGCCCAGTCAGTCCTGTCCTCCAGGGAGAAATCCTGCACGATCAGGTACGCCAGGGAGATTACTTGCGGTCGAGAGCCTCCCTGAGAACCTTACCGGTCCGCCCGGAAGGGAACTCTACTCCCAGGAGAGCCGACAGGGTGGGGGCAAGATCGGCCGGGCTCGCATCCTGATCATACACTCCCTGGCGGATTCCCACTCCCATCAGGATCAATGGCACGTGCGCATTGTAGTCGTACGGGTCGCCGTGTGACGTCCCGCTGTGCCCCCCTTCGAGATAGAAGGGCTTGAGCATGTAGAATACCTCGCCGCAGCGGTCGGGCCGGTAGCTGAGGCGAACCCTCTCGGTCAGCCCGGTCCCATCGGAACCGGAGAGGTCGAGAAGATTCCACGCGTGGGCGACCCCGGGTAGTTGACGAAGCTTTTCAGCCACGATCGCTGCCGCCCGGCTCAGACTAATGTTCTTTTTTTGAAGGGCCGTCCGTCTCAGGTACACATTGCGTTCGACAACTGCCTCCACCCATGAGGGGGCAGGTGGACGTCCGAAAACAGTTGTGAGTGATGCTTCAGCGGTATTTCTCACCAAGTCGCCGGGAATCCGGCCGGCGCTGGCCCCGGGGACGTGCGCCATCAGGTACTCGGGGATGGGTGAAACACCGTGGTCGCTTGTCAGGGCGATGATGCATCGCTGCAGGCCGACCGTGCTGTCGATGAAGGAGAAGAACTCTCCAAGCGTCCGGTCGACCGCGACCGCAATCTCGAGAATCTCACGGCTGTGCGGTCCGTAAGCATGCCCCACGTAGTCTGTGGTGGAGAATCCGATGCAGAGAAGGTCTGTCACACCCCGCTTTCCCAACCGCTCCCCCAGGACAGCCCGCCGGGCCGCCTCTGCCGGGAGCATGACACCGTAAGGGCTGGTCCAGAGTGCTGAGTAGTAGGACGATGTGAGGTGCGACCTGTCCGTACCGGTAATGCGGTGCGGGAATGTCCGTCCCAGCCCGTCCCGTGATTCTTCGTAGGGCGCATCGTCCTGGTCCATGCCGCTGAAGGCGGTCTCGGGTAGGGACTGGTTCCAGAGAGCGCCGAAGTATGAGTTGATCATCCCGGACCCGTTGAACTCCTTCAGCCATACCGGCAGTGCGTTCAGATAATATGTGGATGAAACGAACGCCGAGTCCGCCATCCAGTATACCCCGGTCGGCATGCGCCCCGCCATCAGGATGGCCGCCCTGTCCTTGTTGGCTATGGAGATGACGCGCGATTCGAACCCCGTGTGAAGCCGGAGCATGTCTCCGAATGTGGATGCTTCAAAGCGGGCAGGGGATCGCCCGTCCCCTTTTCCTCCCAGCAGGGAGACACTCTCGTCTTCCACACAGTAGACCGTACGCCCGAGTGCGCGGTCATACCAGTTGTTGGAAACGATGCCGTTTTCCGCACCGTACGATCCGCTCAGGATCACCGCGTGGCCCGGGCCGGTGTTGCACTGGGCGTGCTTGTAGACGGCGTTGGTAAATACGGCCCCCCGGTCCAGCAGCATGGCCAGCCCCCCCGTGAAGTGAGGGCGAAAGCGCGTCATGTATTCGTAGGGGAACTGGTCGAGACTGATGACGAGAACGAGATCGACAGAAGGGAGGGGCGCCGGAGCCGCCTGTGCAATCAGTGCGCAACTCAGCAAAGCCAGGAAAACCAGGCAGAGAGGCTTCATGCTTGTCCGTATGTGATGTTCTGAGAAGGAGAGCAACGTGACGGGATCGTATGATTACGGTTGTGCCTCATGCCGCTGCTCAGCGGCCCCCGGCAATTACAGGTTCGTGCCTGGGGAGACACAGCTCCGGGGTTGTCTGGAAGGCACGGGCAAAGATAGCGAGGAAGGGAGAGAAAAGGAATGCGATCCGGCAAATTTGTGAACACGCCGAACAGTTTGACCGAACGGTCTCCTCAAGGTCTGGCCGAACAGTGACCTCAAGGCCTGACCGAACAGTCTTACCGGACGGGTTGGCCCGAACAGGTTCGCCTGAGCGGCAGTCAGGAGCCGAAGGCGTTTCATTCATAATAATATCAGATTTACGGAGACGAGGGTGCCTCCCAGGGCCCGCCGGCTCCTTGCTATTGAGGGTCAATTTCTGCATTTTCATGTTCTGATAGAAGATTCGGCATGCTCCTCCTCATTCCCGCTATCGAAATCAAAGGTGGCCGCTGCGTCCAGATGGTCCGGGGCGAAGAGGGGTTCGTGTACTCCGACGACCCGGTTGAAATGGCCCGCCTCTGGCGTCAGGAGAACTCGAAGTCGCTTCATGTGACAGATGTCGACGGCGCCCTTACCGGACACCTCGTCAACACCGACGCAATCCGCCGGATAGTCGATACGGTGGATATTCCCATCGAATTGGGGGGAGGGTTGAGGTCATTTGAGGCCGTCAAGGACGCCTTTGACCTCGGAATGTACCGCGTGCTGATCGGAACGATGCTGATTGAGAACCCCGACGAGGCAAAACGGGTTCTGGACGTCTTCGGTCCCAGCAAGGTTGTGCTCGGAATCGACGCCATGGATGGGATCGTGGTGGTTCGGGGCATGGCGGAATCCTCCGGATTGACTGCCCTCACCGTGGCCCTGAATGCAAAGACCCTCGGATTCCGCCGCGTCGTCTACACGAACATCAGCACGGACGGCACTCTGAGAGGGGTCAACGTCAGTGTCCTGCGTGAGCTGGGGGAGAAAACCGGACTGCGGATCACGGCTTCAGGGGGAATCGGAGGCCTGGACGATCTGCTCCGGGTCCAGGAGCTGGAGCCGTTCGGGGTGGATTCGGTTGTGGTGGGGCGCGCGCTCTATGAAAACAAGTTTTCCTGCCAGGGGTTGTGGCGGCGGTGCGAGGCAGGACGATATCCATACACCGCGAAGGTTTGACGATGGGAAAGGTAGCAGTCCTGCTCGGGAGCACCTCGGACCAGGAGGCGATGCGGGGGTGCCTGGACTACCTGGCGCGATTCGGGATTCCTTATGAGGTGCGGATCCTCTCGGCCCACCGCCAGCCCGACGAGACGGCGGCATTTGTCAGGCAGTCTGAGCAGGAGGGCTTTTCCGTCATTATTGCAGCGGCCGGGATGGCGGCGCACCTGCCGGGCGTGGCCGCTTCCCACACGACCCTTCCGGTGATCGGCGTGCCGCTTGACGGTTCGCCGCTGCATGGTGTGGATGCCCTCTACTCCATTGTGCAGATGCCGGCCGGCATCCCCGTCGCTACGGTGGCCATCGGTGCAGCCGGCGCAAAGAATGCCGCAGTCCTCGCCGCGGAGATTCTTGCCCTCAACGACCCCCCTCTCAAGGAGAAGCTCCTGGCGTTCCGTCGGGGTGGCGCAAAATTCTGATTCCATGAAATTCCTTCTCATCGGGCATTTTTGCTTCGACGTGTTCCACCTGGCCGATGGCTCCGAACAGGAACGGCCGGGCGGCATCTATCATGCTGCGGCGATGCTCTCCACGCTCGCGGCCAGGAACGATGTCATGCTCCCGGTATGCGGCCTCGCGAAGGAAGACTTCACGCGTGTGTCGTCCCTGTTCGGGGCACTGCCCGGTGTGAGCCCGGATGCTCTCTTCAAGATCGACGCGCCGACCAACAGGGTGCACCTGTTCCCTGGGCGGGATGGGGCCGTCTGCTCCAGCGACATCGCTCCCCCGATCCCCTTCGAGAGACTCCGTCGCCACCTGGGTTCCGACGCGATCCTGGTGAACATGGAATCGGGGTTCGACATTGTCCTGGAGACTCTCGATCAGATCCGCATGGGCGCCCGGGATGACGGGACACCGATCCATTTTGATTACCACAATCTGACGCTGGGCGTCAATGAGCGCCACGAGCGCTACCGGCGCCCCCTCGAGGCCTGGCGGCGCTGGTCATTCATGATCGACACGGTACAGTTGAATGAGGAAGAGATCAGGGGACTCGACGCAGTTCCGGGAGGAGAGGAGCAGACGATTGGCCACCTGCTGACCCTCGGCGTCAAGGGAGTACTGCTCACCAGGGGAAGCCGGGGCGTTACCGCGTTCTGCGATGAGCACAAGCACGTGATCAGGACCGACATTCCGGCCGCCCCCCTTGCGCAGGCCACCGGGACGACCGGCGCCGGCGACATGTTCGGAGCGGCCTTTCTCTGCCAGTACAGGAAAACACGGAACATCGCCGTTGCGGCGGGAGAAGCCGCCGCCGCGGTGGCTGTAAGGCTCGGACAGCAATGAACGAATGGAGTGAGCTATGAATCTCGCACTGATTGGATACGGCAGGATGGGGCGAGAAGTGGAGCGCGTGGCAAAGGACCAGGGGATCACCATTGCGAAGATCTTCGACATCGACGTAAACGCCGAGGGAGCCGCCCTGACGCGCGAATCCCTGAAAGGCGTCGATGTGTGCATCGACTTCTCTTCACCCGAGGGAGTGCTCGACAATATCAGAGCCGTGGCTGCCTGCGGCAAGAACATCGTCGTGGGGACCACGGGCTGGTACGACGGACTGGAAGAAGTGCGGAAGCTCGTGAAGAAAAAGAATACCGGATTGCTGTACGCCTCGAATTTTTCGCTCGGCGTCAACCTGTTCATGCAGCTGGTCATGGATGCCTCCCGGCTCATGGAGCGGTACCCCCAGTACGACGCGGCGGTCACCGAGATCCACCACAACGGGAAAGCGGACAGCCCCAGCGGCACGGCGCTTTCCCTGGGCGCCGCCATCCTCCAATCGCTGCACCGGAAATCGGAGATGGTTTCTGAAACAGCCCATGGCCGGCTCAAGGAGCATCAACTGCACGTGACCTCGACGCGCGTCGGCCATGTCGCCGGCAAACACACCGTCATGTTCGATTCGGAAGCCGACACGATAGAGCTTGTCCATTCTGCAAAGAACCGGACGGGCTTCGCACTGGGGGCCGTCGTCGCCGCCGAATGGTTGAAAGGGAAAAAGGGAGTCTACACGATGCGAGATGTCCTCAAGCCGTAATCCCTGCGGGGATCACTCATAAGGAGGTCGGCAATTCACCCGTCTATGGAACGACAGCTACTCTTTCAGGGAACCGCAACGGCGATTGTGACGCCGTTCAAGAAGGACGGATCGGTGGACGAAACCGCGCTGCGCGAGTTTGTGGAGTTCCAGATCAAGGGAGGCATCGAGGCCCTTGTGCCTGCGGGCAGCACCGGCGAGGGCGCAACGCTGTCGGAAAGCGAACAGGCGTTCGTGATCGAGACAGTCGTTGATCAGACCAACGGACGAGTCCCGGTCATCGGGGGAGCAAGCAGCAACTCGACGTCCAGGGCGATCGCGCTCGCCAAACAGGTGAAGGAATGCCGGGCCGATGCGATCCTGTCGGTGGCGCCGTTCTACAACAAACCGACGCAGGAGGGGATCTACAGGCACTTCGGCGCCATCGCCGAGGCCGTGGACATGCCGATGATCGTCTACAATGTGCCGGGGCGCACCGCCTCCAACATCGAGCCGGCGACCGCCCTCCGGCTGGCACGCGACTTTTCCTCGGTGGCGGGAGTGAAAGAGGCGTCGGGCAGCCTGCCCCAGATCATGCAGATCATCAGGGACCGCCCTGAAGGGTTCGGCGTATGGTCGGGAGACGATAACCTCACGCTTCCGCTGATTGCGGCCGGAGCCGATGGCATCATCTCGGTGGTGTCCAACGAAGCGCCCGCCGAATTCTCATCGATGGTGCGTTATGCCCTGAAAGGAAAGATGCTCAAGGCGAGGGAGCTGCACTACCGCCTCCTGCCGCTCATGAACATCAACTTTATCGAGTCCAACCCGATTCCCGTCAAGGCTGCGCTGGCCATGATGGGTATGATCGAAGACCAGCTCCGCCTTCCGCTCGTCCCCCTCTCGGAAGCACACCGGGAGAAACTCGAACAGATCCTGACGGACCTCGAGCTGGTGAAGAAGTCGTAAGCATTCCACGAAGAGCACCATATGGTCCTGGAAAAGGAAATCGAGCGGCTCTACGAGACTGGACCTTCCGCGCTTGAGCGGCCCAAAGCGCTGAAGACCTTCAACGAATTCATCTTCTTTCTCGACCGGGGGGAGATCCGGGCCGCCGAGAATACTGATGGTCAGTGGCATGTCAACAGCTGGGTGAAAATGGGCATTCTTCTCGGGTTCCGTCTCGGGGCCATCGAGGACATGTCCATCAACCAGCGGTTCAGGTTTTTCGATAAAGATACATTCCCTCCAAAGAAGCTCACCCCCGAAGACGGCGTAAGGCTCGTCCCCGGCGGTTCCTCCATCCGTGAAGGCGCCTTCGTGGCCCACGGGGTCGTGTGCATGCCTCCGATGTTCATCAACGTGGGCGCATACGTCGACGAGGGGACCATGATCGACTCCCATGCCCTGGTGGGCTCATGCGCGCAGATCGGGAAGCATGTGCACCTGAGCGCCGCTTCCCAGATCGGGGGCGTGCTCGAACCCATCGGCGCCCTTCCCACAATCGTGGAGGACGATGTGTTCATTGGGGGAAACTGCGGGATCTACGAGGGGACCATCGTGAAGAGAGGTGCCGTGATCGCGGCGGGGGTCATCCTCACGGGAGGCACCGCGGTCTATGATACCGTCCGTTCCTCCATATACCGGAAGGACGGCCCGAATCCTCTGGTCATCCCCGAAAACGCAGTGGTCGTGCCCGGGAGCAGGCCGCTCGCAGGCGACTGGGCAGTATCCCACCACCTGTCAATCTCCACCCCCGTCATCATCAAGTACCGCGACGCCAGGACCGACGCAGCCACCACCCTGGAAGGGGCTCTTCGATGAGCCCCCGGAGGATCCTGATTGTGGGCAGCAACGGACTCCTGGGGCAGAAGGTGACGGAGCTCTTCGTCCGCGGGACCAACTACCAGATCATGCTCTCGTCCATCGAGCCGGCGTCCGTCTTCCCCGTCGCCGAGGCGCAGTACACCGTGGTGGACCTGACGGTCAAAAAGCAGGTGAAGCAGCTGGTCTCCTCGTTCGAGCCGGATGTGATCATCAACTGCGCCGCGATGACCAACGTGGATGCCTGTGAAACAGAGCGGGAGCTGGCGTGGAAGGTCAACGTGGGCGGCGTGGAGAACCTGATCGAAGCGGCACGACGCGCCGATACCCGCATCGTCCATGTGTCCAGCGACTATGTCTTCGACGGCAGGAACGGCCCGTACGCTGAAGAGGACCGCCCGGAACCGCTCAGCTACTACGGCAAGACCAAACTCGCGAGCGAGAATGCCCTCCGCACCGCGGGACTTCCCTGGTTTATCGCCCGCACCATGGTTCTCTACGGGTTCTCCCCCGGGGCGAAGGTGAACTTTGCCCTCTGGCTGCTGCAGAGCCTGGAGAAGGGGACCCAGGTAAAGGTCGTGGATGACCAGGAGGGGAACCCGACACTGGCCGACGACCTGGCGTACGGCCTCATGCGCGGCGTCGAGCTCGGCAAGACCGGGATCTACCACATCGCCGGCCGGGAGATCGTCAACAGATACGATTTTGCCGTCCGCCTCGCAAAAGCATTCGGGCTTGATATCGGCCTCATCACCCCCGTGAAGACCGCCGACCTCCACCAGCCTGCCCCGCGCCCGTTGAAATCGGGACTCATCACGCTGAAGGCGGAAACGGACCTCGGCATCACGCCGTCCACCATCGATGAAGGGCTCACCATTTTCAAGAGCCAGATCACCCGTACACTCCGCCGCCTCGGCGACAGCAATGCGGTGCCGGCGGCAAGAGGGAGCGGACGAAGAAGATGAGACACGCGACATGCTGGATCTGAAACTCATACGCGAACACACGGACCTGGTCAGGGAGGGAGTCCGGAAGAAGGGCGAAGATCCGGCGTCCGTTGATGAAGTCCTGCGCCTCGATGAACACCGGCGTGCACTCATCCAGGAGACCGAAGGTCTGAAGAGCCGCAAGAACACCGTCTCCCAGACGGTCGCCAGGATGAAGTCGAAGGGTGAGGACGCGCAGGCGGTGATCGATGAGATGCGTTCGGTCGCGGACCGGATTAAGGTCCTCGACGAGGAGCTGAAATCCGAGGAAGGCCGGCTCCGCTCGGTCCTGCTGGCCATCCCCAATATTCCTCATGAGTCGGTCCCCGCAGGCAAAAGTCCCGCGGACAATCAGGTGATTGCCTCCTGGGGGGAGCCTCCGGTCATCGATTTTCCCCCGAAACCTCACTGGGAGCTGTTGGAAAAGCTCCGCATCATCGATTTCCCCAGGGGCACGAAGGTCACAGGTGCGGGTTTTCCCTTCTTCGTGGGCAAAGGGGCACGGCTGGAGAGAGCGCTCATCAACTTTTTCCTCGATGAAGCCGCCGCCAACGGCTACATGGAGCTCATTCCCCCTCTTCTGGTCAACGAGGCGAGCGCCATGGGCACAGGCCAGCTCCCCGACAAGGAAGACCAGATGTACTCGGTCGATCGCGACCGCCTCTTTCTCATCCCAACCGCCGAGGTACCCGTCACAAATTTTTACCGCGACGAAATCCTCCCCGAAAACCTGCTCCCGGTCAATTTCTGCGCCTTTACCCCCTGTTTTCGGCGGGAAGCGGGTTCATACGGCAAGGATGTCAGGGGCCTCAACCGCGTCCATCAGTTCGACAAGGTGGAACTGGTCAAATTGGTGCGTCCGGAGCATTCCTATGAAGAGCTGGAAACCCTCCGCCGGGATGCCGAACAGCCGCTTCAGAAACTCGGACTGTACTATCATGTGTTGTTAATGTGTTCTGCCGATCTGGGGTTTACCCCCGCCAAGAAGTACGATATCGAGGTATGGTCGCTCGGACAGCAGAAATGGCTGGAAGTGTCGTCCGTCAGCAACTTCGAGGCGTTCCAGGCTCGACGGATGAACATCCGGTACCGTCCCGGGGGCGGGAAACCGGAAGTCGTCCATACGCTGAACGGCTCTGCTCTCGCCCTGCCGCGTATCATGGCGGCAGTCCTGGAGCAGTACCAGACGCCGGAAGGCAAGGTGATCGTACCGAAGGTGCTCCATCCCTATACAGGATTTGAGGTCATAGGCTGATCCATTGAAATCGCTGCTGCGTCTCATCCCGTTCCTTGCACGCTACAAGAGAACACTGCTGTGGGGCCTCACGACCGTGATGCTCAGCAACCTCTTTACGGTTGCTCAGCCCATGTTCGTCGGTCGTGCGATCGACGTCCTGAAAAAAGGACTCGAAACCCGGACCATTGACACCTCAGGGTTGCTCGGCCTCGCCGGATTGGTTGTGACGTTTTCACTGATCGCCGGCGCCTTCACGTTCCTCACCCGCCAGACGATTATCGTCGTTTCCCGCCACGTGGAGTTCGATCTCCGCAACGTCTTCCTTGAGCATCTCCAGCGGCTCTCCCTTTCGTATTTCCAGCGCACCCCCACGGGCGACCTGATGGCGCATGCCACCAACGATATCGGCGCCGTGAGGAACGCTCTGGGCCCCGGCATCATGTATCCCACGGATACCCTGATGACGCTCATCATGGTGCTCTGCGTGATGCTCTATCAGGACTGGCAGCTCACGCTGCTGGCGCTTCTCCCGCTCCCCTTTGTCTCGTACGCCGTCTATGCCCTGGGCAAGCTGGTGAACAAGAAGTTCGAGGAGCGCCAGCGGCAGTATTCCGAGCTGACCACGCGCGCCCAGGAGAACCTCTCCGGCATGCGCGTCATCAAAGCCTATGTCCGGGAGGAGTATGAAACGGGGCTCTTCCGCGCCATGAGCTGGGAGTACCTGAAGAAAAACCTCGTGCTCGCCCGCGTCCAGTCCATCATGTGGCCGCTGATGTTCCTGCTCATCGGTTTCTCCCTGATCATCACGCTGTACGTCGGCGGCTCGCAGGTCATCGAGGGCCGCCTGAGCATCGGGATGCTCACGGCGTTCTTCGGGTACCTGGTGATGCTCATCTGGCCCATGATCGCCTTCGGGTGGGTCGTCAACATCCTGCAGCAGGGCGCGGCCTCGATGGCGCGCCTGGCGAAGATCATCGACACGCCGCCGGAAATCGCCGACGGACCGGACGTCCGCACCGGCATCACTTCCATCCGGGGTGAAGTCGAGTTCCGGAACGTGGTGTTCCGCCATGCGGGAGCCGCGGACGCGGCGCTCGGAGGTATCTCCCTCCTGATCCCTGCGGGCACGACGCTCGCCGTCGTCGGCTATACAGGAGCCGGCAAAAGCACGTTGGTCAACCTGATCCCCCGCCTGTATGATGTGACCGGCGGCGAACTGCTGATCGACGGCATCAACGTGAAACATATCCCTCTGAGCGTGCTCAGAGCGCACATCGGCTATGTGCCGCAGGAGACGTTTCTCTATTCCGATACGGTCGCCGAGAACATCCAGTACGGAACCACAGGCGCGGACGATGGGCAGGTCCGCTGGGCCGCAGGAGTTGCGCAGATCGACAGGGAGGTCGCGACCTTTGCCCGCGGGTTCCAGACGATGGTCGGGGAGCGGGGGGTCACGCTCTCGGGAGGGCAGAAGCAGCGCACGAGCATCGCCCGCGCGGTCATCCGCCAGCCGAAGATCCTCATTCTCGACGATGCGCTCTCTTCTGTCGATACCTACACCGAGGAGGAGATCCTGAAACAGCTCCGCACGGTCATGCGCGGGCGGACAAGCATCATCATCAGCCACCGGATCTCCACCGTGAAAGATGCGGACAGGATTATCGTCCTGAACAACGGGACGATCGCTGAACAGGGCACCCATGACGAGCTGGTGGCGCTCGGGGGGATCTACGGCGAGCTGTACCGGAAACAGCTCTTGGAAGAACAGCTCGAGCATCTCTAGGCTGCCGGCTGAAGAACAGGGTCAACCAATGCATGAAGAAGAAATCCTGGGGAAAGCGTACGACGGCAGGCTGATGCGCAGGCTGCTCACCTACCTGCGTCCCTATAGGATCTACGTGGCGCTGGGTATCGTGCTGAGCATCGTGGTCTCGGCGATGGAAGCGGTCCGTCCGTACTTCGTCAAGATCGCCGTTGATCAGGACATCGCCCATCACGACAAGCACGGACTCCTGATGACCACCCTGGCCTTTCTCGGTCTCATGATGGTCCGGGCCGTGGTCCAGTACCTGAACACCTATCTCACACAGTGGATTGGCCAGCGGACGATCTTCGACCTGCGCATGCAGGTCTTCTCCCACCTCCAGCGCCTGGGCGCCCGGTTCTACGACCGGAACCCCATCGGCCGGCTGATCACGCGGGTCACCAACGACGTCGAGGTGCTCAACGAGATGTTCTCGTCCGGCATCGTCATGGTGTTCAGCGACGTCTTCACGATCATCGGCATCCTGTATTTCATGTTTTCCATGGACTGGCGCCTGGCGGGCCTGTCCCTCAGTGTCCTGCCGTTCCTCTTTTACGGCACGTTCCTCTTCCGGAGGAAAGCCCGCGGCGCGTACCGGGAAGTCCGAATCCAGATTGCCCGGATCAATGCGTTTATGCAGGAGCACATGACGGGGATGATGGTCGACCAGGTGTTCAACCGCGAGCGGAGGGCCTACGACGAATTCCTGCAGATCAACGCAGCACACCGCGACGCCAACATCAAGTCGATTTTCTACTATGCCCTGTTCTATCCCAGCGTCGATCTGATCGGCGCCGTGGCCGTGGGCATCATCATCTGGTACGCCGGGGTCCAATCGCTCTCGGGCGCGGTCACGATCGGAACGGTCATGGCCTTCCTCCAGTTCAACGAAATGTTCTGGCGCCCGATCCGCGATCTGTCCGAGAAATACAATATCATGCAGACCGCCATGGCATCGTCGGAACGGTTGTTCAAGCTCCTCGATGACCAGACCCTGATCCCGGATCCCGAACACCCGGTGGAGCTGCCGGCCCTCAGGGGAGATATCGAGTTCCGGAATGTCTGGTTTGCATACAACTACAATGCGAAGGAGCCGGAGAAGTCGGAGTGGGTGCTGAAAGACGTCTCGTTCACCATCAAGGCAGGGCAGACTGCGGCGTTCGTGGGGCACACCGGAGCGGGGAAGACCTCGGTCATCAGCCTGCTCACCCGCTTCTACGACGTCCAGCGCGGCGAGATCCTGATCGACGGGATCAACATCAAGAACCTCCGCCAGGCGGACCTCCGGAAACACATCGCGGTGGTCCTCCAGGATGTGTTCCTCTTCTCGGGCGATATCACCTCCAATATCGGCCTGGGCGATGCGACGATTTCCCCGGAGCGCATCCGTGCGGCTGCCCGCGTGGTGGGCGCCAACAGGTTCATCGAACGGCTCCCCGGTCAATACCTCGAGGTCGTCCGCGAGCGCGGCTCGACGCTCTCGGTGGGCCAGAAGCAGCTCATCTCCTTTGCCAGGGCGCTTGCCTACCATCCCAGGATCCTCGTGCTCGATGAGGCAACCTCAAGTGTCGATACGGAGACCGAACAGCTCATCCAGCAGGCCATCCGTAAGCTTCTGCAGGGGCGCACGTCCATTGTCATCGCGCACAGGCTCTCTACCATCCAATCGGCCGGCAAGATCATCGTCATGCATAAGGGCGAGATCCGCGAAATGGGCACCCACCAGGAACTGCTGGCGCTTGGGGGGATCTATTCGACACTGTATCAGCTCCAGTACAAGGACCAGGAAATGGAGGCCCGGAAGATCGGAAACCTGTCCGACTGAGACCGCCTGAATTACCACGGCAACGGCGGTAACGGGAACCGCTGCCCACAGGACTCTTCTAGACTGGCAGAAGGATCCCACCCGTAAGGAATGATCGAGCCTCCGTTCGGTCCAGTAAGCGCAGGAGATCACGTCCAGAACGCTTCCGGGAGCACCCCTCACCCCCCCCGAAACCATGGAGACACCATGACGACCATCCCCCCGTCTCCGTCCAAGTTCATGACCCTCGAGCGGCATATCAGCGAGGGCGAACGCGCTCATCCGGGAGCCACCGGAGAATTCTCCGCCATCCTGCACAGCCTCTCCCTCGCCGCAAAGCTTGTCTGGCGCGAGGTCACGAAGGCGGGACTCGTCAACATCCTGGGCAAGACCGACCGGATGAACATCAGCGGCGATATCGTCAAGAAGCTTGACGAGTTTGCCGACATCACCATCTACAGGGCGATGGATCACGGCGGTCATCTCTGCGTGATGGCGTCCGAGGAAAACGAGGACCTGCTCCAGATCCCGGAAGAACACCCGCAGGGAAAGTACGTTCTGCTCTATGATCCACTGGACGGTTCGAGCAACATCGACGCCAACGTCACGATCGGCTCGATCTTCTCGATCTTCCGCCGCGTGACGGCTTCCGGCGCCGGGACGATGGAAGATGTGTTGCAGCCGGGCTCCCGGCAGGTGGCGGCGGGGTACGTGCTCTATGGCTCCAGCATGATGTTCGTCTACTGTTCCGGCCACGGGGTCCACGGGTTCACGCTCGATCCAACGGTCGGCGAGTTCCTTCTGTCCCATGAGAACATCCGGATCCCGGATCGGGGGAGCATCTACAGCGTCAATGAGGGGAACTATCGGCGGTGGGGGGAACAGGTGCGGCGCTATGTGGACTATCTGAAAGAAGAGGACAGGGCGACGGGGCGGCCGTATTCGCTGCGGTACATCGGATCGCTTGTCGCAGACGTGCACCGGACGCTGCTCTACGGCGGGATCTACTTCTACCCCCCCGACTCCAGGAACCCCAACGGCAAGCTCCGGCTGATGTACGAGAACAACCCCCTTGCCTTCATCGTGGAAAGCGCAGGCGGGGCCGCATCCGACGGACACGGGAGGACGCTCGATATCCAGCCCACCGCGTTGCATGAGCGGTCGCCCCTCTTCCTCGGAAGCAGGGAGGAGGTGAAGCTGGTGGAGGAGTTTCTCTCCGGCAGGCGGTAATGAGTCCTTCCATGACAGGTGTTATATCCCCGTACGTGTTCTCCCTCCATCCCCGGCCGGGACCAATGCTCCGCCTCGTCTCACCCGGTTGTGTTCGGATGGAATTGTGACCCGGCCATTCGTGCGAAGTGCCGCTCCCCGGACCTGCATCGTTCAAACACGTCGCTGTCGCTTGAGTGAAATGCGCAGAGATCCGCATACTTCCTTGGCCGCCCCCCCAGAAAATAACAGTGCATTTCTTCGAGCAGCCCTTTCTGCAGAAGCTCCAGCGAAAACATGAAATCTCCATTTCCTTCGAAGACGAGAAGGCCGCTGTATCCGATGCTCCGGAGCGTTTCGAAAATGGAAAGCCCGTCGTCACCCTGCTCGGCGAGGTGATGAGGATCGTATTCGAAGAAGAGAACCGGTCGCGCAGCCTCAAGCCAGGGCCGCGCGCCTCGAATGATCTTGCAGTCGAATCCGTCAGTGTCAATCTTGATCATTCCTGCGTTCTTGAATTGCGGGAACTTGTCGAGCACCTCCACCAGGGTCAGAAACCGGAGTGTTTCAGCGGCATCGGCTCGAAGCGCGACTTGCTTTGAACCCCCGTAGTTCGGAAGAAGCTCACCTGGAGAGGTCTGCGGGCAATCACTCAGCAATCCTTGATATGTCCATACGTCCGCGACCCCACTCATGTTCCTCTGAAGATACGCGTAGTATTCTGCATCACCCTCAATCGCGAGAATCGGGAAACGGGAGTTTTTCCTCAGGACGGCAACGGTGTCACCGACATTCGCGCCAATATCGATGAACAGAAGGCTCTTTTTGTGAGCATGAACCGCTTGCGCGATGCGCGCCAGATTGTCCGATCTCCCCGGGGCCGCCGCGTCATCGATCGGCAGTTTGTGCGAGAGCGGCAATCGCAATGCGATTCCCCCTATCTGATGCTCCACCGGCCAATCACGCACAACGAGAAGAAGTCTTCGCAGGAGGAACTTGGACTTCAGGACGAACCAGTCCCAACGGCTCATCCGGTCAAAGGAAGAGAGAGAGCGTTGAATCGAATTTACGATGCCTTGTGCTATGTGTAGCATGGCCTCGCTGCGTCGAAAGAGATCGTCCTTTGTCCGTGTTTCTCTGCCAGGCCTCCCGGTATGAAATCCGGACATTCCAGGGAAGCCAGCCGCCCTGTGTTGCAGAATTGTACGGAAGTGCGTTGATCCGCGGGGCCGCAGGTCTTGGAGGTCCGGAAAGGGAAGAGGAATGCCGGAATGTAGAGCCGGAGCTTGAGGAGCCCCACCACACGCCCTGCCGGTCTAGCGGCTCCTTCGGTGTGGGCCGCCCCTGAAGCTTTGCCACTGGTGCGGCTACTTCAGTTGGTCCAGCTTCGCCTGGGCCCTTCTTGCCGCACTGGTTCCGGGACTCGACTTGATCAGGTTGTCCAGGACCTTCCTCGCCTCATCCTTCTTGCCCAGCGCGGCATACGAATTCCCCAGCATCAGCATTGCGTCGTTCGCCTTGTCCGAGGAGGGGAACTCTATCACGCTCTGGAATTCCTGCGACGCCAGATCATACCGCTTCTGCGCGTAGTAGGATTCGCCGATCCAGTAGTGACAGTTGTCGGCCAGGTCGGGACCGATAGAGTTGTTGAGCAGGTCCTCGAACTGTTTGATCGCCCCTTTGAAGTCCCTTGCCCGAAATGCCTGCAAGGCGGCATCGTACGCGGCCTGTTTGCCGGATCCTTTCACCTGGCCGGAGGGCTGCGATGGCTGCTGACGGGCAGGCTCTTCGGGAGCGGGTGAGCGTTGCTGTTCGGCCCTTTGCGGCGCCGACCCCGCAATCCGCATCTCCAGCTCTCCTACCCTGGCGGTGAGAGACCTGTTCTCGGCCGCAAGCGCGCTGAGCTGGTCGCGCAAACGCCGGTTTTCGGCTTCGAGGCTGTCGACGGAAGTTGTATACGCCGGCGGCGCATTCAGGACAGCTTCGTTTTCCATTGTCATCTCCGCACTCCGGCCGCATCCGGCAATGGCGATGGCCGAGACGAGGACCGGGAGGCTGGAGATCGCAAAACGGAGAGAGGTCATGACCGGGAACTCCTTATGCGGGAAGTGAGGTACACTACAAAAGCCCAATGTATCAAGCGCCGGCAGGAATGTCAAGGATGGCGGAGAGCCGGGGAGACATGCGGGAGGCTGCCGGTGCGTTCCATGCTCTTGATTCTGTGGGCGATCCGGCGGCAGATCTCCAGAACGGCCTGGTCCGGGACGCCGTCGAAATGCCGGGATTGGAGCCGCATGTCGCAGATGTCGTTCACGTAGTCGACGACAACAAACTTCTTCTCCTTCGTAAATGCGATCTCCGTCGAAAAGAAATCCAGCTTGCACACATCGTGGATCTTGCGCGTCACCGCGCTGAGCGATAGCAGCCCGAAATTGTTGCGCTCGGCCGGCGAGATGAGGCCGTACCGGTGCGTCTCGTCATCCCACCAGCATGGGATGATGAGACCGTAGATATAGAAGACGCGGAACCATGCCTTGTGGGCATCCATGTCAATCGGACAGATCTTCTCCTGGAGCAGATACTTGTCGTTCTTGTGATGCTGCCGCGACTCGATCACGTCCTTCAAGGATTCGGCTCCCGTGATCACTCCGATACCGCCCCCCGTCGTGTTGGCCGGCTTGATGATGAACGGGCGTCCCAGCCGTGCCAGGTCGCTCAGCGTCAGCTCCACCTCCCGCCGCTTGTTGAACGGAGAGATGATCAGCGAGAATGGGACATCAATCCCCTTGGTCAGGAACTCAAGGTGCATCGTCGCCTTGTCGGTGGCGTGCACGACGGCCTCGGGAGGATTGATGAAGTATGCCGGAGTCTTGCGGAGGGTGCGGGAGACGACCAGGAAATGATCGTCGAAATCCCCTGCCCGGTCGAGGAAACAACCGAAGATGAGCTCGCCGCGCTGAATCCTGCGCACGGTCTCGTGCGTGTTGTGGTGCGAAATCGAATAGAACAGCAGCCCGTGCGAGTGCAATTGGGCTTCAAGGATCCGGATGAACTCCCGGTCGAATTCCCAATCCCAAGCCACGGCCATATGAAAGTACTCGGCCATCCTGCTTCCTGCCTGAGTGATCCGCAAAGGTTCACGATAGCCAAATCACGTCTGGATGTCAAGGCAAGGAGCAACAATGCCCGTTTGCTTGTTATTCATAGCATGAAGTACTATATTTTTCGTAATTGCGGAGATTTACCGTGGGTTGTGAAGTGAAAAATCATGGTCCGGCCTGGACTGCCACCGTATTTCTGGCCTTCTCCCTGCTGATTGGCGGTTGTTCGTCGGCACCGGATACCGCCGGCCAGGATCTGTCCCCCGCGGCTCAAAGGGTCCAGGAGGGAATGCGCGATCTGGCCCTTCAGCATTTCATTGACGGCTCGGTCTACGAGCTAAGGGGCGACAACGCGAGGGCCGTCCTGGAATACCAGGAGGCGCTGGGGTACGAAAAGAACCACACGATATACTTCGCCCTGTCCCGCTCCTACGCGATGCTTGGAAAGAACATGCCGGCCATCGAGGCGGGCAGGGAAGCGGTGAGGCTGAAGCCCGGGAACCTGGAATACCAGCGGAACCTCGCAATGGTGTTCCTTGCTGCGATGCAGCCGGACTCGGCGCTCACGGTGTATGAAGAGATCGTCCGGCGCGACTCGTCCAACATTGAATCATGGTTCAACCTCGCCCGGCTCTATCAGGTGCGCTCCCCTCTGAAGGCCCTCGATCTTTACGAGCGTATCACGGAGCGGTTCGGTCCCGAGTGGGATGTCCTCATGCAGACGGCGGAACTGTGCAACAAACTGGGGAAGTTCGACAGCGCCTCCGAGGCGCTGCAAAAAATGTCCGGGATCGACCCGGCGAACCGCGAGCTCCGGCGCACACTCGGCCAGACCTACGTCCGGGCCGGGAAGTACGACAGCGCCCTTGCGGTGTTCTCCTCGCTTCGTGAAACCGACACGACAAGCCTGGATCTCCTCTCCGATATCGCCGGCGTGCATCTCCTGCGCCGGGAATACGCCGAGGCGGCTCGCCTGTTTGAACCGATCCTCGCGCGCGATACCGTCAACGTGGATACCAAACTGCACATCGGCGAACTGTACTTCAGCCAGAGCGAAAGAGACTCGACGGCGATTCCCTATGCGCGGGCGGTGTTTGACCGGATCCGGGTTCGCAAGCCCGAAGACTGGCGGGCATACTGGTTCCTCGGGGCGATCGCCTCGGTCGCCAGGGACGATTCCGGGTCGGTGCGGCATTTCCGGAAAGTCACCGAGCTCGCAAGCTGGAACGCCGACGGCTGGGTCTCCCTCTCAGGGGTGTTTCTGAACAAGAACAACTACAGCGAGGTCGTCCGCGTCCTGGAATCTGCCGTGATGATCCTGCCGGACGACTTCCGGGTGAACTTTTTTCTCGGCGTGGCGTACAACCGCCTCTCGCGGAACACTGATGCTGTTCGCGTCCTTGAACATGCCCGGTCGATCAATCCCAAGGACGTCGACCTGATAGCACAACTCGCTCTTGTCTACGAAGGGATCCGGCAGTACGGCGAATCGGATTCGCTCTACGAGGAAGCGCTCCGTCTCGATCCCGTCAATCACCTAGTGATGAACAACTACAGCTACAGCCTGGCGGAACGGGACCGTGACCTCGACCGGGCCTTCACCATGGCTAGAGCCGCGGTCAAAGCACAGCCCGAGAATGGAGCCTACCTCGACACGATCGGCTGGATCTGCTTCAGGCTGGGCCGCTTTTCAGAGGCGGCGACGTATGTGAAACAGGCTATCGCCAGGGGGGAGGCGAATGCCGTTGTCTACGAGCATCTGGGAGACATTTACTACAAGATGAACAACAAGGAAGGGGCGATCGAGCAATGGAAGCTGGCGCTGCATCTCGACAGCGGCAACTCCGCGCTGCGCGAGAAGATCTCCCGCGAGTCCTTCTGATGCCCGGGGGCCGCCGGCTTCTCCCGATCATTCCGCTTCTGGTTCTGGCGTCCTGCGCCCCCCGCACGGAAGGGGTGGCCCTGAACACCGACCTCACGCCCGTTGGTCTCCTCACCTCCCGTATCCGCGAGACCGACGCCCGGCTCCGGACGCTGAGCGGACACGGGAGCCTGAGCTTCGAGACCCCTTCCCAGAACGGTTCGGCCGGATTCGACCTGACCATGAAGAAACCGGATTCGCTCCTTGTCCAGCTTGAGGGCCCCTTCGGCATCGACGTGGGCACATTCTTCCTGAGCAGGAAGCGCTACGTGATGTACAACAGCCTCGAAAATGCCGTCTCGACGGGAAGCCCCGAATCAGGTTCCCTGCGGTCCATGTTGCCAATCGATCTCACCTATGATCAGATGTTCTCGGCCTTCACGGGGACATTCCCGCTGCCCGACAGGATCCCGCCCCTTTCGTACAGCATCGCCGGAGATCAGTTCCTTCTCCGGTATCCCTGCGGGGACGGTACCTGCTCGTACTGGATCGATCCCGACGCGCTGCTCGTGAGACGGTTAGAAATACTGGACGCGGGCGGCAGCATTATGCTGGAAAGCGAAACGTCCGGGATGATCGTGCAGGACGGGACAAGAATTCCCCGCCGTGTCTCGATCACGATGCCGCGGGAGGAGCGGCGTGTTGCGATCGCGTTCTCCTCGGCTTCCATCAACCCCGGCCGGGTGTCTTTTGACTTTACCGTTCCGCCCAACGCCAGGTCGATGGCGGCCCCCCGGTAAGGCGGAAAGCCAGGAACCAATGAACCCTCCCTCGTTCATGACTGGGTCATGCTGCAGGATCCTCGGTCTTCTGTGTATCCTTGTGCTCTGCCTCGTTCCCTCCCTTCATGCGCAGTCGCGCAGCGAGTTCTCCCGCCGGCAAAAAGAGCTTCAATCCATCCGCGATCAGATCCGGGAAATGGAAAGCCGGATCAAAGAACAGCAGAAGAAGGAAAAGGTGTCGCTCGACCTCCTCGATACCTACGACAGGAAAGCGGGCCTGGTGCGAAGCCTGATCTCCCGACTGCGCACCGAGGAGGCGGACCTGCAGCACCGGATCGATGCAAGCCGTTCGACCATCACTCAACTGGAGCGGCAGTACGGGTTTCTCAAGGACCAGTACGCGAGCTACGTGACTTCCATATACAAGGCAGGCCCGGTGCACGACACGGAGCTCCTTCTTTCGTCGAATTCCCTCAACCAGCTCTCCATCAGGAACGAATACCTGAAGCGATTCTCAGCCCAGCGCAAGCGTGACGCCGACACGATCGTGACCCGGAAACGCGACCTTGAGGAGGTCCAGGCGCGGCTTCAGGTGCAATTGAGCGACCAGCACCGGCTCATCAGCGAGAAGGGAGACGAGGAACACCGCCTTGCCGCGCTGGCAAGCGAGCGCAGGACCATGGTGGCGAAAATCCAGAAGGACCGGAAGATGCTGCAGCGCTCGATCGAGCGCCAGTCGAAAGCCGCCAGGGACCTGGAAGGCATCATCGCGCGCCTGGTCGAGAACGAGAGGATCCGCAAGGAACGCAGCGCCGAATCATCGAAAGCGAACCGGCTGCCCCTGCCGCCGGCTATGACGGGGGATTTTGTGACACGGCGCGGGAGGCTGCGCTGGCCGGTGACCGAGGGAACCATCGTGGCTCATTTCGGCTCCCAGAAACACCCCACACTCAAGACCATCACACAGAATACCGGGATCGACATTGCGGTCAAGGCGGGCACCTCGGTCAACGCCGTGGCCGACGGCGAAGTGGCAACCATCTGGTGGCTTCCCGGCTACGGCAACCTCCTCATCCTGAATCACTACAGCGGCTACCGCACGGTGTACAGCCACCTCGCCGACATCAAGGTCGCCGAGGGACAAAAGGTGAAGGAAGGAGAAGAGATCGCGGAGAGCGGCGAGGCTGTGGACGGCCCAAGACTCCACTTCGAGGTGTGGAAGGACCGGGAAAACCAGAATCCGGAACTCTGGCTCATGAGACAATGACACGCTCACCGCTGGCCCTCAGCGCAGCTGTCGCAGTCCCTGTCGGTGTGCTCCTCTTCGCCGCATCGCCCCTCTTTGCCCCGCTCGAGGACCAGCTCACGCGCCTGAAATACCTCGCCCGCGGAGTCGAGCCCGCCGATTCGAATATCGTGCTCGTCTATGCCGACAACGAGGCGGTGAAGACTGTGGGCTGGCCGGTCAGGCGGAATTTCCAGGCGCTCCTGCTTCATGCCCTTGCCGACCTTCACCCCCGCGCCATCGGACTCGAGATCGTCTTCGACGATCCGAGGCCCGGGTATCACGAGTTCCCGGAATATGACACACTGCTCGCCGCCATGATCCGCAGGGCCGGCTGCGTGGTCCTTGCCTCCTATTTTGACCACGTGGACGAGGGAACGGGTCCTGCAGACTCCCTGCCTACGTCGATTTCGACGTATCCCCGCGTACGGGGAGACATTCCCCCCGGCCGGGGTTTGCACATGCCGCTCCCCGCCTTTGCAGGGGCCGCTGCCGGTATCGGTCATGTCAACTTCAGCAACGATGAGGCCACCGCCATTCCCGTTGTGGTGGCCGACGGCCGCACGGCCGTTCCGGCCTTCGCACTCGAGGTCCTCAGGGTGGCAACCGGAACCTCCCCCAACGACGTTCTCCTGCGTGACGGGCTGGTCCTGCTTGACCGCGAAGGGCGCGAGCGCCGGCTCCCCCTTTCCGGGCACGCCGCCGTACTCCTGAACTTTCCCGGACCGCTGCGCAGCTATGTCCGGTACCCCTTCCTTGAAGTCCTGAGATCGTACGATGCCCTCCGCCACGGGCAGCCTGGCACCGTTCCCGTGGAACTCCTGAAGAACAAGATCATTCTGGTCGGCCTCATTGCCGAGGGCCGGAGCGAATTCCGCCCCACCCCCTTCGACCCGCGCACCCCCACACTGGTTCACCATGCGACGCTCATCGATAATGCCCTGCACGACAGATTCCTCACCGCTGTGCCTCCCGCTGCCGCCGGACTGATCCTCCTTCTGGCCGCCATGGGCTGCGCCGTTGCCGTCCTGCTCCTCCCCAGGCCGTTTCACATTCTCGCCGCCTTCAGCATCGTGGCGATCGTCGTCATCGCGTCCTTCATCCTGTTCGCCCTTTCCGGCATCCTCCTCCCGGTGACAGGAGTTGTCCTGGCGGGGGCCGCCGTGACGGCGATCGTGCTGGCGGTCCGTTCCCGCGCGGAAGGAGTCCGGGTGGATGTGCTGACGGCGGAAAGGGACGCCGTGATGACCCAGCTCCATGACCGTGAGGCCAAGGTGGCGCTTCTCGAACGCGAACTGTTGGCCCGGCAAAACGACTCCGGCAAGGCGAGAGCGGATGGGCTGCTGGAGGAAATCCGGCGGTACAAGCAGGAGATCTATGCCCTTTCCACCAGGGCGCAGGACATGGAGCGCTTTGACCTGGTCGCGGATGATGAACAGGGCTCGGCGGAGACCTTCGAAGGAATTGTCTATGCACCCGTGGGACCCATGAAACAGGTGGTCGAGTTCGTCCGCAAGATCGCGCCGAGTGACGCGCCGGTGCTGATCCTGGGGGAAAGCGGAACGGGCAAGGAACTTGTGGCCCGCGCCATTCACGGGAAGAGCGGGCGGGCCCCGAAGGCTTTCATCGCCGTGAACTGTGGGGCTCTCGCGGAGACTCTCCTCGAAAGCGAGCTCTTCGGCCACGAGAAGGGGGCGTTCACGGGTGCGGTCAAGGATCGGATGGGAAGGTTTGAACTGGCGGACGGAGGGACAATTTTCCTGGATGAAATCGGCGAGGTGAGCGAGGCTTTTCAATTGAAGCTGCTGCGCGTTCTCCAGGAAGGGGAGTTCGAGAGGGTGGGGGGTTCGAAGACTGTCCGCGTGGACGTCCGCGTCGTCGCGGCAACAAACAAGGATCTCCGCGAAGAGGTTTCCCTGGGAGGGTTTCGCGAGGACCTGTACTACCGCCTCAACGTCCTTACCATCTCGCTGCCGCCCCTGCGCGACAGGCCGGGAGATGTGACTCTCCTGCTCCGCCATTTCCTGCAGCGCGAGGGCGGAGGGGTGACGGCCTCAAAAGGGGTCATCGAAATCCTGCAGTCCCATTCCTGGCCCGGCAATGTCAGGGAACTGGAGAGCTCGGTCAAAAGGGCGGTCCTGATGGCAAAGGCCGAGAACCGGGCCATGATTGCCGCGCGCGACCTCCCGGATGAGCTTGCCGCAGCGCTGCGGGGTGCGGTGCCTGTGCACGACCAGGTGGTGGAATTGGTGCGTGCGAAGGGCTTCTCGCGCAGCTCGGTTTCCGATACCGCCGCGGAGCTCGGAGGTCTGAACAGGGGTACGGTGGCGGAATACCTCAGGGGCGAATGTCTCCGCATCTTTGCCGAGGCCGAATACAATGTTGGCGACGCCGCGCGCCGCATTGCCCTGTCCACGGACGAGGCCATCCTCGATCGAGTACAGAAGCGGCTCAACGAATACCTTCTCAATATCGCCTCCGCCATCGATCAGTCCCAGCCATGGGAGACATCCCGCACAGCCCTCAGACCAAAAACCAAGAACCTCCCCCAACGCTATCACCCGGTCGTCGAGCAGGTTGGCGAAGCCTTTTACCGGGGGCTCTGGCGGATCGAGGAATAGGAAGCCGCTGGGAAACTCCCTTCCCGCGCTTCTCCCCATAGTTCCCGCACTTCTCCTTTCCGACTCGTTGATCCGCGCACCAAGTCGATCCCCGAATCCGGGCCGCCAGAGCCGCTTTCATTTTTCCCTCCCTCGACACCCTCAGCTGTCTCACCTTGAGAGCCTGGTCAAGTGCCGCAGGAACTCTTCCTGCGATTTGATCACTCCTCTTTGGCCTCACAAGGACCCACTTCCGGTCCGTTTTCGCCCCTTGACGGCTCCCCGGAAGCGCTGTAAGGATCTGGCATGCTGATTGTAATACTACCACGATGGAAAGACTCCGGATCGTCTGTCAATCGAAGAACATGCATATCATTAACCAACAGTCAGGGAGAAGCAGCATGAAGAAGGCATGGGGTATCATCGGGGGAATCGCACTGGCGGCCGGTATGATCATCTCCGGCTGTCAGAAAAACAGCATCGACGGAGGTCCGGACTCAAACCAGCCCCCCAGCGGTGTGTCTAATGAACAGTCTGCTATGCAGTACTTCGCCGCGACCGACGAGTTCGTCACCAATGATGAAAAAGCGTTCGCGGATCAGACGATGGCGCCGACTGACTACAACGACGCGTTCCAGAAGACGGACGCAGCGATCACTCCGCTTCGCTGGGGTCGGTTTGTGACCTCGGTGACACGAACCACAAGCGCTACGGTTCAATCGGGCGACACCATGTCCGTTGTACACGTGAGCCGGGTCATCAACGGCCTGCTCAAGATCAAGACGACCATCGGCGGGGTCGACACGGTGATCATGAAGTCCTTCACCGATACCTCCGGGAGAAACGTGGTATTCCGCCGCATGGCCCGCGATGCGAAGAAGTACTGGCTGAACTGGGTCCCTGTCGCCGCCTCTCTTGTGAGCGGTCAAACCACTCCGCCGCCTGCCGGGAACGCCATCCGGATCACGCAAATCATGCTCATTGGCGGAGGGGACACCCTGACGGTCACCGATCCAGAGGCAACCTGGCTGCGCTACCAGTGGCTGAAGATGTTCCATGGCGGCCGGGCCGATGTTCCTCAATTCACTGCCGGCGATTCGCTCTCCGTCAGCGCGACCGTGATGTCGCAGTCCGCGGACACGGACTTGGTGGTGCTGCGACACGGATTCGGCTCGCCCCGCTTCGGCCGCACGCCGATGGCGCTGGTGTCACAGAGCGGCCCGGATGCCGGAGGTTTCTACACCAAGGTGTATGTGAAGCACATCGTCCCGCGCATGGGAGTCGGATCGCTGAACGTCGGCGTCGATGCCCTGACAAAGGCGACGCTCTATGACGATACCCTCCCGTATTCGGCAAGCTGGTGGGGTATCCCGTACAGGATGCTATGAACTGGCGGTGGAATCAGCATAACGGGACCTGCGCATAATGGGGATACTGACGGTCATCGGCTCAACGCTCCGCGTCCTTCGGCTGTGTCTTCGAGAACTCCTCGAAGACACAGCGGCAGAGGATGATGCGTGGGTCCTTCTTTCCGAGAGATCGGGGGAAGAGCAAACAGCCGATAACGATGCACGAGGGTTCCGGGCTGGGAAGTCCCGTCCCCGGGATCCTTCGTGATTACACGCAAAGTTGCAGATCATGCAGGTTTTCGGCTAATTGCACACTGCACCTCTTCACTGACAGCACCAATGAAACAGGTATCCACTCTCGCGCTCCTCCTCCTTCTGACGGCCTGTGGCTGTCAGCATCCCACAGAAGTGGATGTGACGCAGGACGGAGAGCAGGTGGATGTCACCCCCCTGGCGGCGGCGGATACCTCGGCGTACGAGAACGCGATCGACTCGACCGCGGTGACACCCGAAGATGAAGCGCGGTTCCCCGGCTTCATGCTGGTCACCCGTGCGACGTTCGACCATGGCTCCATCCTGGTGTCGAAGACGCTCTCGAAAGTCGTGTTCACCGATACATCGCGCCCTTACCTCTTCAGGAACAGGCCTGTCGGCTACTTTGGCCTCATGATCATGCGGCCGGCATCGCTCTTGTCCCTGACCATCAACGGCTCCGCCATGCTCCCCGTCCCGCATCTGGTGCGCGGCGAAGCTTTCGGTACGGAGTACGTGGGCGAAGTGAATATGGTGCCCGGCTCGGTCATGTCGTGGCGGGCCGGTGCCGACATCATCGGTGCAATCGATGTCTCCGTCCAGATCCCCCCTGCGATCTCCGTATCTTCTCCGGCAGGGGGGAGCGTGGTTCCGCGGAATCAGGACCTGGTCCTCCGCTGGAACGGCGCCGGAGCGATGACAATCTATGTCAGTGCAAGAGACTCCATCACGGGAAAGTCCCGGCCAGTCCTGAAACTCACCCCTCTGGCGAATGTCGGACATGCCCGGATCCCCGTGAAGGTCCTCAGGGCCCTGCCACACGACCGCTCCTTCGTTTTCACGTTCGTGCTTGCGAACAGGAAAGAAGGCGCTCTCGTGACCCGGTTTAAGGGGAATGTCTTGGCCCAGGCGGCGTCGGTGTACAACAGCTATGTCGAACTCCGGTAGGATCTCCTCTTGCACCATGCCGTGTTGACCCCCTGCCGGGCGGCGCTCGCGCTCGGCATGGTGTGTTCCCTGGCATACGGCCAACCTCTGTATTCACCGAGAGGACTGGCACTGGGCGCCTATGCGCCCGTGGGTGGGGACATCCGGGAATTCCTTGCAAACCCCGCCAGCCTGCCTGGCATGCGCGACTGGGACGCGGAGATCGTCACATCGCTTCCCCGGACCGGCGGCGGTTTCGTCTTCGACGGGGTCGCACTCGGCAAGCGACTGCTCGACCGGCACGCACTGGCCCTTCAGTATTCACCGGGAGCGGAGATGGATTTTGTGCTCCCGTCCGTAGTGAAGATCAGAGGACTTGACATTGCTGCCGACAGAAAGATCACGTACACGGAGCCCTTTGCCGTCGCATACGCCGTTTCCCTGTCGCCCGGCTTTTCTGCGGGGATTGCGGGCCGTGTTCGCACGGCGCTAGTGAGCGATCCCCAGCTCCAGATCGTGGACACGACAATCGTCACGGTTCCGAACGAGGCGAGGCGGACGTCATGGTTTCTGGACGTTGGTCTCCGGTGGCGGCCGGTTTCCGATCTGGAGTTTTCACTCGTCGGCCGCGGAATTCCCTTTATTCCCGGAACCCATCTTCCCGATGAGTCCGGGATCTACGAACGGCCGGACCAGGCTTCGGTGGAAGCCGGCCTTCATTTCCCGGTGCTGCCGTCGCTGCATATGGCCGTTGCGGCGGGGACCCTCGGCACCGGGGCGGCAGGAGCCGAATGGCGGCCGTATCCCGCCCTGGCTCTCCGTGCCTCGGCCTATGTCGACAAGGACCAGTCTCCATCCCTTATGGCCGTGGCGGGGGGCGCAGGCTGGTCCGTCGGTCCATTGGATCTGGACATCTCGTTCCTGCATTTCACGAATCAGGGAAACCGGGGAAGAAGCATCGCGGCGTCTGATCTCAGCGGCTCGGCGATCAGCACCGTCGGCCTGAATACCTTCGCCGCCGACCGGCTGAGCTGCGGACTCCGGTTCTCGTTCGGCAACGTGCACGAGCAGATGATCCGGATTGTCGAAGTGGCGATGCAGGGAGAGGTCTATCCGGCGACCTCCCAAACCTTTGCCTACCGCCCTCTCGGGAAGGTCCGCGTGCGAAACGTGGGGTCTTCACCTGTGGAGGCGAAGGCGGCTTTCTTCATCGATCGACTGATGGACGGACCCACCGAATCGGCGGCGACTGTGCTCCGTCCGGGTGAAGAAGCCGACATCCCGCTGCTGGCAGTGTTCAACGACAACCTGCGGCATGTCGCCTCGGTTTCTGTCCGGGAGGGAAACGTGACCGTCAGCGCGGCTCCGCTCGGCGAAGAAGAAGACCGCTCCCAGACCCGCGTGGTGGTGCGCGGACGGAATGACTGGGACGGCGATGCGGAGTCTCTCCGGTACTTCGTGCGGCCCGGCGATCCTGATGTGCTGCGCACGACGCGGGATATCCTGCTGCAGAAGCGCGATTCGCTTGCAGCCGGAGGGCTGGAGCTGTTCAGCAAGGCAAAGGCGCTTTTCAATGCATTTGCGGGGAAACTGGTCTATGTGAACGATCCGAAGCTGAGCGCCGACTATGTCCAATACCCCGATGAGACTCTGCGGTTGAGGGGCGGCGACTGCGACGACATGACCGTATGCTTCGCATCGCTCCTGGCAAGCATCGGCATCGCGACGGCATTTGTGGATGTGGTCCCGCCCGGTGCACCGCACGATGCTCACATCTACCTGATCTTCGATACGGGCCTGGATCCGCGGTTTGCATCGAACATTGCACAGAACTCGAAACGGTACGTGGTCCGCAAGAACCATGAAGGCAGGGAAAGCGTCTGGATTCCGGTGGAAACTACACTGACCATGAAGGGGTTCGAAGAAGCATGGCGCGCCGGAGCGAATGAGTATTACGATGATGTGGAAGTGCACCTCGGAATGGCCAGGCGTTGGGTGAAACTGGTGGATGTGGAATGACCCGCACCCGGACCATGAGCCGTACACCGCATCCACCGCGTCCCGAACGGAAGGGATGACCTCCCTGAATCAGCCTGCTCGGGTGCAGATCCTTTCGGAGCTGCAGGGGACGGCAGCATCAGTGCTGCATGAAGGAAGGGAGCTTTTGGTTGGCGAAAATACGAAGAGTCACGACGATGCAGGGAGAACGTCACATGAAATCATATGCGAGAGTACTCGGGGCCATCATTCTCGCGGTGTTCCTGGCAGCCGCCACAGTATGCGCCCAGGGTGTTTCCATCCAGAGTATCCAGGGGGATGTCAGCATCCGCCATGGGGTCACGGAACAGTGGACGACCGTTGCTCGAGGAGACGTCCTGAAGCCCGACGACACCATGAAGACAGGACCGCGGGGCTCGGTGGTCCTCCTTGCCGCGACGCAGCCGCAGAGGAGGATTACGCTTCCTGCCAACGTCATGGTGGACGTTGCCGATATCAGGGACCTCACTCCTGAAGAGCTCATGCTCAAGCTCACGATGGAGAAGGTCAGAGGGTCGTCCTACCGCCCGACCGACGACCCGGCTGCCCCGAACGCCGCCGTGGTTCATGGAGCCAACAGGGAGCAGGCGCCCGCGCTCGCAGAAAACGATCCCGTTTCCGGTGTCCAGGAGTGGAATGGTGTGCGCGTACTGTTCGACAATGGCTTCTACTCTACCTGCGCACTGAAAGGGATGGAACTGTTCCGCCTCTACCCCGATACCCACGGGAGCTTTGACCGGCGCTTCATTGTTGCCCGGTCACTCGAGCTGGCGCGTCTCCGCGGTGAGGCGCTGGATGAGTACACCTCGATCCAGGAGCTCGCCGGCCTCACTCCGGATCAGCGGTCCCTCCTGGCACAGCATATCAACCAGGTGAGAGGTCCTTCAAAGTAGCCTCGCCGGCCGGAGAGGCCTGGAACTCTCTCCGCTGCCATCGGAGCGGGGAACCGTCTTCCTTGGCTTCCATGCTGGGGGATTGCAGTGCGGTGGGGACACCCGCGGGCTGCGCTCCAGGGCGCACGACCGGGGAGAGGGGAATTCCGATCAGCATCACCCGAAGTTGACGGGTCAGTTCATCTGCCGGAAGATCGTGCGCCGGTTCCCAGGACGACTCCTGTGTGAGCGGGCACCGAAATCGTCCTTTTCTCGTCAAGGCGGACAGCCTCGCCGGACCGAAGGTCGTACAGCCGCCCTGCTTGATGGAGGCGGTTGTCGTACTGTCTGAGGTTCAGCTCATTCTCCTGCGTCCCGTTGTTGAGTACCACCATCACGGTGTCGCCGGGCGCCTCGCGGAAGTACACGTAGACCTCATCGACAGGGGGATACTGGATGAGGGTCCCTCCCTGCAGGGCGGGGTGGTGTGACCGCACGGTCAACAGCCCTTTGGTGAATTCAAACATGGCGTTCTCTCCCTCAGTCCTCCCTTCACGTGTGAACGCATTCCGGCTGTCTCCGGGAAAGCCCCCTGGCATATCGGCCCTGATCGTTCCATGGTCGTCTCCTCCCCGTATGGCGAGTTCAGTCCCATAGAAGAGTTGCGGGATCCCGCGCGTGGTCAAAAGCAGCGTCAGCGCGAGCCGCGTTCTTGCGGTGTCCCCTGCGGTCACCGCCAGGATCCTGCGGACATCATGGTTGTCCAGAAATGTCATGAGACTCCCGGGGTCCGGGTACAACCCGTCTTTCGCCAGGCATTCATAGACCCCGTAAATGCTCTCTTTGCCGCCAAAGACCTTCGTCATCGCGTCGAACAGTCCATAGTCAGTGACCGAGGGAAGCGCCCCGTGAACCCCAGGGGCCGGCCGGCTCCCGCGCTGGAAAGGAGCCAGAAACACCGGCTCGCCGGTCCAGACCTCCCCGACGATGCTGAAGCGCGGATATTCTCGAAGGATGGCACCGCACCATTGTTCCATGAAGCGCGGGTCGGCGTAAGGATACGTGTCTTCCCGGATGCCGTCAATTCCGCTCGACTCGATCCACCATATCGTATTCTCGATGATGTATGCCGCCAGAGAAGCGTCCTTCTGGTTCAAGTCGGGCATATCTCCCGAAAACCACCCCTGGACCAGGTTCTCCTGCGTCGAGCTGTCGGCATGCGGATCGATCAGGGACACCTTGACGTGGTGCGTCATCTGGTGAGAGGACATGGAGCCGTTGATCCATGTGAGGGTCGGGAGGTCTCTCATCCATGGGTGGGAGGAGCCGATATGGTTCGACACATGGTCCATGATGATCTTGAGATTCCGCTTGTGCGCCTCGAGGACGAGCCTGCCGTAGAGCGCATTGGTGCCGAACCGGGGATCGACACGGTACAGGTCTGTGGCCGAGTATCCGTGATAGCTGTACGCCGGCATGTTGTTCTCAACGAGCGGATTGATCCAGAGCGCCGTCACGCCAAGCCCGGCCAGGTACTCCAGGTGATCGATGATTCCCTGGATGTCCCCTCCGTGCCTCCCGAAGGGCTGTGTGCGCTGGAGGGTGTCCGTCATTCCGGGCACGGTGCCGTTCGCAGTGTCGCCGTCGGCGAAGCGGTCCGGCATAATCAGGTAAAGTACGTCTGCCGGAGAGAATCCCCCGTAGCGTCCGCCGGCCGCCACGCGGCGGAGGACTGGGTAAGCGACGACGGCAGTGTCGCGGCCTCGAAGCACGAGGAGTCTGTGCGATGAGCCCGCCGCCTGCGGGAGAACGCGGATATCGACAAACGCGTGTCCCGGGGAGGCGGCCGGGATCACCCTGAGCACGCGGATCCCGCCGGATGTGCTTACCACGCGGATGCCGTCGAGCTGCCTCCCGTACAGAAGGAGCCTGACAGTGTCCAGATGCATCCCTCCCCACCAGTTGGGCGGATCGATGCGGGTGACGATGGGCTGACCCCAGGAATTCGCGCATGCAAGAACTGTCGCCAGCGCGAAGATTATCCTGTGAAGGAACGAGGCGTGTAGAGCGGGGAGCCCTGAGTGCCGGTGAGGTTCTGTTCCAGCCTTCATGATCCTGTCTTGTCTGTGCGTGGTGTGTGTGCCCCTGGTTCCTCGCCGTTGCCCCGGGTTCTCATGAGCTTTTCCCTCACCTCGTTCCGGCCGCAGTGGCATCTTCAGGGTATCAATCCCCGCTTTCTGAACTTGCCTGGAGCAACGGGAATCTCCCAGCCGCCCCGGCGACGCAGGCACTCTCCCTAGCGGACAAGCGGCTTGTATTTGATGCGGTGGGGCCGCTCGGCCTCAATCCCGAGCCGTTTCTTGCGGCCCGCCTCATACTCCGAGTAATTCCCGTCGAACCATATGACCTTGCTGTCTCCCTCGAATGCCAGGATGTGTGTCGCGATGCGGTCGAGGAACCAGCGGTCGTGGGAGATGACGACCGCGCAGCCGGCGAAGTTGGAGAGGGCTTCCTCAAGTGCGCGGAGAGTGTTGATATCCAGGTCGTTCGTCGGTTCGTCCAGCAGCAGCACATTGGCCTCTGTGCGGAGCACCTTGGCCAGGTGCACGCGGTTCCGCTCCCCGCCGGAAAGTCTCCCCACCAGTTTCTGCTGGTCCGTTCCGCTGAAGTTGAACCGTGCAACATATGACCGGGAGTTCACCTCCCGGCGCCCCAGGCTGATCATCTCCTCACCGCCGGAGATCTCCTCCCAGATCGTCCTGTCGGGGTCGAGAGGCCGGTTCTGATCCACATACGCCAGGGTCACGGTCTCGCCGGTAACCAGCTCGCCCGCATCGGGCTTTTCCTGTCCGATGATCATCCGGAACAGCGTGGTCTTCCCTGCGCCGTTGGGTCCGATGACTCCAATGATGCCGCCGGGCGGAAGCATAAAACTCATGTCGTCGCAGAGCAAAATGTCCCCGAAGGATTTGGCGACGTGCCGGGACTCGATGACCACGTTTCCGAGGCGCGGTCCGGGCGGGATGTAAATCTCCATCTCTTCGTTCCGCTTCGCGGTGTCGTCGGCGAGCATCTGTTCATAGGCCGCAATGCGGGCCTTGCTCTTGGCGTGACGTCCCTTCGGATTAAGCCTCACCCACTCCAGCTCGCGGGCGAGGGCTCTCTGCCGCTTGGATTCCTGTTTCTCCTCCACGGAAAGTCGCTGGCGTTTCTGCTCAAGCCAGCTTGAGTAGTTGCCCTGGAACGGAATCCCCTCGCCGCGGTCGAGCTCCAGGATCCAGCCGGCCACATTGTCCAGAAAGTATCTGTCGTGGGTGACCGCAAGCACCGTTCCAGGATAGCGCGCCAGGTGCTGTTCGAGCCAGGCTACGGATTCGGCGTCGAGGTGGTTCGTCGGCTCATCGAGCAGCAGCACATCCGGCTCCTGCAGGAGCAGCCGGCAAAGCGCCACGCGGCGGCGCTCGCCTCCGGAAAGCACACTGGCCGGGGTGCCGGGCGGCGGACACCGGAGCGCATCCATCGCCTGATCGAGCCTGCTGTCCAGGTCCCAGGCGTTCCGGTGGTCGATTTCCTCCTGGAGTTTTCCCTGCTGTTCAAGGAGAGCATCGAAGTCCGCGTCCGGCTCTCCCATCATGCCGCTCACCTCCTCGAATTTCTTGAGGAGCCTCACGGTTTCCTGCACCCCTTCCTCAACAAGTTCCTTCACTGTCCTGGCAGGATCGAGCTCCGGTTCCTGGGGCAGGTAGCCGAAGGTGATCCCCTTTTGGACGGTGATCTCTCCAAGATAGTCCTTGTCGATCCCTGCGATGATCCTCAGGAGCGAACTCTTGCCGGCGCCGTTGAGCCCGAGCACACCGATCTTGGCGCCGTAGAAGAATGAGAGGTAGATGTCTTTCAGGACTTGCTTGTTCGGTTTGAAGACCTTCCCGACGCCGACCATCGAGAAGATGATTTTGTTTTCTGCCATGATGGGTCCTTACCCTTGTTCCCGGGATCGTCAACAAAGAGCCTGTTGCCTCTGATGCCGACAGAGGTTTGAGGCGGGGAATCGTAGGCGACATCTTCGAGGAATAGGCCTGAGGGGGGTGCAGTATGGTGGGAGGGAAACCCGCTGGTACTCGAGAACAGCCCGGAGATCTGTTCCGGCGAGATTGTGCCCCGGCCGGCCTCGACCAGGACTCCGACAATGCGCCGGACGAGTTTCCAGAGGAAGTGCGAGCCCGTGACTCTGATCAGGATCAGGTCGGCATCTTCCTCGATGGACACGCTGTCGATCAACGCGCGGGTGGAAGTCTGCTCAGGGTCGGCGTCGGTGAATCCGCGCCAGTCTTTCATGCCGACGAAGTGGCGTGCGGCATCCCGCATGCGGCCGGCGTCCAGGGGATCCTTCACCCACCAGACGTAGTGCTTGCCGAATGCCGTCCGGCGCCGTGAGATCCTGTACAGATAGCGCCGTGCGCGGGCGTCATGCCGGGCATGAAACTCGGCGGGAGCCTTCTCCACCTCCAGGAGGTTGATATCGGGGGGGAGGAGGTCGTTGACCTTCATTCGGATGATTTCCGGGGCGAGCATCGTCCGGACTTCGAGGTGTGCCACCTGATGCAGTGCGTGAACGCCGGCATCGGTCCGCCCCGCACCCTGAATGTCGACTTCGCTGCTCCCGAACACGCTCCTGCCAGCGGTCAACAGCTCCCCCTGGACCGTCCGGGCGTTCTTCTGCACCTGCCAGCCTGAGTAGCGAGTGCCGTCGTACTCGATATGGAGCTTGAACCGGGACATGCGGAAAGGCGCAACCGGCCCCTCACTTTCTCCTGCTCTTGGGCCCGC
>Ga0182021_10000291_pt1 | contig 51356 bp, 45 predicted proteins | sample 612E3MmetaG_FD_120493 | JGI IMG/M metagenome (GOLD analysis project Ga0182021, IMG submission 120493) | Permafrost microbial communities from Stordalen Mire, Sweden - 612E3M metaG (Illumina Assembly) | ecosystem: Environmental > Terrestrial > Soil > Wetlands > Permafrost | place: Sweden... | reverse complement strand
GTCCGCCCTGAGCCTGATCTGTCGCATCGCTTCCTCGGAGATGCCGGTCGTACCAACAACGGCGTGCACGCCGTTGTCCAGCGCCCAAATCATGTTGGCCACGGCCGCATCCGCGACCGTGAAGTCGACAACCACGTCGATCCTGGAGGGATCGAGCTCGGAGATGTCCGAGGCTACGGGCATGCCGCACGTCGGGTGTTCGAGTCTCGTTTTCCCCCGAGCGGATACGTCTACACATCCAGCAAGGGTCAATTCAGGGTCTTCGAGGACGGTCTTGACCACTTCCATGCCCATCTGGCCAGTGGCTCCAAGGACTGCAACATCGATCATCGAAGGCATACCCCCAGTCTATATGCGGCCGGAAAGGCTCAAATCGTCTTCGTCGAACGGTCCAACAACCGCCAGGCTCGCGCCCACTTTGCCCCACGTCTCGGCGAATACGTTGTGGAGATCGTCGATGGTGACCTTGTCCACGCGCTCTACCATCTCGTCGATGGTGAGGTGCTCGCCCCCTGACATCTCGGCTTTGGCTATCCTGTTCATGCGATTTCCGCTGTCCTCGTTACTGATGAGAAGTGAGCCCTTGATATGGTTCTTTGCCCTGTCGAGCTCCCTTGCCGAGAATCCTTGGTCCCTGGCCAGCAAGAGCTCTTCCTCTACGAGCCCCATGACGCGTTCGGCCTGGCTTGGATGCGTTCCGAAATAGACGCCGACCATTCCCATTCCCAGGAAAAGCCCGGAGAAGGAATAGATAGAGTAGACCAGCCCCATCTCCTCCCTAACCTTCTGGAAGAGCCGCGAGCTCATGCTGCCACCCAGGATGTTGTCCAGCACAGATAGAGCGAAACGATCGGGATGCCGGCGCGGGAGGCCCCTTGCGCCGATGGATACGTGTGCCTGTTCGGTGTCCTTGCGGTGGATGTACTTTCCCGTACTAGGGATATCAAGACCATCGTCTCGCAACGCGGGCTCCCCAGTGTCTATTCCCTCGGTGAGCCTCTCGACCAGCTCGCACATCCTCTCGTGTTCGACCGCACCTGCTGCTGATACGACCAGCCTCGAGGCGACGTACCTGGACGCAAAGAACTTCGAGAGCTTTTCACGGTCGAGGTTTCTGATGGTGTCAATTTCCCCGAGAACGCTGTGCCCGATGGGGTGATCACCCCACAGAGTGTTAGCCAGGTAATCGTGCACCATCTCGTCGGGCGAGTCGTAGTGCATGTTTATCTCTTCGAGGACGACCTGGCGCTCGGAGTCGATCTCTCCGGATTCCATCAGCGAGTTACGCGCCATGTCCATGACTATCTCTACGGCTCTGTCGATATGTTCCTCGAGCGCCCTCGAATAGATCGACGTGTGCTCGCGTCCGGTTGCCGCGTTGATGTCGGCACCCATGTAATCGAACGCTTCCGCTATCTCACGCGCGTTCATCAACGGCGTTCCCTTGAACAGCATGTGCTCGACGAAGTGTGAAAGCCCGTACTCTCCGGGTGCCTCGTCTCTGGACCCCGTATCGATCCATACGCCGAGCGAGACCGACCTGGTGCCGGCAACTCGCTCGGTCAGGACCCTTACCCCGGATCCAAGTTCTGAACTTTCGAGGGCCTCTTCAGCGAGGCAGCCTTCGGGGTTGCTCACTTGTCGCTCGGTTTCAGGTCGATTGCCCTGAGGTTGATTCTTCCCAGGTTGTCGATTTCTTCGATCTCGACCTCGACCTTGTCCCCGACGTTGATGACGTCTTCTACGCGGTCGATCCTGGTCTTGGACAGCTTGGATATGTGGATAAGACCGTCTTTGCTGGGCGTCAGCTCGATAAAGGCACCGAAGTTGGTCGTCTTTACCACCGTGCCGAGGAACTTCTCTCCGACCTCCGGATCCTTGGCGATGAGCTCTATGTCCCTCTTGACCAGGTTGACCTTGTCGGCGTCGCGACCGAATACAAAGACACGGCCGTCGTCCTCTACGTCGATCTCGACGTCGTACTTCTCGATGAGGCCGCGTATGTTCTTGCCCCCGGGGCCGATAAGCTCGCCGATCTTCTCGACCGGTATGCTGAGCTGCAGCATCCGCGGTGCGTTCGGCGACACCTCGGCGCGCGGCTCGGAGATCGCCTCGGACATCGCCTTGATGATGAAGGTCCGGCCCTGGCGAGCCTGCTCGAGTGCCGCCTCCATGATCTCGGAGGAGAGTCCGCTGCACTTTATGTCCATCTGCAACGCAGTGATGCCTCGCTTCGTGCCGGTGACCTTGAAGTCCATATCGCCGGTCGAGTCCTCTAGACCCTGTATGTCGCTAAGAATCACGAACTTATCATCCTCGAGAATCAGGCCCATGGCGATGCCGCCAACGTGCATCTGTCCCTTGAGCGGAACTCCAGCGTCCATCAGCGCCATGCTGCTCGCGCAAGTCGACGCCATCGAGGAAGAGCCGTTGGGCTCGAGCACCTCGGATACGAGCCTGATCGTGTATGGAAACTCCTCCTGGTCGGGTATGACCGGGAAAAGTGCCCTTTCGGCCAGCGCTCCGTGACCGATCTCACGGCGCTTAGGCCCGCGCATCGGACGCGCCTCGCCTGTCGAGAACGGGGGGAAGTTGTAGTGGTGGATGAAGCTCTTGTAGTCTTCTACTCCGAGGTCGTCCAGGATCTGCTTCTCGCCATGAGCACCGAGTGTCGCGATGGTAATGACCTGCGTCTCGCCCCTGGTGAAAAGACCGGAGCCATGGGTCTTGGGAAGAAGCCCGACCTCAGTGGTGAGCTTCCTGATCTGGAACGGCTTGCGGCCGTCAGGCCTCATGTTGAGCTCGATGATCTGCTTGCGCAGGAGCTTGCGCTCGAGCCCATCGAGCACCTTCTTGACCACACCTTCGAGCCCGCAGTACTTGTCTCCGAGTTCCTTGACCAGGGCCTTGCGCGTGTCTTTCCTGACGAGGCTCCGCTCCACCTTTCTGAGGCCGGGTACCGAGGCATCCAGCAGCGCCTTCTTCATGCGCTCCTCCGCAAGCGGCTCGATCTCGGCTGCAAGCATCTTGTTGAGCATGTTATTGCCGGTGACCTGCGACAGGATGTTTACGAATTTCCGGTACTTGTTATCGAACGCGGCCGCCGCATCGCGACCGACCCTCTCGAAAACCTCGGAGGCGTCCGCCGCGCCTTCGCTGTCGCCCGACCCGCACGAGTTGACCAGCTTGCGGGCGGCTTCCTCATAGCGAGGCTCGAGATATCCGGTGATACCATCGAGTATCTCTTTCTTTGGCTTCTCTTCGTTTTCGCGCCTGGATTCCGTGTCTACCAGCTCGATTACGTCGATGAGTTCCTTGATGGCCTCGTGGCCTATCGAGAGGCCCTGGACGATGTCCGCCTCGGAGACCTCATTAGCCCCGGCCTCGACCATCAGGATGCCTTCACGGTTGCCGGCCACGATAAGGTTTATCGTCGATTCGGCCATCTCCTGGAACGTCGGGTTGACAACCCACTTGTCATTGAGTTTTCCTACGCGCACGCCTGCGAGCGGGCCGTCAAACGGTATGTTCGACAGGCTTAACGCGCAAGCCGCGCCCAGTATTCCCAGCATATCAGGAGGGTTGACCTGGTCTGTTGAAAGGACGGTGCATACGACCTGGGCTTCGTTGCGGAACTCCTTGTTGAAATTCGGCCTGATGGTGCGGTCGATTATACGAGCCGTCAGGGTAGCCATGTCGGTTGGCCGTCCCTCGCGTCTGAAGAAGCTGCCGGGGATCTTTCCCGCTGCGTAAAGCCTCTCTTCGACATCTACGGTCAGCGGCAGGAAATCCACGGAGCGCGTATCGTCACCCGCGACGGCCGTTGCCAGTACCGAGGTGCCTTCACACGTCACCAGTGCGGCGCCGTCCGCCTGCTTTGCCATCTTTCCCGTTTCGATGCTGATCTTCCGTCCGAAGATCTCTATCTCCTTTGAAACTATTCCCATAATAAAAATGAGCCTCCTTAGCTCTCACCTCATAACATGAGATCCCATATGAAATTCGCTTTTTTCGCAAAGATATTTGTTGGGTTCTCTGTTATATCCTCTTTTCCTTCTGTCTACCTCGCTACGATCTATCTTCTCAATCCCAGTCTTTTGATGAGAGTACGGTACCTCTCCACGTCCTCTTTTTTCAGATAATTCAGTAACCTCCTTCTTTGTCCGACCTTCATCAAAAGTCCGCGGCGGGAGTGATGGTCTTTCCTGTGGGTTTTCAGATGCTCTGTCAGTTCCTTTATCTGCGTGCTGAGTATCGCGACCTGGACCTCCGGCGAGCCGGTGTCCGTCTCGTGCAGTTTGTACTCATCTATGAGCGCTTTTTTTTCTTTACCTTGCAGCATTCTCTCTCCCGTCAATTCTCCTGATTAGGAATATATTAACATATTCATGTTCATTAAAAAACTTATCTTACAGCAGCGCTCTCGCCCTGGCTACGTCTTTCTTCATCTGGCGCACCAGTTCCTCCGCGCTGCCAAACGTCTTTTCGTCCCTGAGCCGGTGATGGAACTCGATCTCGAGCGACTCGCCGTAGATGTCCCCATCGAAATCCAGCAGGAACACCTCGAGTGCGGTCTCGTGATCGCCGAAAGTGGGATTCGTGCCGATGTTTATCGCGCACCCGTACTTGTCCGGTCCAAGGAGCGCTTTTCCGGCGTACACACCATCCGGCGGGACGCAGAACTCGTATTCCAGCGCCAGGTTCGCGGTCGGAAACCCGAGCTTTCTTCCTCTCGAATGGCCCGAGATCACTTTTCCTTTCACGGTGTAGGGCCTGCCGAGTCCCGTCATCACGTCGTGCGCACGTCCTTCAGTAATCAGGCCCCGAATTAGCGTGCTGGATAGTTGCCCGAGATCTTCGATCTGAACCAGGGGTACGACATGGACCGAGAAGCCCAGTCGCTTTCCCTCGGCCTTGAGAGCGTGTATATCGCCTTTGCCGGAGGCGCCATAGTGGAAATTTTCGCCTACGCAGACTTTCAACGCGCCGAGATGGTCAGCCAGCAGGCTCCGGCAGAACTCCTCAGGCTCGAGCGCCGCGAACTTCCTGGTGAACCTGACCGAGATTGTGTAGTCCACCCCAAGTTCGTCGAGTATTCGGAGCTTGTGTTCCGCATCTGTGATGATGCAAGGATGCTCGCCGCACACAACTTCCCTGGGGTTCCTCTCGAAAGTGAAGACGACCGCAGGGACACCACGCAGACCCGCCTCCCGCACGCAGTCGGATATTATCGTCTGGTGGCCGCGGTGGACCCCGTCAAAGACACCGATCGTCACCACGGATTCATCTTCGTACTTCTTGAAGTCTTCAGTGTGCCTTAGAAGCTTCATCGTCACCCATTTCAAGCGTAGACGCCCGGATCACCCGGACAGCTCTGCCCGTAATCTCTGGGCCATCTTCACGCCTGGGCGGCCCATAGAAAGCCAGCAAGCTCCCACTGTCACTCATCACTCTAAAAACGCTTACGTCCGGAGGCGGGCCCTTGAGCATCGATATTTCAAGCGGCTTGCCCTGTTTGACGGGGAGCTCCCCTTCCAGTAAAACCGTCGCGCTTGGAAATCCCGCGGTCGCCGCTTCCATGCTTATCAACGCGGCGCCTACCTCCAACCTGCCGGAAGAAAACCTTTCGAGGGGAATCGCCCTGTCTATGTCAAAATCGCCGGACCTCACTCTTCGCAACGCCGAGACTGTAGCTCCACAGCCGAGTCTATCACCAATGTCGTGGATCAGGCTTCGTATGTACGTCCCCGGACCGCAGGTGATCCTGAATCCCGCTTTTACGCCTTCTTCATCGGCGCCCATCGACAGGATATCGATTGAGTCCACTGATACCGTCCTGGGCTTTCGCTCGACCTCCGTCCCCGACCTCGCGTAATAATACAAGGGCCTTCCCTGATACTTGACCGCCGAATATGCGGGCGGCAGCTGTTCTATGGTACCAACGAACGCGGACGCGGTATTTTCTATGTCTTCACGCCTGCATTCGGACGCATCGCACTGTGAAACCACGGTGCCATCGAGATCATAGCTGTCGGTGACCATGCCGAGTGTCGCGGTGACCAGGTATACCTTTGTTCCGCCAGCCAGGTAGCTGGACAGAAGGGTGGCCCTCCCAAGGCATATCACCAGGACCCCCGTAGCCAGTGGATCGAGCGTCCCGGCGTGGCCACTCCTCTTGGCACCAGCCAGCCTGCCGACCTCCGAAACCGCCTTTCTCGAGGTTATACCGATCGGTTTATCAAGAATTACCACTCCGACCGGAGGCAATTATCTCTCCCTTGAGCTCCTCGACGGCCTCCTCCAGGGTTCCCCTGGCAGAAGTATAGCCGGCAGCGACTCGGTGTCCGCCGCCACCGAGCTTTCTCGCGATACTTCCGATGTCGCATTCGAGCCTCGACCGCACACTGACCCTGATAGCCCCGCTCGGCTGTTCCTTGAAGACTGCGGCTATGACGTGCCCTTTGAGAGCCCTCAGGTCGTCGATCAGGTCCTCTGTCTCGTACAAGCGAACGCCAAATTTTTTCAAGTCTTCCTGCTTTATCCAACCGTAGACGAACGAGAGGTCCTCATCGTAGACAGCCCTGGTCAGTACCTCGCCTGTCAGCCTGATGTAAGCGAGAGAATTGCTCTGGTACACATTCTCGTAGACGAAGTTGGGTTTGACTCCCTTTGACAGGATTCCCGAAGCGGTCGCCAACGTCCCGGCGGTAGTGTTACTGAACTGAAACCTGCCTGTATCCGTCACGATACCGGTATAGAGGCAAAGAGCCGCCTCGTATCCGACCGCGAACCCGAGCTTCTCACAGATCGCGTACAGGATCTCGCATGTTGCGGCCGCAGTCTCGTCCACAAGATTCACCGAGCCGAACCTGGTGTTATCGGGATGATGGTCTATGTTTATGAGCCCACCGGCTGCGAAGGCGACCTCCTTGAGCTCTTTCAAACGGTCTTCGGTCGCGCAATCGACGGCAATGGCAATACCCTCCGGCCTCAACTCACGTGAGGCGACAAGCTTTTCTATTTCGGGTAGGAACTGGTATTTCTGGGGCATCTCAAGGGGGCCGGGCCAGCTCATCTGTACGCGCTTCCCTTTTTCAGCAAGCGCGATGCCTAATCCAAGAACTGCTCCTATAGCATCCCCGTCAGGCCATTCGTGGCCGAATATCATCACGGGTTCACTGGACGCGAGCAATTCCGCGGCACGATTGAGTTCCCGCTCATCAAACACTCCCGTCCTCCTCATCCTCGTCTTCAACCTGTTTCATTATTTCCTGCAGGTGGAGTGCTTCCTCCGTCACGTGCTCGTGAACGAATTCGAGTTCGGGAAGGTATCTAAGCCTCAGGTGCTTTCCAAGTCGCGATTTCAGGTAGCCTTTCGCGCTCTGGAGTCCTGCCAGAGACTCTTCGACCTCTTCCTTGGTTCCCAGTATGCTGATGAACACCTTCGCATGCCTGAGGTCGGGCGTCACCCTGACCTGGGTGATCGTGACAAACCCAATCCTTGGATCTTTCAGCTCACGCTGGAGGATCTCTGAAAGCTCCTCTTTACATGCTTCCTCTACGCGGTTGAGCCTCCTCGACATCAGAGGTTCTCCTCAAGATCTTCAGGATTCAGGATCCAACTGTCAGCCCGAACGACCTCCACCCCGTACCCTTCGATTGTCTTTACCGCGCGGTCGAGGGTGTTCTGCACGACCTCCCTGGATGCGGACACGCACGATAGCGCGAGCGTACCGCTCTTCCAGTAATCGTTGTTTCCCACCTCGGATATTGCTATGACCTTGCTGTTTCCGAGGCGGTCAACAATACTTTTTACAAATCTGCGTTTGTCTTTGAGAGATTCGCATGATGCCATGTCGAGTTGATATCTTCCAATGCCTATGAAGAATTTCATGGAGCCCTCCGGGGTGACTTCGGCGGAAACAGCTAGCGGCGTGCTATCTCGGGATCTCTTTAAGATGGTACGCCTCTATGATGTCGCCTTCCTTGAGGTCGTTGAAGTTCTCCAGACCGATCCCGCACTCATATCCCGTTGCAACAGACTTTACGTCGTCCTTGAATCGCCTGAGAGATGATATCTTGCCGTCAAAGACCACGACGCCTTCCCTGACTACCCTTCCCTGTGAGTTGCGCGTGATCTCGCCGTCGAGCACGTAGGAGCCGGCGACCATTCCCATTCCGGGCACTCTGAAAGTCTGCCTGACTTCCGCCCGTCCAAGCGTCTCTTCGACGTACTCGGGCTCGAGCATACCGATAAGAGCCGCTTCCATGTCTTCCGTAAGTTTGTAGATGATCTGGTATGTGCGAATATCCACCTGCTCGGTCTCGGCGATACGTGCAGCTTTGGCGTCCGGCCGCACTGTGAAACCAAGCACTATGGCGTCGCTCGCAGACGCCAGCATGATGTCTGTTTCGGAGATTCCTCCGACCCCCGAGTGGATGACGTTGAGCTTGACCTCATCTCTCGAGAGCTTCTCAAGCGAATCCGTGATCGCCTCTAGCGAACCTTGCGTGTCAGCTTTGAGAACGACCTTGAGCTGGTTGAGCTCGCCCTCCTTGATGCGATCGAAGAGGTTTTCGAGCGAGACGTGCTTTGGCGGACCCCCCTGCTCCTCCATTTTCTTGTGCATCCTGCGCCGGTCGGTAATCTGCCTCGCCTTTTTCTCGTCTTCAACAACTCGAAACTCGTCTCCGGCCATCGGAAGGCTTGACAAGCCCAGCAGCTCTATCGGCTGCGCGGGGCCGGCGCTCTCGAGTTGCTCGGCCTTATCGTTGAACATCGCCTTGATCCGTCCCCAGGCGGTTCCGACTACGATGATGTCACCGATACGGGCCATTCCCCTCTGTACAAGGAGCGTTGCAAAGTTGCCACGCGTCCGGTCCAGCTTCGCCTCAACCACAACGCCGCTCGCGGGAGCTTTCGGGTTTGCTTTCAGCTCAAGCAGCTCGGCTACGATCAGTACCATCTCGAGGAGATGGTCGATGTTCATGCCCTGCTTTGCAGAGATGTCCACGAAAACGGTCTCTCCACCCCAGTCTTCGGGGATGATGCCCTTCTCGGACAACTGCTGCCGTACGCGGTATGGGTCAGCGTCGGGTTTGTCAATCTTGTTGACTGCTACAATTATTGGTACGTTGGCGTCCATGGCATGGTCGAGGGCCTCTACCGTCTGTGGCATTACGCCGTCGTCAGCGGCGACGACGAGCACGACTATGTCGGTAGCCTGGGCCCCCCTCGCTCTCATCGCGGTAAACGATTCGTGGCCCGGCGTATCTATAAACGTGATAGGTTTGCCATCGAAGTTCACCTGGTACGCACCGATGTGCTGGGTTATGCCACCCATCTCGCTGGAGACAACGTCCGTCTTTCGTATGGCATCAAGCAGCAACGTCTTGCCGTGGTCCACGTGCCCCATCACGGTGACGACAGGCGGGCGCGGCTCCATATCTTCTGCGATGTCGGTTAACTCCTCGAATTCCTCGAGCCTCTGAGCTTTGATCTTTATCTCGATGCCGAGGTCTTCAGAAAGTAGCCTCAAGGCGTCGTCATTTATGGTCTGGTTGACAGTCAGCATCTCCCCGAAAGTCATCATCTTTCTGATGACCTCGCTAGGAGTCAGCCCGGCCTTCTGGGCAAAGTCTTTCACCGTTACACCCGAAGGCACACGAAGCAGCTTTGGAGCAACGGTGCTCGGAGCCGACTTGGCTCGGGAAGGAGCACCTCTGCCGCGAGGAACGAACCTGTAGACTTTCCGATTTTTCGAAGGGCCACGGCCTTCCGGTTTGCGGTCCGGTGGCGCCACTCGCAATGGCTGTTTCTTGCCCCTGATACCATCAGGTCTCGCCGCGGGTTTGCCCGCCGGAGGCTGTGCTGGTTTCTCGACGGCTTTCCCGGCGGGATGACCGGGATGCTTTGCGGCTGGGGCCACCAGCTTCTTTGCGGTGGGTGGCTTTACCGGCGGCTTAGGCGATGGTGCCGGCGCTTTCTGCGCCGGTTGGACCGGTCTCTCCTGCACCTCATGAGCAACGGGAGGCACTGGAGGCGCTGGAGTCTTTGCCTTCACTTCAGGAGGCGTGGCGACTTTCTTTGCCGCGGGTGGCACCTGGGCGGCTGGCTTTACCATGGGAGGCGCCCCGGGTTTGGTTTCCTTGGCCGCTACCGGCGCTTCTGCCGGTATCACAGTCTCAGGTTTCTTCTCGGCTTTTTTAGCTTCAGGTTTGGCAGCCTCTGGCGCTTTTTCCGCTTTCTTGGCCTCCGGCTTCTTTTCCGCCTTTTTAGCCTCGGCCTTCTTTTCAACGGGCTTCTTTTCCGCCTTTTTAGCGGCGGCTTTCTTGGCCTCCGGCTTCTTTTCCGCTTTCTTGGCAGCAGGCTTCTTTGAAGCGGGTTTCTTCTTTGGCTTCTCTATGGGGATAGGTTCGCGCCCAAAGGACACGCGAACCTTATTAGCGTCTTCCTGCTTTATCGAGGAGAGGTTCGTCCTGGCAGGTATCCCCAGTTTACGCAGCCTGTCAGATACCTCACGGTTGGATTTACGAAGTTCTGTTGCCAGTTCGTGTACCCTTATGTTACCCAATCGATACCTTCTGTTTATCTTCTATTTGAAGCTCGAGCTCCTCGTACAACCTTTCGGTAACGTTCATCCGAAGCTTCCTGGAAAGGCTTCCCTTTTTCCTTGCTTTTCGAAGACAATCAGCGCTCGGGCAAACGTATGCGCCACGTCCTGAATGCTTTCCGGGACCCGTGATCGCTACTCCACCACCCACTGCGCCTACCCTTATCATTTCACTTTTCGTATTCTTCCCGCCACACCCTACACAGGTCCGAAGTTGCATTGCCAAGCTATTCGCCCTCGGTCTCTGACTCTTCCTGTTCGGCGGCTGCTTCAACCAAAGATTCGGACTTCCCGTCGGCTCCCGACTCTGCAGGGCCCGCTTCCGGATCAGACTCCGTGGGCTCTTCAAGGGCTTCGATAAGCTCTTCCTCGCCCAGCGTCACCTGCTCTAGCCGGGCCTCTGAGTCATCGGTGGTTTCAGGTTCAGCGGAATTTGTATTGTCCTCGCCGCCGCCTTCAGCGGCTTCATCGATAGCGGCACTTGTTTCACCCTCATCCACTCCGGTCCGCGCCCCGGCTTCCGCCATGTCCTCAGCAATGGCCGCCCCGGCTACCGTCTCGGACTGCCCTCCATCGGGATTGTAGACCTCGATCTCATCAGAGCCTTCTTCTATTAGCTCACCGAGACGCTGGTGCGCCGGTATTCCACAGAACTCGGAGCCAGCCAGAGCCTTATTCTTGCATCGCTGCCCCGTGCTGGTAATCGCCCTGCAGATCTGCTCGCTCTCACCTGCCTCTTCGGCCTGTAAGTCTTGCTCTGCCCTCACAGCTGCGGCTTCCATCGCCTGTGACTCGCTCAGGATATCGATGCGCCATCCGGTTAGCTTTGCCGCCAGGCGCGCGTTCTGCCCTTCTTTCCCGATGGCCAGTGACAACTGGTTGTCGGGGACTATGACTTCGGCGGTCATGTTCGCGAGATCCACAAGGACCTCCTTGACCTTGGCCGGGCTTATCGCGTTGGCCACAAACTCCGCCGGATCTTCTTTCCATTCGACGATGTCGACTTTCTCTCCTCGCAGCTCACTTACGATCATTCGGACCCTCGAGCCCTTTGCGCCAACGCATGCTCCGACGGGGTCAATGTTGGAATCGTGAGAAACAACTGCAACCTTGGATCGCTGCCCGCCCTCGCGCGCTACCGCCTTTATCTCTACCAGCCCATCGTATATCTCCGGGACTTCGAGCTCGAAAAGGCGTTTGAGCAGCCCGGGATGGGTGCGAGAAACCATTATCTGAGGACCCTTGGTGGTTTTTCGAACGTCGACTATGTAAGTCTTCAAGCGCGCTCCGTGCTCATATCGCTCACCGCGCACCTGCTCGCTGGGGGGCAGCAGCGCCTCGACCTTCCCGAGGTCGATGAGTGTGTACCTCTGATCGCTCTGCTGCACGATGCCAGTCACTATGTCACCTTCCCGGCCGTGATACTCGTCGAACATGAGCTCGCGCTCGGCTTCGCGTATACGCTGGATGATGACCTGCTTTGCGGTCTGTGCCGCAATTCGACCGAAGTTCTCAGGAGTTACCTCCATCTCTTCGGGAATTCCATTTTCGTTCTCTTGAATTTCGAAGACCTTGATGTCCCCGGTGATTTCGTCTATGTCTATGCGTGCGTCAGCCTCTTCGCCGATCTCATCGTAGTTTTTCTTGTATGCCGTTAGCAGTGCGTCTTTGAGGGCCTCCAGGACGGTGTCTATGGCAAGGCCCTTCTCAAGCTCGATCTGTTTTAAGGCATCAATCAACTTGAACTTCAATTATCACATCTCCCCGCCAGCCTTCTACCAGGGCAATTCCGGGTCGAGCCTAGCGGCGGTAAGGCTCGAGTACTTAAGCTCCAGGAGCTCATCTCCCATGTCCAGGCCGAACGACTCCTCTCCGGCACTGCGGAGTATCCCTGAAAAATCAGTCCTTCCCTCGAAAGGCTGGCGCAAGGTCACCTTTACTCTCTTGCCAATACTTCTGGTGAAATCTTCAGGCCGCTTGAGAAGTCTCTTAACCCCTGGACTCATCACCTCGAGCACGTACGCGCCAGGGAAGACCCCTTCGCGATCGAGCACTTGCCCTGCGAGCCCGCTCGCCTGCGCACATTCATCGAGAGTGACGCCACCCTCCCTCTCGAGCGCCAGCCTGACTACTGTGCGCCCGTTTTCCCAGCCGATGGTCACCTCGACAAGGTCGAGTGAAAGGCCAGCCAGGATGTCCGCGGTGACTTCTCTCACCCGATCCGCTATGTCGCCTTTCACCGTTGCTCCTTCAAAAAAGTCGCCCTAGTAAACAAAAAGCGGGCATTTGGCCCACTCCTCAAGAGCGCTTTCAATTGGCATTTTGAGTTTATCATACACCCCACCAAGGCGCAACTCGCGAAGGCCGCTTCGGGGGGATCCTCAGGGCTTCAGCAGGTATACGAGAGCGACAGTGCTGACGGCGAAAACGGAGCCCAGTACTATGGTTATCCGGTCGAGGTTTTTTTCGACTATGTACGACCCCGAGAACGTCGATGAACTGCCTCCACCAAGCGCGCTTGACAACCCTCCACCCTTTCCGGAGTGGAGCAGCACCGATATTATCAGCCCTAGCGACACTATTACCTGGATTACTATTATTATTATCTTTACTACTGTCATAACACGATAACTATAGAGTCAGCTCACTCACATTGCAACTGGATCGAACAATGAGACGCCCGTCATCTCGGCGGGTTTCGGCAGCCCCATGGCCTCGAGCACCGTGGGAGCTATGTCGCCGAGCGTGCCCCCATCCCTCAAAGGACTCTTCTCTGGCGTGACATTGATAAACGGCACCCTCGCAAGAGAATGCGCCGTGCATATCTCGCCGTCCTGGATCATCTCGTCGGCGTTGCCATGGTCGGCCGTAACAAAAGCTTCGCCACCGACTTCGAAGAGTGTGTCAAGCACCGTCCCAATCGCCGCATCGACGGTCTCGACCGCCTTGATCGTGGCATCTATGAAGCCGGTATGTCCGACCATGTCACAGTTCGCGAAATTGAGCACTATAAAGTCGTACTTTCCACTTTGAATCCGGCGGTTTGCTTCACCTGCGACCTCAGGCGCGCTCATCTCGGGTTTCAGATCGTACGTTCGCACCCTCGGTGACGGGATGAGGACCCTGTCCTCACCGTCTTTGGGTTCCTCGATCCCACCGTTGAAAAAATACGTGACGTGCGCGTATTTTTCGGTCTCGGCTATATGCAGTTGCTTCAGACCGTTTTGAGAGATGACATCCGCGAGCACCTTGCTGACCTTTTGAGGTGGAAAAGCAACAGGCACACCGAACTGGTCGTCGTACTCGGTCATGGTGACCAGGTACGGCAGAACGGGATCTTTGCCGCGGTCGAACCCTGTGAAATCTTTCTCGATAAGCGCTCGGGTCATCTGCCTGGGCCTGTCCGGCCTGAAGTTAAAGAAAATGATGGCGTCATCGGTCTGCATGGGCACCCGTGAGCCGACCACCCGCGGGACCAGGAATTCGTCGTCCACCCCTTCGGTGTAGGATTTCTCCACGGCTTCGGTGGCAGTCGAGACCAGCGGCCCCGCGGCGTGCACTATCGCGTCGTAGGAGAGCCTGGTCCGATCCCATCGATTGTCCCTGTCCATGCCATAGAATCGTCCCGCGATAGTCCGTATGGCACCGACACCGTCTGTGCTTCTCTCCTCGATCTCGCGCACCCACGTGAGAGCGCTACGCGGTGGAACATCGCGGCCATCGAGGAAAGCGTGCGTAGCGACTCTCTTGAGGCCAGCCTCACGGGCCATCTCGAGGATTGCGAACAGATGCTCGATATGGCTGTGCACCCCGCCGCTCGAAAGCAGGCCAAGCAGATGCAGCGTGGACCCGTGATAAACCGCGTGACCTATCGCGCTCTTCAGCACTTCATTCCTGTAAAACTCCCCTGTAGCCACAGAGTGGTTGATGCGTTGGAACTCCTGCATGACCAGCCTGCCAGCGCCAATATTGAGATGCCCGACCTCGCTGTTCCCCATCTGGCCCGGTGGTAACCCGACGTCGGTACCGGCAGCCCCCAGCGTGGTATGGGGATACTCTCGCATGAGCCTGTCCATTACAGGGGTATCGGCACGGCTTATCGCATTTCCTTTACCCGGGGGAGAGTCTCCCCAGCCGTCCAATATCGCAAGCAGAAACGGCCTTGCCGTCAAGAAAACCTCACGATCTTAGAGAACACGTCAGACTTGAGACTGGCCCCTCCGACCAGGGCGCCGTCGACGTTGGCCATGCCCATGATTTCAGAAACATTATCAGGAGTGACGCTGCCACCGTACTGGATGCGCACCGCCTCAGCGGTCTCCTTGCCAAAGTCTTTGGCGAGGACGTCGCGAATTATCCCGCAAACCTCGTCCGCGTCAGCGGCGGTCGCCGCCATTCCGGTGCCAATCGCCCAGATCGGCTCGTATGCGATGACAACGCCTTCAACATCGTCAGCACTCAACTCGAAGAGCCCGCACTTCACCTGGTTTGTTACAATGTTGCCGGTCTCGCCGGATTCTCTCTGTTTGAGGCTTTCTCCGCAACACATGATCGGAACGAGACCGTGCCCGAGCGCGGACTTTACCTTGCGGTTCACCCCCTGGTCCGTCTCGCCGAAGAGCTGGCGCCGCTCGGAGTGTCCGATTATGACGTGGGTAACGCCAAGGTCGAGAAGCATGGTTGGCGAAATCTCGCCGGTGAACGCGCCGGACTCTTCCCAGTGCATGTTCTGCGCCCCAAGACCCATTTTCAACCCGGCTGACTTCATTGCCGAGGACACAGCGGGGATATCCACGAACGGTGGGCACACGACCACCTCTATGTCCTCAAAGCCGGTGATCTCCGACCCCAGGCCGTCGACCAGTGCTACCGCCTGGCCTGGCAGCATGTTCATCTTCCAGTTTCCTGCAATAATTGGCTTGCGCAATCGAGACCTCCAAGTCGTTTCTTACCGGTCGGCGAGTGCTTCGACCGCAGGCAGCTTCTTGCCTTCAAGCAGCCTCATCGCGGCACCGCCGCCAGTTGAGACAAAATCGATCTTCTCTTCCAGCCCGAACTGCCTCAAGGCCGCATCGGAGTCTCCCCCACCGACAACCGTGACAGCATCTGCATCCGCGATACAGCAGGCGATACTCTTCGTCCCGTTCTCGAACGAAGGCCATTCGAAAACGCCCATGGGGCCGTTCCAGAAGATCGTCCTGGCCTCGTTCAAGATCGAGCAGTACTTTTCGACAGTCACCGGTCCGATGTCGAGGCCCAGACAATCGGGTGGAATCGACTCGGTCGGCACTACCCTGTAATTAGCGTTCTTGTCGAACCTGTCCGCAACGACGATATCGCTCGGCACCATGACCTTGACGCCTTTCTTCCGCGCCTTCTTCATGGCGCTTCCGACCTGGGCGAGCTGGTCGTCTTCTGTCACCGAATGTCCTATTTCGAGACCCATGCTCTTTATGATCGTAAAGCACATGCCGCCCCCCGTCAGGATCGAGTCGGCGATCTCCAGAAAACTGTCTATAACACCTAGCTTGTCCGAGACCTTGTTTCCTCCAAGGACCACCACGAAGGGCCGAGCAGGCTCTTCCAGGAGCCCGCCGAGAGTTTCCAACTCCTTTTCCATAAGCAGCCCCATTACGGACGGCAGGAAAGCTGTAACCCCGACCGTCGAGGCATGGGCCCGGTGGCTTGTGCCAAAAGCATCGTTGACGTAAACGTCTGCGAGATCGGCAAGCTGCCTGGAAAAATCGGCGAGGTTCTCCTTTTCGCCAGGATAGAAGCGCAGGTTCTCAAGCAGAAGTACCTTGTCGGGGTTCTCCTCTATCGCCTGCTGTACGCGAGGACCGATGGACTCCTTGAGCGTCAGCACGGGATAATCGAGAAGCTCGGCGAGCCTTTTTCCGACCGGCCCCATCCTGAGGCTCTCGACGACCTGGCCTTTCGGCCTGCCGAGGTGAGACATCAGGATCGGCCGCCCCCCATGGTCGAGGATGTAGCGGATCGTTGGCAGTGCCCCCCTGATCCGGGTGTCGTCTACAACGTTCCGCTCTATGTCGAGCGGGACATTGAAATCGACTCGTACCAGAACCTTCTTTCCCTCGACGTCTATGTCGTGGATAGTCTTCTTCGGTGGATTCAACATTTCAACACCCTGCAATCATGACTATATGTACTTGATAAGATCGATCACGCGGTTGGAGTACCCCCACTCGTTGTCGTACCAGGACATGACCTTGATCATGTCGCCCATGGCCATCGTGCTGAGAGAGTCGAAGACCGATGACGCGGGATTTCCGACGACGTCTATGCTGACGATCGGATCCTCACAGTACTCGAGGATTCCTTTCATGCGTTCCTTGCCCGCTGTTTCTTTCACCGCGGCGTTGACGTCCTCGACCGTTACCTCGCGGTCTATGTTGACGACCAGGTCGACGACGGAAGCATCGAACGTCGGGACGCGCAGTGACAGACCGTCGATTTTTCCCTTAAGCTCAGGCATGACGAGCCCTGTCGCCCGCGCCGCGCCGGTGGTTGTCGGGATTATTGACATGGCGGCGGCTCGCGCCCTGCGCAGATCCTTGTGCGGAGCGTCCAAGATCACCTGGTCATTGGTGTACGCGTGGCAGGTAGTCATGTACCCTTTCTTGAAGCCAAAACTGTCCTTAACGGCCTTCACGAGCGGTACCAGGCAGTTGGTAGTGCACGAAGCGTTGGAGATGATATTGTGTTTGCTTTTATCGTACATGTCTTCGTTGACACCCATGACAACAGTCAGGTCGGGATCGGTAGCCGGCGCGCTTATGATCACTTTGCTCGCCCCGGCGTCCAGGTGCTTTGCGGCGGCGTCCCTCTTCGTGAAGAGGCCTGTCGACTCGACTACGACATCGACTTTCAGGCTCTTCCACGGCAGATTCCCGGGGTCTCTTTCGCTGATAACCTTGATCTCGCGACCGTCGATCATCAGGCTCCCGTCGGCTGCCGTGACTTCGCCGGGATAGATGCGGTGAACAGAGTCATACTTGAACAGGTGACGCATGATCGAAACGTCAGCAAGATCGTTTACCGCTACGATATCGATCTCGGGATCGCCGATGGCAGCTCGAGCTACAAGCCTGCCTATTCTTCCGAACCCGTTGATTCCCACCCTTATTGCCATTCCAAACACCCCTTTCGACCGAACTTCCAAAAACGCAGTTGCCGAATATTATACCAGTACGGATATTTCAAACGCGGGCGCCCCCATTCCTCATGATACTGCGATTCACGAACCATAATCGATTTGGGCCAGCAGCTCTTCCATGCGGCGCATCCGGCCTTGTATCACAGCCTTGCTGACCGGGGGATCCATGAACCCGCCAAGCTCCGCGAGTGATGCCTGTGGGTAAGATATCCTGAGACGCGCAACCCCCTGCAACAATGGGTCCAAGTCGTCAAGAATCCCTGCCTCTGTTAGCCTTTCGACCATCTCGCGCTGCCTTAGCGATGCTTCCGCCAGCCTGCGCGCGTTAGCGGAGTCACAGTTCACCAGCCTGTTGACTTCGTTCTTGGTTGAATTGAGTATTGTCTGGCTTTCCCACGCCAGGTGCATGCTGTAAGCTCCGATAATAGCGAGGAAAGCGGAGATGTCCTGCCTCTTCTTCAGGTACAAGACCCACTGGTTCCTGCGGCTACGCATCCCAGGCTCAAGCGAGCGCCGGCCGAACAGTTCACCGAACGCCTGGCACGCCTCTTTTGTTGAAAAGGAGATCTCGAGGTCGGCTGGACCAAAAGGCTCGCTCACGTAACCTCCGCCGAGGAAAGCACCTCGCAATGCCGCCGCCGCGCAACAGTCGTTGCGCGTGAGTCTCCTGGGTACGACGGGTTCAGGTGACAGGCTGGAATCCAGGACACCGAGCTCGTTCAGGAACTGGTGGAATCCGGGCTGGTCGGGGATCTCTATCCTGTAGACGTTTCCACGCCTCGGGCTGCTGCGGCTCACCTTGACCACCGAGGTCTCGACATTGAAGAGCGAATGGACAAGGGTGTAGAGCTTGCGCGCGGTGCTCGCGCTCGAGCTCTCGGTCACCAGGAGATGTCCCATGTGCCCGCGTATCGTGTAGGTGCCGTCCATGTGCGCAAGGGCTGACAGCTCGGCCAGCTTACAGCAGCGTCTGCTCGGCTGGAGGTGGGAAAGCTCGTCTTTTACCTTGTGGACGGGACTGCTCATTTTTTCGATATGTCTCTGTGGACGACGCTTGTGGCAAACCCTCTGGCCCTGAAACCTGCCGCAAGGGTATCGGTGATCACCACCGAACGGTGCTTTCCACCAGTGCATCCTATCGCGATGGTGAGGTAAGGCCTTCTTTCTCGCTGGTAGCTGGGCAGTATCAGCTCGAGGAGACCGTCGAAGCGGTTAACGAACTCGACGGTCTCAGGTTGCTCCAGGACATAATCGATCACGATATCGTCATGGCCGTCCAGTTCCCGCATCCCCTCTTCCCAGTATGGGTTGGGCAGGAACCTCACGTCGAAGACGATATCGGCGTCGATTGGATGGCCGTACTTGTACCCGAAAGATATGAAAGTGAGCCTGGTCGTACGGATGTCCCGCAGGTCCGGTACGACCAGCCTGAGCTTTTCCCTGAGCTCGTAGATGTTGAGAGAAGAAGTATCGATGACGACATCGGCGCGCTCCCTGAGCGGCTGGAGCACTCTTCTCTCCTGCTCTATCGTATCGGTGACTCTCAGCCCGGCTCCGTCGAGCGGATGGATGCGCCTCGTCTCAGAAAACCTCTTAAGGAGCACGTCGTTTGAGGCGTCGAGAAAAACTATCGTATATGGCACTGACTCGAGTCCTTCAAGCGCTTTGAACAGATCCTCAAACTCCGTCCCACCCCTGACGTCCATCACGACAGCCACGCGTTCGAGCTTCTTGCCGTGAACGGGATCGAGATCGACGATGTTTGTCAGGAGCGTGGCCGGCAGGTTGTCGATAGCGTAATACCCCATGTCTTCAAGGCACTTGAGCGCTCCCGTCTTTCCCGCCCCGGACATCCCTGTGACGATCATTATGTCCAACGCCTGCGCACCTCCTGTATGAAGTCAACCGCTTTTACACGTCCCACCGGAACGAATGCCAGGATCGCCTTCACCATTACTGTCGGCAAACCGTAGACGCATGTATCCCACATGCCTGCACGGTGCCTGCCGTCAGGCCGATTCATTCTCGAGGAGCCACTCTTTCCACCCCGGAGCGCCGCTCCAGCCACCGATTGAACCATCGGTTCTCACGACCCTGTGGCACGGTACGAGGAGCGGGACCGGGTTCCTGCCGACAGCCCCACCTACGGCTCGAGACGCGGCGGGTCTCCCGAGACTCCGGGCCACCCACGCGTAGCTCCTCGACTCTCCTCGTGGAATCTCCGAAACCACATCGAGCACCTCTCCCGTGAATGGGGGCAGTCCCCTGAGATCGACTGGCGGGCTTGCCTGCGGGTCCTCACCCCGCAGGGTCGAGGACAGGAACAAGCCTAACGCCTCGAGATACTCCATTGAACCATGCGAACTCTCTTCGTAGATATCTATTCTGACGCTTTCGCCGATGCACCTTGTGTCTTGTTTTCCGTCGAGCGCGGGTAACTCTAGACGCCTGATACCTCTTTCGCTCAACCAGACGGCGAAATCCAGCTCCCCGACACTGACGATCGCGTCAGGCGGAGGGTGCTCTCCGGACCTCATTGTTTCTCACTCCCAACTATCTTTGACGCTTCGTATACCGCCCTCGCCGCGTTCTTCGGCAGACCTGGTACCGCCTCCAGGTCTTCCAGCGAGGCCTCCATCACCTTGCGCGGTGAACCAAAATGCTTTATCAGTACCTTCTTCCTGCCTGGCCCTATGCCTGTTACGCCGTCGAGCCATGAGTTCGCGGTCGTTCTCTCCATCAGGCGCCTGTTGTAAGAAACGGCGACGCGATGCGCCTCGTCGCGTATCCTCTGGAGAAGAAACAAGGCCTCTGAGTCGCGTGGGAGCACCACGGACTCTCGCCTTCCTGGCCTGTACACTTCCTCGAGCCTCTTGGCCAGCGCTGCGGTCTCAATAGCATCGATCCCAAGGACACTGAGCACGTCTTTCGCTGCGCCGAGCTGGCCCTTGCCGCCATCGAGCAGCAAAAGGTCGGGCTTCTTCGCCCATCCGCGCGCGCCCACTTTCTCTTCGGTGGGCTTCTCGCTCTCGCGCAGGTATCTCTTGAACCTCCGGTACAGCACCTCTCGCATCATCCCGACGTCGTCCACGCCCGGCGTGAACTTGATCGAGAACTTGCGGTAATCCCTGCGCGCGGGATATCCATCCTGGAAGACAACCATCGAACCTACGGAGGCGGCACCGCCCATCGTCGATATGTCGTAGCACTCTATGCGAAGGGGGAATTGCTCGAGAGCAAGGCTCCTTGCAAGCTCGGCAATCGCCGCTTCGACCCGCCCCTTGTCCCTCGCCCTCTCCAGCTTTGCTCCCTCGAGCGCTAGCCGGGCGTTCGCAGTCGCAAGCGTGAGCTCGTGCTTCTTTCGCCCCTTCCTTGGGACGCGGATCTCGACATGGGCACCCTTCTGTGCGCTCAACCAATCAGACAGGCCTTCCTCTTCCTCGTCAGGTATCGAGGACACCAGAACCAACTCCGGGACCGAGCCGGCCTGGTCGTAGTAACGCTTTATGAACTCGGCCACCAGTTCCGCTTCACCGAGCTCATCTGAAAGCTCGGTGAAAAAACACAGGTTTCCCAAGTGGAAACCACCGCGGTTCTGCGCCAGGGAGAAGCTCGCTCGCGCATTGTCGCTGCTGACGCCGATTACGTCGTAATCCGCGGTCGAGCTGGAAAGCGCCCTGTGGTTCCTCAGGACCTGTTTGGCGGATTCGATCTGGTTCCTGATGCGAGCTGCCTCCTCGAACTCCTGGTCCCTCGCTGCCGCGCGCATTCGGACGTCGAGCTCGCTCAACACCTCCGAGTGTCGTCCTTCCAGGAAGTCACAAAACTGCTTTACATGCCGCTTGTATTCCTCAGGATCCACGTTTCCGAGGCACGGCCCCAGACACATGTGCATCTCGTGATAGAGACAAGGAGAGTGGCCCTTCCCCTTTTGTCCGGGCACCTTCCCGGTACACTGTCTGAGCGGAAACACCTTGTGAAGCAGACGTATCGTGTTTCTCGCGGCCCTGGCGTTGACGTAGGGGCCGTAATATTTCACCCCGCGGATCCTCTTGCCCCTCATCAACGATATGCGTGGGAATTCATCGGAGACGGTCACGGCGATGTAGGGGTACGACTTATCGTCGCGGAGGATCACGTTAAATCGCGGTTTGTGCCTCTTTATCAGTGTGGCTTCGAGGATGAGGGCGTCCACCTCGGTGTTGCAGACAGTCACCTGGAGATCCGCGATCTCGTGCCTGAGCGCAGCGCCCTTGTAGTCTCCCGCCGACGGGGCCTGGAAGTAGGACCGCACCCTGTTGCGGAGCGCCTTCGCCTTTCCTACGTATATCACGTTGTCCGATTCGTCGCGGAATATGTAAACCCCGGGCTCGGCGGGTAGCGTTTCGAGCTTTGATTTGAGCCCTGCCTTCATCTCTTCCTTGCCTTGGTGATGGGGTGGCCCGCAAGCACTTCCTTCAGGTACTTGCCCGTGTAGGATTTCCTTGATGCGGCAACCTGTTCAGGCGTTCCAGAGGCAACCAGCTCGCCGCCTCTGTCTCCGCCCTCGGGCCCAAGATCGATGAGGTAGTCCGCCACCTTGACGACATCCATGTTGTGCTCCACCACGACAACGGTATTGCCACCTTCTACCAGGCGGTCCAGCACCTCGATGAGCTTGCTTATGTCGTCGAAGTGAAGCCCCGTCGTAGGCTCGTCGAGCAGGTATAGCGTCCGACCGGTCGGTCTCTTCCCGAGCTCCCTGGCGAGTTTGATCCTCTGCGCCTCGCCACCGGACAGGGTGGGGGCGGGCTGCCCCAGCCTGACGTACCCGAGACCGACGTCCGACAGTATCTGAAGCTGCCGATGTATCGTGGGGATGTTCTCAAACAAGGGCAGCGCTTCCTCGACGGTCATCTCCAGGACCTGGTGGATGTTCTTGCCCTTGTAAGTAACCTCCAGGGTCTCGCGGTTGAACCTCTTTCCCTTGCAGACTTCACAGGCTATGTAGACGTCGGGAAGGAAATGCATCTCGATCTTCACCATGCCCTCTCCCTTGCACGCCTCGCAGCGACCACCCGGGACGTTGAAGCTGAAACGCCCGGGCTTGTATCCCCGCACCTTCGCCTGCGGGGTGCTCGCAAAGAGCGTCCTTACTCCATCAAACACCTTTGTGTACGTGGCCGGGTTGGAGCGAGGCGTCCTCCCGATCGGAGATTGGTCGATATTGACCACCTTGTCGATCTCGTCGACGTGTTCGATGCCCACGTGTCGGCCCGGAGGCGTCCGGCTGGAAGACAGCCGCCTGCGCAGACCCCTGTACAGTATCTCGTTGACAAGCGTGCTTTTTCCGGAACCGCTCACCCCGGTAACGCAAGTGAACACACCGAGGGGGAAAGTCACGTCGATATCCTTCAGGTTATGCTCGGCGGCGCCGCGAACTACGAGGGAGCGATCGTTGAGCGGCCTCCTGTGCGGAGGAACGGGTATCTGCTTCTGTCCGGAGAGGTAGCGGCCGGTGATCGAACGCTTGCTCTCGATGACGTCGTCGATGGTCCCGGTAGCCACTACGTGCCCCCCGTGGATGCCGGCCCCAGGGCCGATATCCACGAGGTAATCGGCTGCTCGCATCGTGTCCTCGTCGTGCTCGACCACTATTACCGTGTTTCCCAGGTCGCGCAGCCTCTTGAGCGTGTCGATGAGGCGGCTGTTGTCTCGCGGATGAAGGCCGACACTTGGCTCGTCGAGTATGTAGAGGACGCCGACCAGGCCGGAGCCGATCTGGGTCGCCAATCTTATGCGTTGCGACTCGCCACCGGCCAGCGTGCTCGCCTGGCGCGATAGCGTCAGATAGTCGAGTCCTACGTCAACCAGGAACTTGAGTCTCGCCTGCACCTCCTTGATAAGCCTCGAAGCGATGGTCTTCTCACGATCATCGAGCTTAAGCTTGCGGATGAACCCTACGGCATATCCGATCGTGAAATCCGAGACTTGGGCGATGTTGGTATCGCCGACCGTGACAGCGAGGCTCTCAGGTCTGAGCCGCGCACCGCCGCACCCCGGACATGGCTTGATGCTCATGAACATGCCGATCCGCCAGCGTGAGTATTCGGATTCCGTCTCGCGGTACCGGCGCTCCAGCGTCGGGATCACGCCCTCGTACTGCGTATAGTATGTGCGCTGACGGTTGCTCGCGTCTCTGTGCCTGACCATGATCTCTTCGTCACCCGTTCCGTAGAGCACCAGGTCCTGCACTTCCCTATCCAGGTCCTTGAATGGAACATCCAGCTTGAACCCGTGCCCATCGGCCAGCGCCTGGAGCACGCTGTAGAAGTGCGTCTGGGTCGCCGCTTCCCACGGCGCGATCGCGCCCTCGATGAGGCTTCGCCCGGTGTCGGGTACTACGAGCTCGGGATCTATCTCCTGGTGATATCCGAGCCCGCCGCACACCTTGCATGCCCCGTAAGGATTGTTGAAGGAGAACATCCTCGGCGACATCTCGGGAAAGCTGATGGCACAGTGCGTACAGGAGAACTCCTCGGAGAAGATGTCCCTGGAGCCTTCGGAATCCTGAACGGCGATAGTGCCTTCACCCAGGTGCAATGCCGCCTCTACCGACTCCGCAACGCGCGGACGCGTTCCCTCCTTGATGGCGAGCCGGTCCACCACCGCGAAGATCTCGTGTTTCTTATTCTTGTCGAGCTCTATCTGGTCGGACAGGTCCCGCACCTCTCCATCGACAAGGACCCTCACATAGCCTCTGTGGCGCAGGTTCTCGAAAACCGCCTGGTGCTCGCCTTTCCGCCCACGGATCATCGGCGCGAGTAGCATGACCCGCGTGCCCTCATCCATATCCATCACCCTGTCGCTTATCTGCTCGGGGGACTGGCGCGAGACCGTGCGCCCGCACTTGTAGCAGTGCGGTATCCCTATCCTTGCATAGAGCACCCTGAGGTAATCGTATATCTCGGTTACGGTCCCGACCGTCGACCTCGGGTTGCTGCTCCCTGTCTTCTGGTCGATTGAGATCGCGGGAGAAAGCCCTTCTATGAGGTCTACGTCGGGTTTATCCAGCTGGCCAAGAAACTGCCTGGCGTACGACGACAGCGACTCGACGTATCGCCTCTGACCTTCGGCGTAGATGGTGTCGAAGGCGAGTGACGACTTGCCGGACCCGCTTATGCCCGTCATCACTATCATCTTGTTGCGAGGCAGGTCGAGGTTCACATCCTTGAGGTTGTGCTCCCTCGCTCCGCGTATCTTCAGAAACTCGTCATCCACCAGGCAGTAGCTCCTCGCTTATCCTCTTTATCTGGTCACGCAACCGGGCGGCTTCCTCAAACCTGAGCTCCTCGGCCAACAGCCGCATCTCTTCCTCCATGTTCAGTAACAGCCTCTGGAGCTCCTCGGGATCGAGGCTGCTCGCCCGCTCCACGGGGTCCGCTGAGACATCGCCCTGTGGCGCCATCGCCACCTCGAGTATGTCTCTGACCTCTTTCTGTATCGTCTTCGGGTCTATCCCGTGTTCCTCGTTATACCTCATCTGCAGCTCGCGTCGCCGCCGGGTCTCGCCAATGGCGTTTCGCATGGCCTCCGAGTGATCCTGGGCGTACAGCAGTACCTTGCCGCTGATGTTCCGGCTGGCGCGCCCCATCGTCTGTACGAGGCTCCTCTCGCTCCGAAGGAAACCCTGCTTGTCCGCGTCGAGTATTGCTACGAGGGACACCTCGGGCAGGTCCAGGCCCTCCCTCAGGAGGTTTATTCCCACCAGCACGTCAAAGACGCCGGCCCGCAGGTCCCGTAGTATTTCAACGCGCTCGACGGTGCCGATCTCGGAGTGAAGGTAGCGGGTCTTGATGCCCATCTCAGCAAGATACTCCGCCAACATCTCGGCCATCTTCTTGGTCAGCGTGGTTACCAGGACCCTTTCTTTCATGGCCACCCGTTCCCTGATCGCTTCTATCAGGTCGTCGATCTGCCCCTCGGCGGGCCTGACCTCAACCTCGGGGTCCACCAGGCCGGTTGGCCTGATCACCTGCTCTACGACTCTCGTCGAGCGTTCAAGCTCCCATGCCGCCGGCGTCGCGCTCACAAATATGACCGGGCCTACTTTGTCGAAGAATTCGGACTGCGAAAGCGGCCTGTTGTCCAGCGCGGAAGGAAGCCGGAATCCGTGCTCTACGAGGGTCTCCTTGCGAGAGCGGTCACCGTTCAGCATGCCCGATAGCTGCGAGACGGTGACATGAGACTCGTCAATGAACGTGAGGAAATCACCACCGAAAAAGTCGATCAGCGTATATGGCGGCTCGCCGGCGTTGCGCCCTGAGAGATGCCGGCTATAGTTCTCGATGCCGTGGCAGTACCCGGTCTCGCGAAGCATCTCCAGGTCATAATTGGTCCTCATCTTCAGGCGCTGAGCTTCCAGGAGCTTTCCCTGCCTGTCGAGCTGCGCCAATCTCGCCTGCAGCTCGTCCTCTATAGCTTCAAGCGCCGCATCAAGCTTGTCGGAAGGTGTCAGGAAATGAGTAGCCGGCCAGATCACGGTTCTCTCGAGCTCCGCGAGGACCTCTCCAGTCAGCGGGTCGACCTCGGTTATACGTTCGACTTCGTCACCGTACATGTCTATCCGTATGGCCTTGTTCCAATATGCGGGAAATACGTCGATGACGTCTCCCCGGACCCTGAACTTCCCGCGGTCGGGCGCAAGATCGTTCCGCTCGTACTTTACGTCAACGAGCTTGCGAAGGACCGCATCCCTGTCGTACTCCTTGCCAACTTCCAGCATCACCATCCGCTTCATGTACTCATCGGGAGAACCCAGGCCGTATATGCATGAGACGGACGCGACTATTATTACGTCGTCCCTGGACAAAAGAGCGCTCGTGGCTCCATGCCGAAGGCGGTCTATCTCGTCGTTTATCGAGGAGTCCTTTTCGATGTAGGTATCCGTGCTCGGTATGTAGGCTTCGGGCTGGTAGTAATCGTAGTAGCTCACGAAGTACTCTACCGCGTTGTTGGGGAAGAACTCCCGGAACTCCGAGTAAAGCTGAGCGGCCAGGGTCTTGTTAGGCGCAAGAACCAGCGTCCGCTTTCCTACTTCCTCGATGACCTTGGCCATAGTGAATGTCTTGCCCGACCCGGTAACCCCGAGCAGCACCTGGAATCGTTCGTCCTTCCTCAGGCCTCCAACGAGGCCTCTTATGGCCGCCGGCTGGTCGCCCTGGGGGATGAACCTGGTCTCGGTCAGCAATTTCGCCATAGATGCTTACCCCATCTAACAGTATCGCAAGAAAAGGAATCCCGCGCTCGCGCGGAACCCCGCGATAAATTCTAACGGTGCAATGCCGGGTGGTTCAATGACGAACCTCATTCAGTGCAAAGCTCGGCGTTTTCCGCGATAACCTTCCCTGGAAGAATCTATTACGCCGAGGGCAATCCAGGCGCAAGCACGCCATCACGCAATGCGGGACATTTGACCGGTGTAGTAACAAATGCTAACTTGATTTTTATGACAGACCAAAAGAACTGCTGGGAAATCAAGAAGTGTTCAGCCGCCCAATACCTCAACTGCAAGGCTTACGCCGAGAAGAAGCGCTGCTGGGAGGTCTCAGACCCCCGTGGTTCTCGAAGCCTTCTTCTGTGCCTTCAATTGGGGTGTCCGGTCTATGACCTGTACATGGAAGAGATAGACAAAGAGATCGAAAGCCGCCTCAAGATGATGTTCCCGTTCCTTGGCAGCATCGACGAGGAAAAGGCCCCTCAGGGATAGAGCGAGAGCGATCTCTGCCTTATCTCCTCCCAGACCTCGCCGACCTTTGCCCTCAGCTCACCTATGGTGCCGTCGTTTTCGATGAGCATGTCGGCCATAGCACGTCGCTTCTCGTCGGATATCTGTGAGGAGACCCTGTCTATTGCTTCCGAGGTGTCCATACCACGGTCTTCCACCATCCGCCGCAGCCTGGTTTCCTCGTGGGCGCTCACCACAAGAAGTAGGTCGAAAATGCCCGAGGCCCCGATATCTACTATGAGCGCAGCATCTATGACCACGGCCGGCGTGTCACCGTCCTGAAGCCCGTCGGCGTGTTCCCTCACGCGTCTCATTATCTCGAGATTGATCGCCGGATGGGTTATGCCGTTCAGTTTCTGCAGCCTGCCCTCGTCGCCGAATACTATCTGCGCAAGCACTGCCCGGTCGATCTGACCATCCGCAGCAAGTATGCCTTCCCCGAATTCCTTGACGATGGGACCGTATGCAGAAGCACCCGGGAGTACCACGTCCCGGGCAACTTCGTCGGCATCTATAACCAGCGCTCCGCGCCTTGTCAGCTCTCTTGCAACCTCTGTCTTTCCGGAGGCTATCCCTCCGGTCAGGCCCACGACCATCAACTTATCGCCGGCAGGCCCCCATACCTCAGGATGTCCCAATGGAGCCCCCGGCTTATTCTTCGTTCTGGCCTTTTTTCTTCATATCGGCAAGGATTGACTCGAGTGAGCCGTCCTCGCCGGTTTCCTGCACGGCCTCCTCAAGGGCCGGTTTGTCCCCAGCCTCTTCGGACGCCTCGGCTTCGGCCTCTTCGACCGCGATCTCAACTACCACAGCCTCTGCCACCGCTTCTACAGCAGCCTCTTCGACTGCTTCCTCTACGGCTTCCTCAACGGCTTCTTCGATCACTTCCTCGACGATCTCCTCTACGATCTCCTCTACGATTTCTTCGACGATTTCTTCGACGACAGCTTCTGCCACCGCCTCGTCTTCCTCGTAATCGGTCGAGCTGACGCCCGCTTCGATCTGATCGACTTCAGCGGCTATCTCGGCCGCTTCGGAAGCTATATCGACCCGCTGTGGCTCTTCGACCTGCTCCCCGATCTCCGTAGATCTCTCTTCGAACTCCGAAGAATCGACGAGCTCCGGCTCCAAGAGGCTCTCTTCTGCTTCTTCGTAATCACGGTAGTCGGCCTCGCCCGGGGAAGACAGCTGCTTGAGGCTGAGAGAGATTCGCCGGCGGTCGAGGTCTATATCAATGATCTTGGCGTCGACCTCTTCGCCTACGGAAACGACCTCTTCGGGGAACTCAATATGTTCCCAGGCGAGCTCGGATATGTGCACGAGACCCTCCACCCCAGGTGCGATCTCGACAAAAGCACCGAACGGCACGAGCTTGGTGACCTTTCCGTGAACAGTGGAGCCCGCGGGTGCCTCCTTGGCGAGCTTCTCCCACGGATCCTCCTGCGCCTTCTTGAGCGAAAGTGAGACCCGCTCGCGCTCGAGGTCTACGTCAAGTATCTCGACCATGACTTCCTGCCCGACCGCCAGAACCTCGGATGGATGGTCGACATGGCTCCATGATAGCTCTGAGATATGAATGAGCCCGTCAACGCCGCCGAGGTCCACGAACGCGCCGAAGTTCACGATGCTCGAGACTGTTCCGCTGCACTTCGCGCCCTTCTCGAGGTTTTCAAGGAACTCTTTGCGCTCTGTGGATTTCTGCTTTTCGAGGTATGCCCTCCTCGAAAGCACAACGTTGTTGCGATTCTTGTCGAGCTCGATGATCTTCGCTTCGAGGGAACGCCCCAGGAACTGGTTGAGGTCTTTGACACGGCGCATATCCACCAGAGATGCGGGAAGGAATCCACGAAGCCCTATATCGAGTATCAGGCCGCCCTTGACGACCTCGATGACTTCGCCCTCGACGATACCGTCTTCGTCTTTGATGCGCTCTATGTTCCCCCATGCCCGCTCGTACTGTGCTCTCTTCTTGCTAAGGATCAGGCGCCCTTCCTTGTCTTCCTTCTGAAGGACCAGGGCTTCGAGCTCATCGCCGGGGTTCACGATGTCGGCGGGTTTGACGTCGTAGCGTATGGAGAGTTCTCTGGCGGGAATGACACCTTCGGACTTGTAACCTATATCGAGAAGGACCTCTTCCTTGTCGACCTTGACTACAGTGCCGTGTACGATGTCGCCTTCGTTGAAGATTTTTATGGTGCCATCATAGTCGGGCACCATCTGGCTTTCCTCCGGGCTCAGCCCCAGGCTTGCAAGTGACTCTCTTGCTTCAGCTCCCGTGAGTAGGCTTTCTTCCTCTTCCTCGCTCTCCATGGTCTGTCCGAAGTCGCCGTCTTCCATCGTGTTTTTTTCCTTCCAATAGCCTGAACTTATGAAGATATGAATAGCACAACCAATTTCAAGCCGCAAGGTTAGCCGGAAAAACCGGCGCTTAGCGCCTTCATCGCTTGACTGCACCGCTACGCCGGCGCCCGCGAAACCTCCTCGGTTGTGTACAGCACCGGGAATATCAATACACCAGGAAGCCGCTTAATCCTTAGCCTCTCCCCAGTTATTAAAAACCCCCATGTCTATCTTGAGGGGGACCAGCAGATCCGCAGCATTCATCATACACCTGCGCACCGCGTTCTGCAGATCTTCAAGCTCGTCGTCGGGGGCCTCGAACATAAGCTCATCGTGTATCTGCAGTGTCATCGCCGCCCGCATCTCCATTCGCTTCATCTCGCGAGTAACATCGACCATCGCTTTCTTGATGATGTCGGCGGCGGTCCCCTGTAACGGCGTGTTGATCGCCAGCCTCTCGCCGAACTCCTTCGTCTGCCTGTTCGTGCTGCCGAGCTCGGAAATAAAGCGACGCCTTCCGAACAGCGTCTCGGCGTACCCCAGCTTTGCGGCGCGTGCGATGCAGTCGTCCCGGTACATCCTGACGCCCTCGTAGGTCTCGAAATAAGTGTCTATGTATCGGGTGGCCTCCTCCATTGAGATACCGAGCCTCGAGGATAGCCCGTAGTACCCCATGCCGTATACGACTCCGAAGTTGACGACCTTCGCCATGCGGCGCATCTCCGAGGAAACCTCGACGGTATCGACCCCGAATATCCTCGCCGCTGTCTCGCGATGTATATCCGCGTCTTTTTCGAAAGACTCGAGCAGGCGGACATCAGCGGACATGTGCGCAAGAACCCTCAGCTCGATCTGTGAATAATCCGCGATAACCAGCTTCCAGTCCGGCTCCCCGGGTACGAAGGCCGTCCTGATGCGCCTTCCCACCTCTGTGCGGACGGGAATGTTCTGGAGGTTAGGATTGCTGGAGGAGATACGGCCGGTCGAGGTCGCGGTCTGGTTAAAAGAACCGTGAAGCCGACCGGTCAAAGGACAGACGAGCGTGGGAAGTACGTCGTAGTACGTGGACTTCAACTTGGAGTACTCGCGGTACTCAACGACCTTGCCGGCGATCTCATGCTCGTCGCGCAGGGATTCCAGGACGGACGAATCCGTCGAGAACCCGGTCTTGGTCTTCTTGCGCGGGGTTATGCCGAGCTCGTCGAACAGGACCCCTGCAAGCTGCCTGGTCGAACCTATGTTGAATTCGCGACCGGCAAGATCGTGGATTTCCTTTTCGAGTCCGGAGAGAACCACCGAAGCCTCTTCCGACATGTCGCGAAGCACCATGCTGTCCAGGGCGACTCCCGTCTTTTCCATCTCCTCGAGGATACCGACAAGGGGTATCTCTATGTGCTCGAAAAGCGGGATCATTCCAAGCGCGTGAAGCTTCTCGTAAAGGACCGGTTTCAGCAGGTAAACCCTGGCGGCATCCCGCGCGGATTCGGACTCGCCGGAACCGTAGTCGGGAGACAGGAGCGAAGGCTGTTCAGACTCCACGGGCTCCGTGCCCTCAATAGTGATATCGCCACCCATGTTCCGCTCCCAGATATCCCACAGGTGGTAAGTGCCCAGTGACGGATTCTCCAGGTATGCGGCTACAGCGATATCGAATCTGCCTCCATTGACCGGAACTCCGACTTTGTCGAGAGCCTCGAGAGTGCCCTTGGCGTCGTGAAAAACCTTCACGATGTCGTCGGAGCACAATATGTCCGAAACCGCTCGCCAGCCTTGTGTATCACCGGGCTTCGCCACCAGCGCTTCAGTGCCTGTCGCCAGCGCAACAGACTGCAGCTCTATCTCGCAGAATCCGGAGCCGGAGCAGACAGATGCGACCCCGACGGTTGTAAGCTCCCGCGCTTCAGCGACAAACCTCTCGACGCTTTCCGAGTCAGAAGGATCCGTGAGTGAGTACGTCACGATTCCTCCGTGGCTCTCCTCCTCGACCGGCAATCCCTCTCCGAACATCTCGAGGAACCGCCTCGCAAGCGTTTTGAACTCGAGGGCGGAAAGATAATCGAGAACGTCCTGGCGGTTCCAGTCACCAAGGCGCAGCTTCCGTACGTCTATATCGAGGTCGATGTCCGTCACTATCCTCGCGAGTTCACGCGAGAGGAACGCGATGTCGCGGTTCTCCAGAAGAGACGCCTTACGCTTCGCCCCCGACACCGTGTCGAGATTTTCGTATAACCCCTCAAGTGAGCCATACTCACCGATCAATGCACATGCCCCTTTCTCGCCGATTCCGGGGACGCCCGGGATGTTGTCGGACGTATCGCCCTTCAAACCAGCCATGTCGGGAAGCTTCTCGGGCGGAAGGCCGTACTTCTCCTCGACGGCCGCCCTGTCATAATCGACCGTCTCCGTTATCCCCTTGCCGGTCATAACCACTCGAACACCCTCGCCCACGAGCTGGAGCGTATCCCTGTCGCCGGTGACGATGACGGCTTCTCCGCCTGACGACGAGACGGCCCTGGATAGCGTTCCGAGAACGTCGTCCGCCTCGAAGCCCGGCGCGCGGACCACGGGAATGTTCATGTGACCGAGGAGGTGCTCTATCATCCCCATCTGGCTTCGAAGTTCGTCGGGCATAGTGGGACGGTGCGCTTTGTACTCCGGAAACTCCCTTGTGCGGTGAAGCTCCGCGCGCGGACCGTCGAAAGCGACCACAACGGCGTCGGGTCTCTCTTCGTCAAGGGCCTTCAGGAGCATGCTCGTGAAGCCGTAAATGGCGTTTGTCGGCTGCCCTCCCGTGGTCGTCATAGTGTCCGGCAGCGCAAAAAAAGCCCTGTAGGCAAGGCTGTGCCCGTCGATTAACAAGACTTTTCGAGTGTCGTTCATGCTTGTCCGAATCTTATCTCCATAGGCTTGCGCCACATGAATCCAAAAACAAGCGTCGAACCGTAATGGCACGGAACGTCGATTGCTTGCTGTTATAATATCTCAAGGAACACGATGCGGAGGAATGGCGTACGTCATACCTACGCGGACGCGCCGAAGTGGCGGAATGGTAGACGCGCTGGTCTCAAAAACCAGTGGGGTAGCACCCCGTGCCGGTTCGAGTCCGGCCTTCGGCACCACCACTGATCTCACGAGTTGTTGCCCCCTGATTTTTGTCTTTTTCAGACCTTTGTCAGGCTTTGGCTTTCCGGTCCTTCGTGGAAATGGGTTTGAGGATGTAAATGATGATGACGCCCAGGACCGGTATGAAAAAGCCGATTATAAACCACCACTGCATGCTTCGCCCTTTTCCAGCCGCAACCGCCCCGGCCCACGTAGCCAGAATTATTGCCACGACCAGAACTCCAAAGACAATATACACCCAACTGCTGCCCCAGCTATTCCAGCCTTTTTTTGCCACTGCAAATAGCGGCATCCCGAACAACGCCAGAGCTGCGAACATTTGGACCTCCGTACTCAAGTGACAATTTTCACGAAGATAATATCAGAGATTGGCGTTCCACTGTAAATGCCGAAAAGCTCCAACAATAGCAGTCTGGCTTGGCCCGTCGATCGAGCGCCGATGCTGGAATTCATCAGAGAAGTTTCGAGTGACTACTTTTCGGAAGTCTCCTCGTAGGTATTGCCGCTTTTCACACCATACTCGCCGACATCCACAGGCGGCACTTCGGCATCGGATTCCAGCCATCCGTCATGATCTTTTTCAAAGGTCGGCGCATCAGCCGAGAAGCTCGATGGGTACTTGGTCAGATAGCCCTCGGATTGTGGCCCCGCACCAGGGAAGTCGTCCTCTTCGAAGACGATCTCTGCAAAGCACAAGTTGCAATACTTTGCGGAGTCCGGGTTCTCCGCTCCACAAGCGGGACAGAATATCGCCACTCCCGCCACCTCCAGGTTATGCACGTGGGCGCAATAAACATACCGCGCCCACGTTCCAGATGATTCTCAACAAGGCCTTTCAGGTCTTGTTTCGGTATTTTCCAGTCCCAACCTTAGTCTACCAGATTGCCCGCCAGATACTCATCGTAGCCACGCAGGTCAAGCAGTCCGTGGCCGCTGAGGTTGAAGAGTATCGTCTTGCTCTCGCCGCTCTCCTTGCACTTGAGCGCCTCGTCGATGGCGCACTTCACCGCATGTGACGTCTCCGGCGCGATTATCAACCCCTCCGTGCGCGCGAACGTCATCGCGGCCTCGAAGACCTGGGTCTGGGGGTACGCCACAGCTTCCATATAGCCGTCATGGACGAGCTTGGAAACGAGCGGAGAAGCGCCGTGATAGCGGAGCCCACCGGCGTGTATCGGTGAAGGAACGAATTTATGCCCGAGTGTATACATCATGACGATGGGCGCAAGGCCTGCCTCATCGCCGCAATCGTATTCGTATTTGCCCTGGGTTAGCGTTGGGCAACTCAACGGCTCCACCGCGATGATTCGAATGTCTTTTCCGTCGAACTTATCCTTGGCGAACGGGAATGAGATCCCGGCGAAGTTACTGCCACCGCCAACGCATCCGATGACGACATCGGGGTACTCGTCGACCTTCTCAAGCTGAGCTTTAGCCTCAAGCCCTACAATGGTCTGATGCATGCAGACGTGGTTCAAGACGCTGCCGAGAGAGTACTTGGTGTCATCGCGCTTCAGCGCCATCTCCACGGCCTCGCTGATGGCGATCCCAAGGCTGCCAGGGCAATTCGGGTCCTCGGCGAGGACGGCGCGCCCGGACTCCGTCTCGTCAGTAGGGCTTGCGTGCACTTTCGCGCCCCACACCTCCATCATCGCGCGCCTGTAGGGTTTCTGCTCGAAACTGACCTTGACCATGTACACCTCGAGCTCAATCCCGAAGAACTTGCACCCAAGCGAGAGGGCGCTTCCCCACTGGCCCGCCCCGGTCTCTGTGCAGATGCGCTTGACGCCTTCCATCTTGTTGTAGTACGCCTGCGGTATGGCCGTATTAGGCTTGTGGCTCCCCGCCGGGCTGACGCTCTCATTCTTGTAGAAGATCTTGGCCGGTGTATCGAGCTCTTTCTCGAGCCTGTAGGCGCGCTGCAGCGGGGTCGGCCGGAAAAGCTTATAGACATGCTGAACCTCATCGGGAATCTCTATGTAGCGCTCCTGGCTCATCTCCTGCTTGATCAGCTCCATGGGGAACAGGGGGATGAAATCCTCGGGGCCCGCCGGCTCCTTCGTCATGGGGCTGAGAGGCGGATCCACCGGTTCGGGGAGGTCCGCCTGGATATTGTACCAGGACGTCGGCATCTCGCTCTCGTCGAGTATTACCTTGTGTGGCGTCACTTTGCTTCCCATCTCGATGTCTCCTTTCTAGAGATCCTGCGCTCGAAACTAAAAAACCCGGTCCTCCGCGACCGGGTCCAGAATCACATTAGCCGCGGGAATCAATTGAGTCCCACGGCCTATTCGTTTAATCGGCAGCGTGGAACTCCCTAGGAGCCCCACCACCAGCTATTCAGCTCGTTAAACACTGCCGTTGCTTTCATAGTTGGTGATATTACGTCAATCACGCGGGGTCTGTCAAACATCCGAGCGGAGTCCGCGACGTTCCAGCTCACTCGTTATCTCTTTCACCACGTCCTCGATTGTGAGTTCTGTTGTGTCGATACGGAGTGCGTCACGGGCCGCGGCAAGAGGGCTGCTCTCTCTTGACGAATCGATCTCGTCCCTCATCGCGATCTCCTGGCCTACAGACGATTCCGTTGTGGCGAGGCCCTTCTCGGTGAGCTCCACATATCGACGCCGAGCGCGCTCGGACTGTAACGCTTCAAGGTAGACCTTGAGCGGGGCTTCCGGAAAGACGGTAGTGCCAATATCTCGACCTTCCACCACCGCCCCGGGTTTCCTGACCAGGGATCGCTGCAGCTCGACCATCTCCTCGCGCACGCCCCGAACCGCCGATACCGGTGATACGGCTTCACCGATTTCCGGCGACCTTATTGCCGAGGATATGTCGCGTCCATGGACGCTTACTCTTACGGGTGAATCGGGAGGGAGTTCGAGTTCGAACGACTCTCTCAATTCTCTTGCGATATCGGCAAGAGAAGCTTCGTCGTCCAACTGGACGCCTCGCTCCACAGCGAGCAATGTCGCCGCCCTGTACATCGAACCGCTGTCGACGAGCGCAAGTCCAAGTCTGCGAGCGAGCATTATGGCAACCGTGCTCTTGCCCGAAGCCGCCGGGCCGTCAATTGCTATGACCAGCACGGGTTCCTCACTCATGAGACCGTCCCGACCCAAGTTCCGAGAGCACTTTCTCAAAACCTGGATACGATATTTGAGTCCACTCCCAACCCTCGACGACGGTCTCACCTCCGGCGACGAGCCCCGCCAGCGCCAGCATCATCGCCAGCCTGTGGTCGCGGCTCGCGTGCACGTGCGAACCCTTGAGCTCCGATGGCCCCTCGATCACCATGCCGTCATCGGTCTCCTCTATTCTTGCTCCAAGCTCGCGAAGGGCGGCTACCGTACCGGCAATGCGGTCTGATTCCTTGTGTCGCAGCTCTAAAGCTCCGGAAATCTCTGTAGTTCCATCGGCACGCGACGCCAGCAGGGCAAGAAGTGTTATCTCATCGATCGCCAGGGCTACATCTTCCGCGGACACCCGAATTCCCTTCAGTGCCCCGTGCCGTGCGATGATATCTCCGACAGGCTCCCAGTCCCCGGAATCCGTCTGCACGGTCTCTATGTCCGCCCCCATCCTGCGGAACAGGTCTATGAAACCGGTTCTGGTCGGGTTCAACCCAACGGACCTGACGATCACTTCAGAGCCGGGGCAGAGCAGAGCCGCTCCAACCAGAAAAGCCGCGGACGAGGCGTCTCCCGGGACCACTATCTCCCGGGCCTCGGGGACGCCCGGATCGACAGCTACCTTCAGCCCTTCCCTGTACACGGCGATCCCCGTGTACTCGAGCAACCGCTCCGTGTGGTCACGAGTGAGCACCGATTCTTTCACGAGAGTTCTACCGGAGGCACCTAGCCCCGCGAGCAGCACCGCGGATTTCACCTGGGCACTCGGGACAATAGGCGAATAGTCTATGCCGTGAAGCGACCCTCCCTCGATTCGAAGCGGCGGTCGACCATTTTCTCCAGCGGTGATCGTAGCCCCCATCAGACGAAGTGGTTCGATGATGCGCCCCATTGGCCGACGCTCGAGACTCTCGTCCCCCCGGAGCGTCACAGTGACGCGACTGGATGCCAGGGCACCAGACAGCAGGCGCATGGTCGTGCCTGAATTGCCGGCGTACAGGGGACCGTCGGGCTGGAGAAAGCCTTTTCTCGCGATTCCCTCAATCAAGAGAGTTTCACCATCTCGGGTAACGTCGACGCCCAGTGCGCGAAGGACGGCCAGGGTGCTGGCGCAATCCTCAGCGGGGCTGAAGCCCCTGACCCTCGATTCGCCTCGAGCCATGGCGCCGATTATGGCCACGCGGTGCGAGATGGACTTGTCTCCGGGGACGGATACCGTTCCCTTTAGTGCCCCGCCTCTCTGAAACGACGCTTGCATCCCGCTCACGCCCTCCAGAAAGAGGCGCGGTACCCAAGCTCTGAGAGCATATCGCTCACACCACGCGCCTGTTGCTTGCCAAGTATCTTGAGCGTCATTATCCCGGTCTCACCCTCCAGCGGATGGACGATGCCGATGTCCTCGATGTTGACTCCCATGGCTCCGACCGCGGTTGATATCTTGCTGATGACACCCGGCTCGTCGGGAACGGAGAGCGTCACGTCGTACATCTGCTCCAGTTCCTGCCCGGATTTAAGCGACAGTTCACCGCGCGCGCGACGCGCGTTTTCGAACAGCTCCCGAAGCGCGTCGGTATCCGCTGATTCCATCAGGACTACGAGCTCGTCGACCCTGTTCCTGTAGTCGATCAGCCTCTCTACGATGAAATCCCGGTTCGCCGCGCATATGTCAGTCCAGACATCCGGGTTACTCGCGGCAATGCGCGTCATGTCGCGGAATCCGCCGGCTGCCACGGTGAACAGGCCCTGGATCTCGTCGCGCTGCCGGTTCGCCATATTCATGAGGAGAAGTGAGAGCAGGTGTGGCACATGGCTGACGGTCGCCATCGCGCGGTCGTGCGTCTCGGGATCTATCGATATGACTCGCGCGCCGAGATCGGCGAGAACACCGTGAAGCATCCTGAACGACTCAGCGTCGGTCTTTTCCGTCGGGGTCAGTATGAAATAAGCGCCCCTGTACAGGTCTGGCCGTGCGGACTCGACCCCCGACTGCTCGGAGCCGGACATCGGATGGCCACCGATGTAGTTGACACCTGCCGGTAATCTGGATTCGATATCAGCCGTGATCTCCTGCTTGGCGGAGCCCAGGTCAGAAACCACCGTTCCCGCTTCGAGCGATCCGGCGATTGCGGAGAACGCCTCTGAGATGGACCCCGTAGGCGTCGCGAGGAAGACGAGCCCGGCTCCCTCGACTGCTTCCTGAGGCCTGTCGCAGACCTCATCGGCTATGCCGAGCTTGCGAGCGGTATCCCTGACCTCGGAGAGAGAATCATAACAGGCTACGGTCCCAACCGCCGGGCTGGCCTTGAACGCCATCGCGAGCGACCCGCCCATCAGCCCCGTACCTATTACAGCCACTTTCTCGAACCTCTTTGAAACAGCACTCATCAAAATCCCTCGGGATAATCACTAAAACGGATAAACAAATATTAACCCATCGTCCATTAAGAGAGGAATCACAAACCTCGCGCCGCGCCTCTCCGGCCCCGTTTCGTTTTACGCAAACCATTGTCTTACCCCTGTTTGCGTTTTGTTCTCTCAGAGGGTGCGGCCGAGGGTGGGGGCGAGGTTGGTGAGGTCGGCCATCAAGTTCTCGAATTGACTGAAGTCGAGGGATTGCGCGCCATCGCAGAGGGCGGCTCTGGGGTCGGGGTGCATCTCGACCATGATGCCGTCGGCGCCGACCGCCATCGCGCCCATTGAAAGCGCGGCGATGATCTCGCGCTTGCCGGTCGCGTGGCTCGGGTCGACGATTATCGGCAGGTGACTGGTCCCCTTGACGAGCGGGATTGCCGACAGATCGAGGGTGTTGCGCGTGGCAGTCTCAAAAGTCCTTATCCCTCGCTCGCAAAGTACGACGTTCTTGTTGCCCCCGCGGACGATGTATTCAGCGGCCATGAGCATCTCTTCGATGGTGCTCGACATCCCGCGTTTCAACATGACCGGCTTCTGCTGGAGGCCTATCTCGCGCAAAAGCAGAAAGTTTTGCATGTTGCGGGCGCCGACCTGCAGCATATCCGCGTATTCGGTCACGAGGTCGACGTGACGGACGTCTACTATCTCGGTGACTACCGGGAGACCCGTGATATCGCGCGCGAGCGCCAGGAGCTTCAGGCCCTCCTCGCCGAGCCCCTGGAAAGAGTAAGGCGAGGTGCGCGGCTTGAAGGCGCCACCACGCAGGATGTGGGCACCCGCGGCCTTCGCCGCTTTGGCCGCGGCTACGACCTGTTCCTCGCTCTCCACGGCGCACGGCCCGGCTATAACGGTGAACTTCTTTCCACCCAGCTCCGCTCCGCCCACCTTGACTACAGTCCCCTCGGGATGGAACTCGCGGCTCACGAGCTTGAACGGCTTCATCACCGGGATGACAGATTCGACGCCTGAGAGTACCGCCAGGGGTATTTCGGATATCTTCTCGCGGTCGCCGACCGCACCGATTATCGTCTTGAACTCGCCTCTCGAAAGGTGAGCCTCGGCGCCTATCGAATGGAGCTTCTCTACGACGCCTTCAACCTGTTCCTCCGTGGCGCCGTCCTTCATCACAATCATCATGGTCGTTCACCCGCTCCCGGCGGGACTCCTGTTCTCTCTTGAGGTTTACTCTACTCCGGAAGGTCCATCCTGAGCTGCCTTGCCTCTCTGAGGTAGACGTGGCGCAGTTGCTCCCGTGCTTTCTCGGTGTTCATCAGCATCAGCGCCCTGATCGTCAGCGGCAACGAGCCCTCTACGATAAGCTCCTGTGCGCTAAGCAAGGGTATGTGCGAGAGCCCGATCTTCCTTGCGGCGGCCGCTGGGAACTCCGTGGTTATATCGGCAGTCGCCGTGATGATGACGAAGACGAGGTCATCTGTGGCAATATCGTTGCGGTCTAGCATTTCCTCGAGCAGCTCGGTCGTAGCTTCGGTTATTGCTACCTTGGTGTTGCTGCTGGCGGTGACCGCGCCGCGTAAAGCCCTGACCTTCATCGTACCTCCCTGGCTCTTTCTATTCCGTCCAACCCGTTCGCCTGTATAGCTCCGAGACCTCTCTCGGACTTAGCTCCCTGTACTGCCCGGGCCTCAGGTTTCCAAGCCCGAGAGAGCCGAACCTCACCCTGTTGAGGCCTACAACACGGTACCCAAGCATCTCGAACGACCTTCTTATCTGCCTGTTCCTGCCGGTGTGCAGGGTCATCCGCACCCGGCCCCCGCCGCGCCTCTTGTCGGCGAGGGATACTTTCGCCGGACCCGTATCGCCCTCCTCCAGCCGGACTCCCTTTCGTAATCTCGAGAGATCTCCCTGTGAGGGTATGGGCTCAACGTCGACCACGTACTCTCTCGGTACCTCGTACCTTGGATGCAGCAGCCGGTTTGCAAGGAACCCGTCGTTTGTTAAGAGTATAAGCCCGGTTGAATCCATGTCCAGCCTGCCGACCGGGAACAGCCTGTACTCCGCCGTCAGAGACGGATCGAGCATGTCGAGGACCGTTCTTCTGCTACCGGGTTCTTCGGCCGCTGTCGACAAGACGCCCGCCGGCTTGTTGAGGGCAAAATATCTCAGCTTGACGCCGGTCTCGACCGGGATGCCGTCAACGGCGATCTCATCGACGCCGGATACCGCCCGAGCCCCAAGCTCAACCGTCTCCCCGTTCCGGGTCACCCTCCCCTGCAGGATCAGATCCTCCGCCGCCCTCCGCGAGGCAATCCCCGCCGCTCGAATTATCTTCTGTATCCTCTCTGGTCCGCGAACCTCGGTCGGCAACTGCTTCCTCCTCCATGAGTTCCCAGGAGAGACTTCTCTTGATCTTGTCTATCGTCGCGTCATCCGGAGCGAACTCCTCGAGGTCCGGCAGGTCATCAATGCTTTTTAGCCCGAACCTCTCCATGAAGCGGCTCGTCGTGCCGTAAAGCATCGGGTACCCGGGCGGCCCCCCTCTACCTACCTCGTGAACCAGCACGCGGTCCTCGAGGGTCTTCATGACGCCCTCGGACTGAACACCCCTGATCTCCGCGACAACTCCTCTCGAAACGGGCTGCAGGTATGCCACTATGGCAAGTGTCTCAAGGGCCGCGCGCGTGAGCCTCGGGTTGACCTGGGTACGTATGAGCCTCGAGATGTACGGAGCCGCCTCCGGCTTCGCGTAGAAGCCGAAACCAGCCGCGACCTCCCGTACGATAAGCCCGCCATCCCTGTTTCGATATGTCTCGACGAGCCGGTTGAGAATCTCTCGAATAGCTCCCTGGTCGAACCCCGTCGTCTCGGAGAGCATTCCGAGGGAAAGCGGTTCCGGAGATACAAAAAGGAGGGACTCGATTATGCTCGTCTTGTCCTGCTCGTTCTCCGGTGGAGGCGGATCCCTGTACGCCTCAAACGCTGCTTCGACGATGCCGGACATCCGCGCCACTTCTTCTTCCGGCGACGAGTCGTCCCAGAACCCGTCAGCCTGCCGGGTGTCACCTTCCGGCGAGCCCTCGGCCTCTTGCGGCCCATCGGTTTCGGGAGCGTCATCGACCTGTTCTGTGAGCTCTCCATTCTCATCGAAGTCATCATGCGACACTGCTCTTCTCGCCCTCCCTCAATTTCACAAATATCTCCGCGAAAATCTTCCGCTGCGACACGGTCACCTCGCGACGCTTACACAGCTCCAGCACTGCGAGGAAAGTCGCTATGATCTCAATCTTGGACCGGCAAACGGATATCAACTCGGTGAACGTGGCTTCACCATTCGAAGCAACGTGTGCCCTGACCCGCTCGAGCTGCTCCGCTACCGAGACCCTGATGGGGGCGATGTATGTCACGTCTACGCTGTCACGAGCCCATTCTACGAGAAGCTCCATGAGCGCCTTCGCAAGTGCTGACGGAGGCACGCCCTCGAACGGGTCCGGGTAGAGCGCGGAGTAATCGTCCTCCAGCTCCCTCATGCGCGGTATGTACCATCCGTGCTCGGCGTTGCGTCTTTCCAGGAAGTCAGCGACGTTCGTGAACTTCTTGTATTCGACCAGCCTTTCGACCAGGTACTCCCTGGCGTTCTCGGTCTCGTCGGTGGCCTCGAGCTCCTCGTCCCCATGGGGTAGCAGCGAGCGGGCTTTAATAAGAAGGAGCGTCGCCGCTATGAGAAGGAACTCCGTCGCCGTATCGAGGTCGAGGCCGGGGGCTTTCTCGATGTGTTCGATGAACGACCCGGTTATCCGTGCGATCGGCACCTCGTGGATATCGACTTCTTGTTTAAGAATGAGCTGGAGCAGAAGGTCTAGCGGCCCCTCGAATACGTCAATCTTTACCTCAAAACTCAAGCGGGACTCCTAGAGGGTACCGATTTTCATCGCTTTCCGTGCCCTGGTGAGCGTTTCCGACGCTATCGGGCTAACCTTCTCCGCGCCAGCCGCCAGAACCTTTCCCGCCAGCGCGGTGTCTCCGGCGATCTGAGCCCTCCTCTCGCGAAACGGAGCAAGGTCCGCCGCTATCCGCTCGGCGAGCCTGTCCTTGCACTCAGTGCACCCTACGAGCGCCCCTTCGCACTCGTTGGCCACACTATCGATGGTATCGGCGAAGTAGACCCTGTAAAGCTGGAAGATGGTGCATACCTCCGGGTGCCCCTTGTCATCGCGCCGCATCCTGGCAGGATCTGTTATGTATTTGCGTACTTTCTTGCGTATCACATCGGGGCTGTCGTCGAGCACGATGGCGTTTTCGTAGCTCTTGGACATCTTCCTGCCGTCCGTTCCGGGAATCTTGGGCGCGCTCGAAAGCAGACCCTTGGGCTCAGGGAACGTCCGCCCGTAAAGCGAGTTGAAGTCCCTCGCGATCTCGCGCGTCAGCTCGAGGTGTGGAAGCTGGTCCTCCCCGACCGGCACCAGCTCGGCGTCGACAATGAGGATGTCTGCGGCCTGCAATACCGGATAGCCGAGAAACCCGAACGTATTGACGACCCTTGCATCGAGCTCGCGGAGCTGCTCCTTGTAGGTCGGGCAGCGCTCGAGCTCGCCAAGGGTTATCACCATGCCGAAGTACAGCGTGAGCTCAGGTATGCTGCCGATATCGGACTGGCGGTAGATAGTGCACGCATTCGGGTCGAGCCCCGCCGCGAGCCAGTCGAGCACCATCTCTGTCGTGTAGGCACCGAGCTGGGAAGTGTCTTTATAACCGGTGGTCAGCGCGTGCCAGTCAGCCACGAAGAAAAAACACTCGTGAGTGCTCTGGAGCTCGACCATGTTCTTCAGATTGCCGTGATAATGGCCTAGATGCAGCCTTCCACTCGGTCTGTAACCGCTGACCACCCTGTTTTTCAAACAACACCTCCCGCTGGAAGAATACACTGAAGACGAAATGCGCTTGTCACGCTATGCAAGAGGTATTCCCATAATGCGCGCAAGTCCGTTGAAAAGAGGCTGCAACGCGCTGGAAAACACCCCGCCCGCCAATGCGATAAATGCAAAGACTATCAGGAAGCCGAATGGCGCAATTCGTTCGTACGACGCCTGCGCGCCAGCCGGAAGATAATACTCAAGAACATGCGACCCGTCGAGGGGTGGCACCGGAAGGAGGTTGAAGATGCCCAACCAGACGTTTATGACCATGACCCAGTAGAAAAGACTGAAAAGCTCGGTCATCTGCAAACCGTTTGCCGAAACCACGGTCGTAGCGACTCCAGCGAGATGGACTATCATTCCAACAAGCGTTACGGCGAGCGCCAGAGTGAAATTGGTGAACGGCCCTGCAAGTGATACAAGAATCATGTCCCGTCGTCGCTTCAGGAAAAAGGGATTGACCGGAACCGGTTTAGCATATCCAAAGGCCCATCTTCCACCAGACACCAGAAGCAATCCAATGGGAAGCAGGATCGACCCGAATGGATCGATATGCGGAATAGGATTGAGGGTCAATCGGCCCGCGTTCCTTGCCGTTCGGTCTCCGCACCAGTCCGCGACACGTCCGTGCATGTACTCGTGAAATATCACACCGATTATCAATCCGATAATAAGATATACTGATCTCTGCCAGCCCGTCACTCTTGAAATTCCCTTCAGTAGATGCAGTTCCGAGTTCATTGTATTTGTCGTTATTGGCCGATACAAGCGAATGCATCAATGCCGCCGGCTTGCGCCTCAGGCGAGAGCCTGACCTGGCCACGTCCTACACAGCTCTCGGGTGGGCACTCCTGTAGACGGACTTGAGGCGGTCCCTCGTGACCTCGGTATAGATCTGGGTTGTGGCGATGCTGGCGTGCCCGAGCAGTTCCTGGACGACCAGGAGGTTGGCACCGCCCTCGAGCATATGCGTGGCAAAAGTGTGCCTGAGCACATGGGGCGTGACGATGTCACCGATTCCGGCCGCCTCGGCGTGTCCCTTGATGATTTTCCAGCACCCCTGGCGAGTCAGCCTGCCACCCCGGTTGTTGAGCACCAGTGCGCTGGTCTTCCCTCTGCGTCCAAGCTCGGGTCTGGCGTCTTCGAAATACCGTCTAATGGATTCGGCCGCGACAGAGCCGAACGGTATCATCCTCCACTTGTCGCCCTTGCCGCGCACCGTTACTATGCGGTTCTCAACGTCGAGATCACCGATATCCAGCCCGCACAGCTCCGATATTCGCATTCCCGTCGCATACAGCATCTCGAGTATCATCCGGTCACGTATACCGAGCGCGTTGCCGCCGTGTGGAGCGTCCAGCAGCTTTTCGACCTGGCGTCTTGTGAGCGCTTTTGGCAGCCTGCCGGGCATCCTGGGAGATGGAAGCGTGCCCGTGGGGTCGGCCTGGCAGATCCCTTCCGCGACCATGAACCTGTGAAACATCCTCATCGCGCTGAAAACCTGGGATATGGACCGGGCAGACAGCGCGGCCTCACGCGACGCAAGTGAAGCCGCATAAGCCATCACGTGCTCGGCGGCGACATCCTCCGGGTGCTCGATCCCTTCAATACGCAGGAAGTCGAGATAACGTATGAGCGCTCTTCTATAAGCTGAGATGGTATTGGGAGAGGCGCCTTTTTCGACCTGCATGTACTCCAGAAACTCGTTCGCGGCAGCAACGAGCGGTGAGGCCTCTTCCTGGTCTCGCGAGCCACTTGCCCCCGGAGAACGATCAGGGCTCATCGGTCCGCGTTCCTCTGAACGGCCTCGATCCACCGGTGAGGAACAGGTGGGTCAGGGTGATACCGATAATGCTCTTGGCGTCTACGATGCCACCGGACGATATCATGCCCATGGCATCCGACAGGGTCAGGCTCACTACTTCCAGGAACTCGTCGGGCTCGGATTCGCCCTCCTCTTCTGTCAGCTCGCGTGCCAGGTAGAGATGGAAATACTCATCGGAGAACCCGGGCGAGTTGTAAAACTCGGCAAGCTTGATCATCTCGCCCGCCTTGAGGTTTACCTCCTCGGCGAGCTCGCGACACGCGGTCTGAAACGGGGGCTCACCGCTGTCGAGCTTCCCCGCGGGTATCTCGAGAAGGACGCCGCGCACCGCGTGCCTGTACTGTTTAACCATGACGATCGTGTTGTCTTCGAGCAAAGGGACGATGCCAACAGCACCGGGATGCGCGACCCGCTCCCAGCGCGCGTTTCTGCCGTCGGGAAGCCTTACATCGTCTAAAAATACCTTGATGACATGCCCGTCAAAAGCCTTTTCGCTGGAGAGTATCTCATGGTCACCTATGTCCATGTTCACCTAATCACCGCCGATCTCCGCGGCAAGAAGCCCCGCGGCGCCCGCCGCCATGAAGTACTCCGGCTCCTGGCGGATCCCTCTTCCCATGACCGTGATCTCGATGTCGCAGGCTTCGAGCAGCTCGAGGACACCTTCGGCGTCGACTGTTCGGATCTCGTGTGAGCCGGCCACGCCTGACTCATCTATCTGACGCGATACCGTCTCACCTTTGTCGCCATCGAGAGCCGGGATTGCGACCTTCGCGCACGCGCTCCCCGAGAGCTTCAGGGCGGCAATCGTGTGGTGGCTTATTCCGAAATGCCGGGATCGCGCATCCGTGAAAGTTATCCTTGCGACCGCCACCGGGGTGCCACCCATCGATGATACCGCGTTCAAGACGACAGCCTGTTCGACTCCGCTGAAGCCGACAGGAGAACCAGTGCCGGCGATCCCAGGGCCCATCAGGGCGACCACGGCATCAGCGCCGGATACATTACGGGCGGCGACAAGCGCTCCGTGCGTTGTAACGGCTTCGAGATCTCCACCAAAAGCGTTTCCGCACGTTATCACCGCGTCGATGTATCCTCTCTGTCTCGCGTACCATATGGATTTACTGAAAGCCGCCGGCAAGGCACCACCATCGGTCATTACGTAGACCAGGCGCCGCCCGGGGCGCGCGTGCTTGAACGCGATCGCTACGGGAAGAAGCTGGCTATGCAGGGAGCCTGCCACAACGGGCATGCCTTCGAGAACTGTAGGCAGATCCCCCGGCTCCAGGTCCGTGAGGCTCTCCTCTATCGCCTCAACGTTGAATTGAAGCGGAGTGTACCTCAGCTTCATAATGTGCCCGGGAGCGCATGTGTCGAGCTCGGCTCTTTCCATGTTCCAGAGAATAAAGTGATAGCCCCCTGATCCGAGTCCGAGCTCGACGGCCGTTGTGTTCGCTATCACCCGGTCGCCCTCACTAACGGTTCCAGACACCTGCTCGAACGTTATGGCACTCCCCGTAACGCCGTCTTCAAACTCGAGCCTTGCGAGCGAGGCGCCCGGAACCCATGGCTCAACGCCCGTGACCCTGGCCACCCTGTAGCTGCTCAAGATCCCTCCACTCGAGTTCCTTCATCAAGAACGACGAACGGGAGCTTATTGACGACACGCGCGACCGCGACAATGTCCTCTTTGAGTATGTACTCGTCCTTGCTGTGCGCGTTGGCGAGCCCTATCTGCATGACCGCCATCTCGAACCCCGCACGGTTGAGTATGTTGGCGTCACTTCCCCCACCACTCCTGGCGAGGCTGGGATTGAATCCACACTTCTCGAGCGCCGCCGACAGATATCGTACGGGACGAGAATCGGAGGGAAGACGAAACTGTTCGAACGTCCGGTCGACCTCGATAACGATCTTGCACCCGTGGCGCCTCGCGGCGCTCTTGAACGCTCCGATCATCGTGTCGCGCTCCTGCTCCAGCCTGGAAGTCTCAAGGCTCCGGATCTCACCCTCTACCACGGCGCCGTCCGGGACGATATTGACCGCCGTCCCGCCGGAGATAAGGCCGATGTTCGACGTCGTCGCCCCATCGTGCCGGCCTGTCTTTATGCTCGAAATGGCATCGGCGGCGCACGCTATGGCGTTAACTCCCTTTTCCGGCTCGATCCCGGAGTGTGCGGACCTGCCGCGAACCGTGAACTTGACCTGGTCCTGCCCGGGAGCTTCCACTACAATGCCGCCTATCGGCCCGCTGCCGTCGAGGACCACGCCCCACGTTCCCCGGATCAATGACAGGTCCATGTGCCTTACACCAAGGAGCCCGGGCTCCTCCTGAACGGTGAAGACCAGTTGGAGAGCACGGTGCGGCAGGCCGCTCTCGCGGACAGCTTCGGCTGCGACGAGTATCGCCGCAATGCCGACCTTGCAGTCGGCTCCCAGCACGGTGTCATTCCTGCTGACAAACCTGTCCCCGGCATCAGTCGGAATTATTCCGACACCTGGCGCAACCGTATCCATGTGCGCGTTCAGGATGATGGGCTCGAGCTCCGGAAAACCGCTGCCAGGCACTTCGACGAACAGGTTTCCGCATTCTCCGCCCGTCTCACTCCCGGCGCCGTCTTCACGCACGGAAAATCCGAGATCGGTGCAGAAACCCTTAATGTAATCCGAGACGAGTCTTTCCCTGCCGGACTCACTGTCGATTCGAACCAGTTCGGTGAACAGAGCGAAGAGCCGTTCAGGGTCTGGCCCTTCCGGGGCGCTCATTCGGCCGCCTGAGCCTCGTCACCCTCGACGACTTTCAAGTGGGAATCCATCAGCCGCTGGTGCTTTACGGCTGCCCCAACGAAGTCACGGAACAGGGGGTGCGGCCTGAGAGGTCGCGATTTGAACTCGGGATGGAACTGGCTCGCCAGGAACCAGGGGTGTTCGGGATACTCGATTATTTCTACCAGACGGTCATCAGGCGAAAGCCCGGAAAAGACCAGGCCGGCCTCCTCCATCCTGTGCCGAAGGGAGTTGTTCACCTCGTAGCGGTGCCTGTGCCTCTCGTATATGACCGGCTCGCCGTAGGCCTGGGCGGCCTTTGTCTCGGGCATGAGCTTGCAGGGATAGAGGCCAAGCCTCATGGTGCCACCAAGTCCATCGACATCTTTCTGGTGAGCCATCAAGTCGATTACGGGGAACGGCGTATCGGGATCGAACTCGCTCGAATTTGCGCGCTCCATGCCGGCGACGTTCCTCGCGAACTCTATCGTGGCGCACTGGAGGCCGAGACACAGCCCGAGGAACGGTATGTTGTTCACGCGCGCGTACTGCGTTGCCATTATCTTGCCCTCGATCCCACGCACCCCGAACCCGCCGGGCACCAGGACCCCGTGCACGTCCCTGAGGATTTCCCCGCAGCGTCCCTCCTTCATGGTGTCTGAGGCGATCCAGACCAGCTTCACCCTTACTCCGTGCTTTATGCCTGCAGCGTTCAGGCTCTCGACGATCGAGATGTACGCATCCGGAAGGTCGACGTACTTGCCGACGATTGCCACCCTTATTTCCTCGGTTAGACCCTTTATCCGGTCTACCAGGGCCCTCAATTCCCCGAGGTCCGGAGGGTGCCCGGGGAGGCCGAGGTGTTTCACGATGTATTCGTCAAGGCCTTCAGCGTTCAGCTTGAGCGGAACCTCATAGATCGTCTCGGCGTTTACCGCGGAGACTACGGCTTCTCTCTCCGTATCGCAGAAGAGCGCGATCTTGTCCTTGACGTCGCCGTTGATCGGGCGGTCGGATCGACATACGATCGCATCGGGCTGGATGCCGATGCTCTTGAGCTCTTTCACGCTGTGCTGAGTAGGCTTGGTCTTGAGCTCCCGGGAGGTCTCGAGCCATGGAACGAGCGTGACATGGATATAGCAGACATTCTCATGCCCAAGATCTTTCTTCATCTGCCTTATCGCTTCGAGGAAAGGAAGGCCCTCGATGTCACCCACCGTACCGCCGATCTCGTGAATGGCTACGTCGACCTCATCTTCGTCCTCGATGACGGCAAGAATCCTTCGCTTTATCTCGTCGGTTATGTGCGGGATGACCTGGACGGTCGCCCCGAGGAATTCGCCCTTGCGCTCTCTTCCGATGATCGTACCGTAGACGGTGCCGGTAGTCACGTTGCTTTCCCTGGCCAGGTTTATGTCTACGAACCTCTCATAGTGCCCAAGGTCGAGGTCTGTCTCGGTCCCATCATCAGTCACGAAGACCTCGCCGTGCTGGAAGGGGTTCATCGTGCCCGGATCCACGTTGATGTAGGGGTCCATCTTCTGCATCATCACCTTGAGCCCGCGAGACTTCATCAGCAGGCCTACGGAAGCCGCGGTGATGCCCTTACCCAGGGAAGATACGACTCCTCCGGTCACGAATATATGCTTGGCGGGCATTACGATACCTCCAGGTAGCAGACGAGCCTTAAAGTATATTTGGCCTCAAGCCGTATCTCTCCTTTTCCGGCCCAGCTCATCGAGCCAGTTTAGCACCCTGTTACCCTCAATTACTCGGGAAAATGAGAATTTTTCGGATAGCGCGGTCAGGAAAACGAGAAAAATGAGCACGCCGAGTCGCCACCAGAAGCTCAGTCCGAGCACGAGGCCCAGGCCGATGACGGCACCCAGGACATTCGCGCCACTGTCACCGATCATGAACTTCTCTCTCATGTCTCCTGGAAAGAGCAGTATTGCCACAGCGGCGATCGAGAATGCGGGCACGACAAACAGGTAGCGGGCGATGTACTGGGTCCTGTCACCGAAATTGACCACCCCGAACCTCCCACTGAGGACTATCACGAGGATGAGCAGGGGAAAGAACGCCTTGAGCGCTCTCCCGGGTCGCAGGTCGAGCAGGTTGAAGAAGTTGGCGGCAAGAGCTATGAGCGCTGCGTCCAGCACCCACTTTCCATATGCGCTGAGAGGGGTTGACGGGTACAACAAGATCACCAGTTTGGCAGTCGCCGCCAGGGCGACCACGAACCCCATGACCGCTTTGAACAGGCCTGTCGTGAACCTCCCGCTCATGGCCTCCGAGATATGCCCCTTGAATCCTCTCGCTCCACCATCCCCGGCGACGTCGTCGATAAATCCCACGAGGGACATCCCTATGACGAGTATCAGCATCGTCTGCATTCCTACCGCGAGAGAAAAGTTCGACAGGAGCCGCTTTTCGCCCAGTACCGAGAAAGGCCTCGACAGGGTTATCGACACCGCGACCCATGCTACGAGAAAGGTCGGGGCGAAGATGAGCCCGCCCGCTGTCGGGATCTCTGCACCCCTGAAATTCTTCTTCATGAGTGAGGGACTCGAGAACATCCTGCGAGAGGAATGGAGAAACACCCAACCGGCTGCGAGAGATCCAATGAGCATCCCAAGAGCAGCGAAGAGCTCTGTCGATGTCACCCTCGTCGCATCAATCGCCCGTGGAAGCAAAGAACCTCCCCCGGAGAACCGCACGCTTCATGAGAACCACCAGGATCTGGCGAAACTGCTTGCCCCTGTGGACGAAACCGGCCAGGTCTCTCCCCGTCTCCCTGTGGGACATCGTAGTCGGCACCTCGACGACGTTCAGGCCCGCCCTCAGAGCATCGACGGTCATCGCCACCTCCATCCCGAACCCCCCGGCAAACGGCGCCACCGCGAGGTAAGCCTCGCGAGTCATCGCTCGCTGTCCGGATATGGGCGACGCCATCTGGCGGCCGGACAGGAGCGCGATACCTCTCCGCGCAAGGCCTTTCACAAGCCCGAATCCGCCTTTTCGAAGCGCCGGGCCGAACGATGCGATAGCCAGGTCCGCATTTCCGCCGAGGACCGGCTCGAGGATCGAGCGTACTTCAAGAGCGTGTTCGGCGAGGTCTCCGTCGATGAGCAGCAACGCTTCGAAGTCAAGCTCGCCTGTGACACGGTTGACAGAACAGCCTTTGCCGAGGTTGCGGCCGTTGACCACCACGGTGGCCCCCGCTTCGGATGCCTCCCTTGCCGTCCGGTCGCCCGACGCGTCATCGATAACGACCACCCGCTCGATGCATTCCAGGCCGAGGAGCGACGACACGGTGAGCGAGATGG
>Ga0182021_10000290_pt1 | contig 51480 bp, 53 predicted proteins | sample 612E3MmetaG_FD_120493 | JGI IMG/M metagenome (GOLD analysis project Ga0182021, IMG submission 120493) | Permafrost microbial communities from Stordalen Mire, Sweden - 612E3M metaG (Illumina Assembly) | ecosystem: Environmental > Terrestrial > Soil > Wetlands > Permafrost | place: Sweden... | reverse complement strand
GCCCCGACCGGCTTGACGAGTACTGATGTGTATTCTCTCGCCGCCAACGGTACAAATCTCTTCGCCGGGACATATGGCAGCGTCTTTCTATCGACAAACAATGGCATAAGCTGGACTGCCGCGAGTACCGGGTTGACGAATACTTACGTGCATTCTCTTGTCGTCAGCGACACGAATCTCTTTGCCGGTACTTCCTATGGCGGCGTCTTTCTTTCCACCAACAACGGCACAAGCTGGACTGATGTCAATAAGGGCTTGACGAGCACTTATGTCGGATCACTTGCCGTAAGCGGAACGGATCTCTTTGCCGGCACTCTTGGCGGCGGGGTTTGGAGGCGGCCTCTGTCGGAAATGATTAGTTCCGTGCCTTTCTCGTCAGGTGAGCTCCCGACAAAGTTCAGCTTACAACAAAACTACCCCAACCCGTTCAACCCGAGCACGATCATCAAGTTTGAGTTGCCGAAGGCATCACACGTGAACCTGAGCGTGTTTGATATTCTTGGTTGCGAGGTAGGCGTGTTGGTGAATGAGAGAAGAGGTGCGGGAGTTCACGAGGTGAAGTTCGACGGTTCGAATCTTGCGAGTGGGGTGTATTTCTACCGGCTGCAGGCGGGAGACTATGTCGCTTCAAAGAAGATGTTAATACTGAAATAGTCGAGCTTCGAGTAGAGAGGGGGAACTGGCTTAGAAGGAAACTTGCCGCACATTGCTTTGCAACACTGGTTATGCGTCAGCGAAGCGCTGAGCTCCCAAATTCATCGATAAGCTACTCAATAGAAGAGACTATAATGAACAAGAGCCGATTCAAATTGTCGTGCCTGATCGTCGCGCTAGCGACAATCGGTACCACAGGATGTACCAACCAAAAGGATAACCGTTTCGCATTCTGGTGATCTCGCGTAAGAGTATGGCGTTAATCGGATGGTTTTCCGAAGCCCTAAGGGTGATCTCCTCGATATGGGCAAGTACTTGCTCGTCTGGAAGAAGGTTCACGATGGGATTATCAAGCGACAAGGAAGGCTATGCCAGATTTCCTCAATATGGCAACCGCCTGGAAATGGACAACCACTCGCCAGGACTTCATATTCGTTACCAAAGACATCGTCATCTGCGCATGGGATGGCAAGGATGAAACTGTGATGAAGTCGGGAGATAAGATAACATACGATCCACACGCCTATACGATGGTGTTCAAGAAAATCGCGGGTCAATGGAAAGTAATCTACAGTCACGATTCTGGCATTGCTGTCACAGTGAAAGCTGGCAAGAAATAGAGCCGATTACCTCTCTATGCATTTAGCTTCCTGGCGATTAGCGGGTTGACCGGCAAACCGTCAGTAGGTTGTTTTGAGTCTAAGACCATCCGAAAAATGGGTGGTCTTTTGTTTTTCAAGGAACGTCGGAGCTTTCTACAGATAGCCTCAACAGCTTTTTCTACATAGCGTTCCACAGGAGTGCGAAATAATCCGATGCACGAACAAGAAATTGGGGTTTTGGAACGGGAAGGGGTGTTTTGAGGGGGAAGAAGAGGGATGTAAATTCAACACGGGGAATCCGAAGTCTGATGCTCTATCCAGTTGAGTATAGGCGCGATCCCTCCTAACATACAAATCGCGCGACAGAACTTCAATGCAGGTGAATGAAGGTCAGTTGCTTCTCCAAACCGATTCCTCTACATTCTTGCCGAAGACGTGCTGATCTCACAGGATTCGATTTCGATGACCATGGGACGCTTTCAGACCGAAACTCCTGAACAGGCGATGCGCCGGGTGACCGAGGACATGGTCCTCCGCGCGATCAGGCTTGCGAAGAGAAAAGGCAGGACGATTTCAATAAGCAAGACCGCCAACGGCAAAGGGGTCGATATCGCGACGCTCGACCCCCGGACGCCGGACGGTGCGAAGAGGCTCGACGCGTACCTGACTCCCGGCCAGCGCCACTACACGTTTTCCGGGCTCGGCGCCCCCGACGAGCCGAATGCGGTCAACTGGCGGCTCATCAATCTCCCCGCCTGGCGTCGGATCCTCGTCCAGTTCCAGGTCGCGGTCTCGTTCGTTATGAAAGGGACCCCATTCAAGAACAGGTGGTACAGGTGGATGGGGGCGCATATCGGGAAGAATGTTGAGATCATGCAGCTTGCCTGGCTCGATCATTTCCGTCCCGAGCTGATATTCATTGGGGACAACACGCTCCTGGGTGCCTACACGCGGGTTACGGTCCATGCGTATGAGGGATGTGGAAAATTCCGGTACGGCCTTGTGGAAATCGGCTCTCACTGCACGATCGGTGCGGGAACCGGGATCGGGCCGATCAGGATCGAGGACAACGTCCGCACGCTCCCGGGGACAACTCTTTCCCCGTACATGGTTCGCGTTCGGGCGGGATCGGTCGTCGGGTACAACCCTCCCCCGGTCAAACTCCCGGCCCCTTCGGAGAAGGGGGCCCCAAAGCCGGACACGCCGTGACAACGATACCGCTCCGCGACACCAGTCTTGCGTACTTTGAACATGGGAGAGGGGAGCCTCTGCTGTTCGTGCACGGCACACTTGGTTCGATGAATGATTTCCCCGGACAGGTCGGCTTCTTCTCGCCATCTCACCGGGTTATCGTATACAGCCGGAGGTTCCACCCGCCTAACAGCCCGGGGGAGCCGGATGACGCGTATTCGCTTTCGGTCCAGGCGGCAGACCTCGCTGAGCTGATAGAGGAGCTTGGCGCCGCACCCGCCAATGTCGCCGGCTCCTCCTACGGAGGGTACGTGGCGCTTTGCTGTGCGATTCGCCATCCCGGTTTCATCCGGCGGCTCGTACTCGGCGAGCCGCCCATACTTCCGCTTTTGAAGATGACGCATGAAGGAGAAACCGCGCTCGAGGAATTCGAGGCAAATGCGCTCTCCCCGGCGCGCGCCGCATTTTTGTCGGGAGACGGAAATCTGGGTGTGAAGAAGTTCTTTGACGGGGTGTCGGGGCGCGCGGGGACGTTCGATCAGCTTTCCGTCCCGTCCCGCGATCGTTTGATGGAGTCCGCCGGAGTTCTCATGCGTGAGCTTCTCTCGCCTGTCTTGGAGTATATGCCGGAGATCTCCGGGGAACAGATCCATTCGGCGGATGTTCCCGTCCTTCTGCTGAACGGACAAAAGAGTCCCCGGCTCTTCTCCCTGATCACGGACGAACTGGAGCGCCACCTGCCCGACACGTACCGCGTCCTCATCCCCGGAGCGGGACACGCCATGCACGTCGCGAATCCGGTTTTTTATAATGAGGTCGTCCGGGAGTTTCTGGCGCCCGAGTGACAGCCGGCGGAATCAACCCGCGGGCGATGTTGATTTTCACCCGAAAAGTGACCACATTATACAAGTATCTGTTATTTGGAAGCCCACTGGCCCTGGACCGCGATCGCCTGTGGGCTTTGTCATGAAATCGGCGAATCATAACGGAGGATTACCCTGTGTTCAGGCTTCAGACATATGCTTTCGTCGCCGCCGCGGTCGTGGCTGCATGGTTACTCCTCAGGGTGATTAAAAAGATCGTCATCGCGGTGATTGTCATTGTGCTCCTTGCAGCGATCGCGTTATTCGTGTATCTGAAGTTTTATTGAGTATCCGGACTCACATCGGAGTCAAGCAAAACGGAGGGGAATCCATGGATCGAAGGTCTTTTGTCAAGCAGACGCTCGGGGCAACACTCCTGGCGGGAACCGTAGCGGCATCGGCGAGATTTCCGCGGCTTTTTGCCGGCGTTCCTTCTCTTCCGTTTGACCTCGTTGCCGTCAAAGGGGGAGAGCCGGACGCAATGTTCGACGTTGCGATCGGCGCGCTGGGGGGGATGACTGCATTTGTACGGAAAGGACAGAAAGTGGTTATTAAGCCGAATATCGGCTGGGACGTCACCCCAGAGCGGGGAGGCAACACGAATCCCAAGCTCGTCTCCAGGATAGTCCGGCATTGCCTCGACGCCGGCGCGAAAGAGGTGTACGTGTTCGATCACACCTGTGATGACTGGCGTCGGTCGTACAAGAACAGCGGAATCGAAGCGGCTGCAAAAGACGCAGGTGCGACGGTTGCGCCCGGCCACACGGAAGGATACTATCACAGCGTGACAGTCACCGGCGGAAAAGTGCTGAAGGAGGCGCACGTACACGAGCTCATACTTGAATCCGACGTGTATATAAATGTCCCCGTGTTGAAACATCATTCCTCGACACAGCTCACTGCCGGGATGAAGAACCAGATGGGTGAGGTTTGGGACAGGGGATACTGGCACCGGAACGACCTGCACCAGTGCATCGCTGATTTTGCCGGATACAGGAAGGCGGATCTGACGGTTATCGATGCATATCTGATGATGAAACAGAACGGCCCGCGCGGAGTGTCGCTGGATGACGTGGTGCCGCTCAGGACGCAGATCGTGACGACGGACGTTGTTGCCGCCGATGCGGCCGCGGCAAAGCTTTTCGGGGTGAACCCGGATGACATCAGCTACATCAAGATCGCCGCCGCGGCGAAGATCGGCAGAAAAGACTTGGAAAACCTGAACATCAAAAGAATCTCGCTGTAACCCCGATGGCCCTCCGGCACCTCAGGACCGTTCGGGTTGTTGTCTCTCTTCTTCTGTTTCTCCCCGTCCTCTTCATGTTCATCGACCTGACGGGGATTCTTCCCGCGTGGTGGATTGGCGCCCTCACGGCACCCGAATTCATCCCCGGAGTCGTCAGGTTGTTTTCCGGCATCGGCGCGGGGGTGGCCGCACTCCTCTTCGTCACGGGGTTGACGCTGACGTTCGGCAGGGTCTATTGTTCGACGATCTGTCCTCTCGGAACATTGCAGGATTTCTTCAGCCGCTTGAACAGGAGAAGAAACAGCCGGAGGAGGTTCCGTTTCCGGCGCCAGAACTACCTGCTTCACTACGGCCTCCTTGGCATCACCGCGGTACTTGGTGTTGGGGGGAGCTTCTTTCTCCTCAATATTATCGAGCCGTTCAGCAATTTCGGCCGTATGTGCGGGACACTTCTCCGTCCGCTTGCCATCTTGTTGAACAACGGAATTGCCTCTCTCCTCGACGCCGGGCACGTCTACCTGCTCTTCAGCGCTCCCCTCCGTGTCCCTTCACCGGAGTCGGTTGTCCTCGCGTGTGTATTTGCCGGGGGACTGATTGCAGCGTCATACATGCGCGGGAGGCTTTTCTGCAATACGCTCTGTCCGGCCGGAGCGCTCCTCGGTCTGATCTCCCGGATCTCCATATTCAGGATTGTTTTCGACAGGGCGGCGTGCAAAGATTGCGGGCTCTGCGAGAAGGTGTGCAAGGCGGAGTGTATCGATAGCGGGAGCATGCGCGTTGATTTCAGTGCATGCGTGAGCTGCTTCAATTGCATTGACGCATGCCCGACGGCCGGCCTCAGGTACCGGGCGTTTCGCCGGGCCGCTTCCGATCGCTCTTCACCCCCGTTCAACCGGAGGAGGCGCACAATTCTCCGCGGGGGGATGGGGGCGGCCCTGATGGTTCTCCCGGGGCGCGATACGCTGAAGGCTGTCCTTCCCGCGCCGACAGGGAAATCGAGAAGCAAACTTCCTATTTCTCCGCCCGGGTCCGGAGGGATAGAGCGCTTCACATCCCGATGCACTGCCTGCCATCTCTGCGTCAGCGCCTGCCCGACGCAGGTCCTGAGTCCATCACTTCTCGCATACGGTCCCGGCGGCTTCCTCCAGCCCCGTATGGACTATTCCGTGAGTCCCTGTACGTATGACTGTGTCCTCTGCGGGGAGGTCTGTCCGTCGGGGGCGATCCTCCCCCTCGCTCCGGAGGCGAAAAAGCTTGTCCAGATCGGCAAAGCCAGGTTCGTCAAAGACGACTGCATCGTCATCACGAAAAAGACGGAGTGCGGGGCGTGTTCGGAGCACTGTCCGACCAAAGCGGTGCACATGGTGAAAACCGACGGGCTGTTTCTCCCCGAAGTGAATGACGACATTTGCATAGGCTGCGGGTCATGCGAACACCCCTGTCCGTCAACTCCGAACAAGGCAATTTACGTCGAGTCGAACCCGGTACACCTCATTGCCCGGAAACCTGAAACGAAAAAGGCCGAGCCGCAGGCTGCCCCGGCCGCGGACTTCCCCTTCTGATCAGTCGTAATAGTTCTTTGTCCACGCATGCTGCCTGAGCCGGGCGACGAGGGCGTCACTCAGTGGTTTGCCGTCCGAAATGCCGCAATTAGCCCGCACGTTTTTCGCGCTCCTCATCCCGGGAATGACCGTCGAGACCGCGGGAGTGTGGAGGCAGAAGCGGAGCGAGAGCTCCGGGAGTGTCGCGGCCTCCCTGCCGAGAAGTGCCCTGAGGTCATTCGTGCGGCGGAACACTTCCGCTTTCCTCTCCCCTTTGAAATAGTCGTTCCGGAAATCTCTCGGGGGAAACACCGTGTCGGGTGTGATCGCTCCGGTCAGCGCCCCCTCGTCAAACGGGACCCGGGCGATGATGCCGATGTTCTTCTCCAGGCAGAGCGGGAAGAGTGCGTCTTCGGGTGTCTGATCGAAAATGTTATAAATAACCTGGAATGTGTCGATGAGGCCGGTTGCGGCCGCGAGGAGGGCGTTGGAAGGCTGGTGATCGTTGATGGAGATACCGGCAAAGCGGACTTTCCCCTGCTCCTTCAGTTTTGCGAATGCACGTTTCCACTCGTCCCTCTCCGTCCACCGGTCGTCCCACACGTGGAGCTGCATGATATCGATGGTTTCGACGCCGAGGTTTCTGAGGCTCGTCTCCGTCGAGGCGACAATGTGCTCGTACGTGAATGCCTCGGAGATCGGCATCCCCGCTCTGGCAGGCCAGATCCGGTTAATGGGAGGGACTTTTGTCGCGACGATGAGATTGCCTTTCCGCTCCTTCAGAAATCGGCCGACCAGAGATTCGCTTCTCCCCTCCCCGTAGACGAGTGCGGTGTCGAAGAAATTGACGCCGAGATCTGCCGCTTCATGGAGCGCCTTCATCGATTCGGCATCGACCTCCCCCTGCCACATCCCGCCGCCTATCCCCCACGCGCCAAATCCGATTTCTGAGACGCGGAGGCCTGTCCTCCCGAGAGTTCTGTACTGCATCAGTGTGTTTCCTTTCCGATTTTCGGGATTCCGGTGATAAACAATCGGGTTTATTCCGTCAACCCGATCGCATCATCGTTTGAATCTCCCGCCTTCTTCTTTTGCCCTTCCACCCTGTGGGGGATAGACAAGGCTCGTGCTCTCTTCTTTCATTCCAAGAGGACGCACTTCGATTCTCGCCGTGGTGCTGGATTCGATTTCCGGGTTTTCCTTTGTGATCGAGACTGCCTCGTCCAGGTCCCGGGCACGTCTCCAAAATACGATTTTCTGCAATCGTATGTAAGGATTTGGTCAGGTTTTTCCCTGGGTGGTAAAGAGTGTGAATGGCTCATGTAAGGAATCGGTAAGGTCGATCCGCCGGGTGAGGTCCCCAAGCCGGTATAGATGGATTGAGCAAGTGCGGATACTGTGGACCTGCGCGGAGGTCGGGTAACATCTTAGCCTGACTTCCTGAGGATCCGGCAGATTGCTGGCGGGCCTTTGCCCTCTGGACGATGTTGGATCTGAAACTTCCTTTTGACGGCCGTTTAGTTTACCGTGACCATGCTGTCGCTGCTGGGATACACGAATACATGCATTGCCACCGGCGAACCGTTGTAGAGTTCGTTCCCGATTCCCTTGATAACGACAAGGGCGCTGGATCCGGTGCCGGCCCCCGCGGTCTCGATGAAATACGAGCCGTTCGCGTTTGTCGGCTTGTTTGTCAGAAATTTGATTGCGCTCGTCGTCAGGAGATTGAACGAGTTGCCGCCGCCGCCGAGCGATGTCGGCCGGCGATAGAACTGCTGGGCGCGCGAGGCCAGATTGACCAGGTCGTTACTGAGCGCGTCACGGTTGGCATTGATGGCGCTGTCGGTAAACATCGTGATGCCTACTGCAACCGCTATCCCCACCACGATCACTCCGAGGATAATAAGCAGAAGCTGTTGTTGTCCCATGTCTTATCCTTTTTGTTCGAATCCAGCGTGCTAAATTGGGGGTTTCCCCAGTGTTTCCACTCATATGTTCAATGCTCGTGCCACGGAGGAAAGGTCGAATGCCGTTCAAGATGGAGGGCTGGGGCAACCCCAATTCGGTTGATGTTACAAAATCGGTTATTACTCCCGGTTCCTTGGACTCTCTGAGGTGGCGCATCAAATTCGTCAATCCCTTCTGCCCCCCTGAGACAATGGATGCCCTGGATAACCTGTTTTTATGGGCCTGTTTGTAGAATCCTCCTCTGACGTCATATTTCCTTGTTGCTTTGTAGGCAGCACCCGCTCAGAATCGACTTAATGCGTGGCACACATGTTGCCCATATCAGCTTTGTAATGGCCTGAAATGACCGGATAGTGCGAGAAGCAGTCCAAGACGATGGCACTTGAATACCGCAGGAAACAGAAAGGTGCATGATGGACGACAGTCTCAAGACACCCGCAGCACTCCTGGAGGAAATAACCGAGTTGCGTCGGCGCATCGCAGAATTGGGGACAATCGAGGCAAAGCACCGGAAAACAGAGGGGGAGCTTTGCGAAGCCCGCGGAATGCTCCAGCTGGTCCTGGACACGATCCCTCAACGCGTCTTTTGGAAGGATCGCCAGTCTTCCTACCGCGGCTGCAACAGACTGTTTGCCAGAGATGTCGGAGTTGACGATCCCATTGCCATCATCGGCAAGAATGACGCCGAGCTCGGATGGAAGAATGGAGCACCGCCGTATACCGACGACGATAGAGCGGTAATGGACACAGATGCCCCTAAGCTCGACTTTGAAGAATCGCAGACTCGACCTGACGGCAGTAAGACCTGGCTGAGGACGAGCAAAGTCCCAGTGCACGATCATAATGGTACGGTCATTGGGATTCTGGGGACCTACGAGGACATTACGGAGCGCAAGCGGACTGAAGAGCAACTCCGGTACGAACGAGGTCTTCTCCGGACATTGATTGATAATCTGCCCGATGCAATCTACGCCAAGGACAACGCCTGTCGCAAGACTCTGGCGAATCTTGCCGACGTTCGCAATATGGGCTGCCACTCAGAGGCCGAGGTCCTGGGTAAGAACGACTTTGATTTGTACCCGGCGGATATAGCCTCCGCGTTTTTCGCCGATGACCGTTCAATCATCGAAACTGGCCAACCTGTGCTCAACAGGGAGGAGTATTTTGTCGGCGCCGAAGGTCACAAACGTTGGTTGCTCACCTCTAAGTTGCCACTGCAGGATGACAAAGGGCAGTATATCGGACTGGTTGGTATTGGGCGTGACATTACTGAGCGGAAACGCATAGAGGAAGAGCTTCGGGAGTCTGAGGAGAGATTCCGTCTGATTGTTGAGAACGCGTTTGATGGGATAAGCATCTTTGAGGAAACTGACGATCCGTTGCAAGCAAGACTCGTAGAATGTAACGCGCAGTACGCTGAAATGGCCGGACGCAGTCGGGAAGAATTGTTGGAAATCGGAACCACGCGGAAATTCAACAGAACGCTGAGCGAAGTCGGACGTGAATTCATTTACGGTGGTGTTGCGTTTCGTGGGTCATTCATGTGGATGAGGCCGGACGAAAAGGAGAACGTCATTGAATTCACTGGTGTACCAATCAAGATTCGGGGAAAGGCATGTACGATTGGGATCGACCGCGACGTGACAGATCGTGTTACGGCCCAGGCTGAACGGGAGAAACTCATCCATGAGCTTCAAGCCGCGCTTGCCGACGTGAAGACACTCGGTGGCCTTCTCCCTATTTGCGCCTGGTGCAAAAAGATACGCGATGATCAGGGATACTATCACCAGATCGAGACATTCATCGCCAGCCACTCAGGCACGAAATTCACTCACGGCATATGCCCGGATTGCCGGGGAAAGTTCGACCACGAGGTGGCGGTAGGGACGAAGTGATGCAGGCGTGCAACCCGGCCGGTGGTTCGTACAGTCTGGGAGGAGAATGATCCCTTGGGCTTCGAGTCGGTCTCTTGAATAGGGCATGCAGAACCCGGAATTTCTGGAGAGAGTTGTAATAGCGGTTTGGCCCCGAAAATGACGAAGGCCTCGAGAGAGGCCTTTTCTTGTTTCGCCGATGATACGATGTAAGAAATTGGTAAGATCCCTGGTTCGAATCGAGGTGCTTTCATGATTCGTACTCACGAACTCTTGCACGCACGAACATTACGAGTGCACCCGGAGGGATTTGAACCCCCAACCCTCAGATCCGTAGTCTGATGCTCTATCCAATTGAGCTACGGGTGCATGAAGTGCGGAACTGGTGGAACGAAAAAAACCCGCGGGAAGAAAACGGGAAGTTAAGCGGTTGTTGCCTGATATCCTGCACCACGTAGCCTTAACGGGAATCGAACCCGTATTTGAGCCTTGAGAGGGCTCCGTCCTAACCGTTAGACGATAAGGCCGGAGAAACCATCGGTTTACCGGTTGATGCGCTGCCCCGCAAGGATTCGAACCTCGATAAGCAGATCCAGAGTCTGCTGTCTTGCCGTTAGACGACGGGGCAATTGCAAAAAGTGACCCTAATTTAGTGAATTTGCATCGGATAGTCAACGGCATCCTACTTACTCCACGAGAGTCGCTTGCAACGAAAGACAGAGTATTGGGCCTCGAAATCAAAAAATGAAGCCCGCCAAAAGCCGCCCTAAACAAGTGGAAAGGGAAGGGAATGACATACCCGCAGGGGATTTCCGCCGAAGGCGGAGCGGATCTTTTCTTTTTTTGGACAGCATGAGCGGGAGAGAATTGGGGGGAACAAGAACACGGAGAAAAGCACTGCAAATCAAAGCGAAAGCTATCACCAAAATGGTCTTATGCCAAGGCACTCTCCCGGGACAAGGCATCTATTCGCTGTCCTGAAAACGAGAGGTGTTTCGGGGATTCCCTACTTTGTGGACGACAACACGTTCATGTGCTTCATATTCGAGACGAAGACGACGAGAACGGCAACGTCCACGGCGGCTCCCACAAGCAAGCCGATGAGTTCTCCATTGCCTGAGGATTCGGGAAGAATTGTGTCAATGTCATCACACGGAATCCAGAGCGTGTCCTGGAGGTTCAGGATTCCAAGCTCCGAGATGAATGGGATGCGACGCTCTCTGAACATTGCAATCAGCGTTGCGGAGTCGATTGAGTGCCGCCCATCGTCCACAAGGGAGTCCAGCGCGGAGAGGGGGAGTGCCGGGCTGTATTTGCGTTCGCTTGGCAGCAGACGGATGATCCCCGGATCGAACCCCAGGACCTTCGCGGGGAATTTGTACTGGCTGACTCCAGAAAATCTGTCTTCCTTGTGTGCTGAGATTATCGCCTCTGCTTGTGGTGCAGGGATAACAACCCCAAGAGGAGTGCCTGTGATCTTTTCGTGATAGGTTCTGTCGTATTCTGGGGATTCTTTGAATCCCGTCAGCTCCCCTTTGAGCGTGTCATTGTGTGTTGTAATCAGCGTCAGGTTAGAGGCTTCAGAGAGATCATCCACCCGGTCGAGCCGAGACAGCCCTTTGGACGGATAGGCGGTAAATGTGCGACCGATGCTGGATCCGACTATGCTGCAGCCCGAGAGAGAAAGGGCGAAGGCAATAATGACAATCGGAGATGGGATTCTTTGCATGGCGGCTCCGGTGAGAAATTCTGGTACAAACATACTAAACCCCGCTGGACGAAGTGTCATGGATTTGTAAAATGCTGGCACGTGTAGTATTAAGGAGGTCCCTGAAATGACTGACCAATGACGTGTAAAACAGGGCGGTCCATGTATGGTATGGGGGAGGTCTTTCCGTGAAGCGGGACTGCTCTTTTTATTTTGGATCTGCCCCAAGAGCGAGACAAATCCCAGGCGGTCACAAACATCCCCAATTCCCGGCCAGATCCATGGGGATGAGGCGGTAAACCTCGCGATTCAAGAGAGATTTCGAGCAATTTGGAAAGGAATACGGCTAAGAAAGGAGGTTCGTTCTGGAAGCGCGCCATGCAGCGAACGATTCTTGGCTGATGTGTATCCGCAACTTCGGGTCCGGAATGCTACTGGCCCGTGACAGATTTTACATTTTTGTGACACTTCAGATATCTCAGTTACACAATTTGGACCAGCTGATCGCGTGGACAGTCCATGACCACCGTCATGTAGTTCTTTGTTGAACCGCAGAAGGAAAGGAGTCCTGATGAAGCTCTCGAGGTGTTCGTTCATGGTTGGTGCGGCGCTCTTCCTGGTGCGCCATGCCTGCTTCCCGCAAGCCGCAACCGCTGTCCCGTTTCTTCTCATTCCGCCTTCACCGGAAGCGAATGGTATGGGCGGGGCATCTTCCGCCTTTGTTTCAATGCACCCCATGGCTCCGCTGGAGAATGCGGGTCAGATGGGGTTTTTCGCGATGAGCAACTTCATGAACGCAGGGATCTACGCTCCGCCGAGTCATCAGATCGCCGGCTATGACCTGCCGGATCTCTCCTACAGTACGCTGGCAGTCAACGCTGGGGTGAATCTGCACGACCTCTGTCACTTCCCTTTTCCTCTCAGCCTCGGGATCGGCTATGCAAGAGTTTCATTCGATCTGGGTCAGTTCACGTTGACAAGTTCAGCGGGTCCCACGGCCATCGGCAGTTTCAGTTCGTATGAAACCAGCGATAACATTCTCTTCGGTGCCGGAGTGGATTATTGGGTGAAATTGGGCTTCGGTGTCAACTACAAGATCATCAACTCTCATCTGGCTCCCATCGGAGCGGAATCCGAACAAGGAACGGGCAACGCGGAGGTTGGAGCCTACGATATCGGCATTCTGCTGCAGATTCCCGTTACGGGAATCGCCACAAAGCTCGGCGCCGATTTCCAGATCCTGCCGGGGAAGACAACGCCTTTCTTGAATCTGACGCTCGGGTACGCGAAACGCAACATCGGGGACGGCGTGTTATACGTCGAGGGAAGTCAATCCGATCCGCTTCCCCGCATCGCGGCATGTGGCGCCGGCGTCGAATTCGGGGCCGAATCGAAGATGATTGCCTGTGGCTGGAATTTGATTGATGTCGTATTCACGAGTGAAGCCGAGGAGTTGCTTGTGACGAGATATTCTGACGGCACTTGGGCATATCTGCCGGGATCGGGAGCGATAGATTTCGTCGACAACGTCATCCTGGGCGAGAGCGGTGATCAGATCACCCACCGGAAGGGATGGAAGGTCGACATCGCCGAGATTCTCTCTATCAGGGGAGGATCGGTTGCCGGAACTCTAAGCGATTACTCGACAGCAGGTTTCGGGATCAGGCTCGCCGGGGTGCTCAAACTGGTATCTGCGCTCGGTCCGGACGATCCCGGGGGATGGGCGGAGTCACTGTTTACCAACATCGACGTTCAGTATGACTATGGCAAACACGAGTATTTCGCTGCGGGACAGATTTCAGAATCATTCAGCAGTATCGCTCTGGTGCTGAAGAGAATTCCTTTCTGAGTTCAGTGGTAGTATTGTTGAACAACCCACCTGATTTCTCTTACCAGTTGACGCTCAACCGTAGAGCGGTGTTTTTCCGGGCCTGGACGATCCTGCCGGTTCCTCAGGGAGGGCCGGTCCGTAATGGTGAGACACAAGTCAGTTCATTCTCGTTCGTGCTATAAACAGCGCCGTCGTGAACTTCTGAATCTCATCTGAGATTTGTCCCTGAGCGGTCTGCCCCCTCCCGGGACAATGGACGCGAGTGCGAAGTAGATGAACCCCGGGCTGGAAGGACAGGAATGAAAAGGATGGTTGCTGCAGTCATTCTCCCATTTAGGTCTATTTCAAAAGCATCATCCGACCGACCAACTGTCCTTCCGAGGATCTGAGCACATACATATAAACTCCCGAAGCCGTCTGATTTCCGTTGAACTGTTCGGTGTACTGCCCAGCCTTCCGGTTTTCATTGACAAGCGTAGCCACTTCCCGCCCCAGAACGTCGTAGACTTGGAGCGATACAGGACCTTCTTTCGTGATCGAGAACGAAATCCGCGTCGACGGGTTGAATGGATTCGGATAGTTCTGGGCAAGAGCATATATCTCAGGCAGCTGACGCGCTGTCTCCTCGACAGAGGTGACAAATTCTGACAAAGGCCTTCTCCAGACGCCGCCGCCATATGTTCCGGCAAAGAGATTCGTGCCGCTCGTGGCAAGGGCGTAGACATCACTATATGTCAAGCCGGAATTGACCGCACTCCAACTTGTGCCGTTGTTGGTGGAAAGAAAGACGCCGCCATCAGTTCCGGCAAAGAGATTCGTGCCGCTCGTGGCAAGGGCGAAGACATAACTATTTGTCAAGCCGGAATTGACCGCAGTCCAGCTTGTACCGTTGTTGGCGGAAAGAAAGACGCCGCCAGCAGTTACGGCAAAGAGATTCGTGCCGCTCGTGGCAAGGGCGTAGACATGACTATTTGGCAAGCCGGAATTGACCGCACTCCAGCTTGTGCCGTTGTTGGTGGAAAGAGAGACAGGAATGCTATCAGTTCCGGCAAAGAGATTCGTGCCGCTCGTGGCAAGAACGTAGACATACATATTCGTCAAGCCGGAATTGACCGCACTCCAGCTTGTGCCGTTGTTGGTGGAAAGAAAGACGCCGCCAACAGTTCCTCCGGCAAAGAGATTCGTGGCGCTCGTGGCAAGGGCGTAGACAGTACCATTTGTCAAGCCGTAATTGACCGTGCTCCAGCTTGTGCCGTTGTCGGTGGAAAGAAAGACGCCGCCATACGTTCCGGCAAAGAGATTCGTGCCGCTCGTGGCAAGGGCCCAGACATCACTATATGTCAAGCCGGAATTGACCGCACTCCAGCTTGTGCCGTTGTTGGTGGAAAGAAAGACGCCGCCACCTACAGTTCCGGCAAAGAGATTCGTGCCCGAGACGGCAAAACAATGAATTAGGCCCAAATAGGGACCGTTGGTTTGTATCCACTGAGCATTGAGTATGACTGAAGGAAGAGTTATCAGCCCAAGCAAAATGAACGTCTGAAGAAACGGACGCATGATATTCTCTCCTTCCTTGATGTTGTATTATAGGGCAATTGCACAACTACTACAGCAACAACGCATTATGGCACTTATCCCACCCTGGAGAGTAGACTATTCGCCACATGGCATCTATTTCACCTGTGAATACAACAGTTCTCTTATGCTGTAAACGCAAAAACCTCCATCATCTTTCGAATCAGGAGGTTCTCTCAATGAGCGGTGAGTCCCAAATAAACTCTGGAGCCAAGATACTGGAATGTAAAATGAAGGGCAATCCCTCCTCGAGCCCTCCAGCCTCCTGGTAAGACCCTCCGAAAAGCTCAACGAATCCTGCGGTATAAGATTGAAACAATCTTACCACTGGAGGATCTATGAGCGACCAGGAATACGACGATCTCTGGCATTACTCAGAGCGATTCACACGGGATCCGCTTGAGAGAAGCGAGCTGATAACAATGGCGTGGAAGGAAGGCGAGAAGCTTGGAGAGAGTTGCAACCTGAAGTTGATGAAGAGTGCAATGCATTTCCGCTCCAAGGAGTTAGACAGGCGATCGGCATTTCCGTGTAAAGAGGTCGGGAAGAGTGCTATCGATGCATGGAGCAAAGACCTGGTATACATCGATCGGCCCTATGCGAACTCGGGGAACACCCCATCAGATCAGATTCTGAAAACCGCGGAGACACCACTACAATTCACCATCGCTTCGATGTTCATCGATGGACTGACTGATGATGAACGGATGCTCCTCGATGCTCTTGGTTCAGGATATGCGCTTAAGGATGTTTGCCGCGAGAATGCAATGCCAATGTCCTGCATCAATTCGGTACGCCGATCGCTTCAGGGTAAAGCGGTCGATCATCTTCTGTGAAAGGCAGGGAGAGCGTGAGCTCTCTCTTTTACACGATCGAGAGATGTCTACACTCTTATGCCAGAAAAAGTACTGGATTTGAGCCTCGTCAGAAACCTCCTGGAGGAAACGAACCATCTCCCCGTGGGTCCCTCGACGTAAAGGGGCGCGCTCATCTCGAAGGTGGGTCCTACCGGATTCGCTCTGCGAAAATCGATTCCAGGATTTATTTATGGGCGTATCTTTCAACCTTATTGGTGTTTTCGGGGTTCAGGCAGAAGATCCTGCAGAGGATGAAGCATTGGATGCGGGTGCGCGATGAGATAAGTTCTTGAAGAGCTTGGCACCGAAGGTGGGAGTTCTCTAACAAGAGTGGAGATCACTTCCATTCCGTAATTTCTCCGGCACGTCGGAGTAGATAAGAAGGGGCTACCACAACGATAGCCCCCTTTTTATCATTACTTCGAAAGAACCATCCTGCTCGTTATCCGGCCATCTCCACTCTGGAGCACGTACATATAAACACCAGATGCGAGTCGGCTCCCATCAAAACGCTCAGTATATTGTCCGGGCTTGCGGTTTTCCTTAACCAGTGTCGCCACTTCCCGGCCCAGAATGTCGTAGACTCGAAGCGAGACTGGGCCTTCCTTCGTGAGGGAAAAAGAAATCTTTGTTGAAGGATTGAACGGATTGGGATAATTCTGGCTCAGTTCGAACTTTCCGGCGACATACATTAGGATCGATTCCGACAAGGTAGCCGTACCATTCAGATCAACCTGCTGCAAGCGATACTGATACTCGCCAGGGCCAGGATTATCAGTATACGAGTAGATGAGGTGATCGAGTGTCGTTCCGTGTCCCTTGATGAACCCGATGTTGATACCGTCACGCTGAACATTGAATCCATAGTTGTTCATCTCGCTGAGCGTGGTCCAATTCAGTGTCACGCCGTTGCCGGTGAGTGCCACCGCTTTGAACGATGAAAGCTGAATCGGAAGTGGTGCAGACCCGTTTAAACTAACGGGTGCATTACTGTAATTTAATCCGTCACAGGTACCTTTGTTGAGTATCATTTCATCCAACGCAAGGATTGGTGAACTGGTAACAACTCTTACTACGATATAAAGCGACACCCCGGCAGGGAGAGTAATAGCATACGGTGTACTCTGAAAATCGTGAGCACCCAACACCTGCGAATGTGCGGACGGTGTAACCAAAACGGACATACTTGAACTGGCCGAATTTGTGATTGTGTATCGCTGCTGGTCTGAAGGAGATGAAGTCACATTGAACGTCAATGTACTTGGTGTTACAGAAAGAGATTGACAAGCTGCTGAATGTTGTGCAATGGCTGTTCCCACCAGGAGCAGCAACGCGAAACGAAGTAAAGTAGAAATGCGTTTCATTAGGTTTCCTCTGTGGTAGTACCAACACACCCGGGGTCAATCGGCTCACCCCTTTAGAGCGCTCACGGCCCGGGACAATGGATGCGGGTGCGCGGTGATGTGAACTCTATCGCTCTCTCTTTCCCTTCTACGCCGGTGCTCAGCTGACCCCCTCGATCACGAACCAGAACAGGTCCGGTGAACTCCCCATTGGGCCTTACGTCCTCAACCCTTCCGCCCCTCCCCGGAAAAATGGACGCGGGTGCGAGGTGAGACTAATGAGGTCGGCAACGCGAGCAGATCATTCGGGAAAGCGAGCCGATGATCAGTGTGTTGTGAACACATCATCGCGGAGAATCTCAGATTTAGCGCGAGCATTCTCTAGTGGAACTGACGTGGCTCATCTAGATCCAATTGCATTTGCGCCACCCTCGAGGTACCTTTTAACAGCGACTGATCAGCGCTCGTTGAAATAGGCTTCTTGCATCCGATGGAGAGGCCCCTTTGATTTCCAAGCCCAATGAGCGGGGACCTGTCAACCGGGAAACGTTCACGAGACGTGTACCTAACTGCAGCCAGACTGATGTTGTGGCTGAAGAGCACGTCACATGCCAATCTATCACATTCCCTGACGTGCACCTATTTCAAGTTCAATCATAGCAGGCGGCCCTCAAGGGTTTGACGTTGTGTCCTCTTCATCTCAACGATTTCGAGCCGATCAATGACATTGGTTTCAGCAAAGGCTATCGCCCAGAAGTTACTATTAGTGTCATTCTCAGCTTTCTTGATTTGGCAATCTATTCAGCTAGTGCGCAATATCGCTCAAGGTACTCACCCCACAACGTTGAGCGACATTTTGACCCAAGCCATTCTCTTGAACCTGTTCATCACTGGAATTTTTCTCGTTGGATATGCCTTGCCACTGCACAGACTGCTTCCGGACTCATATTACAGATCTGTGGGGTCCAAAGCGTTTTTAGCTGCATGCTCTATTCTGAAAATGGAGCTTTTCCGGAGGATGTTGCGGCTGACATTTTGGGGTCCCCGTAACAACAGGAAACATTTCTTCAATGGCAAAAAGAGCGGACTCGCGCAATTTGAGATGAATACGAGGATATCCGAGTCCAGTCATGTTGTTGCGTTCGCGATCATCACCACTGTCTCGTTCTACCTCGCCGCCGTCGCAAATATCAACCTAGCAATCATAGCAATTGTGATAAATGTGATTTTCAATTTATATCCCGCAATGCTTCAGCGTTATCATCGGTCGAGACTGCAAATCTTGATGGCATAAGCATGCCTCACGAAAGAACGAATTCAGCAAAGGCCGCGAAACGGCTTGAAGAAGAAGATCGTCAAGAAAACAGAGTCCTCCCGTTGCGAAGCGCGATCCCTGAACCCAACCAGGCCTCGGTAAATTGAAAAGGGTCTCACTTTCTATGGGGGCCACGACTGTGTACCTTACGGCGCACGGTTCGATTTTGAGCTCTCACCATAGAAATTTGTAATTTGTGTCCGCACGCTATGATTTTTCCCTATATTCTGCATAGTCGTCATAGTTCATACTTGCGTTTGAACACCGACAGTTCCTTCCCCTCGAATCGAAATATGTAGTATTCTCCATCTTCATCCTTCCCAATGAAGACCTTCTCGGTTCTCGTCGGATACAGATTCAAGAACTGTACCGACCGTACAGGATCGCGGACGTGCCACTGTAGAACATCATGTTACCTTTTCGAGACGCATTAGGACCTCCTTTCGTCGGTGAGATGTCACTTTTGTTATCCGGAACGTACGGATATCTACACCACCACGAAAGTGAGGCCTTTTCTATTTTACCAACGTACAGCTCTAATGCAACGACCGGCGATGTCTATGATCCATGGTTGGTCCATGCGGGCTGGGTCGATATTCACAAACGGGGTTGAGAGTAGAGACTTGTGAGAGAGTAGAGACTTGTGAGCATGTGCCGCATTTTTATCTCCATGCTATTCTTAAAACCCGCGCTTTTGTTCCTTTCTTGAAACAGAGTAGGGCTAACAGGCAACAAGTAAACGAGGTCAATTCAAGGATGACTTGACTTTCCTGGATGAATGGCGTACTTTTTGTTGCATTTACACGCAAAACACGGAATCGCGCCATAAGGAAATCAAAGATGACAAGATTGTCACTGCTCATTACGTGCACGGCGTTGATGATTGCGCTCGCTGCTGTGCCATGCCGCGCCCAGCACCTTCTGGGACGCTGGTCGCTTGGCGTCGAGGGGGGGGTGAACTACTGGGTTGCGGACTATGATAAACTGAAAACAGGTCCCGGGGGACAGATTGTCGTCCGCTTCGGATTCTCGAAGTTCGTTGGAGTTGGACTGGCCGGCGGTTACGAAGAGTTGAAGACTTTCAACAGCAAGGACTTCGGACCCGGGACGCTGCACGATTACATGAAGATGGATGGAATACCCGTCTCCCTTTTGCTGTTTGTGCATTTTTTTCCCAAAGGGACGTGGAACCCCTATCTCTACGCCGGCGGAGGGATCCTCATGTACAGGCGGACGGGGTTTCCCGGAGAGCAGGCGGTGTATCCAATCGACGGTAAGTGGCGGGCATCAGGGCTCATCCCTGTGGGGTTGGGATTCGAAGCGTTCACCTCGAACCGCGTCTCCCTTGACGTGAGCGCGGGATTCAACGCATTCAACAAAAACGTGGACGCCCGGCCGACAACCCCGGTGAAAGGATTTGCCGCAGCAAAGATCGGTCTGACGTTCTACTTCAACTCCAGCGACGACGACGATGACGACAATGACGGCCTGACGAACGCCGAGGAACGCCGATACGGGACCGACCCCAACAACCCGGATACGGACGGCGACGGTCTGACGGACGGCGAAGAGGTAAAGCGGTACCACACAAATCCGCTCAATCCGGACACGGACGGCGACGGCCTGACGGACGGTGAAGAGGTTCACAAGTACCATACCGACCCGACAAAATTCGATACGGACGGCGACGGCCTTTCCGACGGTGATGAGATTTTCAAGTTCCATACGAACCCGCTCCTCATGGACACTGACGGAGACGGATTGTCGGACGGCGAGGAAGTCCTCAAATACCACACCGATCCGTTGAAGGTCGATACCGACGGTGACGGTCTCTCGGACTGGGAGGAAGTGAAGATCTATCACACCGATCCCCTGAACCCGGACACCGATGGCGACGGTCTTCTCGACGGGGACGAAGTCCACAAATATCACACCGACCCGCTGAACCAGGACACGGACGGCGGCGGTGTTGACGACGGGACGGAAGTGAAGAGGGGGACGAATCCTCTCGACCCGAGGGATGACCTCCCGATGGTGCTAGAGAAGGGGAAGACGATTGTCCTCAGCGGGGTGAATTTCGAAAGCGGAAGCGCAATCCTTACTGCCGGTTCGGATACCGTTCTTGATCGCGCGTTTTTCGCGCTCATGAGCAATCCGCAGATACGGATCGAGATCGCGGGCTATACCGATAATCAGGGCAATCCGAGGACGAATCAGCGACTCTCGCAGCGGCGGGCCGATGCCGTCAGCTCATGGCTTGTCCGGAAGGGGATCGGGGCGACGCGTATCGTGACGCTCGGGATGGGAAACAAGAATCCGGTGGCCCCGAATTCAACGCCCGAAGGCCGTGCCAGAAACCGGCGGATCGAGTTCCACGTGCGTTGATTTTGAGCTCCTCTTTCAGTATTTTAGGTTGTTGTTGTCGTTTTTGCGCCGGACTGAAGGAGATCCTTATTGATCAGCCGATACGGTTATGACGTCGTCGGAACCGTGCTTTTCCTTTCGGTTCTGGGCACGGTCCTTGCGGCCCTTTTTGTCGACGTCAGAATCGTCAGGTTTGGGATCATCGGGGTCCTGGTGGTGCTCCTCGTGTTCACGCTCTATTTTTTCCGCGACCCGGACAGAACTCCTCCGAAGGGAGACGATCTCGTCGTGTCACCCGCTGACGGCGAAGTGGTGGCGATTACGCCCGTGCGTGAGGACGAGTACCTCAAAGCGGATGTGATCCAGGTCAGTATCTTCATGTCCCCTCTGAACGTGCATGTCAACAGGTTCCCCGTCTCGGGAACCGTGGGGTTCTACCGGCACGTTCCCGGAGAATATCTCATGGCATTCGAGGAGAAGTCGTCGAGCCGGAATGAGAGGACGCTTATCGGCATCGAAAACGGGCGCTGCCGGGTGCTCTTCAAGCAGATTGCCGGCTTCATTGCGCGTCGGATCGTTGCCCAGGTCAATGTGGGCGATCACGCCGTGGCCGGGCAGCGTTTCGGCATGATCAAATTCGGTTCACGGGTCGACGTCCTCGTTCCCCGCGGTGCAGGGATCCGCGTGAAACTCGGCGAGAAAACTGTGGCAGGGGAGACGGTGCTTGCGGTTCTGCCGTAGGGGCCCCTGCATGTCGCACATCAAGATCCTCGAATGAAAATAACCCGAGCCGTCGTCCCCAGCCTGTTCACTGTACTGAACATGTTCTGCGGGTTCCTGTCGGTGATCCACTCGAGCAAGGGGGATTTCGTATCGGCGTCCTGGTTCATCATCCTGGCGGCCGGTTTCGATGCGTTCGACGGGATCATGGCGCGGATCACGAAGTCCTCCTCCGAGTTCGGCGTACAGATCGACTCCCTTTCCGACGTGGTCTCGTTCGGTGCTGCTCCCGCGTTCCTCGCCTACCAGCTCAGCCTTTCCTCGCTTGGGAGCATGGGAGTGCTTCTGAGCTCGCTTGTCATGATATTCGGCGGCCTGCGGCTCGCGAGGTTCAACGTCCAGCTCACCGGGTTCGACAAGGACTTCTTCCGGGGGCTCCCGATCCCGGCGAGCGCGATCACCGTGGCGTCGTTCACGCTCAGTTTCACGGATCCCGGAGGGGTCCTGCAGCCGACGGCGGCCGCGCTGCTCCCGTACATGATGGTCGGTCTCTCGCTCCTGATGGTCAGCAAGGTCAGATACGACACGCTCCCGCGCATATCCCGGCGAGCGATAAAAAAGGAGCCGTGGAAATTTCTATTTGCGGTCCTCGCGGTGATCGTCGTTGCTATCACCGGTGGGGGCGCCGTTTTCCCCCTTCTGCTCCTCTTCATCGCCCTCGGACTGATCCGCTGGACTGTCTCGGCCATCCGGCGGTGGACCTCCGGCGGCGCGAAATTCGAAGAGGAGCACTCGGTGGAGCCCACAAGCATCGACACGTAGAAGGAGGGATCTGAAGGTGTATATTGCCAGAATACGGGTGACGCTGCGGCCTTCGATCCTCGACCCGCAGGGAAAAGCCGTCCAGCATGCAATCGCCTCGCTCGGTGCGGGCGCGGTGAGCGATGTCCGGATCGGCAAGTACATCGAGGCGAAGATCGACGCAAAAAACGAGGCGGACGCCCGGCGGACCGCGGAAGAAGTCTGCAGGAAGCTTCTGGCGAATCCTGTGATGGAAGACTATTCATTCGATATCGCGGGGACGGAGTGAACGGACGGAAGATGAAATTCGGCGTTGTTGTATTTCCCGGTTCGAACTGCGACCACGATGCGTGGTATGCGTGCTCCAAAATCATGGAACAGGACGCGGTCTTCCTCTGGCACAAAGAGGCCGACCTGAAAGGTGTTGACGCGGTGATACTTCCGGGAGGGTTCGCCTACGGCGATTATCTCCGGTGCGGCGCGATCGCGAGGTTTTCCCCCGTGATGAAGGAGGTTGCCCGCTTCGCGTCCTCCGGCGGCCCCGTGCTCGGGATCTGCAACGGGTTCCAGGTCCTTCTCGAAGCAGGGCTCCTCCCCGGAGTCCTCCTCCGGAATTCCTCTCTTCGGTTTGTCTGCAAGTATATACGGATTCGGGTTGAAAATGCCGCGACGCGCTTTACGCAGCGCTGCGTTCCCGGAGAAGTCCTCTCGCTCCCCGTCGCGCACGGCGAGGGGAACTACTTTACCGACCCCGCAACGCTCGAGCGGCTCGAAGGGGATGGCCGGATCGTGTTCAGATACTGCGATGCGGCAGGAGCGGTGACCCGGGAAGCGAATCCCAACGGTTCGCTTGCGGGGATCGCCGGGATCATCAACGAGGCGGGAAATGTCCTCGGGATGATGCCGCATCCTGAGCGCGCGGTGGATCCGGTCCTGCGGAACACGGATGGACAGAAACTCTTCGCTTCCCTCATCGGAAGCTTCCTCTCGGGTGAACCCGTCCTGGTCCCGGCCCGTCCGGGGCACGACGCGGTCGCGGGCTGATGTCCCGCCGGCTGACATTTGACGACACCCGCCGCTCGCTCGAGAGCGGGGAAACCACCGTAGAACGGGTTACCGCCGGCTTTCTCAAGGAGGTGGATGAGGGGAAGCGTCTGAATGCTTTCTTGAGCGTGTTCCGCGACCGGGCGATGGAACAGGCGCGTGGGGTGGACGCCAAACGCGCCGCCGGGAAGGCGGGTCCGCTCGCAGGGATGGTTGTCGCTCTCAAGGACGTCCTGTGCCTGAAAGGGGAGAGGACGACCTGCGGTTCGAAGATGCTCGAGAATTTTGTTTCCGTGGAGGACGCTACCGTAGTGGCCCGCCTCAGAGCGGCGGATGCCGTCCTGATAGGGAAGACCAATATGGACGAGTTTGCCATGGGGTCTTCCACGGAAAATTCCGCGTTCGGACCGGTTCGCAATCCCGTCGATGAGTCGAAAGTCCCCGGAGGTTCGAGCGGAGGGTCCTGCGTGGCGGTAGCGGGGGGAATGGCACACGCCGCGCTCGGGACGGACACCGGCGGCTCCATACGGCAGCCCGCGGCCTTCTGCGGCGTCGTCGGATTGAAACCGACCTACGGGAGAGTCTCCCGGTACGGGCTCGTCGCGCTTTCCTCTTCGTTCGACCAGATTGGTCCGTTTGCAAACACCGTGCGCGATGCCGCGAGGATACTCCATGTGATCGCGGGACACGACGACAGGGATTCGACGTCCGTTTCCGTGGACGTCCCTTCGTATGAATCCGCGCTGACCGGGGACATTCGGGGGAAGAAGATCGGCCTTCCCGTTGAAGCGTTCGGGGAGGGACTCGCGCCCGAGATCAGGGGTGCGATCGACCGGTGTGTCGGACGGCTCCGCGACGGCGGAGCGCAGGTCAGCGACGTCCATCTTCCTCACTCCCGGTATACAATCTCTGCCTATTATATACTGATGACCGCGGAGGCTTCTTCGAATCTCGCCCGGTTCGACGGGGCGCGTTACGGACACCGGTCGCCGGAGGCGTACGACCTGGCGTCGATGTACACGCTGTCGCGCAGCGAAGGGTTCGGCGCCGAAACAAAACGCCGGATTATGCTTGGAACGTACGTTCTCTCCGCCGGGTACTACGACGCATACTACAGGAAGGCCCAGCGCGTCCGCCGCCTGATACAGAACGATTTTTTCGAGGCCTTCAGGCACGTCGATTGTCTTCTGATGCCGACGACGCCGACAACGGCATTCGGATGCGGCGAGAAGATCGGCGATCCGCTTACGATGTACCTGTCGGACGTCTATACCGTTTCGGCAAATCTCGCCGGGATCCCTGCGATAAGCGTTCCGTGCGGGAAAGACGGCGGCGGACTCCCGATCGGCGTGCAGATCCTCGGGCCGCAGTTCGGCGAACCCGCGATTCTGAACGTGGCGGACTTCCTCGAGAAGGCGAACTGACCCCGGTTCATTCCGGTTACGTACAACACTCACAGTCAACATCCATGAGCATATTAGTCGACAAATCGACGCGCCTCATCGTCCAGGGCATCACCGGCGGCGAGGGAACATTTCATACGCGGCAGATGCTGGACTACGGCACAAACGTGGTCGCGGGCGTGACCCCCGGGAAGGGCGGAACCGCGTATGCGGGGAACGAGAAGGACAGATTCAAGCGGGAGGTTCCTGTGTTTAACACGGTGGCGGACGCCGTCGGAAAGACGAAGGCGAATGCTTCCGTGATATTCGTCCCGGCGCAGTTCGCGGCGGACGCGATACTGGAAGCGGGGAGCGCTGGTGTCGGGCTCATCGTCTGCATCACGGAGGGTGTTCCCACGCGTGACATGCTCCGCGTGTATGATTTCGTCCTCGCGAAGAACATCCGGCTTATCGGGCCCAATTGTCCCGGCGTCATTTCTCCCGGTCTCTGCAAGGTCGGCATCATGCCCGGGTTCATTCACATGAAGGGGCGTGTCGGCGTCATCTCGCGGAGCGGCACGCTCACGTACGAGGCGGTGTGGCAGCTCACCGAGCGGGGGATCGGGCAGTCAACGTGCATCGGCATCGGCGGGGATCCGGTGATCGGGACGCGGTTCATCGATGCCGTCGAACTCTTCAACGCGGATCCGGAGACCGATGCAGTCATCATGATCGGCGAGATCGGGGGGACCGCCGAAGAAGAGGCGGCCGCCTATATCAAGAAACACGTAAAGAAACCCGTTGTCGGGTTTATCGCGGGGCGGACCGCCCCCCCCGGCCGCCGCATGGGGCACGCGGGCGCCATCATCGCGGGAGGCAAGGGAACGGCGCAGGAAAAGATGGCTGCCCTGCGGGCCGCAGGCATCATCGTGGTCGAGAGCCCTGCGTCGATCGGCGAGACGATGGAGAAGGTGCTCCGTAAACGGGGACTGATTCGCAGCGCTCCGGCGAAGAAGGCCGGCGGGGCGCAGAAACGGAAACCGCCGCGCCGGAAAAAGAAGCGCTGAACCAATTCATCACGCAATGACCGGAACGAAGAGAAACGGAGGAGAAGTGGTCGAACGAACTCTTGCAATACTGAAGCCTGACTGCATCCGGAGGAATCTCGCCGGCAACGTCCTTTCGAGGATTGAAAAGGCCGGATTCCGCATCCTGGGAATGAAGATGGTGAAACTCACGCCGGAGACCGGAGGGGGATTTTACGCGGTGCACAGGGGACGGCCGTTTTTCGACGACCTGGTGACGTTCATGAGCTCGGGGAAATGCGTTCCGCTGGCGCTGGAGAAGGAAAACGCCGTTGCAGATTTCCGCGCCTTGATCGGCGCGACGGACCCGAAGGACGCCGCCCCCGGGACGATCCGCAGAGACTTCGCCTCCAGCAAGGGGGAGAATATCGTCCACGGTTCGGATTCTCCGGAGAACGGCAAGCTCGAGATCGCCTTCTTCTTCTCAGAGAAAGAACTGATCCAGAACGGCTGACATGTCCCTCAGGGGCTGGAAAAAGCTTTCAGGGACGGTTGTCGCTCACAATGCCTGGTGGACGTACCGGAAAGACGAGTACGAGCTCCCTTCCGGAACGCGGGGTGAGTACCACTATGTACATACAAACGGGGCATCCCTTATCGTCCCGGTGACGGAGGAGGGGAAGCTCCTTCTTGTCAACCAGTTCCGTTACCTGCGCGGGCGGGAGAGCATCGAGTTCCCGTGCGGGGGGGTCAAGGATGGATCATCCCACAACGAGACCGCCTGGCATGAGCTGCGCGAAGAGACCGGGTACACCTCCGACCGGATTGCGCTTGCGGGCGAGTTCAACCCCTACAACGGCGTGACCGACGAAATCTGCAAAGTGTACATCGCCCGCAGCCTCGTGTTTGTGGGCGGAAGCCCCGATGAGACCGAAGAATTTGAGCCGGTTCCACTCACCCCCGCGGATCTGGAGTCGCGCATTGCCTCCGGAGAAATATGGGACGGGATGACGATCGCTGCCTGGGGCATTGTCAGGAAGGGATTCGCCTGAGCAGGCTGCCAGTGTGCAGATTCCATTTCTGCACGATGGGAGCCATCTCTTCGCGCATTCAGGGCCCGGGCTTCGAGGCATCACCTGTACCCCGAGAGATAGCATTTTCATTCCTCCAGCGCGTTTCAATGCCAGATTCCTTGACTTTCCCCCCCTAATTTGTTAGATTTTAACGATTTTTAACTTGCCTTCCCCTATTCTGAGGTGGATATGACCGATGACGTCTCCGGCTCGGTAGCGGCAAGGTTTAAGCAACTCGTGTTCTCGTTCAACGGCCTCGTCGCTTTGATCGGATTCGCAGCGCTCATCGTCGGCATATTCACAGGTTCTCTTGTCGGACGGATTATCAGCGGTCTCATCGTCGCGTCCGCCGGGGCATATTTCTTTTCGTGGTGGCGGACCGAAAGGAGCGGCGAAGCACATGAACCTGAAAAAAGGGAACAACGCGATGCGCCTGTGGCGGAGGGGGGAGTGAAAAAGCTCCTCTTTGACGATTACCAGTCCCATTCCGGGAAATACGTGGTGCGGGAAGTGAACGATGATGAGTCCGCGGTGGTTCCATCATCGAAGACCGTGCACCCGGTGGGACTTTCCGTGAGGCCGGAATCGCTGCGCGAGATGGAGATTCCGGATTTTTTTGACCTTGACTCCGACACGCCGTACAGCGAGACGGAGCCGAAGAGCGAGTTTCATTCGCTCCTCAACAAAGTCCTTCTCGTGTTGAAGGATGTGCTTTTTGCGCACTCGGTGGCATTCTTCTGGGCCAACCGGGAAAAGTCCCAGATGGTGCTGGAGTCGATGGCGACCGACAGCAGGCAGTTCATCGGCTCGAAACGTTTCACGATGGGTGACGATATCGTGAGCCAGGTCGCCTCCAGCGGAAAGCCGCAGCTTCTCGGTCGGGTGAATCCTTCCTCCGAGAAGGATCTGCTTCCGTACTACGAAACGCCGGCTTATGTCAAGTCGGTCCTGACCGTCCCGGTGTTCTATATGGACCGCGCGCGCGGCGTTCTTCCGGTGGGCGCCATCGTCGCCGACAGCAAGGCGGAAGACGCGTTCGGACAGGAGACCCTCGAGCTGCTCGGCAGGTTTACAAAGCTCGTCTCCGCCCTTATCAAGAGCTACACGGACAAATACGACCTGCTTCTTGACTCGGAGCTCCTCTCTTCCATTCGGCGCATGCAGGACCGCGTCCGTTCCACCCCGGGGGAAGAGACGATCCTGACGGCTCTCGCGGAGGAGGCCCGGAGGCTCGCGAACTGGGACTTTCTCGCTGTGACGATGTATGATGACGAACGGCACGGATGGAGTCTGCAGAAGGTCGTCAATAGAATGGGGGAGCCGTACGCCGTGCCCGATCAGCTCATCGACGAGGAAGGGAGCATCGTCGGAAGCGTGATCGCGACAAACCGGGTGGCGACTGTCGCCGATATCTCCGCGGAAACGCGGTTCCGGTTCCACGCGTCCGAAAACATGGAGAAGCGGGGGTCATTCGTCTGCATCCCGATAAGCTCGATGAACAGGTGCTACGGGGCGCTGACGCTTGAAAGCAAATCTGCGGCGCATTTCTCCGGAAACGAAGTCGAGACGATGTACAGGCTTGTCGAAAACGCCGCCGGTTCGCTCGAGGTCCTGTACATGAACAACATGGTGAAGGAATTCATTCTCGTCGATCCCCTCACGGGCTCGCTGACAAGGAAATACTTCCTAAGGAAAGTGGAAGACGAGGTCCACAGGGCGGCGGATTTTGCAGCGGAGCTCGCGTCGGTCTCCATTGCCATCGACGGTATGGAGGAGCACATGGGCAGGTACGGGAGGGAGGGATGCGACGCAATTCTGAATGAGGCGGTGAAGATCCTCCGCTCGAACATCCGGCCCTATGACGCCATCGGACGCCTTGAGGGCGACCGGCTCGGCGTGTTGCTTGTGAATACCGCGGCCAGCGACGCGTACCTGTGGGCGGAGAAAATGCGGAAGGCGATATCCAGTCACGTGATGAACGTCGGGAAGCGGAGCTTTTCGGTGACCGTGAGCGCGGGAGTGTGCGGATTGAGCGAGGGGATGGGGACGGACGATCTTGTTGCCGGGACGTCGCAGGTGCTCGGCAAGGCAATGGAACACGGGGGGAACCTCGTGAGGGTGTATTAACAGCATAACGAAAGGTTAAGGAATGGCAAAACAGCAATCATTCGCGGACAAGGCCACGAAGGCCGCCCAGATGAAAGGCGCTAAGTGCCCGGTCTGCGGCGCAATCTTTCAGCCGATCCTGATGGTATCCTCCGAACGCTCCAGAGCCGGTTCGAGCTGGAAGTTCAACGAGCACAGGGTACAGGTGTGCAAGTGCAACGAAAAGCAGGTCTACGCTTGAGAGGTCCCTCGCGGGATGCAGCTTCCGGGGATCTCTTCCCGCCCTCCGGGGAGAGATCCTCACGTTTTCACGTCGCGTACCCGGTTCACCACGAAGAAGATCGTTCTCATAATCCTGGACGGTGTGGGCTGCGGAGAGCTTCCTGACGCCGCCGAGTACGGCGATACGGGGAGCAACACGCTCGCAAACACCGCGCGCGCGACGGGCGGACTCCGGCTTCCCACGCTGGCCCGTCTCGGGCTGGGGAACATTTTGCCGATTCCGGGAGTCCAACCTGTAGAAACGCCCGCCGCCAACTTCGGGAGGATGACAGAGCGATCGAAGGGGAAGGACAGCACGACGGGTCACTGGGAAATGGCAGGCCTGATCGTCGAACGGCCTTTCCCGACGTTCCCCTCCGGGTTTCCCTCCGGACTAATGGACAGGTTCCTTGATGTTACCGGCTGCAGCGGGTATCTCGGAAACAGGACCGCCTCCGGGACGGCAATCATGCGTGATCTGGGGGACGAACACAGGAGGACCGGCTACCCGATCGTTTACACGTCGGCCGATTCGGTGTTCCAGATTGCCGCGCACGAGGACGTGATACCGATCGACCGGCTCTATGACATATGCGCGAAGACGAGAACGGATGTCTGCACCGGAGAGTCTGCGGTCGGGCGCGTGATTGCCCGCCCCTTTGCCGGCCCGGCGGGCGCGTATGCGCGCACCGCGAACCGGAGAGATTTCTCCCTCCTCCCATTCGGCGAGACGCTGCTGGACATCCTGCACGCGGCCGGAGTGTGGACTGTGTCCATCGGAAAAGTGGATGATCTCTTTGCCGGGCGCGGCCTGGATGAAATGCACCACTCGAGGTCGAACGCGGAAGGGATGGCCGAGATTCTCCGCGCACTCTCGGGGGGGAAGCCGGGATTGTATTTCGCGAACCTGGGGGACTTTGATACGCTGTACGGGCACCGGAACGATCCCGCCGGTTTTGCGGGGGCCCTGGAACGGTTCGACGCAGGTCTCGAGGAGATGCTCCCGGGAATCGGGGAGGGGGATCTTCTCATGATCACCGCCGATCATGGAAACGATCCTGTGAGCACGAGCACCGATCATTCACGCGAATACGTTCCTCTTCTCTGTTATGCGCCGGGGGGGAGATCGGGCATCTCCCTGGGGATCCGGGAGACGTTCGCGGACGTCGGGAAGACCGTTGCGGAGTATTTCGGCATCGCCAATGCGCTTGCCGGGACGAGTTTCCTCCGTGCGGTGCGGGCTTCATGAAAGGACACGGCGGGGATCTCGATTTTGAGACCGTCATTGACGCTGGCGGGAGAATTGAGGTGCCGGAGGGAATTCTCTCCCGTCCCGGAACGCAGGCGGGATCGCGCGTGCGCGTCAGGCTGGTCGCCGCGGGAATCGCCGAAGCTCTCGAGCGGCGAAATGTCACGGCCGAGGAAGTGGACAGGATCGCGGCTGTGCAGCTTGAGGCGCGCGAGCAGGTCATTGCGTTTCTCCTCTCTGAGGGGGCGCTCTCGCCGGGGGCGGCTCGGAGAAGGGGAAAAGGGAAGAAGTGAGCGCTGCGAAACTTGTCGTTCACACGGACATCCTTCTCGCGCATCTCCGGGGTTCGGATTATCCCTCGGTCCTGCGGAAGGCGATGGGGATCTTCTTCTGCTACACGACGGTCTTCCAGGCGATCGAGCTTTTTGCCGTGATGCGCACCGCGGAGGAACGGGCGCATGCCGAAGATGCGATGTCCGCGATGAAGCTGCTCGGGCTGAACCCGAAGAATGCCGCGCTGTACGGCGGACTTCTCGCGGCGCACCCCCGGCGGCGGCCGATGGATCTCCTCGTGTGCGGCCTGTGCATGGAAAGCAGGCTGCCGCTCCTGACCGGTCGGCGGAAGGATTTTGCGGGAATGCAGGGGCTGACTCTCGTCGCCCCGGGGATGATCACCGCGGGGAAGAGCGCGGCGGACATACTCCACGAACTCGGACGGTAATCCCATGGTACTCGGCAAGGTCGTCGGCACGGTATGGGCAACGCGCAAAGACGAGGAGCTCGTCGGCATGAAGCTCCAGATCGTGAAGCACGTCGATCTCCAGTACCGCCTCAAGGACACGTTCGTCGTTGCGGTGGACACGGTGCAGGCGGGCGTGGGCGACGTCGTCCTTGTCTGCAGCGGGAGCTCCGCCCGGCAGACCGCGCAGACAAAGAACAAGCCCGTCGATGCGGTCATCATGGCGGTTGTGGACAAGCTTGATGTGGCGGACTGACGATGTTCCTGGCGCGCGTGATAGGAACGGTCTGGGGAACGCGGAAGGACGAACACCTGAAGGGATTCACGATGCAGTTCATCCAGCCGATTGACGGCCGGCGGAACGATGTCGGGGATCCCGTTGTTGCGGTTGATACCGTCGGCGCAGGGCCGGGAGAAACGGTCATGTACATCACCGCCCGCGAGGCGGTGATACCCCTGCCCGTGGACGAGGCGCCGGTGGATGCAAGCATTGTGGGAATTGTCGACCGGATTGACATCAGCGAATAGCGGAAGGTGAGTGAATGGTGAAGATTACCAAGCAGTATACGAATCGGGAGAGCCAGTCTCTCGACAAGTATCTGCAGGAAATCGGCAAAGTCGATCTGCTCAAGTCCGAGGAGGAAATTGAACTTGCGCAGAGGATAAAGAAAGGGGACCAGCGGGCGCTCGAAAAACTCACGAAGGCAAACCTCCGCTTTGTCGTCAGCGTGGCGAAGCAGTATCAGAATCAGGGACTTTCCCTCGGCGACCTGATCAACGAGGGGAATCTCGGGCTCATCAAGGCCGCCAAGAGGTTCGATGAAACGCGCGGGTTCAAGTTCATCTCGTACGCGGTCTGGTGGATCCGGCAGTCGATCCTCCAGGCGCTCGCTGAGCAGTCGCGCATCGTCCGCCTCCCGCTCAACCGCGTCGGGGCGCTGAACAAGATCGGGAAGGCCTTCAGCTCCCTCGAACAGGAATTCGAGCGCGAGCCGAGCGCAAGCGAGCTCGCGGAAGAGCTCGACATGTCCCTGTTTGAGGTGTCGGATACGCTGAAGATTTCCGGCCGCCACCTTTCGATGGATGCCCCGTTCGCCCAGGGGGAGGACAACCGTCTCCTGGACGTGATACAGGATGAACGGCAGCCCGCCCCCGATAACGAGCTGATGAAGGAGTCGCTCAGCAAGGAGGTCGAGCGGGCGCTCTCGACACTGAGCGAGAGGGAAGCCGAGGTGATCCGCCTGTACTTCGGGCTCGGCAGGGAGCACTCCCTGACGCTTGAAGAGATTGGGGAGAAGTTCAAGCTGACGCGCGAGCGGGTGAGGCAGATCAAGGAAAAGGCGATCCGCCGGCTCCGCCATGCATCCCGGAGCAAACAGCTTCGCGCGTACCTGGGGTGACGCTCCATGGAGGGGATGCCGCGCGGGAGGGCGGTGCGCATGAAAGTGCTTTGTAACTTCTTCCGCCGTGCCGCGCTGCCGGCCTGCGCATTGTTGATCGGCGCGGCGGCAATGGAAGGATGTGCATCCACCGCCCCGCGTTTCCGGACGGGCGGACCGGGGAGGCCCGCCGGGACCGCTCCCGGCGCCATCCGCCCCGGGGAGATCTCTCCTCCGCATGCCGTCATGGACCGTCCCTGGGAGGACGAACCGCTCCCTCCCGCGCTCAACCGGGACCACGTTCTCCTGGAGATCGTATCGCTGCTGGGTGTCCCGTATGAATACGGCGGTTCCGATGCGCAAGGGATGGACTGTTCCGCCTTTACGTCTGCCGTGTACCGCGCGGCACTTCACATCCCGCTCTTGCGGTCCACCGTTGACCAGTACAAGGAAGGAACGGACGTTCCGCGCGACCGGCTGAGATTCGGCGATCTCGTCTTTTTCAACACGACGGGAGAATCCCCTTCACACGTCGGCATCTATATCGAAGACGATCTGTTCGCCCATGCGAGCGTTTCGTACGGTGTGACGATTTCTTCGATGGAAAGCGCGTATTACGCCGACCGGTTCGTCGGTGCGCGAAGGATTCTACGGTAGCGTCATCCCGGGTGAGCCGTTTCCAGCCCGGGAAATCGAGAAGCATTTGAGGAGCAGTGTCGTGTCTGTCCTCCCGATTTACATCTACGGCCAGTCCGTCCTCAGAAAGAAAGCCCGTCCGGTGAAGACTCCGTCGGAGGAGTTGTCGGCTCTTGCCGCCGATATGATCGAGACAATGCGGAAGGCGAACGGGATCGGGCTCGCGGCGAACCAGGTGGGGGACCTCCGGCGCATCATCGTCGTCGACGCCGGAGTGATAACGGAATCGGAAGATGTGCCGCCGATTGCGATGATCAATCCCGAAATTCTGAACCGTGACGGATCGTGGTCGATCGAGGAAGGGTGCCTGAGCATCCCGGAAATACGGGAAGAGGTGGAGCGTGCGGAAAAAGTTCTCGTGCGCTATCATGATCCTGCCCTGAACGTTCACGAGCTTGACGCCGACGGGCTCCTGGGGAGGGTGATCCTCCATGAAATCGACCACCTGAACGGCGTCCTCTTTCTCGACCATCTTGGTGCCGTAAAGAGAAAACTCCTCCGGGGGAGGCTCAACAAACTCGAGCGGGGCGAAGTAGACGTCGATTACCCTATCGTCGGCAACTCGATGCCGGCGACGGGCACCGATTTCCGCTAGGAAGGCCCCCATGCCGCCGATCCGGGTCGTCTTTATGGGGACTGCGCCCTTCGCGGTCCCTTCGCTCGAGATTCTGGCGGAACACGGTTACCCGATTCCCGCGGTTGTAACCGGGCCGGACAGGCCGCGGGGGAGGGGGAGAGAAATCAGTCCCACTGCCGTGAAGGTGGCGGCGTTGAGTCTCGGCATTCCGGTGCTCCAGCCCGAACGCCTCAGGGATCCGGGATTTGCGGGCGCTCTCCGGTCGCTGGATCCCGCGCTCATCGTCGTCGTCGCTTTCAGGATTCTCCCCCCTGAAGTCTTCAGGATTCCCCGCTGCGGTGCGATAAACCTCCATGCTTCACTCCTTCCCCGTTACCGCGGAGCGGCTCCCATCAACCGCGCAATCATGAACGGTGAAGGGGAGACCGGCGTGACCACATTTTTCCTTGAAGAGTCTGTCGACACGGGAAACGTCCTTCTCCAGGCGCGCACCCCCATTCAACCCGACGACGACGCCGGGACGCTCCACGACCGTCTCGCGGAGGTGGGTGCGGAGGTAGTCCTCCATACGGTGAGGCTCATCGAACAGGGGAAGGCGGTCCCCCGTGCGCAGGATCCGGCCCTTGCGAGCCCCGCCCCGAAGATATTCAGGGAAGACTGCAGGATCGACTGGAACAGGCCCGCCGAGCGGATCCGCAATCACATCCGCGGACTCTCTCCGTCTCCCGCTGCATTCACGATGCACGACGGGAAGGTCCTGAAGATCTTCCGCGCGCGCGCCGCCGCGGGCGCACTGGCGCCCGGCACCGTGGAAGCCGGGAGAGGAACGCTCCTCGTCGGGACCGCCGATCATCCCCTCGCGCTCGAAGATCTGCAGCAGGAGGGGAAGAAGAGGATGACCGTCGTAGAATTCCTGCGCGGGTACAAAATCTCCACGGGCGACCGGCTTGGGTGACGTCTCCTGAGTTCCCCGCTCCCTTTCCTGCGTTAACACAAACTTAACCTCCCCTTTACACCGGCGTAATCTCCGGAATGTATATTGCGTCACCTTCGGCCGGATGGCGCGGACGCCGGAGGATCCCCCGTTGTCGGACATCACCGGCGGGCTTCGCCCGCGGGAACAGTACGGGCCCCTTCGGCAGAACCTGACCCCTGCCTACCGGGGGCCCTGCTGTTCTTCTCACCCACGAAGGCGACTCCTGTGCGTTTTGGTATCAGTTTCGCGCGAATGTGACATTAACAATTCCTTAACACGGGGGTAATACTGGGGTAACGGTTGTGACGTATATTATCGCCCGCAGGGGTCGATCCATCCGCGCAGTCAATCAAGCCAATTCCCATCCATACACCATTTCAAAGAGGTGGTATGAAACGCATTGTTATTCTCCTTTGTACACTTGCGACCCTTGGGGTCAACCTGGCAGGCGCCCAGGGAAAATTCTCCGGATATGTCTTCGGGGACTATTTCTATAATGTCGGGAAGGACACGGCATTCTCCAAGCTCTCCAGGACCGTCCTCCCCGGAACGAAGGACTTCCAGGCATTCCAGATCCGCCGGGTCTACCTGACCTACGACAACGATATTTCGGAAAAATTCACCGCGCGGTTCCGGCTGGAAGGGAATACGATCGCGTCGGAGGGCGGAGCGTCGTCGGTTGCATCGCGTCTAAGCGGAAGCTCCCTCTCGCAGCTTTACATCAAAGATGCCTATCTGAAATGGAAGAACGTGTTTTCAGGAAGCGACCTGATATTCGGCGTTCAGCCCACGACCGCGTATGACATCTCCGAAGGCGTCTGGGCGTATCGGTCTCTCGAAAAGACGATAATGGACCTCCGCGGGATCATCTCCTCGCGCGACATGGGCTTGGCTCTGAAGGGTAAATTCGACGACGGCGGCATGTTCCAGTACTGGGTCATGCTCGGAAACAACAGCGGCCAGGACGACGCGAACAACAAGCATAAGAGGGCGTCACTCAATCTCCAGATCAAGCCCGTCAAGAACGTGATCGTCGATCTCAACGGCGACTATATCAGCCGCGCCGATATCAACGACCCCGCCAGCACGACGGTACCGAAGGCGACAAAATCCAATGACATACTCACGTACTCGATATTCGCGGCGTACAACGATCCGACGCTTGTGACGATCGGTGTCGAAGCCTTCATGCAGCAGACGCAGAACGGCGAAGTGGATCCGGGAGACGCCACGGGAAAAACGCTCAAGTCGCTCAGCGCGCTCGGCGTGAGCATTTTCGGCTACTACTGGTTCACCCCCGAGATCGGCGCTGTTGCCCGGTACGACATGTTCAATCCCGTGACCGACAGCAACTATCCTGCAGCGCCGACGGCGACGCTGTCGGGTTCCGCGTCATACCCGTATTCGCTCTCGCGGAATTATATCGTCGCCGGATTGTTGTTCCGACCCGACAAAAACGTGCAGATCATGCCGAACGTACAGGTAGAGACGTACCAGGCCCCGCGGAATGTCCCGAACGCGCCGTCAATCAGCTCCTCCGTGACCGCGCGGCTGACGTTCTACTGGGTGTTCCTCTGATCATCACAGACGCAATCCCACCAACACAGTATTGAAGGATAAATATGAAAAAGACGAACATTATCATCGCGGCGGGGCTCCTGCTGGCCTGTGTCGCCCTCCCCGCTGCGGCGCAGTTGAAATTAAACGGCGCAGGAGCGACATTCCCGTATGTCATCTACTCGAAGTGGTTCGATGTGTACCACACGAAGACGGGCATTGAATTCAACTACCAGTCCATCGGAAGCGGCGGGGGAATCAAGCAGATCACCGAAGGGACTGTCGATTTCGGTGCCTCCGATGCACCGATGTCTGATGCCCAGCTCAAGGACGCCGAGGACAAACAGGGGACTCCCATCATTCACATTCCAACGGTGATGGGCGCTGTGGTCCTCACCTACAACATCCCGGGCGTGCAAACTGGACTTCACATCACGCAGGAGGCGCTCGCGGAAATCTACCTCGGCACGATCACGAAATGGAATGATGCCAAGATCACAGAGGCGAATCCCGGAAAGACGCTCCCTGACCTGTCGATCATTGTCGCTCACAGGTCGGACGGGAGCGGCACCACCAATATCTTCACCGACTACCTGACGAAAGTAAGCCCCGACTGGTCGACGAAAGTCGGCAAAGGCCCTTCGGTGAACTGGCCTGTCGGGCTCGGCGGGAAAGGGAACGAGGGTGTTGCGGGAATCATCAAACAGTCCGAGGGTTCGATCGGCTACGTGGAGCTGGCGTACGCGGTCAAGAACTCGCTTCCATATGCCCTCATACGAAACAAGGCAGGGGAATACCCGGAACCCACGTTCGAGGCAGTTTCGATGGCGGCGGCGGGAGCGGCAAAGAACATGCCCGAAGATCTCCGCGTCATGATCACGAACGCGGACGGGAAGGGCTCATACCCCATCTCCGGGTTCACCTGGCTCCTCGTGTACAAGAACATGAAGGACGTGGAGAAGCATGACGCGCTCGTCAAGTTCCTCCGCTGGGCCATGACGGAAGGTCAGACGTACGCGAAGGACCTGTATTATGCCCCGCTTCCTAAGGAAGTCGTGAAGCTGAACGAGGCGAAGATCTCTTCTCTCGGCACCAGGTAATTGTTGTGACACAGGAATCATCGGCAATTCCTCTTACAGGTGGAACGACAGGCGACGGGGGGGGGAATCCTCCCCCCGTCGCTTCTGTGCCTCACTTGCGCGTCGCGCATATTCGGTGGAACGTCGGCGATTTCGTCTTCAAGCACCTGACGATGCTCTTTGCCATCGGCGTGCTTTCACTCGTGTTCCTGATGGGGTACGAGATGTACGCCGGGTCAGCACTCACGATATCGAAGTTCGGATGGAATTTCCTTGTCACGAGCGTCTGGGACCCTGTTCAGGAACAGTACGGCGCGCTCCCGCTCATTTACGGAACACTCCTCTCGTCGTTTCTCGCTCTGTTGATTTCCCTTCCCCTCAGTCTGGGCGTGGCAATCTTCCTTTCTGAGCTTTCGCCGCGGTGGCTGGAACGGCCGCTGTCGTTTCTGGTCGAGCTCCTGGCGGCGATACCGAGCATCGTGTATGGCCTCTGGGGGGTATTCGTCCTGGTCCCGTGGCTCAGGGTGACTGTTGAGCCATGGCTCGCTTCCCATTTCGGAAGCCTGCCGTTTTTCAAGGGCCCTGCATACGGCTTTGGAATGCTGGCTGCCGGGCTCATCCTGGCAGTGATGGTTCTTCCCATTATCGCCTCCATCTCCAGGGATGTGCTGCAGGCGATTCCGAACCTCCAGCGCGAGGCGGCGCTTGGCCTGGGTGCAACGCGCTGGGAGACGACAAGGGTCATCCTCTCGACTGCGAAATCCGGAATACTCGGCGCCACGCTGCTGGGGCTCGGGCGTGCGGTGGGGGAGACGATGGCCGTGACGCTTGTCATCGGGAATCGCTCGGAGATATCGGCGTCATTGTTCAATCCGGCGTATAGCATGGCAAGCGTGATTGCGAACGAATTCTCGGAAGCGACATCATCGATGTATACAAGCGCTCTGATTGAGATCGCGTTTGTTCTTTTCGTGATGACGATCATCCTGAACGCTCTCGCCCGCATCATCGTCTGGAGCGTGACCCGAAGGTTTAAGACGGCATGAGAACGAACGAGAAGCTGTATCTCCTCTGGCGGAAGGCAAAGAACAACGCCATGCTGGCGTTCTCCCTGGCATGTCTTCTCCTCGCTCTCGTGCCGCTTGTCCTCATTTTTTCTTACACGTTGATCCAGGGGATATCCGCGATCAACCTTGATTTCTTCATTCAGATGCCGAAGCCTGTCGGCGAAACGGGGGGCGGGATGGCGAATGCCCTCGTGGGGACCGGCATACTCATCGGGCTCGGGGGCCTCTTCGGCCTGCCGGTCGGCATCCTGGCGGGAATCTACCTTGCTGAGTACGGCGACAATCCCCTCGGAGGGACGGTCCGGTTTCTTGCAGACGTCCTGAGCGGGATACCCTCCATCATCGTCGGCGTCGTTGCGTATATCATTGTTGTTCTCCCGATGAAGCATTTCTCCGCCCTCGCCGGCGGCGTCGCGCTTGGGATCCTGATGATCCCCACGGTGACCCGGACGACAGAGGAGATGATACGGCTTGTCCCCCAGTCGTACAGGGAAGCGGGACTGGCGATCGGCATCCCTCGATGGAAAACGACGCTGAGAATAATACTCCCGACGGCGCTCAAAGGGATAACGACCGGGATCCTCCTGGCAATCGCCCGGGCTGCGGGTGAAACCGCGCCGCTCCTGTTTACGGCACTCGGCAACAGGTTCTGGTCAACCGCGATCGATCAGCCGATTGGCTCCCTGACCGTGTTCATTTATGATTATGCGAAATCTCCCTTTGAGGACTGGATCAGGCAGGCATGGGGAGCTGCGTTTGTGCTGATCGCACTCATTTTTGCACTCAGCGTCATATTCAGAATCGTTACGCGGAGTCGTTATGCGGAGCATTGATCTGGCAACAACTTCCGAGAGGAAAGTCATGGATGTCCCTTCAGACCAGCCGTCGCCTGCCGCGAAGGCGGGGGAGCCGGCGAAAATGGTCGCGAGAAATGTTGACGCATTCTTCGGCAAGACTCAGGCGCTGAAGAAGGTGAGTCTCGAAGTGGCAACGAACCGCGTCCTTGCGATCATAGGTCCCTCGGGATGCGGGAAATCGACGTTCCTTCGCTGCCTCAACAGGATGCATGAAGTCGCCTCGGGGACGATGAAAGGCACAATCACGCTTGACGGGCAGAACATATTGCAGATTGACGAAGTGAACCTGCGGCGCCGGGTCGGGATGGTATTTCAGAAGCCCAACCCCTTTCCCACGATGTCGATATTCGACAATGTGGCTGCCGGGCTGAGGTTTAACGGGCATCACAACCGGAAACACCTCGCAGAAGTCGTCGAACGATGCCTCCGCCAGGCCGCGCTCTGGGACGAGGTGAAGGATTCGCTCAACAAATCCGGGATGAGCATCTCCGGCGGTCAGCAGCAGAGGCTGTGCATCGCAAGGACGCTGGCCGTGAGCCCGGAGGTCGTCCTCATGGACGAGCCGGCGAGTGCGCTCGACCCCCTCTCGACAGCCAAAATCGAGGAGTTGATTTACGAACTGAAGCAGAATTACACGATCGCGATCGTGACGCACAACATGCAACAGGCGGCCCGGGTGAGCGACATGACGGCGTTCTTCTATCTGGGTGAGCTCATCGAAATAGGTGAGACGAAGCGGATATTCACGACGCCGGAGAAGAGACAGACGGAAGATTACATCACGGGCAGGTTCGGCTGACATGGAGCGTCATTTCGAGCGGGAGCTTGAGGATCTCAAAGGGACCCTCGTCAACATGGGGAGCCTCGTGGACGGGCAGCTCGGGTCCGCATGCCGGGCCCTCTTTGAAGGAGACCTGTCGCGCGCGCGCGACGTCATGGACCGGGACAGGGAGGTGGATGCGTACGATACGCTGATCGACAGGCAGTGCATGGATATATTTGCGCTGACGCAGCCCGTGGCAGTTGACCTGAGGCTCCTGATGTCCGCGCTTGCAATCAACTCGCAGCTTGAACGGATCGGGGATATCGCTGTGAATATCGCTGAGCGCGTAGAACCTCTCGTCGCGCACAGGGAGTTTCTCCTTTCCACGCGGCTCTCCGAGATGGCCGATATCGCACGCATCATGGTGCGGGACAGCCTTGACTCGTTCATCCGCGGGGACGCCACGCTCGCCTCACGCGTTCTTGTCAGCGACGACGTCGTCGACAAACTTGACGGCGGGCTCTTCCGTACGCTCGTTGCCGAGATGAAGGGACACCACGAACGGGTTGAGCCAGCGGCGCACATACTCATACTTTCCCGCCATCTGGAACGGCTCGCCGACCATGCGACGAACATCGCCGAAGACGTCATATTCATCGTGGAGGCGAAACTGGTGAAGCATACCGCCGGGGAAGGGATCCGACCTTGAAAATTACGCCGCTTCCTGGCGTGGCTGAAAGTCACGACGATTTTAGGCGTGATTGAAAATTACGCCGCTTCCTGGCGTGGCTGAAAGTCACGACGATCTTGGGCGTGATTGAAAATCACGCAGCCTGTTTGCGTGACTGGATGTCACGCATTCAACCAGAATGGTTGAATATTTCGAATTCAACTGATTTGGTTGAATTCCGTCTCTTGCACATTCCGCGTTCATTAAGTATGTTGGAGTCATCATTTTCCGGACAGGTCCCATGCAGCGTCACTTCGTCGAAGAGCTTGAGGCGGTAAAGACTAACCTGATCAAGATGGGGAGCTTCGCGGAAGAAGCGATCGCCCAATCGATCAAGGCGCTCCTGGAGCGGAACGCGGACCTGGCACGCGAGGTCATCACCCGGGACGAGAGGATCAACGAGATGGAAATCGAGATCGACGACGCCATCGTTGACCTTCTTGCCCTGCAGCAGCCTGTTGCCACGGACCTGAGGTTCATACTCGCCGCAATGAAGATCAACAACGATCTCGAGAGGATCGGGGACCATGCCGTAAACATCGCCGAGTCCGCTCTCCAGTATGCGGTGGGAAAGCCGGTCAGGCCGTTTGCCGATCTCCCGCACATGGCGCAGACAACGAAGGAAATGCTCCGCGACTCGATTGACGCGTTCATCCATGCAGACTCGGCGAAGGCGCGGGCGGTGCTCGTGAGCGATGATACGATCGACGACCTGAACAGGAAGATCGTCGCCGGGCTTGTGGCGGTCATCCGGGCCGAGCCGCCGCTTATCGAACAGGCGCTGGACCTGATCCGCGTCAGCCGGAACCTTGAGCGCGTTGCCGACCTCTCCACGAATATCGCCGAGGAGGTGGTATTCATCGCCGAGGCGCACATTGTCAAGCATAACGTCGAAAACAAACCCCCCTCCGTTCACCGCGAATCGGCTTCCGGGCAGTCGTAGTCCGTTTCCCCTCCCGGGGGATCCTCCCCGGCGCGAGAACTTCCCCTCACAAATCAATTGCATGGAACCCGCAAAAGAAGTATCTTTTTGGGTACTTCGATGTTTCACGGCGTTTCACGGCTCCCTGCCGGGCATCCCGGGCCGGGAAGCCCCTGCGTTTCCGGAAATCTCTATGGTGTAGTGTGGGCAAGATCATTACTATTGCAAACCAGAAGGGGGGGGTGGGGAAGACCACGACCGCCGTCAACCTCTCGGCGTGCATTGCGGCTGCAGAGAAGAGAACGCTCCTCGTGGACACCGACCCGCAGGCGAATGCGACAAGCGGCATCGGGCTGGAGGCATCGTCCGAAGGGAGAAGCACGTACGAGGTCATGGTCGGCGGCCTCTCGGCGGCAGACGCGATTCAGAAAAGCCAGATGCCGTTCCTTTCGGTTATGCCCTCGCACATCAACCTCGTAGGGGCGGAGCTGGAACTGGTCCAGCTCGAGGACAGGGAGCGGCGCCTGAAGAACGCGCTTGATGCGGTCAGGAAAGACTATGATTTCATATTCATCGATTGCCCTCCCTCGCTCGGCCTCGTGACGCTTAACGCCCTGACGGCTGCGGATTCCGTCCTCATTCCGGTCCAGTGCGAGTACTACGCGCTCGAGGGACTCGGCCAGCTCCTGAATACGATAAGCATGGTGAAAAAACAGCTCAACGAATCGCTGGACATCGAGGGGGTTCTCCTCACGATGTTCGACGGCCGCCTCCGCCTTTCGAACCAGATCGTGGAGGAGGTGAAGAAGTACTTCGGCGAGAAAGTATTCAAGTCTGTCGTCACGCGCAACGTCCGACTGAGCGAGGCGCCGAGCTTCGGAAAGCCTATCATCCTGTATGACGCCGTCTCCACCGGGACCCGGAACTACATGGACCTTGCCCGGGAGGTCCTTGTGAAGAACGATCACCAGATTATCACGACATGAGCGCCGCACCATGGCACGCATAAAACCCGTCCTCGGCAGAGGTCTCGCCTCCCTGATCCCGCGCCAGGCAGCGGTGCCCCCGCTCCCTCTCGGCGGACAGGATGACGGCGTCACCAACGACATCATTGCGTCGATCGCGCTCGACCGCATCCAGCGGAATCCGTACCAGCCCCGTGCCGAGTTCGAGCCGGTCGCTCTTGACGAGCTCAAGCGCTCGATCCAGGAGAAGGGGATTATTCAGCCGGTCACCGTCCGCAGGCTCGGCGATGAGTACCAGCTGATCTCGGGGGAGCGCCGTGTGAGAGCCGCGCGGGAGGCGGGGCTCAAACACATCCCCGCGTACATCATCAGGGTCCGCTCGAACGAGGAGATGCTCGAGCTCGCGCTCATCGAGAACCTCCAGCGCGAGCACCTCAACCCGATTGAGATCGCGATCTCCTACAAGCGGCTCATCGACGAGTGCCGGTATACGCAGGAGGAGGTATCGCAGAAGATCGGTAAGGACAGGACGACGATAACGAATTTTCTCCGTCTCCTGAAACTTCCCGAACCGATTCAGGCCGCCGTGCGGAAGGGGGACATCTCAAGCGGCCACGCGCGTGCGCTCGTGGCGATCGAAGATGCTGACAGGCAGATGGAGATCTTCACGAAGATCGTCGCGAAGGATCTCTCCGTCCGCGACGTGGAGCGCCTTGCCCGTGAGAAAAAGGGGGGGAAAGGAAGCAGGCGGGGAACCGGCCATGGAGGCGGGGCGGTCTCCAGCTCGCTCTTGAGCATCGAGGAGCGGCTCCGCAGGTTTCTGGGGACTCGCGTCCAGGTGCGCATGCTGCAGGACGGTAAAGGAGAGATCGTCATCGAATATTATTCCGCCGATGATCTCGAGCGCATTCTTGAAGTATTCTCCGGGATCGAAGACCGGGCGCGGTGACCGCCGCGCCGTCGTCGAACGGACATCTTGCGGGGAGCCACATGGGAAAGTCGATCATTGCAACTCCGAACGCCCCGGCTGCGATAGGGCCGTACAGCCAGGGGATCGCCGCCCCTCCGGGGCTCGTATTCACCGCCGGCCAGATTCCCCTCGATCCGGCTACCGGAGAGATCGTCGGGGGCGACATCAGGGCTCAGACCCGGCGTGTGATCGAAAACCTGAAGGCGATACTCGAGGCGGGCGGTTCGGACCTCTCGTCGGTCGTCAGAACGACCGTCTATCTGAAGGATATGGGGGATTTCGCAGGGATGAATGAAGTCTATGCCGAGTACTTTCGCGCGGCGCTCCCGGCCAGATCCACGGTCGAGGTGGCGCGTCTTCCCCGTGATGTCCGCGTCGAGATCGATGCGATAGGCATCACCCTGTCCCGCTGACAGGATACGATGTGAAACCGGTTCCCCGTCACCTGCTGGCGGTCATCATGCTGTTGCTCGGCTTCTCCCTGTGTGCCCGGGCCTGCCCCGGCGTCACGCAGGGCGCGGACTCCGTACGGATCAGGCCGGGAACAGACTCCCTTCGCGTCCGGCACGGCGAGGATTCCGTCCGGATCACCCGGGGGGCGGACTCCGCCGGTTGGCGCTCAGACACGCTGCGGCATGCGGCACTCCCGCGGAAATCTCCCGGAATGGCAATGCTCCTCTCTGCTGTCGTCCCCGGAGCCGGGCAGTTCTATAATCAGTCCTACTGGAAAGTCCCCATTGTGTTCGGGCTCGGGCTCTATTTTGCGTCGACCTGGCTCGACCAGAACCGGCGGACGGAGATCTATCGGCAGAAGTACGCGGCGGATCTGGCTGTTCCCCTCCCCACCGATATCTTCGCGAGCCTCGCCGCACAGGGACAGAGGAACACTGATCTGAATGAAAGGGAATTCTACAAGGAACAGCGGGACACATTTGCCTGGTATTTCGTCATACTCTACCTTGTGAACGTTGCCGACGCGTACGTTGATGCGAGCCTCTTTGATTTTGACGTCGGAGGGGACCTCTCGCTCCGGGTCCTCCCTGGAGCGGCCGGACCGCTGAACCCCGTCCCGGGAGTCACCCTCCGCATCGGGTTTTAAGCCTCACCAGAGCCTGTTCAACAACTCGAGGGGGCCCGTATGCTGAACTACATCTGGATCTCGCTCATCATCCTGGGAATACTCGTCGCCGCCGGGAGCGACGCCGCCGACGAGCTGGGGAACACGTACCGGAACGGCATCTCCCTCGAGGTCCGATTCGTAGTCGCAAAACGCCCCTCCCCGCTCCGCTCCGCGTGGGAGGGGACGATCGTTCTCAGTGCGGCGGAATTCAACTCTCTGTACGGTCCGGGATCGGCGGATTCGGCTGTGAACCAGCCTGCGATGGTCTCCGTTGACGCCTCCGGCAGGTCGACGGTGACGATGACGGCAGGGTCCGGCACGCCGCGCCTGTGGGCGGAAATGGCGAAGCACGCGGCGGACCCCGGGCGCCTTGCGGCGACGGCCGCGCCGCTGAACCCTGAGGCTGAGGGGAATGCTCTCCCGCTCCGGATGGTTGTGGAGCCGATCAGATTCGTCAGGCTGAAGGCCGTGACCGCCGCCGCGCTTGACTATGCCGCCGCCGCAGTGAACATCTCGATCGGTCTCATCGGCGTAATGGCGCTCTGGCTGGGCGTGATGAAGGTTGCCGGTGAAGCGGGGCTCCTCGGAATCATCACGCGCGCGCTTACCCCCCTTACGCGCCGGCTCTTTCCCGACATCCCTCCCGACCATCCCGCTCTCGCCTCGATGATCATGAACATCGCGGCGAACATGCTCGGATTGAACAACGCGGCGACCCCCATGGGCCTGAAAGCCATGGAGGAGCTGAACAGGCTGAATCCGCGCCTCGGGACTGCGACGAACGCCATGGTCACGTTCCTGGCCATCAACACGGGAGGGCTCGTCCTGATCCCCGCCACGGCGATCGCGGTGCGCGCGGCGGCAGGGTCGGCGAACCCCGGGATCATCATCGGGACGTCAATCATAGGGTCCGGATGCGCGACGATCGCCGGAGTTGCCGCCTCCCGCCTCCTCCAGAGGCTTCCCCGCTACCGGCGGCAGGTGGAGGCGGACCATGACTGACGTCTTCCGCACGATCGTCAATACGGTCGCCGTCTGTGCGATCCCCATGATGTTCGTCCTCTTCCTCGGTTGGGGGGTCGTGAAAAAAGTGAAAGTGTACGAGGTGTTCGTGGAGGGGGCGAAAGAGGGATTCACAACCGCGGTGAGGATCATCCCGTACCTGGTGGCGATGCTTGTTGCGATAGGCATTTTCCGCGCGAGCGGTGCGCTGGACCTGCTCACGCGTCTCCTCGGACCGGTTACGACGCTCATCGGCATGCCACCGGAGACGCTTGCGATGGCGTTCATGCGACCCCTCTCCGGGAGCGGTTCCCTCGGCGTGATGACGGAGCTTATGAAAGTCCACGGGCCCGATTCCCTCATCGGCGTCATGGCGTCGACGATGTATGGGAGTTCCGAGACCACTTTTTACGTGCTTGCGGTGTATTTCGGCTCCGCCGGGATCAGGAACACGCGTCACGCCGTGCCGGTCGGGCTTATCGCCGATGCCGCGGGAATGCTCGCCGCGGTCTGGGTCGTGAACCTCCTGTTCCATTGAGGGCGCGCGGAGGGAACCTTGCTTTTCAGAGGGGTGATGGGTATATTTTTGCCGCAAACCCAAACCGCTCGCTGCACGTTCTCTCCTTTTGAAACTGCTGGATGGCCGCTCCGCCCGGAAGTATTTCCTCCTCTGTGCCCCCCGGAACCCTGCGGGGAGGAATTGGAACGCGGGTAAGGGCGCGATTCATTCACACACGGGATATTCCATGCATCTCCTGAACCGGCTTGTCGTCGCAGCAATTCCCGCAATACCGAGACCGATGGTCCGCTACTTCGCCGGTCGTTACATCGCCGGAGAAACCGTTCAGGACGCGGTCAACACGGTCCGCGCCCTCAACGCGGAAGGGGTCTGTGCGACGCTGGACGTGCTCGGCGAAGACATCACGCGCCGCGACGAGGCGGAGACGTCGCGCGAACAGTCGAACGGGGTCCTCCGGACGATCGCACGCGAAAAACTGGACTCCAATCTTTCCATCAAGCTCACCTCTCTCGGCCTGAAACTCGACAGGCAGCTCTGCACGGAAAACGTCCGCGAGATCCTGAAGGTCGCGTCCGACCTCAACATTTTCGTCCGGTTCGACATGGAGGATTCGACATGCACGTCCGAAACGATCGCCATATTCCGCACACTGCACGGTGAATTTCCGAACACGGGGATCGTACTCCAGGCGTACATGCGGCGGTCCGCCGATGACGTGCTCGCGCTCCTGGGCGACAGGCCGAACTTCCGGCTCTGCAAGGGGATCTACAAGGAGCGGAAGGAGATCGCGTTCCAGTCGCGGGAGGAGGTCCAGCAGAATTTTACCCGGCTACTCGACATGATGCTGAAACGCAACGCCTACGTCGGGATCGCCACGCACGACACGGTCCTCGTGGACGCCGCGGAGGAGTTCATAAGGACGATGGGGCTCCGGAAAGACCAGTATGAATTTCAGATGCTCCTCGGCGTGCGCCCCGAACTGAGGAAACGGCTTGTGCGCGAAGGCCACAGGGTACGCCTGTACGTTCCTTTCGGGGAGCACTGGTACGGCTATTCGACCCGCCGGTTCAAGGAGAACCCCGAAGTTGCCGGGTATGTTGTCAAAGCGCTCTTCATGCGCAACAAGTAGTCCGGGTCACGTTCACAACATTGAAGGAGTGACAATGGCTGAGTCAAAACACACACCGATGGTTTCGGCGTCGTCGGACATGAGGGAGTTCACTCTCCGTGCGCTCGTCATCGGGCTCTTCATGTGCGTCATTCTCGGAGCCGCGAACGCCTACCTCGGACTGAAAGCCGGCATGACGATCGCGGCGACGTATCCCGCGGCGGTCATCGGCATGGCGGTCCTCCGGATGATGAAGGGGACGCTGCTGGAGGAGAACTTCGCCCGAACTGTCGGTTCCATCGGGGAGTCTGTCGCCGCCGGAGCGGTGTTCACGATCCCGGCGTTCGTCATACTCCGCATATGGAATTTCACGCCCGATTCCATGCTTCCGGAATACCTGACCGCGGCGGCGCTGATGGTCCTGGGCGGCATCCTCGGGATCCTCTTCGTGACGATACTCAGGCGCGTGATGGTGGAAGACGACGGACTTCCTTTCCCGGAATCCGTCGCCGCTTCGGAGATACACAAGGCGGGGCAGAGGGGCGCGGACGCCGCCATACAGCTCTTCAAGGCGATGGGCGTCGGCGCATTCATCAAGCTGATGGACGGTGTCGGCGTCCTGCAGGCTACAGGGCTCGACTTCCAGGTCGGCATGGGGAAGCTCCGGGAATCGTTCGTCAGGCTGGGTCTGAAGGCCGACTCCGAGAAAATTGCAGGGGGAGGCATCACAACGATATCCGCCCCCGCAGCCACTCCGGCATACATTGGCGTGGGGTACATCATCGGCCCCGAGCTGGGTGCGCTGAACTTCGCGGGGGGGCTCCTTGCATGGGGACTCTTCGTCCCGCTCCTCGTCTTCTTCCTGGGGCCCCAGCTTATCGACAAATACACGGCGATGAACAACGGCGATTCGATGGCGGCGTGGGGGGCCGTGACCGGCCACCTGTACCGCTATATCGTCAGGCCGATCGCGGTGGGAGGGATGCTTGTCGGCGCGTGCTTCACCCTCTGGAAGATGCGGAAGAACCTGATACTGGGCATCAAGCGCGGCGTGGCCGACGTGCGGAAGTCGGCCGGACAGGCCGCAGCGACGGAGAGGACGGAGAGAGACCTTCCCTTCAAGCTCGTGATACTCGGCGTGGTCATTGTATTCGCCCTCATGATCGGCCTTTACTTCTATTTCACGCATATCCTGATCGGGGCGGTATTCGCCGCAATCGTCATGCTCATCACCGGGTTCTTCTTCGCCGCCGTCTCCGGCAACCTCGTCGGGCTGATCGGCTCTTCGAACAACCCGATCTCCGGCCTCACGCTTGCGGCGACGGTCATCGCCGCCCTGACGATGGTCATCATCGGCGTCAAAGGGATCGACGGCGTGGCCGCGGTCCTCGGGGTTGCCGCGGTCGTCTGCGTCTCCTCGGCAGTGGCCGGGGAGATGCTCCAGGACCTGAAGGTCGGGCACATTCTTGGAGGTACGCCGTCGAAGATGCAGATCGGCGACATCATCGGCGTCATCGTGGCGGGGCTCGTCATGTTCTTCCCCCTCTACGTCCTTCATAACGCCGACCTGGCTGCCCACCCGGGGACCGGGGGATTCGGGAGCGCAAATCTCTCGGCGCCGCAGGCGGGACTCATGGCGGCGCTCTCGCAGGGGATCGTGGGGGGAGAGATGGCGTGGCCCCTCGTCGTTGTCGGCATCGCGCTCGGAATCTCGCTGATTCTCGTGAGGGTGAAGAGCCCGATGCTCTTTTCCGTGGGGATGTACCTGCCGCTGGAAACGACGTTCGCGATATTCGTCGGCGGTCTGATACGCGGCTTGGTGAACAAACGCGCGGAAAAGCGGGGGCTCAACGCCGCCCAGAAAGCGCGCGTGGAAAACGCGGGCGTGCTCTCCGCCTCCGGGCTCATCGCGGGTGAAGCGCTCATCGGCCTTTTCATCGCCGCGGTGGTGTTCATCCGCGACCGGGTGGGCGGGCCTGCAAAATTCTGGATCGTTCCGGGGTTCGAGGACATTGCGCCGTGGCTGGCGATCCCCGTGTTCGTTGTTCTCGCCCTGTACCTTGTTTACGTCCCCCTCTCGAAAGCCGGGAGGCCGGATGAACCGGCGCCGCCGACGGCGGTCATGTGAGTTCCGCCGGCGCGGCGGCGTACGACAACCGTCCGCCGCCCCCGCCGGCATTACCGAAAGGAGCGCTTCACAATGTCGCAAGCGACTGAAGGGCTGCAGCCCGCGGGGGTGTGGAAGTATTTCGACGAGATCGTCAAAATACCCCGCTGCTCCAAACACGAAGAAGCGATTTCGAAATACGTGATGGATACCGCGAAACGTCTCGGACTGAGCGCGACAACGGACAAATTCGGGAACGTGGTCGTCCGGAAGCCCGCCAGCCCTGGAAAAGAGCGCGTCATGAGCGTCGCGCTGCAGGGGCACCTTGACATGGTCTGCGAAAAGAACAAGGAAAAGGTCCACAATTTTGCGAAGGACCCGATCGAGCTCGTGCGGAAGGGAAACGTCATCATGGCGAACGGGACGACGCTCGGCGCGGACAACGGCATCGCCGTCGCGACGAACCTCGCGATCATGGAGGACCGCACGCTCGTCCACGGCCCCCTGGAGTTTCTGTTCACCGTCGATGAAGAGACCGGGCTGACGGGCGCGAGCAACCTTGCTCCCGGTATGCTGGTGAGCAGGACGCTCATGAACCTCGATTCCGAAGAGGAGGGGCAACTCTACGTCGGGTGCTCGGGGGGGCGCGACACGCTCGGCACCTGGAAGGCGTCGTTCGAACCGGCGCCGGCGGGGTCGGCGGCGGGGGCTTTGAAGGTCACGGGACTGAAGGGGGGACATTCCGGGCTCGAAATCGACAAGAACCGGGGGAACGCCGTAAAGATCATCAACAGGGTGATTCTACAGCTCGCACACCTCGGCGCGCGCCTGGCCTCCGTCGACGGCGGGAACAAACACAACGCCATTCCCCGGGAGGCGGACGCCCTCCTGTTCATCCCGAAGAAGAAATGGGCTGACGCCGTGGCGGCTGTCGCGCAGTGCAGTGCGGTGATCAGGGCGGAGCTGGGATCGGTCGAGCCCGATTGCGCGATCACGCTCGAAGCCGTAAAGAAGAAAGCAAAGGTCCTTGCGAAGCCCCTTCAGAAGAAGATTTGCGCGACGCTTGCCGCGCTCCCGCACGGCGTCACCAAAATGAGTGCAGACATACCGGGGCTCGTCGAAACTTCGACGAACGTCGCCGTCGTCAGGACGGAAAAGAAGTCGGTGACTGTCGCGACAAGCCAGAGGAGCTCCTTGGCGTCCGAAATCGACGAGATCTGTCAGTCCGTCACCGCCGTGTTCGAGCTGGGAGGTGCCTCGGTGGAAGCGACGGACGGTTACCCCGGGTGGAAGCCGAACATGAGTTCCGGGATCCTCGCGCTCGCCCGATCGACGTACAAACAGCTGTTCGGGAAGGAGCCCCTTGTGAAGGCGATTCACGCGGGACTCGAGTGCGGCATCATCGGGGAGAAGTTCCCGGGCATGGACATGGTGTCGTTCGGACCCACGCTCGAGGGGGTGCACTCGCCCGACGAGAAGATGTACGTTGATACCGTCGACATGTACTGGAAATTCCTGCTGGGGATACTGAAAAACGTGAAGTGAGTTCCCGGTCATCCGTCACTTGCCGAAAGGCGGCTCCAGATGCCTGATCCCAGTTCGGACGGGGTGTTCTCTGTTCTGCGGCTCGATCCGCTCCATCGTTCGTACAGGTTCGTCGTTCTGTTCTTTGTCGCGCTTCTGACGTTCGGCAGCTACTTCGCGTATGACAGCATCGGTGCGATCGCTCCGACGCTCATCACGGCGCTGGGGG
>Ga0182021_10000289_pt1 | contig 51553 bp, 41 predicted proteins | sample 612E3MmetaG_FD_120493 | JGI IMG/M metagenome (GOLD analysis project Ga0182021, IMG submission 120493) | Permafrost microbial communities from Stordalen Mire, Sweden - 612E3M metaG (Illumina Assembly) | ecosystem: Environmental > Terrestrial > Soil > Wetlands > Permafrost | place: Sweden... | reverse complement strand
CTGACAAGGGATACTGCAGCGAGGCCAATCGTCAGTTTCCCAAGCTCAATGGCATAGATGACGGTATCATGAGAAAGCATCAGATCAATGCCACGCTCACGGAGACGGAGATTCAGAGGAACAAGGGGATATCGAAGATCAGGTACAAGATTGAGCAATACTTTGGACTCACTCATCAATACCATGGAGCCGGGAAGGCGCGGTTCACAACGATCATCAAGGAGAACTGGGATCATCTCTGTGGGGCCATGGCCTTCAATATCAAGCGAGTCATCTTAAGCCTGAGAAAGCAGCAGATGATGACCGCCACATAGGGAGTTTACCCCAAACCATGCTTCCTGGGGTAGGTCAGGGAGCAAAACCGGATTGTCAAAGAGCACTTTCACCGCTGAGCGGCATAAAAAAGTTCTAACACAAGTGAAAATATCGGATGTCAGAACCCCGAAAACGAGGAAAATTAAAACCCAGAATTATGCAAACGTTTCATATTGTTTTCAGTAAAGACAGGTCTTTTAAAGTGAAATATACCGAAGAATACTTGGGATTAGATCAATATTTTCAACATAAAACCTAATGTGAGCAAATCAGGATAATCCACTTTCGCGAAAGTGAAGTTTCATGGCAACCAGCTTTAAAAAACGATGAAAACCCAGTAAAAATCGACCAGCGGAAGGCCTATTGAAAAGATAGAGAAAGGGACGGGATATTAAAACTTCGAGCACCTTTCGGGGAATATGATATTTATTCATATCAACCAGGAAATTAAGATATCCACCTTTATATCTCTGGCCGAAAGTCTTATCATACATATCGGCGTAAAATATACCATCAGCAGAGGCCTTTTTATGAAGCTCAGTTCCAGGGAAAAAACTTAAAGCGTAGACCCTAGTAACATAGGGACGTGGTAGTTTAACTAGTAAACGGACAGTGTCCAAGAGATCTTCATTAGTTTCATAAGGATTTTCAATGATAAAGTCGTAATAGGGCAAAAGACGACCTTTATAACTATTAATAATTTTGGCTGCTTTTAATGATTGATCAACATTTCCGACATGTTGCCGATCATAAAGTTCAATTATTCGTTTACTACCTGACTGGATGCCCATACCGACATTAGTTAGTCCCGCGTCCACAAGCAAGTCAAAATTCTTCTTGGTCACATTGGCGGGCGATACAAGTATATAGAAAGGAAGTTTTATTTTTTCTTTGTATAGCTTGGTGAATTCCTGTATGTCAACAAGACTCCGACTTGCAAAAGTGTCATCGCAAAAACATATTTCACCAATAAAAGGGAATGTATTTTTAACCCATATTAATTCTTCCATCAAGTTTCTGATGCTTCTTTTTCTGAAATAACGCCGACCATATATATGTTCGGTTAGAGGGTATTCGCCACAAAAAGTGCAATTAAATGGACATCCTCGAGCCGAGAGTACTTGGTATGCCGGATTATTAGATCGGTCACGATTGAGAGGGGGAAAGAATTTTACAAGATGCTGGCGCCAGTTTTCTGATGTCATTGGTTTGATCTTGTCTTGCACTAACAGATGGTGGTCATCAAAACTGTAATCTGGAAAAGGCAGGCTGTCTAGATCGCTTGCCAGATCTCCTGCACCGTTATTGATAACTCGGCCATTTTTTTTAAGCCATATACCTGGAATAGTCGATATATCATGACTGTTGTGCATGCAACGAACCAATTCAATCATTGAGGTTTCAGCTTCGCCAACACACACCAAATCAGCCGTTTCAAGGCATTCCTCAGGACATACGGTCGGATGAATACCCCCCCAGATAATCGGTGTTGAAATAGAGCTTTGAATACGTCGAGTAAGTTCAACGGCGACTGACTGATGATGCGTCATCAAAGATATCCCGATAAGGATAGAATCTTTGCAAAGATCGATTATCTGATTCAGGACACTTTCACTGTACTGATACTTGGTATGCGTTGCCTTACGTTTAAGATCTTCTAACGTAGGTAGAAATAAAAGCTGTGATTGATAACCGTTTTGCTTAAGCAACGAAGAAAGAATTCGAAGCCCGATCGCATCGGTAGACAGTCCCAGTGATATAAAAGTAATTTTCATAATTAATTTTCTTATCGATATGCTTAAGGGGATCCTACCCCGCTGTTCCCCCCTATTTTCCTATAGGAGAGGTTTGTTGCTTTTTCCAAAAGGGGGATAAGATTCCTTCATCCGTCATCAACAAATAGCCGTGGATAATCCTCTGAGGCCTGGAAACGATGTTTGCGTAATGTCATCCCAAAATGACAAGGATATCTTTTCACATAGTCAGAGAAGAATTCAGCAAACCGACCTGTATCATATGCAGCGGCCTTTTTCAAGTCGGGGAAGTCTGTTTGCGGCAAATCAAAAGGCTTTTCAAAAATAAGTAAATGTGTATCATCACTATTACGCACAACAAAAGTCGGAATGATGGATGCCCCTGTTTTTCTTGCCAATCTAAAGGGGCCTGATGAGAACATAGCCTTACGGCTGAGAAAATTTACAGGTGTCCAGTTTGAACCATCTCTTCCATCAAATGCAATAGATAATATTTCGTTGTTCTTAAGAGCCCGAAGCATAGGCCGTAAGAATCTTTCTGTCTGTATGTATTTTACGGGAAGACTGTCAGCGTCACGCTTTCTCCAGGCCCATAGCCTTTCATCTATTAGAGATTTATGTCTTTGTTTCCCAGTAAGCTGATTCACTTTATATCCCTCATATCCCAAATAGGGGAGTGGGAGAAGAAAGGAGCCGAAATGGGCGAGTAAAAGGATCACTCCATTACCATAAGACAGCGCTTTGTTAATATTTTCAATTCCTCTAACCTCTATCATTTCACTAAGTATTTTTTTTGAAAGCCTTCCAAAGAAAAAAGTTTCAAATACACGGGCATAATGATTTTCAAAACATTTTTTGGTAGCTTTCATGATTATTTCTTTATTTCTTTCATCTTTAAGAATCCCAAATATTTCTTTAGCCAAAGATTCTTTGCTCGTTGCGTCGATATGGTAGATTACACGCCCCAAGAACCGGCCCATTAACGATATTTTTCGCCATCCTATCAATCGAAAAAAAAGATAAGAAATTTCCCCAAAAACCCACAAGCCAGCGTCGACCAGTCTGGCCAATAGAAGATGAGAGATTTTCATAACTTTATAATTTTTTACGGTCTTTTCGATATGTATTCGTTATGACGAGGGCATCCTATCTGAACGGCTGAAGCAAGTTTTAGAGACATATTCCCGGAACTGTCAAACTTTGTGAGTAAGCCCCCTGGCAAAGCCGGGGGGCTTACTCAGGAGAAATCATCCATACTTGATGAATCTTATAACATCATCAAACAAACTTCTTCGGTAAACGAAATTTCCCGGACTGCAATGAATATCGCAGTTCTTTATCTTTTCTCTAATTTCTTTTGCTCTCTCCGAGTTCCATGCTTCTTTCGGAGAAGTGTTTTGAACATTTCCCAACGAAGGCATTTTAAAGCACGTATTTATATCACCATTGCATGCTATGCTAAGGTTGGTTACACCTACCATACAACCATTGTTCCAGAGAAGATATGGCCTTGCAAAATACGCTTTCATTTCCTTTAAATGGTGTGGCGGGTTTAATATCTTGGCGCCAGCTTTCTTCATGACAATTAATTTGTCCAAAATTTCATTAATTTCATTCAGATCATCAAACCATAAATCAGTTTTTTTGTACCAATCAGGATCACTGTCAACGGTTGGTCCAAGAGGATTAAAGATGACGCCATCCAAACCTTTACGCTCCGCGAACTTAACAAGATCTATCAACTCGTGCATATTACTTTTACAAATAACTGTGGCAATACACAAGGTCATTCCACTCCCATTAGAAGCTTTGAGAAGATAGTCAATAGAAGATGTGGCTTTCTTGTAAGTACCTTTAATACCACGGATACGATCATGTGTCTCAGGTTTGATGCCATCCATTGAGATATAGAGATAACCTAGCCCGGAATTCACAATGTCCCTTGCAAGTGATTCTGTAATCATTGTCCCGTTGCTGACAACGCCAGTGATAACATCATTTTTCGTAGCATATTCTATAATTTCTATAATATCTTTTCGAATAAATATTTCTCCCCCAACGAGACGAACTCGATAAGGACCGATCCACTTTCTTAAATCATATATTACTTTCTTCCAAACCTCCGCAGGAAGTTCCTGTTTTTCAGGCAAACGCCAAATTGCACATTGTTGGCATTTGATATTACAGCGTAAAGTTAGACACAACGTAATCCCTGTAGGTTTTGCAAAACCAGCGTCCAGGCGATAAGAAAGCCCCTGCAAACTTCTATTTAGGAATTGATTAAGCGCCCACTTCATAGATTTATTTCTTTTAAGCATACGGGATCCTCCTGATCCTTATCCGTCGTTTTTATTCATAATCGGAAAAAAAAGGGTGCCCATCTAATGAAGCCATCATTCTTCTTAAACACAACGTATATCCGTAATGGTCAGGATATTGGTAGATATAATCCGAAAGAATATTAGCAAAATCCTGCATGATAGCGGCAGCCTCAGAAGATTTGTCAGGATTATATTTTTTACTCAATGCTGGATGAAATACAAGCTTGTGGGTGAGTTTTTTTTCTGTGATAAGGAATGCGGGTACAATTACTGCACCTGTCGTCAATGCAAGATCAGCTACACCTTTTGGAAAGTTCGCTGTCCTTCCCAGAAAACTAACTTCCACGGTTTTTCGGGCTGCACCACCGTCTGAAGTAATGCCGACAATTTCGTTACGTCGCAACGCCCTGAACAAAGGGCGAGGAAATCCTCCTACAGGGAAATGCTTAATAGGCATCAGATTTTCATATTGCGCTTTTTTATCTAATGATAGTTTCTGAATGGCTGACGTCGCATGCGATTTCCAGAGGGATGCAGAAGCGCTTATTTGATTGATTACATATCCACAATGTCCTAAAATAGGGAGTACCATCTGGAAAGCACCAAAATGCGCCTGAAGGAGCAGCACCCCAGTCCCATTGGAAAGGGCTTCATCCAAATATTCCTGACCAATAATGGATACATGCTTTCTAACGTAATCGCTGTCGATCATTGGATATAGCAGTACTTCAAGTTCGGAAATACAGTAGTTCGCAAAACTCTCTCTTATGATATGATTAACATATTTGTCATTGCAATTTGGAAGAATGCGTTTCAGTTCATTAGAAAGAACCAGCCGCTTTTCTTTTGACATCAAGTATAACAGATAGCCGCCAATTCTACCGAGACGATAGACCCCCGATGAGGGAATGAATCGAATGCAAACTCTAAGCGGAAACCAGTAAATTAACAGCGCTAAATCTTTTAATAACCTAAACAAGCTTAGTCCCTCTTCCCAAAGGCTTGATAAATAAGATGTGCATTTATTTTTCTTGAAATGGCAGCATGCCGTCTGCCTTGGCTTCTTCTTTTGTTATGACACCATCTCTGTTGATATCAAGACGGTTGAAAACCTCAACGGGACCTGGGAATTCTTCACGAGAGACAACACCATCTCCGTTCATATCGAAGTCTCTTATAAAATTTTTTCCTGACTTGGAGAAGGTGGGCGATCCGGTAGCTGGGTCTGTCCACTTCCACGGGGAGCATCAAGGCTCTCAGGCATCCGCATTTCATGGGAAATAGGATGGTGAAGAAAGAGTTGGCCATTTTCTGATAATCCCAATGTTATGGTTAAAGCGGCCCTCAACTGTCGATAGTTTGCGGCCGGATCTCCTTTCAAGGGAACCTCGATAAAACGGCTACCGTTTGCAGAAACCACAATAAATGGGACGCGGATATCATCCTGCAACCCCCAATCATAAAGCGCCTGAAGTTGTCTATCCGATAGTTGCGGCGCCAAGGTTCTGATGGACTGAGCATTTTTTTTAAAGGAAGCGTCAAAAACACCATTGGACCCTACCAACAATATCGTTCCCCCTTTGGAGACAAACTTTCGTAACTTCTCCGCCATTTCATTTGCAAGGTACCTCTGGTTAGCCATGATGAGTAAGCGGGTTTTACCTGAAACTAGAGCATCTGCCAGATCGGATGAACTTATAAAACCATAATTCAGCTTCGGGTTGTTATCAAAAAAAATCCTTGTAATTCCTCTATATAGTTTAGAAATTCTGAGATCATCATACGCTTCGAAATAATTTGACATCAGATTTCCAACATCAGCATAGAACAAAACGGGCGGATCCTTAATGATGACAGATTTCAGCTCATTGTGGCTTGAACGTTTAACCAGTTCGGTGATCTCTTCCCAAGACCAGCAGGGCTTGAACATCCGATCGTGGTCCAGTGCAACGACAAACCATAAGTAACCCCCTTCATCGTGTATCGCATTTTTTACAGCGATTGAACGTTCGATCTCTATTCTGTGTCCTGGTGATTTAATCCAATTCTCCAGATTACACACGCGCAAAGTGCCATATTTTGCATTGAATTTAACAAGATCGGCATAGTCTATCCTTGAAGCAGAAAAGAGCATATCTGGAAGGTAGTCTTTTTCAGTTATTCCGATATCCACCTTGTCGACGTCAATCAATTGTTTTTCATTTACCGCAACTGCCGAAACAAGCATATTGCTCGTGCCGGTCGACTTTTCTGTAGGATACCAGCTTGTTTTACCCATAATGATTTTCCCAGGATCCTGGTTTCTAACAAGAGCTGATAGAAAACTCCATTCATCGATGATCGCCTCGTATCGAAATTCCTGCCAGTCTTTCATAGAAGTTCGCGAATCACCGTTTAAATTAAAAGTTTCACGAAGAGTAGACTTTCTTGGTGCAGGAGGTATGATCTGATCAAAAGCGTTAAACAGAGCATTCCAGGAAGCGTTCAACCGTTTTATATTGCCATATTTCCGTTCGAGCCAAAGGGTAAAGTTTTTTTTCGCGACTACAGAATAGTCGGCCATAGCAAGCCTGAAATTGATATGGGGAATCTGAGGGTTAATAGACATTTCAACACCATTAGGAGTGTATCCGTTTTCACCAGTAGGCCCGAGATTGATTCCCCAACCGACTATGGCCGGATGGTTTTTGTAGCGCATGACGAGTCTTTTGATCAGGGCCTGGAGCAATTCCCTGTGCACCATGCTTTGATATGATGCGACAGGGCTCTGCAAGTGATTATAGTCACTCGACGCATTTGATGCATCGTCAATCAGTTGATATCCATTTTTATTGTTTTTATAATCCTTCCACCATATAGGAAGTCCCCAATGGTCATGCGCGAGCAGTTGAAAAATAACGTATACCTTTTTGCTTGCTGCATAATCCAAAAACTCGTCAAGATTCTTGGTATAAAACCGGTTGGCCGCCTCCTGGGCATTTTGAGGTATGGAAGTTGATCGGTCATAATCTGACCAGAGTATATCAAAGCTCATGATTGGAATATCAAGATTACTAGTTCGGTCAATGACTTCTTTCATTTCGACAAGAAACTGGTTTGTTCGAGGGTCCACTCCCGTACAATAAACATAAACTCCAAACATATTGTTGATAATCTTACCATTTACGGATAGTTTAGGTACGCCGTTTTCAATATTCACACTTGAGCTATTGTTGGTTGCAGCAGAAGCTTCGGGCTTGACATTAGTTGAATTTTTGGTGATGGAAAGTGAATCCGATGATGTATGAGTTACCGATTCATTGCCCGCTATAACCCAACGACCTATTAAAGCAAGCACACAAAAGACAATTACTATTCCCAATATTCCTGTTCGTTTTCGGATAACTCTCATATTCAGCAGATTTCTTCGAAGGCACATTATTCAATTCCACCGTAAACTTTTAACGACAAGGTCGATGGCAGATTGTCTCTGGTTGTTTCTTTCTCAGCAACATTTATCGAAGCCATCAGCAACCCTAACATAAACCATAATTGTTTTCGACTGATAGGCAAATCAAAGCAATATACGAATAACGAGTGTAATGAAGCGGCAACAAATATTGCCTGCAAAAGCCACAGATTGTTTCTTACTTTCGGTTCAATAAAAACGGATTTATATGCACTGTTAGCAATCACAAGCAAAAAAAGAACTATTAATACCACTCCCGGCAATCCATATTCTGCTGCTAACGTCAATAATAAATTATGGGCATTAGGTGCTGCAAATGTTATGTCCATCTCCAAACCAGCGGGGCCGCTTCCCAAGCCCATGTTTCGCGATATTCTTTCTATGGTCCTTTTCCAGATAGACTTTCGTAGAGCCATAGAACTTGGTTCAAATTCACTTTCCGAAGTCACCGATTCAACCTTTTGCAGTTTTGATTCCATGTTTTTCATATGAGCTGTTCCGATTAATGAGGAACAAAAGAGGCCTGCCAAATTCACTACGATTAAGATGACCACGATCCAGACGATTGATTTCCTCCAAGACGGAATGGCCAAACATAGGAACACAGCAACTATAAACATTCCAGCGACAGATACCCTGGCAAAGACCTGGTAGATAATAGTCATAAATAAGAGAATGAAGGTAAGCAAAACGCACCTAGCCTTAAGGGAGTCGTATAGTTTCATCAAAAAAAAGGCAAAAAAGATTCCACTAGTCAATAACAGGGCCAAATCATGTTTGGCGGCAAGTCCAACACCCACGACCATTCCTACAATTTTTGAAATAAAGCTTGCGGGCTGATTAAAGAGAGAAATATGAATAGATATAGCCGTATCGAAAAGCTGAAACAACTCATAGTTGACCTGGAACGCAAAATAGGTAGCATACACAGCAGACAAAGCATATATGGCGGAAATGCAGCAGTAGAATATCAAAACGCTAATAAATTTATCGTATCTATCTAAATAGAGTACAAGAAATGCTATAATTACAAAGCTGCTAACAAATCGCCACAATCCAAATAGAGAGACAGTAAAATAGTCAGACCTAAATACTGTAAATATAGACCAAATAATGAAAAGTGCTAATAAAAAGAAAATCCACTTATAGGGGAATGCTATAAAATCTTCAGCATGCATCGGTCGCTGATGGCGTTCACTTAGTTGTCTTAAAATAATTACCAATAAAAGCACAAATGAGAATATTTCTTCAAAGTGAACATCTATTATCTGAGGTTGAGGAGGCTCTACAGTCAAAAAAAAACTACTCAAAGGATACAACAAAATTAGAAGGTAAATACCGATCATCGGCTTAAGGAAGACAATAAACGATAGGGCCAAACATAAAAAAACGATGAGGCACGCATAAGGATAGATTACCTGCGTCATGGTAAAGGAAGCTAACAACAACAGGATAAAAAACATTAATTCCATACTGTCTATATTCCAACGCCGATAAGACCGGTATAGAAAATTCATATCCTAAATAATCCTTTTAACAACTGAATCTATGCCTTTTCATAGGTCTGCCGATTATATCATTAGCCCAAAGAAAAGATTCACTTCATATAATGATCTTGTTAATAATAATCCATTTGAGTGTCGCTTTACCCTTTGTGAATTCACGCATCCCTGTCAAATGGTCAACCTCATAAATGGAGTGCTCACCTGATTGCACAACAATAATGATGTCGTGGGGCGGCAGCATGTCAGCGAGCATAAAATGACTGCTGTAAAAAGGTGCGTCAATAAAAATAATTTTTTCATAATCTGAGGTAAGAATTGAAAACAATTCTGTTAATGGCTTTAGAACAAATGGCTTGAGATCAAGGTTGCCCTGGCTGCCCGCTGGGATGAATGACATGTTGGGAATTTGGTCGCGAATAATAATATCTGCTGATCCTTTCTGTCCGCAAATGTAATCCATCAATCCAGGTCGCTCATTTACTCCAAACCAAATTGACGAAGAGTGATGTATCAAATCACCATCTACAAGTACAACTGATTTCCCCATTTTATGATGGTATAATGCCATGGCTCGTGCGATCGTTGCTTTCCCTTCTCCTTTTGCTCCACTGGTGATTTTAACAATTTGAGCGTCATTTGTTGATAGACATATTTCATGAATATGTTTGCATATGGCGGTGTCGAAATCGCTCTTCTGGCTAGTTGCCGAAATCCCCAGAATCGGTACATCAGCATAATCCACACGGTGCTTAAGTGTGGACAATTGCCACCCACAATAAAGGGTGTTGGCATGCAATTCCTTGGCAATCACAAGAAAGGATAGAACAAATAAAGATGCCATGAAGGTCAGCGGCAGAATAAGCTTCCTTTTAGGAAAGTACTTGTAATATGTAAGTTTAGCTTTATTGATGCTTGCAGGTGACACAACTCTGAAAAACGGCACCGGTTTTTTCATGATGTTGCTGACATTGCTGCGGTTTGTTATGGAAGTAGATAGCAGATTAGTCAACTGAGTCCGTTGATCAGTTAATTTGTTGAGTTCTGACTGAGCCGTAATCAGCTCTTCCAATCTACTCTCGGATAGTTTGAGTAAGATATTGTAATGTTCCACCTGATAGCGATACATTATATGGTTCAAATCGTATCTCAATATAGATGATAGCACAGTCTCAAACAAATCAGATTTTCGATCCATTTGTTGATAAAATGTTTTTTCAGCTTCCTTTTTTAGTGCTTCCTTGGTAGTTTCTAGTGTTTTTTCTGTAATTTTATAAGATGGATGTTCTTTCGTTAGTTCTACAGATTGCCCAACCAACGAACGAGTTAATTCTTGAATTTTGGCCTTTAACGTTGCGATCGTTGGGTTCGACTCCATTATTATTTGATATTTTTTAAGGGCTTCATGATTCGCGGCCTCGCGATATAAATGGTCAATTCTCAACTTATAGGCCTTTTCCTCGAGACGTGCGGAATCTAAGTCAGATTTAATGCTGTAAATCTTATTTATCAACGATTGGTTTTCAACACCCAAATCATAAATACGATAGCGTTTTTTCAATTGTTGAATTTTCGTATCAACCGATTCTTGTTGTCCGCTGATTTCCAAGATTTGGTTGTCCAGGCGTTCAACTATGGTGTCCAAAGCGCTTATGGCATTATTGGCGTTTTCTTTTAAGAAAGATTCGGTATAGTCCCTTGAGTATGCGACTGCAGTATCGGGGTCTTTAGAATAACCCGCAATACTAAATTGTTGTGTATCCGAAACCCATTGAGCTTTTATGCCCTGTCCATTATTTGAAAATAAAAGACGGAAAAGGCTTGGTTTAATCAAATATTCCGGAAAAATTATTTTACCTGACCAATCTTTAATGTTCCAGCGTTTTACAAGCTGATCGGCCAGTTGGGGCGCATGCATCTGCGTCACGCTATGGGTAGCAAAAAATTCGTATCGAATGTAATCTGTCCCTGCTGTGGAAGGATATGATATTTGAACATTATTTAATATTTTACTGAGATTCGCATCTAATATAATAAGCGTCTTAGCCTCATAAACAGGGTCAAATAAAAAAGTTAGTAGCGTCACGACTAATGCAATTGCGCCAGCACCAAAAAGAACAATAGGCATTTTAATACGCGCTATAGTAAGAAGCCAGTTTCTGTGACGATCAGAATTGGTTTGAGTTTGAATGTTTCGTCTTCTAAGACTAAATAGTCTCATATATCACAAATTCCTTTCAGCAATTATTAAACCAAAACTTTTTATTAATCCTTTATAATCACCGTCTTCGTGTCATAAAACAACATCCTAAACATTGCGGAAAGAGTACATGTTTTTTCAATGACTTTCTAAAGTCTCGATGCCTGTTTCCGTTCCAGATTTTTGACAGGCTTTCTTCTCGCACATTACCCATGGTTAACATGTAACACGGGTATACATCGCCATAGGGAGATATTATCGTGTGACCCCACGGGTGTGTACAGTAAAATGGGGATAGATCCATTTTATTCGAATAGTAATCAGAAAACTCCGAAAGCGTTGCCTCTGGTTTTATTTGAATATTGACACCTGCCTCGCGTCCGCTGTTTTGCAATCTGATCAATTCTTCTTCGAGGTTAGTGGAAGGAGAGAAATTGACCGTTGAAGGAGTTGTAAAGGCTTCTGAAATAGATTTCATCGGAGAGAATCGATAATGTGATTTATCCACCATTTGAAGCCCAAGATTCTTAATCTCCAACCGACTTATTACTTTAACTAACTCAGGTAGCGAGGACAAATTATTCTCCATCACGACTGAGTTTACAACAATGTGGGGAAATACTCTCTTATTGTCCTTTTTCCATTTAACAATGTATTCGATGGTTTGAAGGGCGCGTTCAAAGACATCTGATCGGCCTCGAATGTCATCATGAATATGTTTTGTACCATCAATTGATACTAATATGGATCGGATCTTCATATTAACAAAATCCCTTGCCATCTCTGAAGTGACAAGCGTACCGTTTGTCACAAAATTAACGGGATTCCTATTGGCCGCAAAAGCAAGAATGTCCATTATATCATTTCTTAAGAATATCTCACCACCACAGAAGCCCACTTTGGTTATTCTGGGTAATACATTCAAAATTACATTTTTAATTTCTTCAAGGCTCAATTCAGGAGTGCCCTTTTCATTAAATGTTTTCCAGTGTTGTCTCTGGAGACACATCTTACAATTGAGATTGCAACGTAGCGTTACAGTGATATTAAGAAATCTGACTGGGAATGCATAACCACCAAAAAATTGATAAGGGATCGTATAATATGTTTGCAGAAATCTTTTTAACATTGTCACCTCGTCATTATAGTTTAGCGATATTCAAAGTACCTGCCTAACGCCTATTCAGTTCCGTCATTCTGCGCATAGAAACAATCTATTATATCAATGGTGAAGTCCACGTAATATAAGATCGACGAATGGTAATTTTTTCCGAAGCCTATTAAAAAGATCATGATCATGATCATCCAGGCCAGCAGCAATTATGCTTATCAGGACAAGACCACTGCTGCCAATTCCAAGACCTAAGTTTAATGCGTCACTTGTCTGAAACGCAGATTGGATCAGCAATCCTCCTATGATCAAAATCGAAAAAGTTACAATAGGGACGACCAGATGTGAACTGAAAGGATGTATTTTTAAATACCGGTAAATGAATAGGATGCGGATCAAAACAGTTACCATATTGCTAACAATTGTAGCGAGTGCGGCTCCGATAATTCCGTATTGTGGAATCAATAGAAGATTTAGCAGCATATTCAATAGCATAAATGAGCCTAAGATCCCCAGTTCTACATACTGGTGACCGCTAAGAATAAACAAGAGTCCGCCGCTGCCGCTCATCGCAGTGAAAAGACTTCCAAGGCTGAGGATCAACAGGACAGTTGGGCCATATTGAAGAAATTGTTCTCCGAAAATCAACATCATCGGTTCTCTCGCCAACATTAGAAAAATTGAAATGGGAAGTGTTATGAAAAGCATCCAGCGGGTCGCTACCCCATACAGAATCCTGACATCTTCAATCTTATTGATACCAAGCTTACCGGCTATCAAAGGTCCGAAAATAAAGTTCATAGAACCAACAATAAATAAAAAAAATGTAACCCATCGGGCCGCTGCCGCATACTCTCCTACTCCTGCTGAATTTGTTAGAATGTTGAGCATAAAAATGTCCATGGAACTTCCGCCTAAGAATAATAGCCCGAATGGCGTTAGTGGTAAGGAATAAGCCAAAATAGGTATCCAGTTCCTTGGAAAAATAGAATGTTTAGTGGAAAGCTGACGAATTTGTGTTGGCCCCATGAAATTTTGTATCTGGTTACGCACAGTCAGCAGCATAAAAAGTGAACTGACGATGACAGCGAAAAGAAAGGAATAAGCGGCAGAGAGAAAATTATATCCCAGCGCATGCAATGCAATGAATATAACTATCTGAAACAAAGGGAAAATCAGACTTTCGACGATCACTGCATATTTGGTTGTTTTGAACCCACGGCTTAACTCGGCAGTCACTTGTAAGAGAGCAAAAAACGGTACTGCAATTGAAAATAGTTTGAGCATGATCACCATTTCATGGTTATGGAAACAGGTGACGGCTATAAATGAGGACATGAAATAAAGCATAATCGCTATTATTACGCCAAATGAAAATGGAATAAAGGCAACCGTTTTGAAAACATCCAGAATCATATTGTAATCGGATCGTTCGTGACCAATTGATAGAAACCGCATGCCGCCCTTATGCAATCCAAGAGCGGAAATACTTTGCAATATATGGCAAACTAAAAGACTTGTAAAAAAGATCCCATAGTACTTTGGACCATAAAAACGGGAAACTAAAACTTGTAAAAAAAACGAAAGGATTGCCCCACCAGTTGCGCCTATCAAACTCAACACCCCTCCTTTAGCCGCTGTCACAATTGGAGATACTTCGCTCTCAGTTTTTGCGTTGCCAGGAGATGAGTGAACAACTGCAGAGCCTGAGACCTCTTCACGACTGCTCAAAATACTTTCCTTGATGGGGCAATTTTTCATTGGAGAAAATAGGACCTTGATCAAACCTTGGAAAATTCAAACGTCTCGATTCGTGGGACAAAACACGGATATTACAAATATTTTTTCTGAAAGTGGAAAATTCTTAAGATTGCATCACTTCTATAATCCGCGACTTATTGAATGGGAACGGAGAAATTCGTGCTGGACTTGTTGCCCTGTAATGTATCCACCACCTGCGGCCATAATACGATGCCGCTCTCCAGGCTGACGATCGGGCTGATGATCTGCCCGATATACTGCATAAATCGGGCCACGTCGGCTATGGTCTTTGTGGACGCGTATACAATATCACCGGGCCGCAACGTTACGTCAAGTGTAACGTCGCCTTTTCCCAAAACATCCTTGAAGCTAAACGATATAAGCTCAGGTTTTTCTTTTCCCCGTCGGATGACAATCACCTTATTTTCCTCCGCGGCATGGGTCATGCCGCCGGCTTTTGCGATGGCCTCGATGATCGTAAGGTCGGTGTCAATCGTAAAAATGCCGGGGTTGTTTACTTCGCCGAGGACAAGAAATTTTTTACTTGAAATCGCTGTCACTGTCACGGTTATTTGAGGGTTCACCAAATAGACAGAAAAGCGCTCTTTGAGTTCATCCCTTAACGTGAAGATGCTCTTACCCGCTACCTGTATATCGCCGATAAGAGGGAACATGACCTTGCCCGACGTGTCTATTTTAACGATCCGCTTCAGTTCATCCTGCCGGAAAACGGCAAATTCCACCGTGTCTCCGGCCCCGAGGACAAACTCAGAGATGCGAAGGTTCACTTTTGTTGTATCCTCCAGTTTTGCATTGTCTAATAGTGGTCCGGTAGATGCGCAACCAATCAATACGATGGACGCCAACAGCACATGCAGCAAACTGCGACAAAATTTCTTATTCATGATGTCACCTCGACACAATATGATACATTCGTAGAAAGGAGCAATCCACCCCAATGACGCGGAGATCTGAACATATCTATCCTGCAGCGCCTATCTTTTCTATACTGCAGAGAAGACCCCTTAATTGATAACTGCCGAAGGCCGGATCGTACGGAGGGGCATTCGACGTGAGAAGATTGGCGTTTGAATCCCATACCCCAAAATCCGGTCCTTCTCTTTCGGGAAACCACCATCCGTGGTCAACATTAACTACCTCTTTTCGTATGTCCTCGGTTACCTCCGCCTTCATCCGTATCCTCCCGCGGGGAGAACTGACGTATATCCAGTCCCCGGCGGCAATCCCATGCCGCTTGGCCGTGGCCGGATGAATCTCGGCAACGGGATGAGGTCTTTTTCTTCTCAGGGATTCTATCTGACGGTGTTCACTGTGGAAAAACTCACGCCTCCTGCTCCCGGTGGTCAATACGTAGGGAAACTTTTGAGCCAGTTCGGGTTGCGAATCGGGGCTCTCCGGTGGTTCTTTGAAGGTGGGCAGGGCATCATAGCCCAATCTCTCCAAGGATTTGCTGTAAAGTTCAACCTTTCTTGAAGGCGTTCCAAATCCTTTCTTTGTGAATTTATAATATTCATGGGGGGGGAAAATTACGTGCTTCCTCTTGAGTTCCTCAAAAGTCACGCCGAGCGGTTCCAGTCGGTAATTCAAGATGTCCTCAAGAGTCTCCTCAGCCCCGGGCAGGTTTAATCTTCTCGCAAGATCGATCATGATTTCCTCGTCCTGTCGGCACTCACCAACTTGCACCACCTTTTGCTGGGCGAAGACTGCGTTTCCCGCCACAAGGGGAATCTCGAGAATTTGGTTTACTTCCGGCCAGAATGCCGCAGGCAGGATATAGTCGGCCAACGCCGCGGTCGGGGTCATGAACATGTCCGTAACGACCAGCAAATCGAGTTTCAATAAGGATTCGTACACCTCGCGCGTGTTTGCCACCGTAACCATGGGATTACCGCCAAAGACAAGGAGTGCACTGATTCGATAGGGGTCACCCGTTCGCATGGCTTTAAAAAGACCAGGGATATGGGCGGAAGGCATCGCGGCCCGGAATCCTGAAAGTAGTTTGAACTGGTCGTTTCCGATCCTCTTTGTAAGCATTCCCTCAGGCAATTGATTTCTCATCACCGGATAGGGTCGGATGATCTCCATTCCCAAAATGTCCCCTCCGGGGATATCAATATTCCCGGTGAGCCCCCTGAGCAAAGAAATGGCCCTTACCGTTTGCAGGGAATTTGGGTTCTGTTCAATGGCAACACCCCATTCCAGAACGGACGGTTTTCCCAACGCGTATCTCTTTGCCGCGGCGATAATATCCTGCGCCGGGACCCAGGTAATGGCTTCCGCCCATTGAGGCGAATAACTCGAGACATGTTCCTTCAGCTTTTCGAAGCCCACAGTCCATTTCTCAACAAATTCGGCGTCATAGACCCCCTCATTGATGATCACATGGATCATCGCCAGCGCCAGCGCACAATCGGTTCCGGGTCTTATGGGTAGCCACATCTGGCAGCGTTTTGCCGTCTCTGATCTTCTCGGATCGATGGCGATACCAAAACTTCCTGCCGCAAGTGCCCTTTTCACGGGAAATGAGAGTTCCCCATCCGGGCCGGTGATGACCGGATTATGTCCCCAGAACAGAATGGTATTGGGCGTGACGTCACCATAGTAGTCGGCGACAACGAACCCGCCGTAGGTGAAACGGCTCACCGTTACCCTGGGTATAAAACAGTTGGCCAGACCCGGTTCGTACCAGTTAGGCGTTCCAAGGGAATTAGCGAAACGGATGGTGTGCATGTAATGATGTCTGCCGGTTCCCTGGCCGAGGGCAATTGCCTCAGGACCGGATTTCTCTCTAATGCTATCAAGCATGTTGGCGATGTCACCAAGAGCGGTATCCCAGGCTACCTCCTCCCAGCGATTCGATCCCCTTGCGCCAATCCGTTTTAATGGAACAAGGAGCCTCGAAGCATGATACATCATCTCCGGTGTGGCCAGACCTTTTATGCACATCCGGCCCCGGTTAAAAGGCGAGTCGGGATCCGGAGCTACTTTTACAAGCCTGCCTTCCTTCACCGACAAAAGGGCACCGCATCCCCCATGGCACACACGGCAAACACTTCTGAAGATTTTTTCTTTATCTTTCACACTTGACGCTCAAGTCCGACGTTCGTCAAAGCTCACCAGGACCTTACAATTTTCCTCAAGAAGCTTTTCCGGAAACCTTAAAAGTTCGCAAAGCTCCTCCGGCCCATTGACAACGTGGGTCACGACATCATCCAGGAATATGCGATTATTTTGACAGAGACTCAAAATGTTCGCAAATGCACCACCAAGATGCCCCCTCGACCCAACTAAAGAGACAGCATTGGTTATCATGTGGTCTACTGCATCGATTACCAGTGGCTCACCGCTCCTCCCGAGGAGAGCGACACGGCCATTTGCATTTAATCGCCGGAATACCCTGTCGATATTATCCATGTGCCCCGAGGCCTCCATGACCACGTCAATGGAAGATGGGCCATGGTTAAAGAACTCGTCAATATCGTAGACCTCATCGCTCCATTTTCGAGCAATGGTGCGTCGGAATGGAACTGGTTCAACCATGTATACTTTGGAAGCTCCGAAAACAACCTTGCTAAGCATGGCTGAAAACAACCCTATAGGACCTGCCCCAAAGACAACGACTACATCACCGGCTCCGAGATTCGTATTCTGACAGGCCACATAAGCGACTCCCGCCGGTTCAACGCACGCAGCCGTTTTGAGTCCTTTCTCGCTCTTTGCCAGCTCAGTAACGTCGTGAGTGAGCATGGATGGGACATCGACTACCGTGCCGAAAAGCCCATCCTTTTCCAGCCCGAGCAATAAGGCATTACGGCATTGATTAAAGTCACCTCTCCTGCACTCATCGCAGTAATGGCAGACGATGATTGACTCAAATGTCACATAGTCGCCGGGTTTGACATGCCGGACTTGAGATCCGACCTCAATCACCTTCCCGACTCCTTCGTGACCTATGACCCGGCCTTCGCGAGGAATTTGAGCCGGGGCCGAACATCGAATGTAGCCCGTATCAGGATTCGTGTCCACAAGATGGACGTCCGTGCCGCACACCCCCGCGTAGATCATCTCCACCCGGACCTCGTCGGAGCGGAGAACCTGTAATTTTCGGTTCTCCACAGATAGTTTTGGATTTCTGTATATCTGGTGAGGGCCGGGGTTCGCAATACCTTCGATAGGCTTACTGTTCGCGTGGACAACAACAACCCTAGATTCCATAGCAAGGTCAATCCTCAATCTGAATTTTCAACCCCCTCCGGTTATAGCTCTCGATACAGTATTTTACCACCAGGGGTCTTGGGAAGCTCATTTCTAAACTCGACTATTCGAGGGATCTTGTATCTCGACATCTTTTCCTCGCAGTACTTGCGGATCTCGTCTTTACTTATTTCCAAACCATCCTTAACGACAATAACCGCTTTAGGTACTTCGCCGTGCAAACTATCCTGGACCTTGACGACTGCCACCGCCTCAATCTTCGGATGATTGATCAGCACATCCTCGATCTCCGTGGGGAAAACCTTCAAACCTGCCACCTTCATCATCCCGGTCTTTCTACTCGCAAAATAATAATAACCTTCACTGTCCATCTTTACCATGTCACCGGTGAGAAACCAACCATCTCGCATATAAATTTCCGTTTCTTCGGGTTGATTATAGTACCCGATGCAGACACCGGGACCTTTTACCGCCATCTCTCCCACCTCATCTGGAGGCAGTTCCTCTCCGCTTTCTCCCATTACCTTCACCTGGTAGTAGAGGGAAGGTTTTCCCATAGAACCTGACCTATGTTCACCTTCAACAGGGATGACCAAGGCGATCCCCGATGTCTCAGTGCTGCCCCATACGGGGATGATAGGAACTTTAAAGCGTTCCCTAAATTTTTGCTCCAAGGTTGGCTGTATGTACATGCCCCCGCTCTCGGGTATTCTCAAAGAACTTAAATCGAATGGGGAAGACAATGGTAATCGCGCCAAAGTGTCGTAGATCGAAGCAACGGCCATCATACACGTCACTCGATACTCTGAAATTGCCATCGCTATTGACTTAGGATAGGTACTATCAATCAAAACAGTGGTCCCTCCAAGGTATAAAGATCGGGCGAAAAGCTCATGGGGATGGCCGAAGACCGGAAACATACACAGGTGAATGTCTTCCTCGGTCAAGCCCAAGCTTTCTACTGCCGAACGGGTATTCCAATATATGTTGGCATGCGTTGTACTCGCCCCCTTTGGAAGCCCTGTAGTACCAGAGGTGAAGTTCAAATAAACAACATCACTATCTTGTATCTCAACACCTGGCGGATTCAAAGATTGCTGTGCAAAAACCTCCTCCCAGGACCGGCGCTGGTTCGTTGTCTTCTGCCCGATCACTATCGTCTTTTCGTCTGAACAGTGACCTTCGAAACAAGAAAGAAGTTCCTGAAACCGTTCATCGGCGATCACTACGGTTGGATTGGTAAGGTTCAACATACAATCGATACTGTCAAGTGTCTGGTTGTAATCGACGGGAAAGACGATACCCCCTGCAGCGGCAACGCCGAGAAAGGAAATGAGAACTTCAGGCGTCTTCTGTAACATAAGTCCAACCCGATCACCCTTCTTGAGGCCCATTGCTATTAGGAAATTCGCCAGTGTGTTTGCTCTCTCATAGAATGTCCTGTAAGAAATCCTCGAGTTTCCGTAGATTATTGCGGTTTTCTCAGGAAAGAGCCTTGCGTTTCGTTCTAACATCTCAACTATGGTCATATCCATTTACTCCCATGCAACTATAAGAAGAGGCCTCTACATCGCCCCTGTACCCTTGAAAATGGCAGGAATAGTTTTAACTAGTATTCTCAAGTCCAGGAGTAAAGACCAGTGGTCTATATATTCCATATCAAGCTCTATCCACTTCTCAAACGACAATTCGTTTCTTCCCTGAATTTGCCACAGGCACGTAAGCCCAGGTTTGACACTTAAACGCCGCTTCTGCCAGTTTTTCTCGAAACGCTTATAGTCCCGAATGGGAAGAGGCCTGGGACCTACAAGACTCATATCACCCTTCAAGACATTAAACAATTGAGGCAGTTCGTCCATGCTTGTCTTTCTCAAAATCTTTCCGATTTTTGTTACCCGCGGATCATCCTTGATCTTGAATACAGGGCCGCTCAACTCATTTAAATGTTCCATTTCCGCCTGTCTTTTTTCAGCACCGCCTACCATCGTACGAAACTTGTAAAATTCAAACCGCCGCTTATTATAACCGATCCTTTCCTGAACAAAAAATATTGGGCCCCGCGCGTCAAGTCTGATCAGGATTCCAATCATTACAAAAAGGGGCGCCAATAAGATCAGGGCAAGGGCGGAGATCGTGATATCCATGATCCGCTTGATTCTGAGCAAAAATCCATCATGAGGGCCCATGTAAAGAGTAAGGAACTGGGTGTCATCCATGTATTCGATGGTCGACTTGGTATGTGACAGATCAAACAGCATGTCCGTGATGAAACGAACCTTAATCCCTTGTTCTTCACACAAACCCAGTACCTCCATGATTTCACTGAAGAAGGATTGAATAGGGAGCGCGATGATAATCTCATCCACCACATGTTGATCCAGGACTTCCGAAAAATGGTACAGATCGGAAAGCAGTTCGATCCGCTCCGTCTCGCACTTGCATTCGTTATCTACGAAGCCGAGGATATCATATCCCATCTCTTTGTGCGCTCCTATCTTCTCAGCAAACCGCACGGCTCGTTCGTTGGTCCCCAGAACCACGACGTGTCTCAGGTTCCGGCTCCTGTAGCGCACCGCAATCAAGAACAAGCGCATCATCATTCTCATCGATATGGTCAAAATCGTTGCTGAAACCCAGAAGACGAAAACAAAATAACTTTTGACCATAATCGCGTAAAAAATATTGGCAATCACGCTGATGATAAAAGTTCCCAGGGATGTGGCTTTCAGAATGTCTATGTATTCTTTAAACCTTCGTCTAAAACGTGTCGTTTCATAAAGACCGATCAGTTGAAAAAGGATATGCCAGCTGACAGCGGCAATAATAATGGCAGTGAAATCCATAACGGTCATCCCGGTGGGGAAGAAATCGGTCAGATTGGCAATGAAATGCCGAACGGTCATCCCGGTGGGGAAGAAATCGGTCAGATTTGAAGGCCTGTCCAGATTTCCGGCGATACTAAGCGCGAGGGCCAGACTACAGAACAATATGACGATATCTGAAAGCTTATAAAGAGTTATAAGAAGAGCGCGTCGAAAGAACATTAATGATTCATCCCCTTTTAAGGTAATTTAGAAACCCTGATAACTTGAGATCTTTGCACGACTGAAAGAGACCTTTGCATAACTACCCCAATGTCCCAAAACCAAAGTTTGTCATATTCGTAACCGGTGGATATTTGGTAGTATTATTTATTGATATGCTCGAGATTTTCATCAAAATGTTAGTTATGCAAAGCTCTCATAATTTCTGGTTTCATACAGTTATGCAAAGGTCTCGGTAATTGGAATAATGCGATGATTTGCGATTGGAGTGATTGATCCAGAACGAAAAAGCTCAGCGGCTCATTGCCTGATGATGGCTAAAACTTAAAATATTTTTCGAGATAGCAAATCAAATCTTCAGTTTCTTTCAGATTTAGCTGTTGTTGCGAATCGCTCCACGCCGCCGCAGGATTAAAATGTGATTCAAACATCAACCCATCGGCGCCAGCGGCCAGCGAAGCATGGGCAATCGGCAGAACGATATCTTTTCTGCCGAGCGAATGGCTGATATCCACTATGACCGGTAGAGAGGTTTCCATTTTCAGAATGGGAATTGCGGAAATGTCCAATGTGTTACGGGTCTGGGTTTCAAAGGTCCGTATACCGCGTTCACACAAAATAATCTGTTCATTGCCGCCGTTGTAAATGTATTCGGCAGCCAGGATCAACTCATCGATCGTGGCCATGAATCCCCTTTTCAGCAAGACGGGTTTGTGAATTTTTCCGATACTCTTTAAAAGGGAATAATTGAACATATTGCGTGTGCCGACCTGCAAAATATCGGCGTATTTTTCAATCAGGGGGAGGTCTTCGGACGACAGCACTTCAGTTACCACCAGCATATCAAGAGTTGTCGCTATCTCTTTCAATATCTTTAGCCCATCTTCTTCCAACCCCTGAAAGCTGTAGGGCGAGGTTCGTGGCTTGAAGGCGCCGCCGCGTAATAGGCGAATTCCCAGCTTTTTAAGATGTGTTGCGGTAATCATCATTTGCTCCGGATACTCCACTGCGCAAGGCCCGCCGATAAGCACCGGGCATCCGCCGCCGATAATAACGCCATTGACATCGATCACTTTGCCCCCTTTTCCTGGATGCCGGTTAACATTGAGTTTTCGGCGGGCGCCTGCTCCCATCTCTTCCACAGAGGACTTGAATATTTCTTTGAAAACCCGTTGCATGATGTCCATAGGCATGGGGCCTCGGTTTTTCAACAAGATATCCTTTAGCATCTCGGATTCCCGCGCCGGATCAAAATGGGGAAGCCCCATTTCATCCTTGACAATTCCGATCTGGTTGGAAATGGAAAAAAAATGATTGAGATGCATCATAATAGCCTCATTCACAGCGGTCATCTCTTCCCTTAGCGTCTTGAGCGTTTTTTTATGATCTTCCATTGTTAGCCGTTTCCTACTTCTTAATTGGTGTGTTGTAGTATCGCTGGTTGTTTGGATCATCAATGATACCCAACCTGATACTCCTAAGAACGTCATCCATTCCTTCAGGGACAGCTTTTGAAATCCTGAAGCCGATTTCATGTTTTATTTTGTCAAAATTCACACGGTAGTCTCTTGGATCTTCTTCCTGTATCACATACTTGACCTTCCCTTCGGGTACTAGTCTCAATAGCTTATCTACAATCATTTTTTTGGTGTAATTTTCAGTGGAGTCACCGACATTGAAGACATTGTATGCTACTTTATGTTTGGACTCGTTCAGAACTGCCAGTATCGCCGTAGAAAAGTCACCAACGTAGCAATAAGGTCTCCAGAACTGCTCTCCGAAAACAACCAGTTCTCTTCCGAGGGCAAGCTCTTTCGTAAATTCGTTAACTGTCAGATCAAAACGCATACGGGGCGAAATGCCATATGCTGTGGCAAACCTTAAGCAAGTTGGGCAGAAACTTTCTGTATGTTTGATCTTGTTGAGTATGAAATCTTCTACTTGGACCTTCAGTTCAGCATAAAGTGAGACAGGTGCTAAAGGTGAGCATTCATCAACGTGTCCACTTGATTCTGCCATTTTGCCATAATTGCTGCACGTTGATGCGAACACGAATCTTTCAATATTTGCTTGAGTCGCCTTCTGTATTAAATGAATTGAAGCATCTAGGTTAGTTCTTCTGGCCAATTGAGGTTCTAATTTGCAAGCAGGATCGCCAATGATGGCAGCAAGATGGACGATCGCATAGCAATTATAGGTGTCAGCAATGATTTGATCCACTTTAGGATGGTCTGTGATATCAACTTTCTTGAGCGCAAAGTGGGGATGATCCCATATATCTACCAAAGCCGAGCCGCCAAATCGAAGGCTGTCAATGCAGACTACCTTGTACGCCGCCAGTAACAGTTTTCTTATCAGGATTGACCCAACATATCCCGCACCACCAGTAACAATAACTGTTTTCATGCTAACAGGATCGGAGTCCCTGTGACTATACTTGTTAGGTGCTGCTTTTAAAGCTTCAGGGTAAAAATGACCTTTCTTCTCCATTTTATAGATCACCTCCCGGTTTTTTCAATTGTCACATCAACGAGCTTCGAGATGTTATTCGGATCATTATGTATCATTACAAGATCACATGTATTGAACGTTACCATTTTGAACTCCTTTTTCTCGTTTTGCGTTATGTTACGGCTAACTGTGCGTATGAACCCCGGCGCGAAACGCGCCGTATTGTTCCATACGATTGATGGGCATCGAGATGCATGATTTCAAATTACGGGGACCAATCAATTGCGCTTGCGTCTTCCCGCATAGAAGAACTCAGTTGCACGTATGACTCCAATCTTACACAAGTGTGCATCCATGTCGCGTAAATAACGGGCGAGTTTGGTATTGATCTCATGTGCAAATCGCAATCCACCAATGATTTCGTGGAAGAAAGCATAACGATCCTTGAGTAATACGCGATCAAAATGCGCATCCAATGCTGTGATCATATCTGCAAATCCGGCCTCATTATCGTTAACCGATTGTTTTTTGTGTCCATATTCATTCTCATACTTCAAGTCGGCAAAGAGGCGTGTGATGGCCTCGTCTTGCTCAGCTTGGGTCTGTGGTATTGGCTCAGACATGAAGAAGCCCTTGCCCGCAGACAAGAGGACTCGAATCAGGTGGACAACGGAGGCCGTGGCTTCGGTGAAGCAGTCGCGTGTTGGTTCGTGTGCGAGAATGCAACCGTCCGAATCGAGCAGGCCGACTACGTTTCGCATGACAGCATCCTGATCTCTGAAGTGGTGCAGCGCCCCTATGAATATGAAAGCGGCATAAGAACCAGAGAGTGTAGAAGCAGGGGAGAGAAAGTCTATGCAGTGGTATTGCAAAGGCCCGCGCTCCGCTTTCCAAGGGTCTTCTGCCGCGAATCGCTCAGCGACGGAAATGCATTGTGGCGACAAGTCGATACCGGTCACATCAAAGCCGGCGCGTGCCAATTCCAGACAGAAGTGCCCCGGTCCGCAGCCTACTTCGATAATTCGAATGGGCTTCTTTCTTTCGGGGAAAAGATTGTGCAGTGTATGGCGTATCAATTCATATTGTTCTCCAAAATCGATTTTCACGTATTCCGGTTCGCGCCATGGATTGCTATAAAAATAGTGGCACGGTGTTACCCTGCGAAGATCCGGCACATGACCATTTTGAATTCGCTCGATGATCTGCTTGTCGAAGGCTTCGGCCTCAAGATCTAAATTGTTTTGAATAGTCATCTATTTCCTCTCATAAAACTACGCCATCTCCATCCAACACTTGATGGTTGACGAGACACTATTCAGCTCGTTCGGACTTGGACAAGGTATGCCGAGGGCTCCCAGTCCGGATCAGTTTGGCGGGAACACCCGCCACGACGCAGTCTGCCTCCACGTCTTTGACGACGACAGACCCGGCTCCAACGGTGACGCCGTCCCCGATCTTGACGTCGCGAACGAAGGCATTGGCTCCTATCAGACACATGCTGCCGATCACACCCTCACCGTTGATACACACGTTTGGATCGATTACGGAGAACTTCCCGATGCGAACCTCATGCCCTAGCACGACGTGGATGTTGACCCAGGCGAAATCACCAATATCGCAGCTCAAGGTCAAATCCGTGTTTCGTCCGATTCCGACACCGATGCCCAATCGATTTGACTTGTGAACGCGGACGGTTGGGGATATGAGGGTTGCCCACCTGGGTTTGAATTTCGAGACGCTTTCCACCATGCGCTGGCGCAACCGCGGATCTCCAACTCCCAGGAAAAAGTATGCATCAGGGAACTTGGAGACTTCTGCCAACGTGCCGATTACTGGATAGCCGACGATCATCTTTCCCTGTATTGCCGGGTTGTCGTCGAGATAACCGAGGATTTTCCAGCGGGGGCTGACTTCGTTGATCTCCTCCGCCAACCATACGATCTCCTGACCCAACCCACCTGCTCCCAAGACAATCAGATTCTCCATTTCTTCTCCTTGATGTCGTGCTGATGGACGTTTCGTGGCCCCGAATTGCGATTGCTACGAGTACTACCTTCGAGAAAGCCGAGATCATCAATCACCGTGTGATCTTGCACAACGACCGACTTGCCAGGACGCAGCACTTGAGAAATTGTCATAAGCAGTATCTTTGAATCTAGTTCGAGTGTCCAATTGTCCACGTACCAGAGGTCCATCTCGAATTTCTCGCTGAGCGTAATTCCCGTCCGGCCGTTGACCTGTGCCCATCCGGTGATTCCAGGCTTTACGTTATGGCGGCGGAGTTGATCGGTGGTGTATTTCTCGAGATACTCCATGAGTAGAGGGCGAGGTCCGACGAGGCTCATATCTCCTTTGAGAACGTTGAAGAATTCGGGTAGTTCGTCGAGGCTGTACTTCTTCAAGAATTTGCCCAACCCGGTCAGCCGGTCAAGGTCCGTGTAGTAAGGGTCCTCGCCGGGACGCGTGTGTCGCATTGTGCGGAATTTGTACATCGTAAAAGGCTTGTTCTTCAATCCTGGTCGCTGGTGCCGAAAAAAGATGGGGAACCCCATCTTCGTCAGGATGGCCACGCCAATACAGAGGTAGAGAGCGGATAGAAGGATCAGGCCGGTTCCAGAGCCGACGATGTCGATACCGCGCTTGACGATAGTCTGGAGTTTCTTGTTCACGGAAGTCATCCCCTGAGAGTTACCGATCCTTCCACATGGAGTTGACCAATGCCACTGCCCGATCGGCAATCAACTCGCCGGTGCCCGGCTCACACCTGCTCCATCTGGCTGGCATTGTTTCATAACCTCCAACCATCGGAACGCCGTCTTCCTCGATGTGATTGTATGCGTCTCGGTTGCCAACGTAACCAATACATCCATTCGCGAGGGTTGCTACCAGGGTCGTATCGAACTTGCTACGACGCTTGATGTCGAGCGCCAGCGCGCTGAAGTACTCGGCTGGAATTGAGACAATTACCGCATCTGCAACCGTGATTGTCTGTAACTCAGCGTGAATCAGCGGTTCTTTCGCATTCAGTTCGGCCAAGGCAAGCCATTCGCGAGCCCATAACTCGTCCTGGAACCAGCGTCCCTCTATGGAACGGAGCGATTGCAGGTGACTTTCGGCCCATCGGCGCATGGCGGTGGTCACCATTCGGGGGGAAATTTCGATTAGTATGCTCTTCGCACTCACAGCGTAGTTGTCACCGTAAGAGGTGCGGGAGAGAATTTTGACTGCCTCTCCCGCGACCGACGCGCCGACGCGCTTTGCAATGATGGGTCCACTCCACTTTCTCGTGGGTTCCCGGTTGTCGACCTGTGTCACATCGCCACAGGCCCCGTTAAAGAAGACCACGCCAAACTCATCTCCGAAGACGCGCTTCAAGTATTGACGAAGGAAGAAAATCCAGTCGGCGGAAGACGTACTGTCCAGACCGAGACCGGTAGTGCCGTGACAGGCGAAGTTAACGATGCAGCCAATCGGACGGTCCGAAGAGTCGACTGTACCGATCACCGTCACGGAAGAGTCAATCTCTCCGTCTGGTCTGATCATTCCATCAGGATTGCGACTGCCCGGGTGACTCCAGATGGTCCCATCACGCATGTACCATCGGCGGAGAAACGTAACGTCTCCGACCTCTCCACAACCAACACCGATCTGCGCTTCAGTAGATTTTCGATGCGCGTCAACGACTGCGGTGGCGATTTGGCGAGTGACCAACTCAATATAAAAAGCGTCGGGTTCGGATGCGAAGGTGTGCTCGGCGACCGGTCCGCCAGAGTGCGTGTGAGACGCACAGACCATGATGTTGGTCGGCGTTATCCCAACCGCTTCCTCGATTAGCTTTCGCGCGGCATTAACGATTGAGCGTTTGATCGAGAGGGTGTCCACACCAACCAGGGCGATGGGGTTGATCCCATCATCGAGGACGCATGCAGTGACGAGACAGGGATCGTGTATCCCGCGATGAAACGCCTTCGAGGCTTGCCCGGGGCGTTCCATACCATAAGCAGGTGTGATGTCCGTCGAGCTAAATCCTACTTTCATTGAGTAAACCGCTCCTCTCACGCTTCGTATGAAGTGAGACCTTTGCACAACTTGATCCAGAACAATTCTTTATCTAAAATTATGCCCAACGGAAGATTCTCTCCTGAGGAAGAGCGTTGTCAACTAGAATTGGAATGTGGCCATTTTCATCTGAAATATATGCAGCCACCAATGTCGCCACTGCAATTCGGCCATCTTCTCCGGTTGGAAAATTATGATCCTCAAGCAGTGCCTTCAGTACTGATCGGGATGGGCCTAACGAGTCCGCAGGCTGAATTTCACGTATAGTTTCTACCCATGGCATCCCGTAACGTGTAGTTGGAAGATCGCGATGTTCTTCTTTCCTTACTGCGAGATACATTTTGCCACCCAATTCATCTACGACAAGTTGGCCATATGATCCAGCGTAAATGACATTCACTCCATGTCCTTGGTCAGCGCCGATCTCCATGTAAAATCGTTTCCCACTTGCTGTCGCCAGCCTGACGCTCCCGGCACGGTCTTCAAATTGAGGGCCACGCGGATTCGGCACTTTTTCGTTTGAAAACCAGGCTTGAACCTCCAGAGGCGCTTCATCCGTCATGTAACGGAACATCTCGAAATAATGGGTACCATTCATGGCCATCCCAAAATTGCCAGCGATAACGTTCACGCTGCTCAACCCACCAAACGATTCGGACGAAACAATCTGCTTTGGTTCCGTATATTGTTCCATAAAGCGCATCTGATGATTGATAGCGAGCTTTGATCCGCTGGCCTTGCATGCAGCTAACATTCGGTCACATTGCGAGAGGGACACGGCCATCGGTTTTTCGCAGAGAATGTATCGAACGCCTTTCTCCGCGGCAAGACAGGTTAATTCACAATGTGTCGGGGCTGTAGTAGCGATAATAACGCACTCCGGAAGGACCTTTCCAATCATTTCCTCTGCACTGCGGAAAAGGCATTCTTCTGCGACATAAAACTCTTTCTCCATTGAAGCAAGTAAATCCGCGTTCTGATCACAGATTCCCGATGTATCCAGACCCAATGCAAGAACATTCTGAAGATGCCTCTGGCCCATTCGCCCCGTGCCGATGATTGCCGTTTTCAAGATAGACCCCTTTTACTCCTGATCAATTGATCGCATAATGACAGCACTCGCTCCGTGGATTTCCCATCCAGTTTTCCCCAGCGGCTCATGACCGCTTTCTGTTGCCCAGCGACCTTGTTGTAAAAGGATGAATCCGAAACCAGCCGTGCAACCAGCGATCGAAACTCGATTTTGTTTTTCGTCTCCAATACGCCGGGAACATTTTTAAAATCCGCATATCCGAGGCGATAGACATCATAATTAACGACCGGGATACTGCAGGCGATCGCCCAACGGATGGTGGCAGAGACACAGACCACGAAAATATCACAGAGTGGAATCAATTCCGATGTATCTCTTTGCGATATTTTTGCCCCCCATTTGCATATGTGTTTCAAATCATCGTAATTCGACCTGGGATGAAGCTTTACGACGACATTACTTGACGGTATCTCAGACAAGGATTTTACCCAGAATTGAACCAGCTCATCATAATTATGAAAATCTGTTTGAGCTTTACTGATCACGGTGAACTGATCAGGCGGAAGGGCACATAATATCAAGGGACGACCGGGATCTATGCCCAGTTCAGCGCATAGTGAGGCCCGCCTTTCCTGCCGATGGGCAAGGTTTTCACTCAGTACATCATCGGACAAAGAACCGGTGATAACAAGGCGATCCGTGGGAATACCCTCGTCTTTGTAATATTGAAACATCCTTTCGCTTTCCACGGCTATGGCATCAATATTTCCGCTGTTCATTATCCAGGGGAGGGGAGGCGAAAATCTCAACCATTCCCGCGCGAATACCTGCGCTGCCGGCAATCGGAGCAGTTTTTGTCCCTTATAATCATAAATCCATTTAGAATATAAACGGCCGGCGATATGGTTAGTGAACCGCTTCAGATTGTAGGCCGGATTATGATAGAGTGACTCCGCAGGTTCCGTGGCATTCGCAATCGTAAAAGGAGTTATTATTGTAGGGATATTTGATTCATTCGCAGCTTTGATCCACATAGCCGTTTCATAGCCCACATTATCCTCGGCCAGGATCAGAAGATCATAACCCCCGACTATTTTGCGGGCGGACTGATAACAATGAGCATAATACCACAGCCAGAAAGGGAGGGAATAAAACCTGTGCAGGAAAAAAAAATAAGCCTTATACAGCAAGAACTTTATTTTTTGCGGGGCCCTCTCGAGAAGATACCAGAGTCTCCTTTTAATCGATCCTGAGCTTTTATCCCTTTTTTTCTGATAATCCGGTAGATTATTCTTTTGATCAGGAGGAGTGAGGGGCCTACCGGAAGGATCCAGGGCGGCTATTGCGTTCGACTTGCATTCTATCTGATCCTTGCGAGGAGGAAAATACGTGAACAATAGATCGGGTTTGTATTTCCCCGTATTTTTCAGCATCCGCGCCACACGCATCAACTCAACAAGATGGGAACGCGTGTTGATGATGAGAAGAACGTTTTCCACTTTTCTTTAATGCCTGATCCCAAACGTTGAATCAGAAAAATAGGCAAACTTCACATGTTCAGGAGGCGCTAACGAAAGTCTCGGCTTGATATACAGCGCCTCGATGCCCCTCCGGCGCATCAGACGGCGCACTCTGTCACGACCCACGTCATAGCCCTCTAGTAGAGTAGAGAGCTTGCGTAGTGGCTGATTGCTCTATTTCCAGCTCCTCCTCATCAATTCCGTATACGTTTTCAAATGGTTTTTGACAAATGAGGTCTGGAACTAAGAGAGGGTTTCAGTGCACATATAGTCCATTCCCGGCGTGCATCCACGACGCGAGTCTTCTCCTCATTCAGCGTGAGGCCAAGATCTTCGAGAACTAGTTTTACCCTCTTCAGTATCCTGTCGGCGTTGCCTCTGCATAGAATAACACTATCATCGGTATATCTCACCAACATTGCTCCCAGTTTCTCCTGCACTTTCTTGATCACCCACAACGTGTCAAGTACGTTCAGGTAGATATTGGACAAGCAAAGGAGATATTACCCCTCCCTCCCTGCGGTGTCCCCTTTTCGTTCCCTACGTACTCTTTTTTACCGTCCTCCCGCTCCTCTACAATCGGTGCCTGAGCCACACCTTGACAAGTCTCAGTATGTGCTTATCCACGATGCGTTTGGCCACCAACTGCATCAGTTTGTCATGAGGTATGGTATCGAAGTACTTGGAGATGTCGGCATCGATTACATCCGTTTTACCTTCAACGAGGTGATTCTTTACATCATCCACCGCCTGAGACTTTTGCACAACCCCTCTCTTGTTATCCGACATGACACTATGTGATAGGGGATGCACCGGTGCAAAACTCGCACTTGATTTCTTTAATCAAAATTTTAAGCCGGTCCAATGCATCCTGAAGATCGCTTATCTGCCGGTAGATTTCAGATACTCATACCAACTTTATAACAATCTATCAATCTAATTCTCCCTCAATTTCATTTATAACCATAATCTCTATAAGTTCTTTAAAGCTGACAGCAGGACACCATTTAAGCTCTGATTTTGCTAAAGTTGGATCGCCTATTAAAGTTGTCTTTAGAGGTTTTCTTATTAATTCTCTCTTTGTCTTTACACAATTTTTGAAGTCCAGTCCCAATAATTGAGCGGCATGAACTAAAAATTCTTTAACAGTATGACCCTCACCGGTAGCCAATATATAATCTTGGGGTTTATCTTGCTGACACATTAGCCACATTCCATAAACATAATCTTTTGCATAACCCCAGTCTCTTATTGCGCTTAGATCACCGACATAAAAGCCTGAAATCTCATTTCGTTTGACCTTTACCAGGTTACTTACACCTTTTTTTGAAATAAAAATCTCCTGCCTTCTCGGAGACTCATGGTTGTATAAGATTGCAACCGATAAATGTAGGCCGTATGTTTCACGAAAGTAATTGAGAACTTTACTTGCCGTTATTTTCGAAAGACCATACATAGAGCCCGCAGCGTAGGGAGTATATTCATGCTGTGGGGACTGATCCGCTTCCTCAAACATTAAACAAGAACCAGCCAGAACAAATCTTGTATGGCGGGACATTTCGCTGATAGCACTTATCAAATTTAGAGAAGATAACACATTATTATGAAAAAGCTCGCGGTCTACAAGCATTCTGTCGCCATCGGAAACTTCCGAAGAATAGTGCGATGCCGCAAGATGATAACATTCATCCGGTTGTAACTTATTTATCAAGTCCCTTATTTCTGCATAAAAATTCAGGTCACAATTATGGAGAAAAAGAGACGAAATACCTTTTTTCTTTAGATGTTCGCAAATAAGTCTTGAATTATCGGTCAGCGGGTATTTCTCGACACCGTGAACTTCATACCCCTCGATACAAAGATATTCCGCGAGATAACTCCCATCCTGGCCAAAGATTCCTGTAATGAGCGCTCGTTTTTTCCCCATGCCCCTTACCCTATCCTACTTCTTGATAATTTCAATTGTAGGAAGCGGGAAAATAAATCCAATGCCTCTCTCCAGAATTTCTTTTTCGCGCTCGATGAATTCTTCTCTAAAGTGCCAAGGTAATACAAGATAATAGTCCGGCTTCATATCGCGTGATTCTGCTTCGCTGATGATGGGAATATTAGTGCCGAGAGTGAAAGCTCCAAATTTGTCTGGATTACGCTCAGCTGCATAGTCGATAATCCGCCGATCTATTCCACACCACTGCAAGATAGTGTTGCCTTTGGTGGAAGCTCCATAAATGTGGATTCTCTTGTCTTCTTTTTTCAGCTTTCTCAAGAGACTACTCAACTCTTCCTTATGGAGATTGATACGGTCCTGGAAGTTTTTGTAGGGTTTATCGGTATCCAACTCCATGTCAAATTCTTCTCGGCGCAGTTTCTTAATATTCTGAGTATACTCATCTCTTTTATATAAGAAGTTGTCCACATGACCGGCATAACAGCGCAGACTGCCGCCATTTATATTGTTGAGCTCAACATTGAGGATTTTCATTCCTGCCATCTTCATTATATATTCAACAACGGCCAAGCTGTAATACTCCAGATGTTCATGACAGATAGTATCGTAGGAATTCATTCTAAGCATAGTCGGCATATATGACATTTCGAAAATCCAGATACCTTCCGGCGAAAGGATATTCTTAATCTCTCTGGCAAATTCGATGGGACTTTCAAGATCATAGAACATGGCGATCGACGTAACTACATCGTAATTTTGTCCCCCTAATTTCTTTGTCAATTCCGTTGAAGGAAAGATATCCTGGACTACCGTATATTCTTTAGTGATCTCACGTGTAATATCGGAGGGATCAATCCCATATTTCTCATACTCTTTCGGGTAGTAGCTTAATAGCGTACCATCATTGCAGCCTATATCAAGCACGCGCGCCGCAGGTTTAGCAATAACCGAGGCAGCCTGCTCAGCAATGTTTTTCAAGTGATTCCTCATGGTGCTGTTCGTTCCTGAACGGTACCAGTATGCCGAATAAAGAACCTCCGGCGGCACGGAATGCCTCATCTGCAAGAGACCGCATGCCCGCTCATCTCTCGTTGGGTCGCAACGGAAAAGAGACAGGGGTATCTTCCGGCTCGATGGCATCTCTCTGCCGGGTTTCACGAAGGATCCTTGTAGGTGTTGTTCACCAAGATCAATAACTTTTGTTAGCTCCGATGAACCACATACACGACAGGTTTTACGATGAATCAAATGCATACTGGCCTCATATCAAAGTTTTTAATAACATATACGCTCTGCATGGTGTGCGGTTTTGATGTCTAAAGTGGTTTATCTCTCCCTGAATTGTATCTGGACTGTGTTTTCGGCTTGAATTGTCCAATTGCGGTGAGATACATGTTTTCAACCTTGTCGTTTGAGTTTTCCAACTATATTTTTCAACAATCAGTTTTCTTACGGTGATTCCTATATTTCGTGCCTTTTCATAGTTCTGCATGCTCCAGAAACTGCTTCTTCTACATTCATTACTTTAGTATTTTTCGGAGCGGTTTTAGAATTTTTCTGGCAGCTTGTATCGCTGTATTTAGATAACGTTTGCGGGCCTGCGCTTCGGCTTCCTTTTTTATAGCAGGAAGCCAAACCGGGTTTGTCTTGCTTACCCATTGGATAAATTCAGGCCAAGTCATGGCGTCCAATTCCTGCAAACAATTTACATTCTCTGCGATCCCGGGAATAAAGCGTGGGTCCGGATCCAGATACTTAACTAAACCTTTAATCTGCGTTAAATGAGTACGGGTCTGTTCTTCTTGGCATATGTCCATCTCAAAACTGACGGATTTCACCTGGCGCGCCCAGGGTGAATCCTTGCGAATAGTCTGATGGTAATGGAACGTGTCGCTGACTTTGCCTTCCTTAAAGCCGGCCTTTTTTACAATATCCGCAAAAACGAAATCTTCCTGCCGGTAAACATAGTCGTCATCTATGTGTTCCAGACCCTTTTCGAAGGCATTTTTTCGCCCCATCTGGCTTCCTGCCCACGGACGATCACCATAATCCAAGTCATATTCAACCATCACGGTGTGCTGCATCTTGCAGCCAAACCAATCATAATCGGCCTGATTCTTTAGCATCGCATCAAACCAGCCATGGGGCAGGTACGCGTCGGAATGAATATAAATAAACCATTCTGTTTCAACTGCCTCAATGAGTTTTCGGACGCTATATCCGAGAGATACAAAATTGCGGTGATCAAGGACTTCAACTCGCGGGAACTCCCTGGTGATCTCTATCGAATTATCAATACACCCCCCATCTCCTATCAACAGTTTGTGTATGGGAATTTCACGGTAAAACGACTGGAGATTGGCCTTCCATAGTTCGTTGGTATGGATTACAGGCACGATCACATCTACTGCACGCTCCGGGTCACCTACATATCTGTCTACGAATGGGCTGTCCTCGTAATATTTCCGAAAAATCGAAATCTCCGCTTTATCCATAGCAAACTCCATCATTCAATTAGCCAGCTTTTGAGCAATTACTTTCATAATGCTGCCGCGTCGGAACAGATTGGCAAGATAGGGAAGCGTATGGCTATCAGGCCAGCGGATTACCTTAAAGGAAAAAAGTTTTCGCAGGATACGAACGAATAGACGGATGCCCCTGCCCACTGGTTGAGGATAGACCGTCGTAAAGCCTGGTTCAGTTAGATAATCCATGATCGCCCGAAGGGTAAAGTCGAGCGAAACATGCACTACCTCACGAACGGCAAACCCGTGTTGCGCCAAAGCTTTTGCCAAAGTGCGAGGCGACCAGTGATTCGGGTGTTCGAAGCCAAAGATGACGGTATGTCGCTCGCGGGTTATCTTGTATATCCAGCCTTCAATGTTGTGAGTCTCCACAAACACGATCCCCCCCGGCTTAGTTATTCGCCCAATTTCATTCAGGAATGACTTGGGGGTTGGAATGTGTTCAATCAAATCTCGCATGTAAACTACATCAAATTTTTTATCTTCAAATTTTGCGTCTGCCAAATCCACATTAAGAATGGTATCCCCAAGCTTCTCGCGGGAGTATTTGTAATTCGCCTGATTCAACTCAAGGCCATAAATACGATATCCCATTTCCCGGGCTTTGGAGAGAAAGAAGCCTTTGGCGCTTCCAACTTCCAGCAAAGTGCCTTTCTCGCCGCAGCGGAACTTGTCAATCAACTTCAGGTTGCCAAAATTGATCCGATCGTCCAGTTCAGTGGAACTGGAAACCTGGTCGAACTTCGTCTCATTGTAAATGGCATTTACATTGCTGTTATAGAACGCGTGCGTAGCAGCCCGGTTCATGCGTGGATTCATGTATACCATGGAACAATCTTGGCATTTGACATACTGGAACCAATCTTTCTCAAAAAATAAAGCCGCACGGCTTGAATCACAAACGGGACAATTTACCGTCTCCGCAAACTGGAATTTGATGCTTTTTGTTATATAATCAAAAAGCAGCGCGTGTTGTTCGATCAGCGCGCTTTGCCATCTTGTTTTCCAGTCCATGGTTTTATCTGACAAGCTTTTCCCCTCCAGAATAGCGGTCAGCCATAGCATCAAATAGTTGATGCAGGCGTTCTCCGACTTTCCCGTCAAACATCCCCCAGTGACTGGCTGAATGCTTTTGTTCTAGTATTTTCTGCTCATAAAAATTGGTATCCTTGGTTATTTTATTCAACACGAATTCGAAATCTGCTTTTTCTTCAACAGCAATAACTCCCTTTACGTCTAAGTAATCTGTATAATGATATCGATATACGTCATAATTAATAACGGGAATACCGCATGCAATTGCCCAGCGGATAGTAGATGAAACATTTGCCACATACACATCACTCAATGGAACCATTTCAGCAGTGCCTCTTCTGGCGATTCTAACACCCCAATCCTCAATATATTGGAAATTTTCATACCGAACAGAAGGATGCAAACAAACAATTACATTAAAATTCTTAACTTTGGCAATAGACTTAACCCAAAATTCTACTAGTTCCGGATAAGTACTAAAATCAGATTCTGGTCTACCACCCTTCATATATAAAAAATCCGGTGGAAGAGAGGATAGAAGGATGGGTTTTTTATCATTCAACCTCAACTCCAAGCATAAGTCTGCACGTTTTTGTCGTTTTTGTCGCAAAATGTCAATCATCACGTCATCGGCCAATGAACCAATCAATTTCAATTGGCGCTCGGAGACACCGCAATCCAGATAGTATTGTTTCATGCATTCACTTTCGATGGCAATGACATCTGCAAAGCCACTATTAAAGATCCAAGGCAAAGGTGGGGCAAGCCCAAGGGATTCCATTACCAACACCCTTTCCCCTGGCACACGCAATAGCTTTTGTCCTCGATGCCCCATTGTCCATTTAGGATACAGTCTGGCCGCTATTCGATTTATCCACATACCTAAATTGTAATTTGGATCATGGTAGTAGGCTTCCGCCTGCTCCAATCCATTAGACATAGTAGAGGGCAAAATAACAACCGGGGTATCTTTCTTGTGCGCCAAATTAATAAACACGGCAGTGTCATATCCAACCATGTCACCCCCGAGTACTAAAATAGACGGACCTTGCTGCTCAAGCACTTTATTTATAAACTTAAATCTCATGTAAAAATACAAGAATTCCCTTGTGAGTTTAATAAAACCTATATGTCCACAAGCGAAACCAGAAATTATCCCACAAAATTTGTGATAAATGGATCGCCATTTCTTTACACGGGTTTCACTTTTCTCAGTGAGAGAAGACGGAAACGATACAGTTCCTTGATCATTTTTAGTTGTTATCTCCATGCCTAAAGGATCGATACAGGGGATTTGCAGAGACAAACATTTCGAAGCATCATCCATCCAAGTAGGATAGGGATTCACAAAAAACATAACAGGATAATACTTTTCGGATGTTTTTAGAAGTTTTGCTAATCGAAACAATTCGACAAAGAAAGTATTTACATGTACTGCAATTAGGATTTTTCTTTGCATAAAGCAGAACCGCGAGATTTTTTACTACTTGCACTGATTGCACTTAACAATCAACAATGTGAAATGGTCAATTACTATCTGCCGAGTTATTGCACCGGAATCGGTTTTAGATATCGTTTAAATGATTTACAGTTAAATCAGTCAAGAGATTGCTGTAAAGGATGTGACCCTCACGCGTTAGATGGTGTCCATCTGCTTGGTCAATATAGGTCATCACTCCATTAGTCTTGGAGATAATTTCTCTATGAGCATCAATTAAAAATATATTTTTTGCTGCTACAAATTTGACGGCATCACTAATGAAATGATCGAAGAGAGAAATGCTCGAACTCAATCCAGGTGAATGCATCTCATTACTGTGAGTCGTAGGGGCAATATTAATGGCATAGACCAGTCGGCAATCCTGAGCGGCCTTCCTTAACCAATCAATGTAAGTTACACGAAACACATCTGGCTTTGTTAATCGCCAAAGAAATCCCGCTCGCAAGATTCTTGCCCGGCTATTATGGATTATCCCAATGATAAGGTTCAATATTTTCTGCGGAAACCCGCCAATTAAATTGCGGACCCAACGAGGAATGGGGCGCGGAGCACAATCACATATCCCACAATGAATGATCAATACGTCTGTGGACATTTTCCCAAAATAAATCGAGTCCCTTATATATGCTTCTTCATATAATTCCGTTATTGGTGCATCAGGTCTGCTGCGGGTAGTAACATAAACAGTCGCATTAGGCCACTCTATACGACATCTGTCCGCCAACAACTCTTGATAGATATCGAAATAGGGTATCCCCAAATCGATACGTGGACAAGTGAGCGAATCGCCGTATACACGGATCAATATTCTATCTTTAGGCATATAAAAAGCCTTTGCAAGAAACAACTTTGAAGCACTTATATGAATAAGACCAAGCAATTGCCATTTTAAACGTCCTGCGGTGTTTCATTAATTCTTTTTACGTACCAGTCTAATCTTGGTCGTAGCATTGAAGCTGGCCAGTCACGCACCCAATTACCCCTCACACCCGATGCGGATCTGTCATCTGTAACTTGGAAAGAAATTGCATCTGGAATCGTTACAAAGTACTGCGATGTTGGTCGTGTACAAATCAAATATTCAATTCGAATTGTCCCCTCATTTAAAAAATTAGCTGGTATCATACATCTTTCCCGATAAAGGCCTTCAGGCTGTATCGAATCCCGATATGGAGAATCGAGATTATTCATAGAGACGAAAAGTGTATCACCAGTTTCGTTTGAAAAGTATAAATGTACATTTAAGGAATATTTCTCTTTCAACACTAAGTATTCAACTTCAACAATAATTGGCTCTTTAACACTAAAATTCGTTTTTGGAGAACCTGAACCATCAATGACACGAATTGAGAGGAGCTTAACTGCATCATCTAATGCTGGCGCTTCATCCATACACCAGACACGCATTCCTTCTTGGGCAATCCCATCATTAAGATAACAATGAACAGTATTTGCTACGGTATCATCAAAAATAATGTGTCCCTTTTCTAAAAGAATTCCGCGATTACAAAGTAATTGAATTGCTCCTATATTATGACTTACAAACAATATTGTTCTGCCACCATTTGCAAAGTTTGTCATTTTCTCAATGCACTTCTGTTGAAACTCAAAATCGCCAACTGAAAGCACTTCGTCCACCACCAAAATTTCGGGCTCGAGGTGGGCGGCCACGGCAAAGGCCAGACGCACGTACATGCCGCTGGAGTAACGCTTGACTGGGGTGTCCAAGTATTTCTCCACCTCGGCAAAGGCTACGATCTCGTTGAATTTCTGCTTGATTTCCTGTCGGGTCATACCGAGAATGGCACCGTTCAGATATACGTTCTCCCGCCCGGTCAATTCTGGGTGAAAACCTGTGCCCACCTCCAGTAGGCTGGCTACGCGGCCATTGATGGTCACCCGCCCGATAGAAGGTTCAGTGATGCGGCTCAAGACCTTCAGCAATGTGCTTTTCCCTGCCCCGTTGCGGCCGATGATGCCCACGGTCTCTCCGCGGCGGATCTCAAAATTCACATCTTTGAGTGCCCACACTTCTTCCATCGTGTCACCCTGGATGATGGACTTCCCCATTGCCAAATCTTTTGTCTTGTTCCAAAGGGTTCGGGCATTCTGCATCAGCACATCGCGCAGAGACGCATAACCACCCCTTTCCGCCTGGTGGCCGATGGTATACATTTTACCGATGTTCTCAGCGCTGATAACGATATCGGACATGATTCCTGATTCTAAATAAGATCTGCAAAGGTTTTTTCCATCTTCCGGAAACGGGAGATGCCTGCATAGAGGAAGAAGGCAATGATGGCAAGGCTAAGTAGGAAGCCGGGAATATAAATGGGGCTATTGCCGCCGAGGATGCACCAGCGGAATCCGTCGATCACCCCCACCATGGGATTGAGGCTGTAAAACATTCGCCATTGCTCTGGTACGATATTGCTGCTGAATCCTACTGGAGAAACATAAAGACCGAATTGCACCACAAACGGGATGATATAGCGGAAATCGCGGTATTTTACGTTGAGCGCGGTAATCCAGAGACCGGGTCCCAGGCTGGCCAACAAGGCCAGGATGATGAAGAAAGGCAGCAAAAGCATGTGCCAACCGGGTGCGAATTGATAATAGACCATCATTCCGATGAGAATAATGAAGCTGATGAGAAAATCTATGAAAGTGGTTACCAGGGTCGCGGCGGGAATAATCAATCTAGGGAAGTAAACCTTGCCGATCAGATTGGCATTGCTGATCAGGCTGTTGGACGATTCAGATAGTGCGCTTGAGAAAAGGGACCAAGGGAGCATGGCGGCAACGACCAAAAGGGTGTAAGGGGCGTTTCCATCGCTGGGGAGTTTGGCGATCCGGCCAAAAATGATGGTGAAGACGACCATAGTAAGAAAGGGCCTGATAAGTGCCCAGAGAATTCCGATGATGGTCTGCTTGTAGCGGACAGAGACATCACGCCAAGCCAGAATCACAAAAAGCTCCCGGTAGCGCCAGAGATCGGCCCAGTAGTTTTTCTCCGTGCGGCCGGGCTCAAGGATGAGGATGTTGTCTTGCATAATTTATATTTCCAAGAATTTGATCCCAGATGCAGGCTGTGGTTTGCTGAATGGCTATTTTTTTCTTGTTATTGATTTGAATATCAATGGCATAAATCAAGTCCTGCAAATTGTAAGCTTCAACAACTATGGTATTACTTATTTGTTTATGAAAATAATCTCTACCGACTGGGTATGTAGTTATACTGCTGATTCCAAACATCTCGGCTTCAAGGACAACAGCAGACCATGACGTAACATGGACATCCATGTATTTTAACAAAGCATATAACGGGAGATTTGTTGCGTCAGAAATATTCCAGTTCTTCGTTCTTAGTAAGTGCAATTTTTTTTGAACTTCCTTCTTGTTGGTTTTCATATCTGGATGTAAACGTATCCACCAGAACCAATTGTCAGGTGAACTATTAATAGCGTTTATGAACAAGTCCGTCAGCCCATGAACCAGTTGAAGGGAAAGTAAAATATTTTTCTTTCCACTTTGCACTTTATTTTTGATTTTAATTTCATAATATTTTGACAAGCGACTTTCATTATTTAAAAACTCATTAACTAATAAGTTTCCGCCAATGATTGCTCTGTGATTTTTTGTCTTATGGTTCCAACTTTCAATAGCCGAGACCTCCTCTTTCCCCCAACACCAAAAGTAATTAGGTAATACTTCAAAACCATTTTCTGGGATCTTATTCCATTTCCCATATGCAATATTGTATTCACCCTGCTGTCCATGCTGTATATCAATGGAAATGACGCCGGATTCTTTACATGCCAGTATAAAGGCCATACCGATTGGGCCGTAATAACAAACTACGAAACCAATCTTTGGTCTGACCTTATTGAGAATTTTTTTGAAATACTCGCTCCAGGATCTTATTAAATAGACCCGCTGAATTAAAGAATAAATAATTCTGTGATTTAGCTCGGAAGTGTTTTCTTCCAAATAAGAAATAAATTCTGCAAATTTTCTTAATTTACTATGCAGATGAGGCTCAATTTTTTTTAAAAGAATCGCCTTCACTGCATGATAATAAAAAATGGGGGGTATAAACATCGTTTTGTTATACCTCGGATATCGGTAATCTCCTCGATATCCTTCTTCCAGCGTGAAACTATTTAATCCTTTTTCAAAAAGGATGCCGACAAACGGTCCAGCATTTTTATCATAATATTTGCCATTTATATTTAATTGTCTGTGCGTCGATGCTGTCAGGAAAACAGCATCTTGCTTCCTGTCCGGATAAGCATTATTTTTGTAATCGGCTAAAATTGCACGAGGATAATTAATGATGCTTTTCATAATCCAAAAGCCATTTTTGACAAGACTGGTGTTATGTAATTCCTTGACAATATCATCCAAATAAGAAATGAGCCCCACGCGAATTACCGGCCATATATGTATGTTATCAATAACCCATTCATCTACCGGAAACTTCTCTTCGACAATATTGACAAATGATAAATATTCTGATGGTTTCAGTTCTTTTCAACCTTATATAATTTCGGAATTGAATTAATTATTTTAATTGTATTCTCAAAATCAATGTCAATTGTATCCAGATACCACTTGATGGATTCATATCGAGGTCTGTTTTCCTCGTTCACTTTGTTTAAGGCTGCTTCTCTCGTCATGAGACCTTCTCTTATTTGATTGCTTCTGAAAGTATCGTTTTCCGAAAAACCAGTGATTGTATAGTAAATGTAGTTGTAGAAGGCAACCGTCCCGTCACCAATCCTCCACGTAGTGGCAGCATCTGGTGATATTTCCCAATCATATTCGTCAATTAATATTGAATTGATTTGATCTTCATCCCACTTGATATAAGTGTAAATATTAATGTAATTATGCGGCACTATGTAATAGGAGAAAAAAGCACCCGCTGTATCGAATATTGAGCTATTCAGATATGCGGTATTTTTCATAAATTGAAAAGCATAGTAAAATAACATCCTTAATTTGTTCAGGCTGGATATATGATAGGCCATAAACCCTTGTTGAGATTGTTTTGCACCGCTGAATGCGGTTTTAAAACCTGTTTTTTCAAAATAATTTTCACCCATGATGATCAGATTTAAATCATTCCTCTTTTTCAGTACATTGGCGTAATAATAATATTGTTTATCTCCAGCCATAAATAAAGGAATCGTCCCCAAATCGGGTTTTTTTAGCCATGCCAGTACGTTTTTTCTAATATTTTCTCTCTTTTTACGGATGTCTGCAGAAACAATGATATGTTCTATTCCCAACTTGCCGCATAATCTGGCTTGATTTCTTCTTGCGAGATCCGTGACCATACCCCAGTCATATGTATAGGCAATCGGGTTCATCCCTAAAACTTTTTTTACAAAATGGATGCAGTAAGAACTATCTCTGCCACCGCTGAACGTTACCAGGCAATCCGGTCTATTATCCGAGTTCTTAAATGGCGCTACACGAGCCTTTAGAGATTCGATTCCTTGTAATTGGATTTTTTTATAATTACGACAATAATTACACAAACCACTTTCATCAAATTGAATGAAAGGAAATGTTTCGGGCAAAACACAATGGCAGCATCTCTTCAAATGATTTATTGACTCAATATTGTATTCCAGAAGAGAGATATTGGACTGATTGCAGACGATTGAAGTGTTTAAACAATTTCTACTCTCGGAAATCTGAGAATTTCCCGATAGGTTAATAATGGAATCTTTCTTTTTATCTTCTTCAGGAGCTACAGGATATTCATTTTGATCAAATTGGAATTCAATGGGGATTAACTTATTGAGATCAATAACATATCCTGTTTTTGGACGAACCCACTGAATCGCTCTCTTTTTGAACTTTATTTTTGAACAATTTTTTTCAATGAACTTCGATAGAATATATCTCTCAGATGCAAATATGATCGTGTCGTTCGTATTACTCTTCATCCAGTAAAGAGATCCGGTGTTGGTCGCAATCAATAAGGTATCAGAATTATCCATCAACATGGCAATGGATGCTGATCCGAAAATTTCTTTATAGGCGATCGATGTCGCTTCCTGAATGCATTTACCATGCTTCATAAGAGATCTAATTAACCCTGAAATTATTTCTGTATCAACCTCATATTCACGATGCAGGATGGAATGCTTTTCCCAAAGGATCTCAGTATTCACAATAATTCCGTTGTGGACAATGACAGCACCATCTTTGATGACTGGCTGATTATTATCATTGTTCTGCTGAGTTCCATTTGTTACCAATCTGGTATGACTGATTAATGAAAAGGGGGTTGCAACTACTTTTGCTATGCCAATTTCCAGAAAGCAGCTTTCCAGCGCATTTATGAAGAAACGGCAATAATCTTCAGCTTTGATTAATTTTGACGCGCGAATCGGCTTTTTATAGACGGAGATCGTTCCATCCCGAAGATTCTTGATTGCTATACCTGATGATTCTTTGCCTCTTGTCTCTGATAGTTTAAACAGTGTGTTGACAATATCCCGCGTCTCATTCAAGGTTAGCGACGATTTACACGCAATGAGCCCAAAAATTCCGCACATATCTCACGACTTATTTATGTAATCTTTCATTATCCAGGATATCCATCCACATTGCGAATAATAAAGACTGAAAACTCGTTATGGATAAGAAAGAAAATGCAAAAAGTGTTTCCAAAGACAGTTTGTAATTATGGACAAATGACTGGAAAACTTTATACGCATATGGCATGCAAATTAGTCCTAATAAAAAGGAGAAATTATACAATAGAAACAATGGATGAAAATCTCTAAAAAAATATTTTATCCATAATCTCCTGAAAAATGATTTGAATAGTAACCAAGAGACTGTGGGAATTACCTTATATATTTTCATTTTCGATTTCTCACCAACTTGATACACTGGCTTTATTTCAACTTCTTTGATTGTGCAAAATGCAATATTTAATTTGATCAGCATATCATTAGGCCATCCATAACTCTTAAATATTTTATAAATTCTAATAGCTCTCAGTGCCCTTATAGAAATAGCAGTATAACCACATTGCGCATCAGATATATGCCAGTAACCTGATGCTATCTTCGTCAGTATGGAAAGGATGGAATTACCGAAATATCTGATTTGGGGGATAACAAGCCAGGCACTCCTGTGAATCAATCTATTGCCCTTTACATAATCCACACCTTCTTCAATGATAGGCTGGATAATTGATTCCATCTCACTCGGATCCATTTGACCATCGCCGTCCATCACTACAGTACAATCAATGTCGTGATCCTGCGCCCATTTGTAACCACGGGCAATCGCCTTTCCGTTTCCGTAGTTTTGCAGTTGATCAATTAAAATAATTCTGTCCGTTTCGGGATGTTCGTTTATTATTTTAGAAGCCGGGAAAAACTTAAGTTCCCCCTCTTGTGCTTTTTGCAAAATGATATCGGCAGCATTATATATATTTTGTGTAATCTTTTTTTGTTTCGGATCAATTTTTTTACCTCTCTTTTTTCTATCATCATTAATAAATTCCAATACAACTTCTCGGGTCTTGTCCGTAGAGCAATCATTTATAACAACAATTCTGTCAACAAAATCCGGCATGTTCTTCAAAACATGACCAATTTGCTTTTCTTCATTGAAAGCGGGAACAACAACGGCAATCATTTTATTATTGTACATAAATTAAATCCTGAAAAACTTTATTCTGAGGCCTGGTTCATATAGAAAAATCATCAAATTGTCATTCCTGCGAGAGCGTGAATCCATTAGAAAATCTGACTTTGCTTTATCTTTTCACCTGAAAGACCATAAGATTGTTACCACGCATAATTTCATAAAATAACTCAGTATGGGCTTTGAATCGAGAAAGTTCGCTTGAATCCATTCGCACAATAACCAGCCGGCAATGGTATTTATCGAGAAGCAAGCGCATTTCGTCTGGCGCGACGCTGAAATTTATGATTTTTTCATTATCCGCTTTGCGAATGGATGAGACACTTCCCTGATTGTACGAGCGGTCTATCAGGTAATGTGGCGTAAAGACGGATAGATAACCGGATTCATGCAAAGGGGTGGCGACCATACATGGCTCAAGTTGCGAAAGCCTTTGATAAATTCTTTCATTGGATAAATTGAGCAAGCTTGGATACCATCCGTGGTTACTAATAACTCCAGCCATTGCAGAAGAAACATTTGGTAACGTAAAGGGTATACCAATGCTGAGCACAACTGCAACGAAGGGTAATAAAACAGTGAATTTCCCCAGCCTGCTTTTTGTATCCTTAAGAAAGAGCACCAATATTGATGCCATTGCACCGAATAGAATCGCGTAGGACAGCATTGTATTAATTTTAATCATACGGAATACCGGCATGCTGGTATTAAATACTTTAACAATCCAGGGCACAATAAGGGGATTGAAAATGATGATCCATGGCGCAATTAATACGGCTGAGCACCCGGCAATCAATCGCCATGAAATTCTATTCCTGAGCTGGATTGATAAAGAAAATGGAGGAAAACTACCCAGGTGTTTTTCAAAATTGATCTTTAATTTGAAGGCAACCAGCAGGGCAATAACGCATAATCCGACGACTTCAAGCCATCCTCTTTCCCACAAGTATTTTGGATTGCTTGCAAAATAATTCTCACTCAGTTCCCAGATGCTTCCGACCTTGATTATCCATAATGCCTTTATGTTTGCAAGTGCTTCTGGGCTTAATGTCGGCGCTAATGCTATTAGACCCCTTATGATTAAACATCCAAGTACTACCGCAATTATCGAATAAATTCCAAGTCGGTACTTTCCTGTAAAAATACTTTGTTTTGTTCGATAATAATAAAACGCAAAACAAAGAAACGCTATCATTGATGTAAGAATTATTCCTACCTTTGCACTTGATAAAGCACTGACATCCACCAATCCACTTGCATGGCGGAAACTGAGTGTCAGATAACAAATCAAAACAGCAGAAAAGACTATAAATACGATGAGGATTAGAGTTTTTATTCGCTCACAGCGTAAGCTTGGAAAAAATAAGGATATAGCAAGGACAAAACCAAAAACGTAAGGCACCCAAACTACATACAGAATGTGTTGACCCATGGAAGCTATTGCCAAAATGGCAACAATCCACCAGCTCGGCCAGTCACGATTTAAAAGATAAGTTAAACAGTAGGTGGTTAAAAGCGGGAAAAAAATCAATTCCGATAGGGTGCCTGGATGGGGCAAGTATTCAAAATACAGGCTGTTACATATCCTCCATTCCACCGCTGCTTCACACAGCCAGGGGATAATCGCCAGAGATGTGCCTATAACTGCAATACGATCATCACTTGTTATTACCTTGAGCACTGAATAGAAAGTAAATAAAACTATAGTCGTCATTATGGCCGAAATGATGACATACATCCAGGCTACATCCACGTGCGTTAGGCGTGAAGTGAGACCAATGGCCAGATACCATGGATTGGAGGCATAATGGGCTCCAGTCGGCTGGCCCGGTTCAAGATAGAAATCACCGCCGATTATGTATACAGAATCGGCAATCTTTCGAAATCCTGCCAAATGATCGAATGTATCAAAAAAAGGTAGTTGATACTGAGCTCTGTATCCAACAACTACAGCGACAATAATCGTCAGTAATATGAAAGAGCTCCAGTATAATTTTTTAAAAGGAAATGGCTGGATGGCTTCTGAACTTTCAATAGATCTATTGAAAGCCGTTCTCCTTCTGTAAAGGGCGTATAAGCCAACCGATTCACATAAAAGAATACAACCAAGAATCAGATTACTAAATAATTGAGCCCGATACGCAATTACTGCAATTATTGTCCATAATGCCGCACTGAGCCCGAACCATAAAGGTATTTTTTGTATAATGTTAAATTTGGAGTTGAAAGTCGGGAATACAAGATTAATAATCATGAATCCTGGTAGCAGAAGTAACCCAATGATTCCTAAGACAGATTGGGTAATAGGGTTCGTACTTACCATATTGCTCCAGATTCCTACGATAGCCAAAACCAACACCCCTATTCCAAGTATGTATTCTCTCTTTGAGGTATCATAATACACCATGCTTATCGTACCCAATGTAACAAGGAAAAGAAGCACAATATCGGTAAAAGGCCAAGGTTTGCTTTGAAACGTAATAAGCGGCGCCAGAACATCGCTCCCTGAACCATATTCCAATCCTGAAAACAGACTACCTCTTCCGCCTATATTTTTTACGCTGGGATAAATAAATGCATTACTCCCATCTTTTGCTTCAATTGATAACTCTACGTGCTCGTCTACAGCAAATTCTTGCAGTGGTATTTCAAATTTATATGAATTCCTTCCGGGGTAGGGGCGAAGAATTGCTTTCAGAATATTTCCTCCCACCTCCGGAAATCGCTCCAGATCGGGAGACAGATAAACTTTGAAGCTATATCCGGGATTTGGGCTCGGTAATGCCTTTTCCTTGGGACCGGTTACAACATCACCTATGAAATCATACTGAAGCCCCCGAAGTGCGGATTCGCGTAAATTGGTTGGGGACTGATCAACTAATGGAACAGGAATACTCAATCCCAGAGGGGATGACAATTTCAGTTGTGCTTCTGTATATAATCCGATGTAATCTCCTTTCTTTACAGGAAGAGGAGAATTGAGGACAAAATGATTGAGACCTATGGCAGGCCTCGTTATCACTTCTGATTGGCTGACAACCTCGAATGTTTTGTCAGAATTCCTCCAGACCTTCAAGCGTAAATCACCGGGACTTGCCACATCTGCATCCCACCCCGTGATGAAACCGTCTTGCTGAACAATCTTGGTCAAATCTATAAAACTGAACTGGTTAGACTGAAAAGGCCCTGACTTCCAATCCCAGATGTAAGAACCTTTAGTCGTCCCTAAACTGAAACGGTTTAGTTTGAATATCAACTCTTGAGCATCACCACCAGTTCCACCAATGTCTATATATATGGCTTTCAATCCTGGATGCATACTTGGGCGAGCATTGATTACTTTACGAAATGGCGTCGTCTCCGTTATTTTGTGAACAGAAATCAATCGCCAATAATTGTAACCCCATAAAAGACACATCGGGATGAGAACCACTATGATAATTATTTTGATTAAACGCTTTATTATTCAGCCCCTCGCTAGAAATTAACCCATACATCGTAGGCTATTTAAGTGAGTAAGATTTCAGTAAGAAGAAATAATTGTTTTAGCAATTTGATTAGCAAGAATTTTGTTTCCATGTTTATTCAAGTGACAGCAAACATCTACATAAATTGACTCTGGCGTATTTTTAAAAATACCTGTTAAGTCGTTATAATTTACACCATTTCTTCGTAATAATTGCCCCTCTGATTGCATTAGTTTATATCCATTTTTCACAATTAAACCCAATGGGTAAGATGAATCGAAAGCCATCTTCATTTCCTCTTTGCTAAGAATCTTAGTATTAGGCACATATTGATTTGGTTGAAGAAAGTGAAAATATTTAATTCCATTTCCAGAACTCAATAAGTGCATTTGGTTAGATGCCTGCGCCCAGACTTTTGCCATCAATAAATAAGTATCATTTTCATTAGGCGGCAGCAAAAATTGTGGCCCTGATGTTGCGAAAGATGTTTTAAGAATGGTTTGATTTAAATAAGTTTGTTGCAATCTATTAATTGAGTTTTCAAGAAAGCGATCATAGTTAAACCAGACAACCCTTGATAGAATGTTGCCATGGAGCAAAGATGACTCCATTAATTTTGCAAGATAAATTCGCTTTTCCTCTATAGAAAAAGCTTCCTTAGCTATTGAGTTTGAATTTCTAGCAGGAGTGTTCTGCGAAATAATATACCAATTTCTTGGATAATAGGGATTAACAGACTTCGGTATATTTTCTATTATAGGTAAGACAAGATCATTATAGCCATCCAAATTTATAATTATGTCAAATTTAGCACCAAGTGATAACAAATAAGTTAGGGCAATAAGTTGCTGCGGCTGCTTATAACCACCTAAAGCAGTATTAACAAAGGTAATTTTCTTTGATTGAAAGAAGGGAGATTGCCTTAATGCTTTTTCTAAATCATCTCTACTTTGTATAAAAAACCAAGCAGCTACAGATCCACCTGTAATACCAATAATTATTTCATTTGGATTCTTGATATGTATTGGGGATTGGGTATCTATGAAACCATAATCTGATATACTTACCCCACTATGATCCTTTGATGAAACAACTTCAGGATTATTAACATATCCTATGTATGGATGAATGGATACATCACTTTTTTCAAAATTAGCATATTCTTGAGCTTTCGTGCCAAGTATGCTCTCTATGCGTGTATTGAATTGTTTAAATCTAAAATCACCTGTTTGTATTGCATAAGAAAAATATGCTATTAACTCAACAGTAAAAAGCATAATGCAAGTCATAATTGCTGTAAAAACAATATTTTTATTGTTTGAATTCATTATTTATTTTCCCTTAATCTGGGCTCATTCCATAAACCACAAATAAGTATCCGGAATAATGATCTTTAAGTGTAGTATTTTTTTGTATTTTATCTTGATCTCCAATTGAATAAATTCTGCCCTTACCTAAATTTTTACTTGACCGAGCAATTTCACTATTCTTCATATAAAGTCCTAAAATATCTCCTTTTTTGGCAATGATAAAGTCTTTTAAGTAAAGAACATTTGTTCCTAATGTTAGAGAAAAAGCATTAGTTTGTGCTATTACTTTATAGTTACCATTGTCCATTAATCTCCATATTTTAAGACGCACTTCATTTTTGTCGTCATTTGATAAGATCTTCAATGAATTTATTTGAATATCCGCATCAACAGATTTGTCGAAATCTATAATAGATAATCCACCATCAGGAACAGCATCCTTCTGCCGTATTGGATAATCTAAATTTCCAACCGCTAAATATTTAAGCGGTTTATGAATACTTTGGAAAAAAACATGCTCTATAAATAAAAATGCTAATGCCGTAGAAATCACAACTATTGACATTTTAATTTTTTGCACAGATTAATATCCTTCGTTTATACTAAATCACTGAATGGCCACGGTTGACGTTGAGGAATGACAATAGGGGGCGGGATATTGTCGGCAATTCCATACTGCAGTCCGGCGAACATTCCGCCTCTTCCGAGCAGATTTCTTGTATTCGGGTAAAGAAATGCTTGAGCCCCCTCTTCAGATTCGATTGACACTTCTACCCGCTCGTCTATTGCATATTCCTGAATGGAGCCGGGTGATTGTTCTGGCGTGGGTGACATGTAAACTTTGTAGCTATATCCCGGATTAGGACTGGGTAATGTTTTTCCCTTTAGGCCTGAAACCATATCATTGAGAAAATCATATTGAAGTCTTTGTAGTGCCAATTCGCGCAGATTGCCTGGATCCTGATCTTTTAAGGAAAAGGGTATCTCCAGCCCCAGAGCAGATACAAGCTTCATTGTGCTTCTGTATATAATCCGATATAATCTCTATTTTTTACAGGAAGAGGAGAATTGAGGACAAAATGATTGAGCCTGATTCTATTTCATATGGGGCAAAAGCAATTTCGACCACAACGTATAAGCTTCCGCGGTCAAATGCATACCATCAAATGTTAATTTCTTTTTCAACTTTCGTGTCTCTTTGTCCAAGAAGGAATAATAAAGAGAAACAAAGGTGACTCCTTCTTTTTCACAAAGCATATGCAGATCTTCATTTAAACTTTCTATTTGCTTGTTGATTTCTGCGGCATTCCTTCCCGAATTGATTGAATTCGG
>Ga0182021_10000288_pt1 | contig 51665 bp, 46 predicted proteins | sample 612E3MmetaG_FD_120493 | JGI IMG/M metagenome (GOLD analysis project Ga0182021, IMG submission 120493) | Permafrost microbial communities from Stordalen Mire, Sweden - 612E3M metaG (Illumina Assembly) | ecosystem: Environmental > Terrestrial > Soil > Wetlands > Permafrost | place: Sweden... | reverse complement strand
TCGACGATGGGTTGGTAGTGGATGACCCATTCCTGTCGTTCGATGGCACGGCGAAGATCGGTCTCGAGCTGCAATTGGTCGACCGCGCGCCGGTGCATGTCCGCGTCGAAAACTTCATGGCGGGCGCGCCCGGCGGCCTTGGCACGGTAGAGCGCGGTGTAGGCGTCGCGGAGCATGTCATCGTGGGAGGAGTAGCCCGAACTGGACAGCGCGATGCCGATACTGACCGAGGTGAAGACTTCCGTCGCCCCCACTGCCAGCGGTACCGTCATGGCGTTCTGGATGCGCTCAGCCACGCGAACCGCGTCGCTCTCGCTGTGTAGATCGTCGAGCAGAATGGTGAACTGATCACCCAACACCCGCGCCAGTACATCGCCCGGACGCAAGCAGGCCTCCATGCGTCGGGCGGTCCGCACCAGCAACTCGTCGCCGGCGCCGTGCCCGAGACTCTCGTTGATGCACTTGAAGCGATCGAGATCCAGCCAAGCCACGGCAAACAACGGACTCGACTGACCCAGGTGGCGGGTCCGCGTGACCAGACGCTCTACCCGCTTGTCAAACATGGCGCGATTGGGAAGCTGGGTGAGGGGATCATAGAACCCCTTCTGTTCCAGCTCGGCATCGAAACGCTTCTTCTCGGTGATGTCGCGTGAGATTCCGAAGGTGCCGACGATCACGCCGGACGAATCGCGCAGGGGAATCTTGGTCGTGGAGAGCCAGCGCTCGCTGCGGCCGGGCAGGTGCCACTTTTCCTCCACGTCGACCAGAATGCGTCCCCGGCGCACAATCTCCTCGTCGTCCCGGCAGCGGTGCTCGGCCTCATCACGGCACAAGAAATCCATTTCGTTGCGACCGATGGCCTGCGCCGGGTTAGAAAGTCCCAGGTGAGTGGCCATGGCGCGGTTGACACGGGTGAAGCGGCCGCTGCGATCCTTGAAGTAGATGTCCTCCGCCATGGAGTCCATCACCGTTTCGATCTGGAAGAGAGAACTGCGGAGCCAGCCAAGTTCCTGCTTCTGCGCCCGGCTGAGCGATTCGGTGACCGGCGGGGGTGTGCGTTGCCCCCGCGCGGGCTTAGGGGTATTCGAGTCGCGCCCTGAATGCGGGACAGGGGTCGGGTGCCTTTCCGAGCCCGGTTGGGCCTGTGCACGCTTTGCTCTGGGTGAAACGAGCCTTGTCATGCCTACGCGCGACCGCCCGAGGTGCCCCACAGAGCTAACGCCGCTGCTGCCCCTTGCTCGAACTAATCGCGGGGCGATTATAAGCCGGTTCACGATTTTTTGGCACCGAAACGAAGGATTCTTCGCGCCGCGTTTCGGCAAAGTCGGAGATTCCCCTGCCATGTGAGTGGATGTATCATCGGTAGCCGTGAAACGCACAATCGTGAAGCGCCTGATCTCGGTCTTGTCCGTACCGACGGTGATGGCACTTGTTCTTGGCGCAATGGCGGCGCCCAGCGGCCACGCAGTGGCTGCGCCCAACCTGCTCAAGGTGGTGGGCCGGGTCAGCCCCGGGGAGGCCACCATCCACGATGCCTTCGCCCTGGACCAAGAGGGCGGCAAGCTGGCTCACATTGTCTTCACCGGGAAGGGGGCGGTGCAACTACACGTGGGACCACCGGGGGGCAAGACCCGGGTGACGGATCTGGCTGAGTTCTCGGGTGCTCCCGAGAAGATCCTTGCCTTGGCAGGATACTGGTTCGTGGTGTCCAACGAAGGGTCACGGCGGGCCGCGATTATCGACCCCGCTGGGCGACTCAAGCACCAGACCGGCTCGTTCGACGACTGTGAGCTGGCACACGCGCCCAATGCCTTCGTGACCTACAGTCAGAAGCGGCTGCCAACCGGAGATCGCTACAGCATTCAGACCTATCGGCCGGACGGCAGCACCATCGCGGTGCGCGCGCTGGTCGTGACCCCGGGCGGGACCATCGACGGCGACGCCTCGGCCACATTCCTGGGTTTCACGAAGAGCCATCTGCAGGCCATGGTGCAGAAGCCGGGGGCGTACAACCGTCGCAGCGATGCACGTGAACCCCCGCAGTTCGCACTGTACGACGTGATGACCGGCAAGACCGGCCCGGGAAGAATGCCGCCCAAGCTGGACAGTTTCCTCGACTACATTCGCAAGCGAGCGGAGAAGCCCGAACTGGACGCCGTGATCGTACTCGCCGCGGGACAGGCCGGGTTCGAGTTGGTAGGGCCGGGCGAGAAGGTGCGGCCCTTGAACCTGGCTCACCGGGACTACGATGTTCTGTCGCTGGTTCAGGTCCAGGTGGGAAGCCGGGTCGTGTTCTCGCTGGTGGCCGACCGCCCGGAGAGGGGCAATATGGAGGAGGCGGGCCGATACTCGCAGGCGTTCTTCAACCTTGAACCGGAAAGTGGCAAGGTGACCGTGCTGGGTGAGATTCCGCTGCCCGACAAGCGTGCCTGCCCGTGGTCCGCGGGCGGAAACAAGATCGCGGTGCTGCGCAAGGCCGAGGATGGCGGGCGGGAGATTGTGATCTACGCGCGGTAGTGCCGCCTGTGGCGGCGGGGCCGGAAGCCGGTGGCCGGTGGGTCGGGACCGGATCCGACGGCCGGAACCGGATTCGCAACCGGATCCGGCTATCAGTTCCGGCTCCGGAACCGCTGGTTAGGAGCCCGCCTCGGCCAGCAGCCGCTCAGCCTCTTTCGCCGAGCGCAACGAGCAGTCTTCAATAGCCAGGCCGCCGAAGTAGTTACCTGTGATGTAGAGGCCGCTTCCCGGCAGGTGACGGTCGATCTCCTGCGCGATCTCTTTGTGTCCCAGTGCAAGCGAGGGCAGAGATGTGGCGTGGGTGGCAACGCAGACGAGCTGGTCGCGGGCAAGGCCGGTGACAGCGCAGACTCGGTCGATGCGTTCGTCGAGGGTCAAGCCGGCGCGGAAGTGGAAGGTGAAGGCGCGCAGGCGATCGTCCGGCACCACGTCGCGCGTGACCACCGAGAAGAAGGTGTCGTTGACCGGCACGATGCCGGCCAGGCGCGGCAGGCGAAGGTGGCGCGCCTCGGCCACCACGCCGACCGACTCGATGGGCGCGGTCTGGATGCGGGCCAGGGCGGTTGCGATTTCTGGCGTGATGGGCGCGAGCAGGCGCGCGGCCTCGGGCGCGGGCAGGGCCAAAGCCAGGCGGCGGGCAAAGACCCGATCGCCGCCGGCGATCTCGACGACGAAGTTGCCCCCGGCGCGGGCGATGGTTCGGGCCGCGGCATTGGTTCGCAGGGTTACCCCGGGCTGTGCCGCGATTCGGTCGGTCAGGGCCTGGATTCCTCCGGCAAAGGTGAAGCTGCGCTGGATGTCCTTGCGGCGCGTGCGCTTTTTGAAGAGAATCTCGGCGGGAAAGTTGTCGGCCGGTTCCGAAAGCACGGCAGCAAACAGGGGCGCAAACACGTGCTTCCAGTTTCGCTGGCCCACCAGCTTGCCGTAGTAGTTGGCCACTGTTTGACCCTGCTTGCGCTCGCTGAAGGCGTGCCAGGCCGAGGCGAACAGCTCAGTCAGGCTCAGTTGCGAGGGAATGCTGCGCAGCTTGCCGTCGACCAGCAGTCGAAAGGGCGCCTTTCGTCGCGCGAGCATGCGGTCGCGCAGGCCCAATTCGTCGATGATCGACAGGAGTGAGCCGTAGGAGTTGTAGAGCGTATGCGTTCCCATCTCGAACCAGAACCCTGCTGGCTGTCGCTCGGATCGGACGCATCCCCCGGCCTCAGCCGCCGCTTCGAGAACCAGCACCTGGCGCCCAGCCCGCGCCACACGGTGGGCAAGGCAAAGGCCGCTGATGCCGGCCCCGAGAACCACGACATCGACGTTTCCACTCACGGTGCAACCGTTATGGCGCATGCGCAGGGGAGATGTCCACTTCGCTTGTGCCGCCCCACCAGCTTCTGGTAGGCACTCCTGCGTGACGACGGAACTCCCTGTCGACGGGGTCTTGGACCTGCACACATTCTTGCCCCGGGAGGTGAAGGAACTCGTGCCCGAGTACCTGGCCGTATGCCGCGAGCGTGGGATTCTCGACGTGCGCATCATCCATGGCAAAGGCGTCGGCGCCCTTCGCCGTCAGGTCCACGCCATCCTCGGCCGCCTGCCCGATGTGGTTTCGTTCCGACTGGCGGACGAAAGCGCGGGCGGATGGGGCGCCACCCTGGTCACCCTGCGGGCTCTACGGTGAGCGCATTAAGTCGCCTTCGCAGAGTGACTCGCGCAGGTCGGCCACCGAGAGATTGCTTGGCGGAATGTCGTACAGGCTCAGGATCAGGTCGAAGGCGATGGTGAAGTAGGCTTGCTGATCGCGGAAGTCGGCACACACACACGGCCCTGAAGCAATGGCGGCAACGACGACTCCTCGGTGCCTGCCAACAGCACGGGCAGCACCGATTGCTTCTTCGCCTCGGTTCCGAGCATCCGTTTGCCGATCAGGTCACCCTCGGCAGCCACAACGAAACCTAGCTTGGGGTCTTTGTTGTCGTATTTCTGCCGATAGGACGGCGTTCCCACGACCACGACCCGATCCGAAGTTGCGACTCGCTCGACAAAGCGAGGGATACTCGCTCCGATCCTCGCGTTTTCCCAGCGGTCCAGCACCACGTCGATGCCAGCCTTGTGCAGATCGGTGGCCAGTTCCCGCTCGACCCAGCGTTCGTGTTGCGGCTCGCCCCAGGCATAGCTGATGAAGCAGGTTGGCGGCTTGATGCCCTGCTGCTTCACGGAGGTCTGCACGCGGAACAGGGCTTGCTCGAAACGGGAACGCAGGTTGGCGATCCGGCGCTGGGTTTCCATCTCGGCCTGCTGCTCGTGGGTCAACTGGATGGGCTGGTCGGCCCTGGGCAGCGAAGTCCTCTCACCGCAGGTTGGGCAGAAGGCGAAATTGGCGCCGCCGCTCAGTCGCTCGCGCACGACGTTGCGATTCAGCGCGTGCCCATTGGCGCAGGCCACCGGTTCGTAACGGAACACGGTCAGATTGCGGCGGGCGAGGAAGCTTTCGAACAGACCTTGGAACAAGGTCCGGATCGGCTGACCGACGTTCGTGCAGAAGTACAAGACAAAGTCCAGCTCGCCGGCGCGTTCCGCATCCTGGCGGAAACCGCACACCAGGCCGTCGCCGACCTCGTAGCGGGCGTGGTTGCGCCACTGGTCGGTGCGGGTGAAGGTCTGGGTATAGCCCAAGAGCACGACCAGCGAGGCATGGACATTCTCCACCGCGCCGCTGACGGTGTAGGACACCCCGTCCTCGGTGGGCTTCTCGTCTGCGATGAGCGGCCTCTTCGGGTTGATCAGATCCGGGAAGACCAGGTACGAGGTCGATGTCAGCGGGCTGGTCTCCCGGAAACAGACGTTGTGCTCCAGGAACAGCAGCGCCGCTGAATCCAGCAGGATAGCCCGCTCGGCCGGGGAAAGGCCCTGCAACTCAGCGAACGAGTACTCACCACCGAGCAACCGCCTTTCCTCCAGCGAACCGAGTCCCTTCGGGTTTCGCCGGGCTTCCAGGACAAACGATGCGGCGAGATTGTTGAGCAGTTCCGGCGCAAGCAGAATGCGCATCTCGCCTCGGGATGTGCGCAGCCGCTTGACGTAGCCGTGGGTCTCCAGGTGGCCAACCGCGGTCAGCATCTCAGCGTCGGTGAACTGCCACTTCGTATCCTGCGCCTGCAACCGCTTTCGCAATTCCGGAGGACTGAGGGCAATCTCTTTGCCCTGCCGACTTTCCTTCAATTCAAGCACATAGTCCTTGATCCGCTTGAAGGTCGTGGTGGTGACTGTGGCGGGTTTGTCCTGCCACGGAATCAGCGCCTTCATCTGATCGATCAGCTCGGACACGCCTTCGCCCTGCCTGGCGCTGGTGCTCAGGTAGGCGCGGATCCCGCGCTGCTGGCAGAAGGCATCCAATTCTTCGCGGGTCAGGGTGGCTGTGCCACGATCGGAGCGGGCAGCAACCAGCAGAGTCGGTGGCGCGCTCCGTGAGAGGTCTACCTTGAGCTGCTTGAGCCAGAACTCGACCCCGTGCAAGGGATCGCGGCTGTCAGTGGGATCGAACAGGACTAGCGCCAGATCGGCGTCGTCCAGGAACAGGGCGTGGATCAATCGATAGTCTGGCTGGCCGGCCAGGTCCCAGAGCACCGCCTCGCACTGTGCGCCGTCCGCACGGTGGATGCCCAGTTGGTCGAGCACCCAGAACTGCTGGCCGTGGGTCGAGGCGTGTTCCTTGAATTCGCCATGCGCGAGCCGCCAGCCGAGTTCCGTCTTGCCCACCCCCGAGTCGCCCACCAGCACGATCTTGGCGCTCTTGTAGGCAACTGCCGGTGTGGCAGCTTGGCCGAGCAAGAAGTCGAAATCCAGCTCCCAGAGGTGGATGACGCTGCTGCGCTCGTGGATCGGCGTGCACGGGTCCGATCCGACGGAGGCGAGCAACGGTAGGCGCGGGTGAAAGGATATGCCCGGAGGCCAAACGGACGAAGTGGGTTCGGTGATAGTGGAAATACAGACGCCCGTGGTGGCGCACCAGAGACGGATGGACTGGTCAACTGATTTCGAGGCCAGAATAAGTCCGTCGGGCGACCAGGCCACGCACTGTACCGCGCCGGTGTGGGACTCAAGCGAACGCAGTAGTCTTCCGGAAGAGACATCCCAGAGTCGAATCGTGCAATCGCCGCTAGCGGTTGCCAGAACTCGCCCCAAACGGTCAAAGCAAACCCCGTAAATGCTACCCGTGTGACCTTTGAATGACTGCAAGAGCTCCCCAAAATCGGCATCCCACAGACCTGCGGAGCCGTCCTGGCTCACGCTGAGCACCGCACTCCCAGAGGGATCGAATACTATGCTGTTGCCGACTAGCTGCTGTCCGCCGACTACGGTCGTGCAGCGTCCTGAGTCAAGCTCCCAGAGTCTCACTGTCGCATCTCCGGACGCGGTGGCGAGTTGCCGACCTGCTGTATGAAACGTGATTCCATCGACCCAGCGGCAGTGCTCGAAGGACTGAGTCTGGGAACCTGAAGCAACATCCCAAACTGTCGCTCTACCGTCCTTGCTCGCGCTGGCCAACATGTGTCCCGTCCGATCGAAGGTCACGGCGTTGATGTTGTCGCGATGACTTTGCGGGAGGCACCGGCTCTCGCCTGTCTCCGTGTCCCACAGCCGGATCGACTGGTCCTCCGACGGCGATGCCAGCATCCGCCCGTCCGGCGACCACGCGATCCGTCCGATCCAGCCGGTATGCCCCCGCAACGTGCGCACCAACTTCACCCCAGGTGGTAGCGGCGGCGCCGCGTCCTGCCCGCTGGCTTCTTCATTGGCGGCGGATGGTTCTCTCTTGGCCATTGCCCGATCCCTCCGATGTCACCCCTGGGCCTGCCCCAGGGGTTCAACGCCTTCTACACTACTTCCTCAGCCCGGCCGCGCGCTAGCTTCTGAACCCGATCCGCCGCTTGGGCTTCTCGGGCGTGGCCATCAGGCTGCGGACAGCGTCGAAGAGGGTCACGATGTGTTTGTCGTGGGCGGCGACAGTTCGCTCCAGTTCGTCCAGCTTGGCGGAGACTTGGCGATGGGTGGCCAGGAACTGCCGGAGCCTCACGAATGCCCTCACCACCAGAATACTCATCTCGACGGCCTTGGGCGAGTTCAGCACGGATGCAGCCATGAGCGCGCCATGCTCGGTGAAGACACGGGGCAGGTATTTTCTGTGCTCGCCGCGACCGGTCTTTAAGGTCGCAATTTGCGACCTTAAAGATTTGTACTCCGCCTTGGTCAGGACGAAGGCGAAGTCGGCTGGAAAGCGGTCTGAGTTCCGCTTCACCTGTTCGCTCAGCCGCTTGACCGGCACGCCGTACAGGGCTGCCAGATCCGAATCGAGGATGACCCTGTGCCCGCGCAGAATCAGGATCGTGCGCTCCACCCGATCCAGAGGAGTCAAGCTCTTGTCAGCCACGTACCGCTCCTCGGCAGCTTGATGTCGGCATCGCTGACGTCATTCGGTTACTTTCCACCCCGTTCCGACTTGACTGCAAGCGCCTTCGTGAACTCTTGCGTGGAGACAACTGTGGCCTGCGCTGAGAGCACTTTTTCGGTCAGCACGCGGTGGACTTCGTCGTCCATGTCGGCGCAGGCGTCGGAAACGACGACCAGCTGGTAGTCCATGTCAGCGGCCCAGCGCACGGTTGACAGGACCACGCCGCTGGTGGAAATGCCGAACATCGCCAGTGTGCTGATGTTGTTGGCGCGCAGAATCGATTCCAGATCCGTGGTCGAGAATGCGCCCACCCTGCGTTTGGTGACCACGATATCGCCAGGCTGAGGCGCCACGCGGGCGTGGATCTCAGCCCCTGGCGTGCCCTCGCGCAAACGCCCCGATTCCTTCAGACCGGCAAAGCGCTTGTTCTGCCGGCTGACCTCGGGGTAGCCGTCGCGAAAACGCACGACCACGTAGATGATCGGCAAGTGGGCTTGCCGTGCCTGTTTCAGGATCGCGCTCGCGTTGTCCAGCACGGCCGCCTGTGTCTTCTCGGGCAGCATGCCCAGGATCTGGTTCTCGTAGTCCATGATCAGGACCGCCGTTCGTCCCCGGTCGATGGAGAGTTCACGCTTCACGGGGTTCTTGGCCATGTCTTGCTTGTCAGCAGCGATCGCTCCGTGCAGGCCCAAGATCGTGGCCAGGGCCAAAACAACTATTGCCGGTCTGGTAGTGATGCGCATTTCACAAAATCTGCTACGCCGCCGGCTTGATCTCAACCCTGGACTTGAGCCCCGGCACAAGCCCGGCCGCCGTGCGCGCTTGTGACGTTCGGGCAGGCAGTGCTAGCGTCCTGGCTGTCGTCGGTTGACGTCACCCGAAAGCCATGAAGAGATTCTTCAAGATCGTTCTCTGGACCCTGGTGTCCTTGCTGGGCGCGTTGGCCTACGCCGTGGTGGCGAGCCGGCGCGGCGAGCCTTTGAACGCGGCGTGGATGGTGGTGGCGGCATTGTGCACCTACGCCATCGGGATCCGCTTCTACTCCAAGTGGATCGCGGCCAAGGTGCTGATGCTCGACGACCGGCGGGCCACCCCCGCCGAGGTTCACGACGACGGGCGCGACTTCGTCCGCACCAACAAGTACGTGCTTTTCGGCCATCACTTCGCATCCATCAGCGGGCCCGGGCCGCTGGTCGGGCCGGTGCTGGCGGCGCAGTTTGGCTACCTGCCGGGCACCTTGTGGATCCTCATAGGCGTTCTCCTGGGCGGGGCGGTACAGGACTATGTCATCCTGTTCGGGTCGGTTCGGCGCAACGGCAAGTCGCTGGTCGAGATGGTGCGCGACGAGGTCAGCGGCTTGGCCGGGGTGATCGCCATGCTGGCCGTGCTGGGAATTCTGATCATCATTGTGGCAAGCCTTGGCCTGGTGGTGACCAATGCTCTGGCCGAGAGCCCATGGGGGGTGGTGACCACAGCCATGACCATTCCTTTTGCCATGATCATGGGCGTCTACGTGCGCTTCTTGCGCGTGGGCAAGGTGCTGGAGATGACGGTGATCGGAACGGTGTTTCTGCTGGCGTCGCTGTTGGCCGGTTTCTGGGTGAACCAGCACGCGACCTTCGCGCTGACCTTCACCTGGAGCAAGACCACCCTGGCGCTCTGCCTGATCGGGTACGGTCTTTCTGCCAGCGTACTACCGGTGTGGCTGCTCCTCGCTCCGCGCGACTACCTGGTGACCTTCCTCAAGATCGGCGTGGTGGTGCTGCTGGCGGTTGGCATCTTGCTGGTGCTGCCACCCATCCAGATGCCCTGGCTGACCGATCCGGCGCGCTTCACCGGCGGCATGCGGCCGGTGGTGGCGGGGGGCCTGTTCCCCTTCTGTTTCATCACCATCGCCTGCGGCGCGGTGAGCGGATTCCACGCCCTGGTCTCAAGCGGCACCACGCCGAAGATGATCACGCGCGAGCGCTATGTTCGCAGCATCGGCTACGGGGCCATGTGCCTGGAGAGCTTCGTGGGTATCATGGCCATGATCGCGGCTTGCGTGCTGGATCCAGGACTGTATTTCGCAGTGAATGCGCCGGCCGGTTTGGTGGGCAGCACACCTGATGCGGTTGCGGCGGCGGTTTCATCATGGAATTTCCCGGTGACCGCGCATCAGATCACGGCCCTGGCCAGTGCCATCGGCGAGAAGTCAGTGCTGGCACGCACCGGCGGCGCGCCCACCCTGGCCATCGGCATGGCGCACATTTTCGGCAAGCTCATCGGCGGCGCCACCGCGATGAAGCTCTGGTACCACTTCGCCATCATGTTCGAGGCCCTGTTCATCCTGACCACCCTGGACGTGGCCACGCGCATCGGCCGTTTCTTGCTGCAGGAACTGGGCGGCCGTTTCTGGAAGCCGTTTGCCGATACCAAGTCCTATCCGGCCAATATCACGGCCAGCCTGCTGTTTGCCGGGGCGTGGGGCTACTTCCTCTATGCCGGCGTGAAGGATCCCTTGGGGGGAGTGAATTCGCTCTGGCCGCTCTTTGGCATCGCCAATCAGTTGCTCGCGTGCGTGGCGCTGTGCCTGGCTACCACCATCGTCATCAAGATGGGCAAGGCCCGGCATATTTGGGTGACGTTGCTACCGCTCGGCTGGCTGGGCAGCGTGACCTTCACCGCTGCCTTGCAGAAGATCTTTCATCCCTCTCCGCGCGTGGGGTTTGTGGCCATGGCAGAGAAACTGTCGGCCGACCTGGCAACCGGCAAGGTGCCCGCTGTCAAGCGTGTGGCCACCGAGGCTCTGATCTTCAACAACTACCTAGACGCCGTCGCGGCGGGCGTCTTCTTGGCACTGGTGATCGCGATCCTGGCGGTTTCGATTCGCGAGTGGGTTCTCATTCTGTCGGGGCGCAAGGCCGCGGTCTTGCATGAGAGCGAGCCGGTCTGGCTGCCGGCGCCGGTTGCACCGGCCGATGTGCCGCGTCCTTGGTGGCGCCTCGGTACTGCGGTCGTGGTTCTTGGCACCCTGGCCAGGGAGCTATCAGGCGAAGCCGCGGCCGCGCGCACCAACCTGCCCGCCGGCCAGGCCCTCACCGAGGTGCTGGCGCATCGCTATGACAGTCACGATGGCGCGACCCATTGTTGCTAGGCCGAAATAGGGGCCTTCCTATTCTTTGCGAAGTAGCTGTGAGATATCCCGGACTGCGCCGCGCGCCGCACTGGTAGTCATGAGGGCGTAGGCCTGCAGGGCCTGCGACACGGTTCGGTCGCGGGCGGGCTGGAAAGCCCTGGCGCCCTTCGATTCCATGGCCTGGCGCCGCTTGGCCATGATGGCCTCGTCGACCAGCAGATCGATCTGGCGATTGGGGATATCGATGCGGATGCGGTCCCCTTCCTCGACCAGACCGATGGTGCCGCCCTCGGCAGCCTCGGGCGAGACATGGCCGATGCTGAGCCCAGAGGTTCCGCCCGAGAAGCGGCCGTCGGTCAGGAGGGCGCAGGCCTTGCCCAGGCCCTTGCCCTTGAGGAAGGACGTCGGATACAGCATTTCCTGCATGCCGGGGCCGCCCTTGGGGCCCTCGTACACGATCACCACTACATCACCGGGCTTGATCCGGTTGGCCAGAATGGCCTCGCACGCGATCTCCTGCGAATGGAAGACGCGCGCCGGGCCTTCGAAGCGCAGGATGGAGGTGTCCACCCCGGCAGTCTTCACGATGCAGCCGTCTTTGGCCAGGTTGCCATAGAGGACGGCCAAGCCGCCATCCTTGCTGTAGGCGTGGGTCAGGTCGCGGATACAGCCCTTTTCCACATCGGTGTCCGCCGCTACGAAGTACTTCTCCTGCGAGAACGCCGTTTGCGTTGGCACGCCACCGGGCGCCGCGAGGGCGCGCTTTCGGGCCGCTTCGCTGGCCGTCTTGCGATGGATGTCGTTCTCGTCGATGGCCTGGCCCATGGTCGCCGCATGCACAGTCTTGGCCTCGCGGTGGACCAGGCCGGCGCGGTCCAGCTCGCCCAGGATGGTGAAGATGCCGCCCGCCCGGTGCACGTCCTCGACATGGTGGTGCGACGACGGTGCGACCTTGCAGATGTTGGGCACCCTGCGTGACAGCCGATCGATGTCGGCCATGGTGAAGTTCACGCCCGCTTCTTGCGCCAGCGCCAGGATGTGCAGCACGGTGTTGGTCGAGCCACCCATAGCGATATCGAGCGCCATGGCGTTCTCGAAGGCTTGCAGGGTCGCGATGCTACGCGGAAGCACGTCGCGGTTGCCTTGCTGGTAGTGCTGCTTCGCCATCTCGACGATGCGGCGGCCCGCGGTTTCGAACAGATCCCAGCGGCGTGCGTGGGTGGCCAGGAGGGTGCCATTTCCCGGCAGCGCCAGCCCCAGGGCCTCGGCCAGGCAGTTCATGCTGTTGGCGGTGAACATGCCCGAACACGAACCGCAGGTCGGGCAGGCCGAGCGTTCCAGGACGGCCAATTCAGCGTCGCTGACCTTGTCGTCGCTGGCGGCGGTCATGGAGTCGATGAGGTCCAGCTTGCGCACGGTCGGCTTGCCATCCCGACCGGGAGGGCCGGCAACCGTGCCCGCCTCCATCGGCCCACCCGAAACGAAAATGGCTGGAATGTTCATCCTCACGGCGGCCATCATCATGCCGGGCGTGATCTTGTCGCAGTTGGTGATGCACACCATGGCGTCGGCGCAGTGGGCGTTCACCATGTACTCCACGCTGTCGGCGATGAGGTCGCGGCTGGGCAGGGAGTAGAGCATGCCGGTGTGGCCCATCGCGATGCCGTCGTCGATGGCGATGGTGTTGAACTCGGCGCCCCAACCGCCCGCGGCGTCGATCACCTTCTTCACTCGCTGGCCAATGTCGTGCAAGTGGACATGCCCGGGCACGAATTGGGTGAAGCTGTTGACGATGGCGATGATGGGCTTTTCGAAATCAGCCTCGCTCATGCCGTTGGCGCGCCAGAGGGCGCGCGCGCCTGCCATGTTGCGTCCGTGGGTGGTGGTGCGACTGCGATATTCGGCCATACCCCTAGCTATAGGATCTCCGGGCGTCGTCGTCCACCCCTGCTGGCGCGGGTGCATCAGTCTTCCCCAAGCGCGCGGAAGCGGCTATGTTCCCGGGTGGTGTCCCATGCGTGAGATCGTCGCTGACCAGAATCTGATTGCCGCTTGCGGCTTGTACTGCGGCGCTTGCAGCAAGTACCTGCAGGAGCGTTGTCCGGGCTGCCGTGCCAACGATAGGGCCAAGTGGTGCTCGGTCAGAAGCTGCTGCCTGCAGCGCGGCTACCAGAGCTGCGCCGACTGCACCGAATTTTCCAACGTGAAGGACTGCAAGAAGTACAACAACTGGATAGCCCGGCTGTTCGGCCTGATCTTCCGTTCCAACCGCGCGGCTTGCATTTCGCTCATCCGAGAACAGGGCTATCCGGTGTTTGCGGCCGACATGACGGCCAAGAAGAGAGCGAGCCTTCCACGCTAGTCCGGGAGCATCGGCTCGTGACGAAGTCCTGCGCTGCTCTTTGTGCGGTGGCCTTTCTGCTTGGTTGCGGCCATGCCGGCCCAGGCGCCGCTGCACCGGGGCCGTCGCAGGAAGAGGTGCTGGAGCGGGGAGGAGAACTGGCCGACGCCGACGCCGCGCGAGCCACGGTATCGGTCACGGCGGACAGAGTGGTGGTGTGGGGCATGACCGAAGTGCCGGACGGCTCGCGCATGCAGATGGCGCTGGCCGGGGTGGACGCCATTACGCGATCCGAATTGCTCAAGGCCATCGAGGTGCGCGTATCCGGCGTGGTTACCTCGGTGGAGAGCAGCAATCCCGCTCGGCGTTCCGTGGTGGTGGAGACCGTCGAAGCCGCAAGCGGTGCGCTCACCCAGACCGGGCCGCTGCTGCACGGCTGGGCTCGGGTGCGGCGTGGTGACATAGTCGTGCTTCGGTTGTGGGCGCGGCTCAATGTGCCACGGACGACCCTGGAGAGTGCCATTCGTGCCGCCGTGGCGCGGGCAGGGCAGGGGGATCCGGCGGCAATCATCGGCAGCCTGACCACGCCCCCGATGGAAGCTACGACCAAGTAGCGGGGCGTGCGCAATCCCGTGGGGCGAACGCAGGGCGCCCCTACCCAAGACATGAGGCTGGTGGCACACGCACGGCCGGCCGTAGGGGCAACCTGCGGTCGCCCAGGCATAAGACCTGCGGGTGCCTACGCACAAGACGTGACCTTTCACGGCGCCGGACACGGCTTCATGAATCCCGCATCTTTCTCGCATTACTTGCTCTCCTGGCCAGATGTTCAGTAGACTGCGGTCGTGCTGCTTCTCCGGGTCGCCCCTTCCGTCGAGACCGCGCTCGACGTCCTCACGCAGGCTGCCCGCCACGATCTCTCCTGTGCCTGCGGCCCTTCGCAGCCACGGCAGCGGGGCCGCGACGGGCTGTGGATCTACCCGGCGGTGCTTCCCTCTGGCCAGCGCGTGCCCATGCTGAAGGTGCTGCAGGCCTCGGGCTGTGAACGCTCTTGCATCTATTGCGTGGAACGATGCGGGGGCCAGGGGCGATCCCTGGCACTGCGGCCTGAGCAACTGGCCAGCGCATTCATGGACCTGTACGGCCAGGGCCGCGTGTTCGGGCTGTTCCTCTCCTCGGCGATTCAGGGAACCGCCGCCGCGACCATGGACCGCATGCTGGGCACGGCCGAGCTTCTGCGACGGCGGCACAGATTTCGCGGCTACATCCACTTGAAGATGATTCCAGGGTGTCGGCCCGACCAGATCGACCGCGCCATGCAGCTGGCCACGCGGCTGTCGGTAAACATGGAGGCGCCCACCGCCGCGCACTTGGCGCGCATCGCGCCCGGCAAGAATTTCGACAGCGAGATCCTGGGGCCCATGCGGCAGGTCAGCCGTGCCATCGCTGACGGACGCTTTGCGCGCGCCGGGCAGACCACGCAGCTGGTGGTGGGCGCAGCCGGGGAGGCCGATCGCGAAGTGGCGCACGCTGCAGCCTGGGCCTACCGCGAGATGGGGCTGGCGCGGGTCTACTATTCGGCGATGCAACCCGTGCCCGGGACGCCGGTCGCGAATCGGCCGCCGGTTGCCTTTGGCCGCGAACACCGTCTGTACCAAGTAGATTTCTTGCTGCGGAGCTACGGCTTTTCCGTGGAAGAAATCGAGTTCGACCCGGGTGGGGCCCTGCCTCTCGATGTGGATCCCAAGACCGCCTGGGCGCGGCGCCACCCGGAGCGGTTTCCCGTCGAGATCAACACCGCGTCCCGGGGTGAGTTGCTGCGCGTCCCTGGCATCGGGCCACGCGCGGCGGAGCGGTTGGAACGGATGCGCCGCGAACAGCGTCTGCACGATGTCGCCGCCTTGCGCGCAGCCGGTGCGTCATGGAGAGTGGCATCGCCCTTCGTGCTTCTCGACGGCAAACCAGGCGAGCGACAGATGAGCCTGTGGGGATGATGGAGCGCGGCCTCGTCGGAATGTCGGAGTCCCGCGCTTGGGGCCAATCTGTGACACAATCTGCGAGCCGAGCGATGCAACCGGAGGTCCCATGTTAAATCGTGTGAGTTGCGTTCACGTGAAGCTGGCCGTGCTATCCATGTTCGTTGTCTTCGCGGCTGTCGTCGGCTGCGGTAGCCGCGGGAGTGGTTCGGGTGATGGCAGCTCGACAGGCGCGGATGGCTCGGGTCCTGGTGCCGGAGCAGACTCAGCGACCGCCACGGTCACGCCCGGCGTCTGGGCATCGGTCAGCGCGGGCGGATTCCACACTTGCGGGGTGCGAAGCGATGGCACCGTCGCCTGTTGGGGCTACGACGCCGACGGCCAGGCCACACCGCCCGAGGGCACCTTCACCTCGGTCAGCGCGGGCCAGTCCCACACATGTGGGGTGAAGAGCGACGGCACCATCGTCTGCTGGGGCGAAGACTTCTTCGGCCAGGCCGAGCCGCCAGCGGACACCTTCGCTTCCGTCAGCGCCGGTGCGTTTCACACCTGTGGCGTTCGGAGCGACGCCGTCGTTGCTTGCTGGGGCAACAATGTCGGCGGCCCGGCCACCCCGCCGGCAGGCAGCTTCACCTCGGTCAGCGCAGGTGTGGGCTACACCTGCGGGGTAAGGGCCGACGGGACGGTCGCCTGCTGGGGCGACAACAACGGGGGGCAAGCCACGCCGCCCACGGGGACTTTCATTTCGGTTAGCGCGGGCGGGGGCCATACCTGCGGGGTAAGGACCGACGGGACGGTCGCCTGCTGGGGCGACAACAGCGGGGGGCAGGCCGCACCGCCCGCGGGCACATTCCTTTCAGTCAGTGCAGGTGGGAAAAACACCTGTGGCGTGGAGACCGTCGGCAGCATTGCCTGTTGGGGCGACGACACCTATGGCCAGACCACACCTCCCGCCGACACTTTCAAGTCGGTCAGCACGGGTGGTTTTCACACCTGCGGGGTGAGAAGCGACGGCACCATCGTCTGCTGGGGCGAAAATGCCCACGGCCAAATCACGCCGCCTTCGGACACCTCCAGCACGGACGATGCGGGTGCCGCACCGGACGACGCCAATGATGGCCCGTAGGGGCGACCGGCGGCCTGTTGCTACGATGGCAGGGGGCGCGTCGCTGCGAGGTCGGCCACCAGGTATCGTCGGCCGATGAGCAGCACCAGGCCAGCCAAGGGTAGAAGTAGGCCGGTGAGCAGCACGGGAATGCGCAACCCGACGGAGTCGGAGACGACGCCGATAAGAAAGGGCGACAGGGCGTCGCCAAGAAGGTGAATGGTCGTGGTGTGCAGGCCGACCCCTCGCGCACGCAGGTCAGTCGGCAGCACGTTCACCATGGCGGCGTTGAGCGGTCCCATGTTGACGAAGGACAGCAGTAGCGTGACGAACATGGCCGGCCAGAAGAGGGCGGGATCGGGCGACAGCACAGCTGCCCCGGTGAAGGGAAGCGAGGCGATCAGCGCCCAGCCCGAGAAACTGAAATGGGCGCCGGGAAAACGGCGCGCCAGGCGGTCGCCCAATTGACCACCAACGATGGTGCCAAGGAATCCCGCCACCAGCAGCAGTGCGCCGAAGACGGTCCCCGCTGCGCCCACGCCCAGTCCGCGCTCGCGCACGAAGTAGGTGGGCATCCAGGTGCCCAGCCCGCCCATGGCAAAGGTGAAGATGGTCTGTCCCGCCATGTTGAAGAAGAAGCTGGGCCGCGCGCGAAGCGCTTCGAACGTCTCGCGCAGCGAGGTCGCCGGCTTTGACTTCGCGTCGAAACGTCCGCGCGGCGGTTCACGCAGAAGAAGCAGGGCGAACGCGAGCGCCAGGCCGGGCCCGCCGGCGACGAAGAAGGCGGGCCGCCAGCCGAAACGCGCCCCAATCTGGCTGCCCAGCACATACCCGAGTGCGATCCCCACCGGCATGGCCGCGTAGAAGATCGCCAGCGCGCGGCCGCGGCGGGCGGGCGGGTAGTGGTCGGACAGCAGCGACGGGGTCACCACCGTGTAGCTGGCTTCGCCGATGCCGACCACGGCGCGCGCCAGGGCCAGCCATGCGAAGCTGGCGGCCAGGCCCGAGGCAAAGGTGGCAAGACTCCACACTGCCACGCCTGCGGCAGCAATATGCAGGCGCTTGGCGCGATCCCCCAGCCAACCAGACGCAGGGCAAGCCAGCGCGTACACTAGGATGAACATGGTCTGCAGCGATCCGGCCTGCGCGTCCGAGAGGTGAAGGCTGGTGATGATGAGGGGCAGAACCGGGGCCGTGATGAATCGGTCCAGGTAGTTGAACGCATTCACCCCGGTCAGCACGGCCAGGGTGCTGGCCGGACGCTGCGGGAGGCTGGTGCCGGATCCCGTGGTCACGACCTGCATGGGTACCACGAAAGGCGGTATCAGGGTAAAGTCCCACGCATGAGTACTCTCAAGGAGATTCTAGGTACACCTGCAACGCGCAAGCAGGTGGTGGTTGACTGCGAACGGATCATCGAGGATGAGGTCGCCTCGAAAGGCCTGATGGGCATCCCCATCAAGGCCGCCTACGCGGTGGTCAAGACCGTCAAGCCGGGGTTCATCCCGGAAGTCATAGACGGTCTACTCGACGATTTCGCCGATCGTCTGGACCCGCTATACCAGGCCGCTGTGGCCAAGAATGAGCCGGTGCTTGCGTACATGAACGCGCGCGCCAGCGAGGTCGCCGAGGCGCTGTTGGGCATTACCGACCAACGCGCGCAGCGGGCGAAGAACCAGATCGTCAGGAGCGCCTACGAGAGGTTGCGGCCAATGGCCAAGAAGCACACCGAGGCGGCCGTCCCTCGCGTGAGCCGAATGGTGGCCAAGTACTCCAGTGCCGCCACGCCCGCGGCACCGACCGCCACATAGATCGTGGCTGGGAGAACCGGAGCCGGCGAGGGCGCGCGCGAAGCGCGCGGGGGAGGCGGGGTGGGTTGTCCGTCCCGAAGTCCCCGTAGGGGGCGAGGGCGCGCGCGAAGCGCGCCGGGTGGGCAGGGTGTGCAGTTCGTCCCGAAGCCTCCGAAGGGGGAACCGGAGCCGAACCCGGCACACGGAGCCGGCCTCGGCCACCGGCCCCCGGCCCTGGCCCCGGTTCCCCTTCACCGTCATTCCGGGCACCTTCCGCTCGCTGCACAGGCTAGACTCTGGCATCCGTGCCTTCCCTCCACATCGTGCTCGTCGAGCCGGAGATCCACTGGAACACCGGCAACATCGGTCGCACCTCGCTGGCTGTGGGAGCGACCTTGCACCTGGTAGAGCCGCTGGGCTTCACGCTCGAGGATCGCCATCTCAAGCGGGCGGGTCTGGACTACTGGCGCAGGGTGCGGCTGCGCGTGTGGCCCACCTGGTCGGCCATCGAGGCCGAGTTGCCGCGCTTGGGCGAGCCGCTCTTCTTCACCGCATCGGCCGAGCGCTCGCTGTGGGACGTCGAGTTTCCACAAGAGGCGGTAGTGGTTTTCGGCCGCGAGAGCGTGGGCCTGTCGCCCGACATTCTGGCCCGCTATGCGGACCGAACGGCCCGCATCCCCATGGTGGACCCGGGACTGCGTTCACTGAACATCTCCACCGCTGCGGCTGTTGTCGTTTACGAAGTCGTGAGGCAGTGGCGCAGGCGGGAGTCAAGGTGATGGCGGCACGGGTCGCAGGATTGGCTATCATCAAGGGCCTGGGCCGATGACCACCAAGGTGCTGCGCCTTGGACGCTTCCAGACAGAGGCCCTGCTTGGGGAGGGCGGGACCACGATAACCTATCGCGCGCGCCTGGCCGACGCGAAGCCAGGCGCCGACGAGCGCCGGTTCGTGGTGACCTTGCTGCGGGGCGAGCGCGGGCGGGCTGATGCCCAGTTGGCGGCCCGCTTTGTCGAGGCGGCGCGCCGGCTGGCGGGGCTCGACCAGTCCGGGTTCGTGCGCGTGGTCGAACTGTGCGAGGGTCCTGGCCAGATCTATGCGGCATGCGAGTTCAAGGTCGGCGTGGACCTGGCGCAGTTGCGCAGCCAGGCGGCGCCGCGCGGATTCATGGATCCGCGTCTGGTGGGCCTGCTCGCGCGGAAGATGGCCGAACGTCTGGCTCCCCTGCACGCGCGCGCCCAGGCCCCGCGCACACACGGCGGGTTGACCCCCGGCAACGTCCTGGTGTCGCCCGAAGGCGAGGTGTTCCTCCTCGCTTGCGGTTTGGCCGAGGCGGTGCGGCCACGGAGCGACGCCTTCATCAGCCGGTGGTTCTTCGCCGCGCCCGAGCAGCTTTCATGGACCGCAGCCGTGCCCGCGTCGGACCTGTATTCGGTAGGTGCGCTGATCTTTTTCCTCTTCACCGGAAGGCCGCCCTTTGCCGCGCAAACCGGCGATGCGCTTCGGGACAAGATTGCGGCGGGCGTGGCCAGGTTGCCGCAGATGCCGCCCTGGCTCCATGCCGTGATGGCCAGGCTGTTGTCGCCAGACCCGGGCCTGCGGCCACGGTCCGCGGCCGATGTGGCGCGCCAGATCTCGGCGGCCATGTTGGGTGCCGAGGCCGGTCCCGTGGACGCGGTGACGCGCGTTCCCGGTGTCGATTCGTCGGCTTCGCTTGCCGCGGGCGCCAGCCCGTCAGTGCCTGCGCCACCGCCGGGTCTCGTACTGGGCCCGGCAGCGGCCCATGCGTCGGGTTCCTCATTGTCCGCGGACGCCGAATCCGTGGTTCCATTCGCCCTCGACGAGGGCATAACCGAGGATGAGCGTCCTTCTGCTGCGGTTCGCGCGGTGGCGGTCCCGCAAGCGGCCGGCGAGCCGGTCGTACCGTTTTCTCTCGAAGCCTCACCGTCTGCGGATGCCGGCGCAGGCGACGCAGCAGGACAGAATGGCCAGCAAGGCGGGCTGTCGGAGATTTCGGCCGATGATCCGGACGTCGGCGTGGTGTACGACGACGACGATGATGTGGAGGAGCACGTCGAGGTCGGGGCAGATGGAAAGGTCAGGCGGCGCCGCCGCCGACGCCTGCGGATCCCGGTCTGGTATCGGAGCGCGCTGGCCCGCAAGATGTCACGGCTGGCGCTTGTTCCCCTGGCCGGGTTGCTGCTTTTGGCGGCGGCTGCGGGTGTCTTTTTCTATCGGGAGTGGGCCACGACCCGGGCCGCGAGTGAGCGACGGAATGCGCTTCTGCAGGCCGAGGCCGCCCGACGCGCGGCCGAGTTGCGGCCACCCAAGCCGCCCGAATCTCCGTCCCTGCCGGCGGGCCAACTGGTGGTGAAGACCACGCCGAGCGGCGCGACGATCTGGCTCGACGGTGTGCAGAAGGGGAAGACCCCTGCCACGCTCACCGCCACGCCCGGCTCACATCGCCTGGTTGTGACGTTGGCGGGATATCGCATGTTGCGAGACGTGGTCGAAACCAGCAAGGGTGCTCTGTGGGAGCGAGAGATGTTTGTTGCGCCTCGCCTCGACAGCGGACGCGTGCCGCTCGACGTGACTTGCAACACAGAGGCGGTGTACCCGGTGTTCGTGGATGGGAAGGATTCGGGCGAGCTGTGTCCTGCGAGCGATTTGAGGATCGAGCCGGGGGGGCATTCCATCGGGGTTTTCGTGATCCCGCAGAACCGCATCTGGACCTTTGACCGTGAGGTCCAGCTCAACCGGCCCCACCGGGTCCGGTTCAACTACTAGCTGACGGTTCCATTCAGTCACGAGAACGCGACTCGAACTGATCCGCTTTTCAGTCGGGGGGGAAGGCCTGGCACACACCGTTGAAACAGTCTGAGAGCGGGAAGGCGCAGGTGGGTGAGGCTGGGTCGCAAGGCGTGGCGCAGGCCATGATGGACCGGCACCCACTGGTTGCGTCGCTGCTCACGCAGATTCTCTGGGCCGTCCTGCCCGGCGGACAGCCCAAGGGAACCGGACGGCCTTCGCAGGTCGCCATGCATTCCTCCAGGGTCGAGAAGCGATTGGCGTTCCCGGCGCAGCCTCCCCAGGTTCGGGCAACGCACGAGCCGCCTACGAACGCATACGCGGCGACGACCGCCTCGCATGGCCCGGGGTCAAACGGAAGCGCGCAAGCGGCTGCGAAGAAGACGTCGCTGCCTGCATCGGTGCTGCCAATCTGGCGGGCGCAATCGAACTTCGCCGCCAAGGGCCCGGAGCACACCGTTTGGCGTTCGTCGGGCGTGAGACAGAGGCCCTCATAATCGCAACAGCTCGGGTACAGGCATTCGAAACCGGGGGTCGTGCAGGGCTGGTCAGCGGCGCCGCACCCGCACATCTCTCGACCCGCAATCCTGCACAAGCCACCCCCGCCCTGGAAGGGACAGCCAACGACGCACGAACTGCCCTGGCCGCACGCTGGATCGCCCTGGCTGCCGCATGCCGCCAACATTCCCGCATCGGGAGCCGCCGCCGGAGCGTAGCAGCCGCGATCAGTGCAGATTAGGTCTTCCCCGCGTTCACCCGGGATGCATGAACAGCAACCACAGGGCGAGGTGCAGCTCTCGCCGCAAAGCGCAGGCGCGCAACTCGCGGTCGAGCAGTCAGGGCCGGCGTCCGCGGTGAGGCGGAAAGAGACGGATCGGCCTCCGCAACCCAGTGCAACCAGGACCAAGACGAACGTGATCTTTGCGGCCGCGCTCATCCTGACCTCCGTTGGCTCTGCGTCGAGGGATCCGGTCGCAGCCGGACACCAAGCGCATGAATTCCCGGCGCCTCCCTCAGAAAACCGAGGGTCAGACCCCTCCGATCCCAATGGTCGAATGGCCATCTTCATAGTCTTTTCACATAGCTGGGCGAGACTGGTGGGACCGGCCGGGACATGATCGGATTTTGAAAGCAGAGAGCGTGCCAAAAACCACCTCGGCGCTGGGGGGCTCGTACTGGGTGTACTGCGACTCTTTCCAGCGCGGCGTGAGCAGCGCGAGCACCACTCGACTCGCACTCGGTTTCGCGGCGCCGGCCAAACGTCCCTATTGCGGTCCCGGTTGCCCGGCCCGGCAGGTGCGAACCTGGGTGAGGTGGGCGTCTCCACAGGGGCTCGCTGCCGCCTGGTCGACCCGCGGCAGCCCGCGCTCGTCCAGTCGGATGACCACCGTGTGCCAGCGGCGGATCCCCCGCCGGTCCAGCGTCAGGCGAAGCAGCCAGCCGGTGTTGGCCGCCTGGCTTTCAAAGCCGTTGAACACGAAATTGCCCAGGCTGTAGAGGATGAGCTTGCCCCGGTAGATATCAGCGCCCTGGGTGACGTGAGGATGGCCACCCACCACCGCGTCCGCGCCGGCATCGATGAGGGCGCGGGCCAGTCTGCGCTGGCGCGGACAGGGCAGGGGCTCGTGTTCCCAGCCCCAGTGCATGAACGGGATGACGATGTGGGCGCCGGCCGCGCGCGCGGCCCGCATGTCGCGCAGGATCTGTTCGTCCTCGCTCCATGCTACGCCCGGCGTGGACTGCCCGGCTTCGAACCAGCGCGGCTGAAATTCGTTGTAGCCAAGCAGCGCCACGCGCACGCCCTTGCGCTCCACGATCAGCGGCTGGTGCGCCTCGCCGAGGTTCTTGCCCGCGCCGAAGAACGGGATCCGTGCGGCGCGCAGGCCATCCATGGTTTGCAGGAGTCCGGCCGCACCAAAATCCGCGCTGTGGTTGTTAGCCAGCGAGATTGCGCCGAAGTGGCGGGCCACCACGTCGAGAACCCGAGGGTGGGCGCGAAAGGTGAACGGCTTTTCCACCGCGTTGCCACCCTCTGCGACGGCGCATTCGAGGGATCCGATGGCTAGGTCGGCGCCATCGAGGAGCGAGGCAAAGGCGGCAAACGGATCCTCTCCCCGGGCTACCGCTTCGCCGGGCAGCTCGTCGAGCATGATGTCGCCGGCAAAGACCAGGGTGACCTCGTCCGCCGGCTGGGCCAGGGCGCGCGGCGCGGCCCACAGCAGGACGATTGCCGGCAGGAGCCGCGCTGTCCTCATCGGGCCCACCCGCACCAATACTGCAACTCGCTGCTGTTGCGTGGTTCGTAGATCGCGTGTACGCCGGTGAAGCCTTTGGACCCGGCCTGCGGGAAGGGCGGCCGGTACTTGGCTTGATGAATCAGCACCGGGCCCTGCTCGGAAAGGGAATAGGTATAGATGCTGACCACGGCCAGATCCTCGGGCGCGGCGACGTAGACCGCCTTCCAGGCCAGCCGATCGCCCAGCTCGATCGCCGGCACGCTGTAGGGATCCGCGGTCGCAGAGATTCGTACCACCTTCTCCTCGCCCCCGTAGACGTAGGTACACTCGATCGGCCGCTGCGCGATGGTGGTGGCGCAGGAGCAGGCGAGGAGGGTGAGAGCAAGCAGGCGGGCGGACATGGACGGGCGGGATTGTACTCGCCTCGCGCGCAAACGGCCCGGCCTCGGGACGCTTGCACGACGTCGGAAGCGAGCCACTGAAACAGCGAGCGGGACACCTGTGGAAACCACACGCACTCTCACAGAACCGGCGAGGGCGGACATTGGACCGGAGCGCGGTTGGAGCTCACACCCTGACCAGCGACAACTACACCTATCGCGCGCCCCCCGCGTCGCCAGAAACCGGGGTTGGGGCATTCGGGGCCGGCTGGGTGATCGCCGCGTGGGAGCGCGAAGGGCGATGCACGAAGAATGGGCGTGCGGCGATCCAGCCCACCACGGCCGTGGCGGTGACCACCGCGATGGTCTTCCACCAGAGACTGCCGTCGTGCAGGCCGGGGCTGGGGACCAGGGCGGTGGAGGAAGGGGCCCGCAGATCCGCCAGGCTGCTCGAGATGGTGCGCGCTTCTTCCAGGGCCGCGAGGATGAGCTTCCTGAGGTCGTCGGCCGAGGCGGGCCGCCGGGCGGTGTCGCGAGCCAGGCACTGCATGATGAGGGCTTCGAGGTCGTCGGGCAGATCGGATCGATAGTGGTGCAGAGGGGTGGGGTCCTCGGTCAGCTTGCGCTGCCACACGTTCTGCACATTGCTGCCCTCGATGGGGCAGTGCCCGCCGCTCAACATGAAGTAAAGCAGTCCACCCACTGCGTAGATGTCGGCGCGGAAGTCGACCACGCCGCCCCCGCCGATCTGTTCGGGCGCCATGAAGCGGGGCGTGCCCACCGCCGCATCGGGCACGGTCAGGTTGGGGCCGGCTTCCTCGCGCAGGAACTTGGCGACGCCGAAGTCCAAGACCTTGACCAGATCGCCCTGCTCGTCCGACGGACGCACCAGCATGACGTTGGAGGGCTTGAGATCGCGGTGAATGATGCCCGCCCGGTGCGCCGCCTCCAGCGCTCGGCATACCTGGACGGCGACCAGCAGCGTGCGCTCCACGGCCATCGCACCGTCGCGCCTCACCAGCGCCTCCAGGTCGACGCCGTCGACGAACTCCATGACGAAGAAGAAATCGCCGTCCTCCGTCGTCCCGCAGTCAGTGACGTCCACTACGTTGGGGTGGCCAATCTGCGACGGCGCCAGGGCTTCGAGCTGAAAGCGGCGGGCCAATTCAGTCTTCCGCCGTTCCACGCGACGAGGAATCTTGATCGCCACCCGCTTGCCGATGCCGGTGTGATGGCCTTCATACACCCGCCCCATGGCACCTTCGCCGATACGCCGGCGCACGTGGTAGCGGTCGCCCAGCACTTTGCCAACCAGGGGATCGTTGTCGGAGGGCGCGCTGTCGCTCACCTCCAGCGGCGGGACATGTTCGCCCAACACGGCGGCGCGCTGGACAAGGTCGCGCTGCTCGGCCGTCTCGGCCCGCATCTCGGCGTCGAAGAGCTGGGCCAAGAAGGCCGCGGCGGCCAGCTTGCCGCCTCCGTCGCGCGGCATTTCGGCGAACAGCGCCGCGCTCATTTCCTCGCCGGTGGCGAAGCGATCGGCCGGACTCCAGGCCAGGGCCTTGCCCACCACTTCATCCAACTTGGCGGAGAGGGCGTCGTTCAAACTGGAAGGCGGCGGAATCTTGTGGTTGGGCTGGCGCGACTGAGTGGCCGGGAAGAGCTGCCGCCCGGTGAGCAGTTCCCACAGGATGATGCCCGCGGAAAAGAGATCGCTGCGGTGATCGACGGGCTTGCCCAGGTACTGCTCGGGCGACATGTAGCTGACCTTGCCCCAGTTGGTGCCGGCCGCTGTCTGCGCCACCTTGTCGTTCCACTGGGCCAAGCCGAAGTCGATGAGTTTGAGCCCGCCGGTGTAGGTGAGCATCAGATTGGAAGGCGAGATGTCGCGGTGGACGAGGTTCATGCCCTCCAGCCGGTGCGCGTAGCCGAGCGCCGCCACCAACTCACCGATGAGGTAGATGGCCACGCCGGTGGGGAAGCCAGTGCGTTTGATGGCACAGCGGTTCCACGCCTCGGTGAAGGTTTTGCCCTGCACATACTCCATGGCCAGGTAGCCCTGGCGGTCTTGCACGCCGAAGTCGAAGACGTAGACCAGGTTTTCGTGTGACAGCTTGGTCACAATCTTGGCTTCGTCGAGAAAACGCTGGGTCATTTCCTCGGCGTGGCGGCCGGCCTGGAAGCTGCGCAGGATCTTGAGGGCGCACACGCGTTCGACCCCGGCCTGGCCGGTCAAGGCCATGAACACGCGGCCCATGCCACCGCGGCCCAGTTCTTTGAGCAGGACGTAGCGCGGCCCGAAGCGGCGGGGAAAGCGCGCCGGGTCCTGCGGTCCGGTGTTCGTGGTTTGGGTCACGGGGATAGGCCCAGAATGTACCCGTTCCGCGAGACCGAGGGTACAGCAGTTCTGCTCCTCCCGGCATGCCGTGCTGTCGAATTGTCGCTTGACAGCGAGTCAGGGTGGACCAACCCTGTGTTAAGAAAACCCGACGTAGCGGGCTTCAACAACCCCATCCCAAACATGAATGCGTTTCTATGCGGCGGCGCTGGGTTCATTGGCGGCCACCTGTCTGCCCGGCTTCTCGCGGACCCCGCTGTCGAGAGGGTCGTCGTTTACGACAATTTCTCATCGGGCGACCGAAGGCTCCTGTCGGGCAGCCTGGCATCCCCAAAGTTCGCCCTGGTCGAGGGGGACATCAGGGATGTGGGGCTGCTTTCTCGGAGCATGGAGGGAGCCGATGTCGTCTATCACCTGGCGGCCAATCCCGACATCGCCAGGGCGGCCCGCGAGCCCGACATCGACTTTCATGCGGGCACCGCCCTCACGCAGATGGTGCTTGAGGCGATGCGCCTGAACCGGGTCGCAAAGATCTTCTTCACCAGCGGCAGCGGCGTCTACGGCGAGGACCCGGAGATGGAGTTTCGGGAGGACCACGGACCGCTCCATCCCATCTCACCCTACGGGGCCAGCAAGCTGGCCTCCGAGGCCATGATCTGCGCCTACTGCCATATGTTTGGGCTGCGCGGCCGGGTTTTCAGGTTCGCGAATGTGGTGGGGCCGAGTCAGACCCACGGGGTGGGGCACGACTTTCTGCGGCGGCTTCGGCAGGATCCGTCCCGCCTGGTCGTGCTTGGTGACGGCCGGCAGTCAAAATCCTACATCCACATCGACGATGTACTTGACGCCATTCATTTCGTCGACGCCCGCACCGATGCGAAGTACTGCGTTCACAACGTCGCCACCGGCGACTACATCACCGTGCGCGAGATAGCCGAGATGGCCGTGTTGGTGAGCGGCCTTCAGCCATCGGCGGTAAGAGTGGAATACACCGGCGGCGACCGGGGCTGGAATGGCGATGTTCCGGTCATCCGTTTCAACCTGGACCGCATTTCATGCCTTGGCTGGAAGGCCCGCTGGGGAAGCCGCGAGGCGGTCAGGATGGCCCTTGCAGCCATGCATCGGGAGATGATGCTGGCGCCATGAACGAGATCGTGCACTTGCTTCCCGCCTCAGTCGGGGCGGCCGGTGAGGTCGAGGTGTCCATTGTTATTCCCACTCTCAACGAGCGGGTGACGGTTGGCGAGTTTGTCGACCGGTGTCTGCAGGGCTTGGCCAGGGCAGGGGTGACCGGGCAGGTGCTGCTGGTTGACAGTTCGACGGATGACACGCCCGCAATCGCCCTGGCGCACGGGGCTGAAGTCCTGCGGGTGCCCAAGCGGGGGCTGGGCAGGGCGTACACTGACGCCACCCCCTATGTGCGAGGCCGCTTGGTCTTGATGGGGGATGCGGATCTGACCTACGATTTTAGGGAAATCGCACCGTTCGTGGAGGCCTGGAGAAGGGGCGCGAAATTCATTATGGGTTCGCGGTTCAAGGGAACCATTCATGATGGCTCGATGCCCCCGCTGCACCGGTACTTCGGCACTCCCCTGACAACGTGGATTCTCAACCGGATCTATGGCGGCCGGTTTTCCGACATCCACTGTGGCATGCGCGCGGTCACCCGCGAGGCCCTTGTGCGGATGGATATTCAGTCCCAATCGTGGGAGTACGCTTCGGAGATGGTGCTCAAGGCGGTTCGGCTGGGGCTCCGCACGAGCGAGGTACCGATCCATTTCTACAAAGACCGGGAGGGCAGGGTCAGCCATCACAAACGCCTGGGTTGGCGTTCGCCCTGGATGGCGGGCTGGATCAATCTGAAGGTCATGCTTGTGTATGCGGCCGACAAGTTTCTCTTGCCGCCGGGACTGGCGCTCTTCGCGCTGGGCCTCCCAGTCTGTCTGGCGCTGCGCGGGGGACCGCGTGTCATGTGGGGCATCGGCTTTCAGTTGCACTGGCTGTTGTTTGGAATGGCCTGCTGTCTCACAGGATTCGGTCTCATCCAGGTCGGGGTTTTTGCGCGGTTCGTCGAGGGCCTTGAGAGCGAGCGGCCGTCCCGTATTCTGAGGGCAATCACCTACAACCGGGGGATTGCCACGTCCCTTGTTCTGGGTGCCATCGGGCTCGGGCAGCTGGGGCGGTTCGCGATGCAATATGTGGGGAGCGGTCTGCTTCTGCGCGAGGTTTCATACCCATCGCTGTTTGCACTTTTTCTTCTTATGCTCGCCTTCCAGTGCTTTGGCTTCGCCCTGACCCTGGAGATCTGCCGGAGGCGGTTCCCGCGCACAGGCGCGGGGGAGGGCGCATGAGTGGGCGGACGGATGCGTCCCACGGGACAAGTCCCTTGACCTGGGCGAACCGGCTGGGTCTGGGGTGCGGCTATCATGTCTGATGATTGGGAGGGCCATTGGCGGGCCTATGCCGAGGCGGCAAGGCTGAATCCGGCGCAGCGCTACCGGCACGCCCTGCTGGTTTCCCACCTGCGCGCCCTCGGCGTGCGGGCCGGCGATCGGCTTCTCGACATTGGAAGCGGACAGGGCGACTTCTTGGTCCTGGCCCGGCAGGCCTTCCCGGGCGTCGAACTCGTCGGGTTTGAGATGAGCTGGGAGGGTGTGGCGATCTCACGGGAGAAGCTTGCGCAGGCGCGTTTTCACCAGGCCGATCTCTTTGATCCCCCCACGCAGATTTCCTGTTACGCCGGGTGGGCTCGCTTCGCCGTGTGCTCGGAGGTGCTTGAGCATCTTGACCAGCCGGAGCAGTTTCTCGCCCGAGCCCGGTCCTATCTCCAGCCGGGCGGAACCCTGTTGCTCACGGTGCCCGCGGGTCCTATGTCCGCGTTTGATCGCCACATCGGACACCGTCGTCATTTCACCGTCGCCACGCTGGCGGATGTGGCCCGTCGCGGGGGGTTGGAGATCGTGAAGATCAGCAGGGCCGGCTTCCCGTTCTTCAACCTGTACAGGGTGCTGGTCATTATTAGCGGACGCAGGCTGGTCAGTCATCCCGCAGACGGTCAGGGGCGTCTGGCGCGGCTGTTGTCGCTCCTTTTCGGGGTTTGTTTTCGAGGCAACCTTTCCGCCAGCCGCTTCGGATGGCAGTTGTTGGCGTTGCTGAGATGCCCGGACAGTTCCCAGGCTTCGCATGGCTGAACCGGTTCGCAGTCGAATTGTCGGCAGGCTTCCGTTGCTGTCAGCGATCGCGCTCGTGCTCGGGTACTACGCCTGCATACCGTCGCTGCGGGAGGGGCTTTCCTCGGACTACTATCCATCCCTGGCCCAGGCCTTTCTGCAAGGCCGTCTGGATCTTGGCCGCGAGGATGCCTGCGCCAAGCTTGCCCAGCTTCGCGATCCGTATGATGCCGACGAGAACGCCAGGGTAAGGCTGCAGAACCGGGTGCACGACCTCAGCTACTACAAGGGGCGCCTCTACATGTATTTTGGCCCGACCCCGGCGGTCTTGGCCTTTGTTCCCTGGCGACTGCTTTTCGGCGCTGACCTTGATTCAGCAAGAGCCGGGCTTGCTTTCGCGTGGGTCGGATACCTGGCCAATGCCTGGCTTCTTCTTTCCCTGCTGAGCTTGATTGTGCCAGGGCTCTCCCGCAGGGGGCAGGCCGTGCTTGTGTTTGTGCTTGGTTTTGCCACCTGGTGCCCGGTTGTGCTCAGAAGGCTGGCGGTTTATGAGGTGGCCGTCCTCTGCGCATACGCCTTGGCCAGCATCGGAATGGCCTGCCTGTGGCGCTATCTTCGCGACGGGGGGCGTCGGTGGCTGGTCGGTTCTGCCCTTTCTTTCGGTCTCATGCTGGGGGCGCGTCCGAACCTGGTGGTTCTCGGGCTCTGTTTGCCACTGGCGATCTGTCTTCGACAGGCGGGCCTGCCGGAAAAGGATCGCATGAGAAGGATTGTCGCGGATTGCGCCACGGCCGGGAGCGTCCTGGCCGGCTGCCTCGCGTTGCTTCTCTGGTACAACTACGCCCGGTTTGGCAATCCCCTGGAGTTTGGTCAGCAGTACCAGATGGCTGGGGTGCGTGTGCGTGGCCGCAGTTTCTTTTCCTGGGGTGCGGTTTTTCGCAGCCTGTATGTCTACCTTGTCTCCCCGCCCCGCCTTGCCGACCATTTTCCTTTCATCATGTGCCGGGGGTGGAGGCCCACTGAGCTTGGAGGGGGGAAAGTCGCCTATGCGGTTGAAGGCGTTTGCAGCGTCGTGCTGCTGTCCCCAGTTTGTGTTTTCGCCGTCATGGCCTGGCTCAAGCGGAGACGCGCACCGACAGTGCCGGCTGCGGGCGGACATATGTTGCTGGTGCTGGGTGTCGCCATGGCGGCAGCCTTTGCCACGCTCCTCGCCATCAGCGGGGCGGTGGTGCGGTACTTGCTCGATTTTTCTCCCTGGCTGATGACACCGGCGCTAGTCGGTGTCGGGCTTGTGCTGGCAGATCGGCGGGGCCGGTTCCAACCCTGGCTGGCGCGGATGTCTTGCCGCATGACCGTGCTGTGCGTTTTCTTGTACTCGGCCGGGTACCGGGGGCTGATGAGGGACAGTCAGCCCGCCGCATTCGGGCTGGTGGCCCTGGCGGCAGACCGCCCGGTCGCTTGGGCCGAGTCCCTTTGGGGCCTGCAGCACGGTCCGGTCGAGGTCGAGTTCCGGGTCTTCCGGCAGTCGGTGGGCCGTGTCGAGATGCTCATCGGAGCGGAGGGGGTTTCGATCCCGGGAAGGCCCGATCGGCACGAGTACTTTGCGGTTGAATACATGGGCGGGGACCTGGCCCGCTTCTATTTCGTGCAAGACGGGGGGGCGCTGGTTCTACGCAGCGACCCCGTGCCGCTTGGCCCGGACGCCACCCATCGGCTGACGCTCGGGTTCGGCGCCCTCTACCCGCAGGGCCCCCCTCCGCGCTTCGACGACACGTCCCTGGATGCGCTGGCGGATCGTGTCTTGCTTGACGTCGACGGGAGCAGGCTCATCGAGGCCCGCTACCTTCGCATGGAGCCCTTTTCTTCGCATCCGCGCTTTGGCAGTGGGCCGCAAATCACCGGCCTTGCGCCGTTCTCGGGAAAGGTCATCGCCGTGCGCCGCCCGTCTCCGTGGCCCGCTTCGGCCCAGTGAAGGCTTTTCTACTCGATGACCAGCACGCCCGCGCCACGGATGGCGTCGTGTTTGAGGGCAATGAGGGCCTGGTTGGCCTCGGCCAGCGTGAAGCTTTGCACGTGGGTGCGCACGCGCAGGCGCGCGGCCTCGGCCAGAAACTCGCGGCCGTCGGCGCGGGTGTTGTTGGCCACCGAGCGCACGGCGCGCTCGCGGTAGATCAGCTCATAGGGGAAGCTCGGGATGGGCGACATGTGGATGCCACCCAGAACCAGCGTGCCCCCTGGATGAAGGGCGGCCAGGGCGGGCGGAACGATCTCGCCTGCGGGCGCGAAAATGATGGCCGCATCCAGCCGCACCGGCGGCGTGTCCAGCGCGCCACCCACCCAGGCTGCGCCCAGTTCGCACGCCAGCGCCTGGTGCCGGTCGCGGTCGCGCGTGCATACGTACACTTCGGCGCCGCGGCCGCGGGCCACCTGGATGGCGATGTGGCCGGCGGCGCCGAATCCATACAGGCCGAGGCGCGCGCCAGACCACGCGTCGATGCCGGTGAGCTTGAGCGCGCGATATCCGATGATCCCGGCGCACAGCAGCGGCGCTGCGGCCAGGTCGGAAAGGTCGTCGGGCAGGGGATAGGTGAACTCGGCCGGCGCCTTGATCTCGGTCGCGAAGCCGCCGTCGGCGGTCCACCCGGTAAAGTCAGCCGACTCGCACAGGTTTTCGCGCCCGGTGCGACAGAAGCGGCAGACGCCGCAGGTGCGGTGCAGCCAGGCCACGCCCAGCCGCTGTCCGACGGCTGTCTCGGTCACGCCAGCGCCCAGTTCGGTCACCCGGCCCACCACTTGGTGGCCGGGAATCACCGGGTTGCGCCTGGCCGGCAACTCGCCCTCGACCACGTGCAGGTCGGTTCGGCAGATGGCGCAGGCCGAAACGCGGATGCGCACCTCATCAGCGGCAAGCTCAGGCGAAGGCATCTCGCGCAGCTGCAGCGGCTGCGTGGTCACCTGGGCAGGGGCAGACAAGACACAGGCTTTCATGGCTCGACCCAAGTAGATCCTACCACCGGGTGATGGTGCTGAGGCGAAGCAGCCGGTGTGAGCGATATCACACAGAGCGCAAGAGTTGACCGGTACGCCGTTCAGCGAGACCCAGCCGACCAGGACTGGACGACGCTTGCCGCCGCGCAGTCGGACGTCCCCTGGCTTTCACCGGTGCTCGGGCCGTAGCTTTGCACTGCCAACCGTCGCCGGACCTGGTGTAGCCTGGCAGGCAGAGGACTGGTGAAAAAGCAGACCAATTGCAAAGGGCTCGTGGCTGTCACGGGCGCCGCGGGCCATATCGGCGCCAATCTCGTGCGCAGCCTGCTTGCCCAGGGGCGGCAGGTGCGGGCGCTGGTGCGCGAGCACACGGCTGGTATTGACGGCCTGCCGGTGGAAGTGGTCCGCTGCGACGTGACCGATGTACAGGCGTGCCGTCGCGCCTTGGCCGGCGCGGAGATCGTGTACCACCTGGCGGCGCGCATCTCGGTGGGCTGGGATCCCCCCGGTCCGGTCGAGGCGGTGAACCTTGGCGGCACGGGCAACGTGGCCGAGGCGTGCCTGGATTGCGGCGTGCGGCGTCTGGTCCATTTCAGCTCGATTCACGCCTTTTCCGCCGAGCCGATCGACGGCGTGATCGACGAGTCGCGCCCGTTGGCGCAGAACCAGCCGCAAACGTTGGTCTACGACCGAACCAAGGCTGAAGCCGAACGCCAGGTGGCGGCTGCAGTGGCGCGCGGGCTGGATGCGGTCATCGTGAATCCCTCCTCCGTGATCGGTCCCAATGATTTCGCGCCCTCGGCCATGGGCGAGGTGCTGCTCGACCTGGTTCACGGCCGCTTCCCCGCGCTGGTGGGCGGCGCGGGCTTCGACTGGGTTGACGTGCGCGACGTGGTCGCCTCGGCCTTGGTGGCAGAGTGTCGCGGCCGTAAGGGCCGGCACTACCTCCTTTCCGGCCACTGGCTGTCCCTGGTCGACCTGGCCCGCCTTTGGGGCCGGGTGTCGGGTGCGAAGATCCCGCGTCTGGTCGCGCCCATGGGTCTGGCGCGCGCGGCGGCGCCGTTCGCCGCGGCGTGGGCCCGGCTGCGGGGCCGGCGGCCGCTGTTCACTTCGGATTCGCTGCGCGTGCTGCGCAATCACCGCCGCATCAGTCACGCCTGTGCCAACGCCGAACTGGGGCACAACCCGCGACCGCTTGAGGAAACCCTGCGCGATACCTACCAGTGGTTCAGGCAGGCCGGCAAGCTGTCATGAGCGAGCCGAGGCTGTTCGGCTGGCTCCTTTGCGCCTGGGTTGTCGTGGCGCTGGCGGTGGTGCCCTATCTGTTGCTGCGGCCTGCCCCCTACGGCCGCCACGGCCGGCCGGGGTGGGGACCCGTAGTGAAGGCGCGGCTGGCCTGGGTCCTGATGGAGGCGCCGTCGCCGCTGTTCATGACGGTCATGTTTGCTCTGGGAGATCGCCGCGCGAACCTGGCGGCGCTGGCGGCGCTGGCGCTCTGGCTCGGGCACTACTTCTACCGGACCTTTGTGTTTGCTTTCTTGCTCCCGTCCACCAGCAGGCCCATGCCGCTCGTGGTGCTGGGCTCGGGCGCGTTCTTCAACGTGGTCAACGCCTACTTGAACGGTCGTTGGCTCTTCACCCTCTCACCAGTCCGGCCCACGGCTTGGTTGACCAGTGTTCCTTTCCTCGTCGGCGTGCTCCTGTTCGCCGCGGGGTTCTTGGTGCACGTGCTGGCGGATCGCGAACTGCGTCGCCTGCGCCGGCAGTCAGGCGGCGCATACGCGGTACCGCGTGGCCCACTTTTTCGCCTGGTGTCCTGCCCAAACTACTTCGGCGAAATGATCGAGTGGACGGGCTGGGCCTTCGCCACGCTTTCGTGGCCGGGAGCGGTCTTTGCCTTGTGGACTGCTGCCAACCTGGTGCCGCGCGCGCTTCAGCACCACGCCTGGTACCGCGCCAACTTTGCCGACTACCCACCGTCGCGGAAAGCCATCATTCCATTTGTCCTGTGAGGCCGTCTGCTACTGAACCCGTTGACACGGCACCCGTGGCTCGCACCCACCGGTGGTGCCGCAGTATTCGCTGTAGCACATGTTGTCGCCAGTGCAGCTAACGCCGTTGGCGGCATAGTCCTGACAGAGGCCCGCGACGCAGACGGCTCCGGGCTTGCACTGGGCGCCGAATCCGGTGCCACAAGGCTGGTTGGCGTCAGGAATCGCGGTGCAGGTGCCTTTGAGCGCGGCAAGCCCGGTGCCAGTCAGGCAGTAGTTGCCCATCGAGCAAGCCTCGGGGATGCCGGGCTTGCACGCTTCGCCTGTTGGGTAGGTGCCAGTCTGGACGCACGACCAAACCACCTGGGCCGTGAGCACATTGTAACTGTCGGCGACGCAGGAGAGGCCTGAGGTACAGAGGATTCCCGCGACTGGATCGCAAGCGTCACCCTGGGCAGCGCTGAACGCGTCGGCGGCACCGCGACACATGCCAGAGGTCTTCTTCTGATCGTCCTTGCCCAGGCAAAGCAAGCCGGGGCCACAAGGGGGCGAGCCGTATTCGCAGTTGTCGCCGGCGGCGGCCGGCTTTACGCAGAGCTTGGTCTCGCTGGAGCACTGCAGCCCGTCGTCGCAATCGCTGTCGGCCGAACAGCCTTGTCCCGCACTCAAGAGCGCAACGCACTTGCCGGGACACATTCCGGCGCTCGCCTGACAGATGGCGCTGCCCGTGCATTCCTCGTTGAGATCACACGCGCCACCTTGAGCCACCAACCCATCTAGCGCCGCCAGACATTCCGCTTGGTGACGCTTGAGCAGCCCATCGCAACTGAGCTTGGCGACGGCATCCAGGCACGCCTGGGCCTTGTTGCCATCGTATCTGACGGTACCCGCTTCGATCTTCTGCTGGGTGAGCGGAAGGGTTCCGTTCTGCAGGCGCTTGGTGGTCAACTCCGTACAGTTCGCGCCGTTGAGGAACAGGGAGAAGATCGGGCCCAGGCAGTTCTCATACGCCGTGCAGATGGCCTCGGCGTACTTGGCGGGCAGTGCTTCGAAGGCGATGCCCCCGTTGCCATCTGTGGAGCTGCTGCTGCAGGCAAGCCCGACTCCGGTCAGTAGCAAGAGCGAGATGGAAGAACGCAGTTTCGACATGGGACCTCCGAATCAATTTGATTAGGCTGGCGTGGCGAGTCTCTTCGTAGCTGATGTGGGCGTGGACTTGGGCAGAGCCGGCGGCTGCGAGGTTCGGGTTTTCGGCGTCTCTATTTCGTGGACCGGCGGACCCAGTCAAGATACGGCGCGTGCCCGGCGACAAGGGGCAGGGCAATGATCTCCGGCACCTGGTAGGGATGAAGTGCGGCGATGCGGTCACGGAGCGCAGGGAACAGATCCTGCCGCGTTTTCATTAGACACAGCACCTCGGCTTCGTCGCAAAGTTTTTCTTCCCATCGATAGATCGAGCGCAGGCCAGGAAGGAGGTTCACGCAGGCGACCAGCCGTTCATCGAGCAATGTGCTTGCGATACGGCCTGCCACGTCCGGATCGGGTGCGGTCATGAGCACCACGACGAAGTCAGCAGGGCAGGGCGTGGCTGGGTCAGGGCTTGCCATGGCCGTATTGTAGCCGGACGCCGCCAGTCCGGTATTTGCGATCGGCATTCGAACCGGACCTGTTCGAGCGTGGCGTCTGTCGGAATGGTGCGGGCAACGTCATGGTGTTAGCGCTTGAAATGCAATCGGGTTTTCTATATACGTCGTGAAACGGGTAACGTTCGTGCTAGGGACCCTCTCTGCGCCGGGAAATGACAGAACTGGTTTGTGACAGACAAGCGAAGATGAAGGACAACATGGCCGAGACTCAGGAAAGCGTCATCCGGGAGATCTGTGGACGGTTCGGCAACGAGCCGACGCGGCTGATGGACATCCTGCTCGAGGCGCATCGGCGGCTAGGCAGCGTGTCGGGCGAAGCGGTGGATGCCGTCGCGCGGGCATTGTCGCTGCCGCGGGTGGAAGTCGAGAGCACGCTGTCGTTCTACGCGTTCTTCTCGCCCAAGCCGCGGGGGAAGTTCGTCATCCGCTTGTGCAACGACATCATCGACCAGATGCACGGCGTGGAGCGCGTGGGACGTGCCTTCCGCGAGGAGCTGGGCATCGATTTCGGCCAGACCACGGCTGATGGGCTGTTCACCCTTGAGCACACGCCCTGCATCGGCATGTGCGACCAGGCTCCGGCTGCGCTGATCAACGACAAGGTCGTGACCAATCTGTCGAGCGACCGGGCGCGCGAGCTGGTCGAGGCCCTGCGTGCGAGCGGCGACGTTGAACACCTGAAGCTCACCCTGGGCAACGGCAACAACAGCCATCCTCTGGTTCGTGCCGTGGTCAGAAACAACCTGCGCGAGCGCGGACAGGTCATCTTTGCACCCTTGGCCCGCGGAATGGCTCTGCGCAAGGCCCTGGCGGAAAGCGCCACCGAGGTCATCAAGAACATCAAGGTTTCGCGTCTGCGTGGGCGCGGGGGCGCGGGCTTCCCCACCGGCATGAAGTGGGAGTTCGCACGCGCGGCGACGGGCGTGAACAAGATTGTGGTATGCAACGCTGACGAGGGCGAGCCCGGCACGTTCAAGGATCGTGTGATCCTCACCGAGGCGGCGGAGCTGGTGTTCGAAGGCATGACCATCGCCGGTTACGGCGTGGGGGCGGCCACCGGGATCGTCTACCTGCGCGGCGAATACGCCTATCTGCTCGCCTTCCTGGAAAGCCTGCTCAAAGAACGCCGCGAGGCCGGTCTTCTCGGCCGCAACATTTTGGGCAAGCAGGGATTCGATTTCGACATTCGCATCCAGTTGGGCGCGGGGGCCTACATCTGCGGGGAGGAGACCGCGCTGCTCAGCTCGTGCGAAGGCAAGCGCGGTGATCCCAAGAATCGGCCGCCTTTTCCCGCCCAGTCCGGGTATCTGGGTCGGCCCACCGTCATCAACAACGTGGAAACCTTTTGCTGCGTCGCCCGCATTCTGGAGAACGGACCGGGCTGGTTCAGCTCGATCGGCACCAGCGACAGCACGGGCACCAAGCTCTACAGCGTTTCCGGTGACTGCGACCGGCCAGGCGTGTACGAGCTTCCCTTCGGCGTGAAGGTCGTCGACCTGCTCAACATGGCCGGCGCGCACGAGACGGCGGCGGTGCAGGTGGGCGGTGCTTCGGGACAGATGATCGGCCCGAGCGACTTCGGCCGTACCCTGCGCTTCGACGACTTGGCCACCGGCGGCGCGGTGATGATCTTCAACCGGCAGCGCGATGTGCTCCGGGTGGCCGAGGCGTTCATGGACTTCTTCTGCGAAGAGAGCTGCGGCTACTGCACGCCCTGCCGGGTGGGCAACCGGCTGCTGCGCGAGCGCCTTGGCCAGGTGGCCGACGGCAAGGGAAGCCCAGAGGACCTCGCGTATCTGCAGAAGCTGGGCGAAACCGTGAAGGCCACCAGCCGCTGCGGTCTGGGGCAGACCTCGCCCCAGCCGGTACTGACCACCCTGCGCTCCTTCCGGTCGGAGTATGAGCGACGGGTGCGGCCGCGCGAGGCGGATCTGCTGCCCACCTTTGACGGGGCTGCCGCGGTGGCGGTGGCCGAGTCGCTGGCGCAGCGCCGGTCGGTCTACTTCGGGAAGTGAAAGGGACACCATGAGCGGCGAAATCACCTTCACCATCGACGGCATGCAAGTGCGCGGCCAGGCCGGCCAGAGCATTCTGCAGGCCGCGGCGCTGGCCAACATTTACATCCCCCACCTGTGCGCCAAACGCGGATTGACACCTTGGGGGAGCTGCCGCGTGTGTACCGTGCTGGTCAACGGCCGACCGCAGGCGGCGTGCATCCAGCCCGTCGCAGAGGGCATCGTGGTGGAGAACGACACCGAGGGCCTGCGCGACATGCGCCGCGAGCTGGTCGAGATGTTGTTCGTCGAGGGCAACCATTTCTGTCCCTTCTGCGAGAAGAGCGGCAACTGTGAGCTGCAAGCCATGGGCTATCGCCTGGGCATGCTGGCGCCGCAGTACCCGTACTTCTTCCCGGTGCGCGATGTGGACGCCAGCCACCCCGACCTGTTCCTTGACCGCAACCGCTGCATCCTGTGCGCGCGTTGCGTGCGGGCCTCGCAGGAGCTGGACGGCAAGCACGCGTACGGCTTCGTGGGTCGCGGCGCGCACAAGCACGTGGCCGCCAATGCGCGCGAGGGGCTGGCGGGGACTGACGCGTCGGTCACCGACATGGCCAGCGAGGCCTGTCCAGTTGGCTCGCTGATGAAGAAACGGGTGGGCTACGCGATCCCGATCGGGCAGCGGACGTACGACGACAAGCCCATCGGGTCGGACATCGAGAAGGGCGCCGCGCCGGCGCAGGCAGGAGGCGCGCGATGACCGCCAAGCCCAAGGTTGCGACGATTTCCCTGGCGGGCTGCTTCGGCTGCCACATGTCCTTGCTCGATATCGATGAGCGCATCCTGAAGTTGATCGAGCTGGTGGATTTCGACAAGTCGCCCATCAACGACATCAAGGAGTTCACCGGCCGCTGCGCCGTGGGCCTGATCGAGGGCGGCTGCTGCAACGAAGAGAACGTGCACGTGCTGCAGAAATACCGCCAGCACTGCGACACCTTGGTGGTGATCGGCGAATGCGCGACCATGGGCGGCCTGCCAGCCATGCGGAACGGGATTCCCTTGCGCGAGTGTCTGGACGAGGCGTATCTGCACGGGCCCACCGTCCACAATCCCAGCCAGAGGATTCCCAACGACCCCGAGATTCCGCTGCTTCTCGACAAGGTCTATCCCTGTCACGAGGTGGTGAAGATCGACTACTTCCTGCCCGGCTGCCCGCCCTCGGCGGACACCCTGTGGGAGTCGCTGGTGGCTTTGCTGACTGGCAAGCCGGTGAAATTGCCCTACGGGCTCATCAAGTACGATTGAACGTACCAAGGAGTGTGACGTGAGCGTCATCAAGCGAGTGGTTATCGAGCCCGTAACCCGAGTCGAGGGTCACGGAAAAGTCACCGTCCTTCTCGACGAGGCCGGCAAGGTCGTGCAGGCCCGCCTGCATGTCGTCGAGTTTCGCGGCTTCGAGCGCTTCATCCAGGGGCGGCTCTTCTGGGAAGTCCCGGTTCTCGTCCAACGCCTGTGTGGCATCTGTCCGGTCAGCCACCACCTGGCTGCGGCCAAGGCCATGGACATCATCGTGGGCGGCGAGAAGCTGACGCCCACGGCAGAGAAGCTGCGCCGTCTGATGCACTACGGGCAGATGTATCAGTCGCATGCACTGCACTTCTTCCACCTGGCGTCGCCTGACCTGCTCTTCGGCTTCGACGCCGATCCGGCGATCCGCAACGTCATCGGCGTGGCGGCCAAGTATCCCGATCTGGCCGTGCAAGCCGTGATGATGCGCAAGTATGGCCAGGAGATCATCAAGGCCACCGCAGGCAAGAAGATCCACGGAACCGGTGCGATCCCGGGCGGTGTGAACAAGAACTTGAGCCTGGCCGAGCGCGATGTGTTGCTCAAGGACGTGGACCAGCAGATGACTTGGGCGAAATCGGCGGTGAAGATCGCACGCGAGTACACCACGGCCCACTTGAAAGAGCTCCTGCCCTTTGGCTCGTTCGATTCCAACCATCTGTCGCTGGTGCGCGCCGACGGCGCCATGGATCTGTACGACGGCAACCTGCGCGCGGTGGACGCCCAGGGCAAGAAGATCTTCGACCAGGTCGACTACCAGAAGTACGTGGACCTCATCGCCGAGGACGTGCGCGACTGGTCGTACATGAAGTTCCCCTTCATCAAGAAGCTGGGGCCCGAGTCGGGGTGGTACCGGGTGGGGCCGCTCGCCCGCCTGAACACCGCGGATTTCATCGACACCCCGGCGGCCGAAGCCGCGCGCAAGGAGTTCCGCGCGGTCACCGGCGGCAGGACCAACAACGTCACCATGGCCTATCACTGGGCGCGCATGATCGAGCTTCTGCACTCGATGGAGAAGATCCAGGCCCTGCTGCACGACAAGGATCTGCAGGGCAACGATCTGGTGGTCAAGGGCCAGCGGCGCGAGGAGGGCGTGGGGGTCATCGAGGCGCCGCGCGGGACGCTCTTCCACCACTATCGGGTCGACAAGAACGACCAAGTGGTAATGGGCAACCTGATCGTCTCCACCACCCACAACAACGAGCCGATGAACCGCGCGGTGACCAAGGTGGCGCAGGATCACCTGTCCGGGGTGGAGATCACCGAGGGACTGCTCAACCGCATCGAGGTGGCGATTCGGGCCTACGATCCCTGCCTGTCCTGCGCGACCCATGCGCTCGGACAGATGGCGCTGGACGTGAGCGTGGTGGACCCCGAGGGCAAGGTTTTGAGTGAGAAGAGCCGGGGATGAACGATATCGGGCTCCATATTCTGGTCTACGGCTACGGCAACCCCGGCCGCGGTGACGACGGGCTGGGACCAGCGTTGGTCGAGGCGCTGGAGCCGCTCGGCGCGGCCGGCCTGACCTGTGAATCGGACTATCAGCTTGCGGTCGAGGACGCCGCCAGCCTGGCCAAGTACGACGTGGTGGTTTTCGTCGATGCGGACATGAGCGGCCCGGAGCCGTTCTGGTTCGACCGGGTGAAGCCGAGTCGCGAGCTAAGCTTTTCCAGCCACAGCGCCACGCCCGGCCAGGTGGTGGGGTTGGCGCGCGAGATGTTCGGGGCGGAGGTGAAGGCCTACGCGCTGGGCATTCGGGGCTACCGTTTCGGCGAGCTTGGCGATTCGCTGTCCGAGCCGGCTCGTGCGAACCTAGCGCTTGCGCTGGCCTTCGCACAGAGAGCCGTGCGCGAGCAACATTTTGATGAATACACGAGGCAGTTCGGTGTCGATTCTGGTCGCGGCTGTGCCTGCGATCCCCAGCCAGAGGCCTGAGCGATGAAAAACGGAAAGTACCTGATCCTTTGTGTCGACGACGACAACGACATCCTTGAGGCGCTGCGGTTGCGGCTGGAGAAGGCCGGCTATCTGACCGCGACGGCACTTTCTGCCGAGGAAGGGCTGAAGAAGTTCAAGGAAGACCAGCCTGACCTGCTCATCGTGGATTTGATGATGGAGGAGATCGATTCGGGAACTGGCCTGGTCAAAGAACTGAAACTGGCTGGCAACAAAGCCCCCGTGCTTCTGTTGAGTTCACTCGGCGACTCCCTGACCATCTCGGCCAGCACCCGCGACCTGGGACTGGACGCGGTCTTCCAGAAGCCGGTCAATTTTGAAGCGATGCTGAAGACGATCAGGGCGAAGCTGGGGCAGTGAGATCTCGGCCGTAGGGTCGCTACACACCCAGAACCAGCCGCACTTCCTCGGCCAAAGCCAGACAGGCGGTGAGGCCGGGGGATTCGATGCCGAAGAGGTTGACCAGGCCAGGGACGCCATGAACGGCCGGACCTTGGATGACGAAATCGGCGTCCGGCGCGCCAGCGGGGACGATTTTGGGACGGACGCCGGTGTGGCCAGGGGCGAGATCCCAGTCGGCCAGGCCGGGGTAGTAGCGGCGGACGGTGCGATAGAACGCCTCGACGCGGCCTTCCTCGAAGCTGTAGTCCACGCTGTCTATCCAGTCCACATCAGGTCCGAAACGAGCCTGGCCGGCGAGATCCAGGGTGTAGTGCACACCGAGGCCTCCCGGAATCGGAACTGGGTAGACCAGGCGGGAGAAAGGGGCGCGGCCGCGCAGTGAAGCGTAGTGGCCCTTGGCGAAATGGGCGGTGGGGATGGCCGCCGCCGGCATTCCCTGGATGGAACGCGCGACGGACGGCGCCCACGGGCCAGCCGCGTTCACCACCATGGACGCGAGCAATGTCGAGGCGCCACTTCCACCGGTGGAAAGAATGATCCCGTGCTCGGCCACGCGGCCGCCGAGCAGCGTCGTGCCGAGGGCAAGCTGTGCGCCGGCTGCCTCGGCGTCCCGGCGCAGGGTGCGCATCAGCTCGTCGGCGTTGATGATGCCTGTGGAGGGTGAGTGGATCGCGCGCACGCCCGCAAGCGCCGGCTCCAGCGCGCGCAGCTCCGCGCCGTCGAGCCAGGTCAGGTCGTCGACCCCATTCTGTGCGGCCTGCGCCCGCAGCTTGGCCAGCAGCGGAACCTCTTCGTCCCGCGTGGCCACCAGGAGCTTGCCCAGGCGCCGGTGCGCGATCCCGTTCTCTTTGCAATATCGGTAGAGCGCGTGCCTTCCTGCCACGCACAGCCGCGCCTTGTGCGACCCGGGCGGGTAGTAGATCCCGGCGTGAATAACCTCCGAGTTGCGTGAGCTGGTGTGGCGGCCAATCCCGGGTTCTTTCTCGATCACCACGACTTCCCTGCCCGAGCGGGCTATGGCCCGCGCTACGGCCAATCCCACCACGCCGGCACCGACGACTGCTACCTCGGAGCAATCCATTTTGGCAAGGTGGTCACGGCACGCGCAAAACTTTGCGCGCAAAGGACCAGTAGGCAGACAAGACCGGGTTGGCCACGCGTGTGATGATCGGGTGGTCGAGCCCAGGGAAGCACATGTTGCCCGTCAAGCAAACACCATCCGTTGCCTTTGGCGAACGATTCTTTTGTACTCTGCGGCGGTCACGCAGGACGGCCGGCAGGAGCCGGAGGATCTCGCGGTAGCCAGCCAGCTTCTGCCGCAGCCAACCCTGACTGGCTGCGAACACGAGCACCGCCAGCTCAGTCCCAACCAAGGCAGGCGCCGCGACAACCAGTCGTGCCAGGGGCCAGTCCTTGATCAGAACCAGCCAGCGGTTGCGGTCGAGCAGCGCGTACTTGCGCGCCGAAAACCGCTCCGTGTACTTGTGCAGAACGCGCGACCCTGGCACGAGCACGCAGTCGTAGCCAAGCTGGCGCAAACGAATCTGCAGATCGCAGTCTTCGTGATAGAGGAAGAGCTTCTCGTCGAAATCTCCCGCTTGTTCCAGCGCGTCCATGCGCAGCAGAAGGGCAGCTCCCGAGGCAAACGCGATCGAGCGGACGGCATCGTCGGGCCGGACGCTGTCGATCGATTGGCGGTAGGCGCCGCAATAGCCGAAGCCGCAGAAGTGGAGTTGGTTGCCCGCGGTATTGATGAGATGGGGCTCGTGGGCAAGCACGACCAGCGGTTGCGCCGCGGCGACGTCCGATCGGGTATCCATCACGGACAACAGCGGCTTGAGCCACCCTGGCGTGACTTCCATGTCTTGGTTGAGCAGCAGGGCAAAAACAGCCCCGCGTTCGCGCGCCCAGCGCAGTCCGATGTTGTTCCCTTCCGCAAAGCCGGTATTGCTCGCTTGCGGCAGCACGTGAAGGTTTGACCAGGTCTGGCTGATGCGATGGAGCTCGGCCAAGGTCCCGTCCGATGAAGCATTGTCAACCACCACGACCTCGACGCCGTCAAGGTCGGTGTGCTGTTTGAGCGTCGAGAACAGGCCGTCGAGGTAGGGTTCGGCCTGGTAGGTGACGACGATGATCGCCAGCTTCATGTTCGCTCGTGAAGAACGTCAGCCTTTCCGGGGGCTTGCGCCGTTGGGGTCCCGCCGTCCGTCGGCTGAGCAGCGGAGTTCTCGCGTGGGGAGCCCGCCGGCTCTGCCAGCGCCGTGCGTGGCGCACCATCGCGGGAGGGTGTGAGAGCCCTTTGAGGGTTCCCATGTGAATCTTCCCAGGCGATTTGGTCGAGCTTCTCGCGCAGGAGCCCAAGCTCTTGCGTCAGCGTGATCGATCGAAGCTCGGTGCGGGACAGGGTGACCAGGGTGTGGACATGAAGCAGTGCGAGTGCGCCGGTGGCGATGGCGAAGAAGAAGTTGGAAGGCAGGGTGAAGCCCATGGCGTGGGCCACGGACGTGGTGAGGTCGGGAACGACTGCAAGGACCACGAGCGCTGCGAGTGAACAAAAGACCCAGAGACTGCTTTGGATGGTGATCCGCTTGCGCAGAACCAGGCGTAGCAGCAAGGTCGCGACCACGCAGCAGAACGCTGCGAATAGCCAGTACTGTTCGGCTTGTTGCATGGGTCTACAAAGTGCGGGGCCCGATTCGATGCCAGCTGCGCGCGTAGGCGAGGAGAATCGCGACGGTCACCTTCAGCATGTAGTAGGGGGCGTGTAGGCTGGGAATGCTGCTGGCCCCCCCCTGGCGTTCCTTCATTACCACAGGGACCTCAACCACGTGAAGTCCAGCCACTTTGGCCAGGACCAGCGCTTCTGGCTCCGGGTAGTCATGCGGGTATGACCAATTGAAGAGTCTGAGCGCGCGGCGGCCGTACACGCGATAGCCGGAAGTCGGGTCCGTGGTCTTCTCACCGGTCACGATCCCGAGCACCCAGCGCAGCCAGCCGCTGCCCACCCGGCGCGGCAAGGTGGACTGGAATCCCTCCCTTTGCAAGTACCGACTTCCAACCACGATGTCGGGCGGATTGGGCACTTGGATCGCGGTGAGGAGTTTCTTCAACTCAGCAGGCGGATGCTGACCGTCGCCGTCCATCTGCACGGCGCAATCGAAATCCTCGCGCAAGGCAAGCCGCAATCCGGTTTGCACCGCGCCGCCGATGCCAAGGTTGCGGCACAGCCGGACCACCCGAGCGCCGTGCTCGCGCGCGACGTCAGCGGTCCGATCCGTCGAGGCATCGTCGATGACCACGATCTCCGCCGCATAACCCTCTTGCTTGGCGACCGCACGCAGCTCCGTGAGCAGCGGTGGCAGGCCGCTCTCTTCGTTCAGCGCGGGTACAACGATAAGGACTCGCATGCAGGGGGATGAACCATATCACGATGCTTCGCCGGCTGTCTTTGCGAGTTCTTCCGCGGATTTGAAGACGGGCAGGATCAAGAAGAAACGGCTCCCCTGGCCGGGTGTGCTTTCCACCCCCACCTGGCCGCCGTGGGCCTCGGCTATGCGGCGAACGATGGAGAGACCAAGACCCGTGCCGGCTTCCGAGCCCTTGCCTTTGGACACGCGTACGAATTCCTCGAACAAGTGCGTCTGGGCTTCGGGCGGGATCCCGGGGCCATCGTCCTTCACCTCTATCCGCACCGTGGCATCTTGCGCGCGCGCCCGAACCACGATGGTACGGCCCTCGCCTGAATACTTGATGGCGTTGGTCACGTAGTTGACCAGCGCCTCGCGCAGCAGGCGCGCGATTCCGCGCACGGCCGGCAGACTGCCAGGGAGCTCCGCCGTGAGAGATTGACGGCGCTGTTGCGCCAGATCGGCGTACTCCTCCACCACCTCCCGCACGATGTCCAGCAGATCCACGGACACCATCAGCTTTGCCAGCGGCTCGGTTTCGAGATCGGCCAGGACCTGCAGTCCGCGCAGGAGATCGAGTGCTCCCCGCAGGCGGTGGTCCGCGCGTTCGACCCACTGCCGTTGTTGTCCGGTCAGTGGGCCGCCCAACTCACTGCCCAAGTTGTCGAGCAAAGTGGTCGCTGCCCCGACCGGGCTGCGCAGATCGTGCAGCACCACATGTAGGAATGAACGACGCAGGTCAGCCAGGCGCTCCGTGCGCAGGACCACCTCGCGCAAACGGCGCTCGCTGCCGCGCAGGCGAGCGGCGAGGCCGGTAGCCAGGTATGTGGTGGCGGCTGTCAGTAGGCCGTAGAGGAAGAGCAGCGTCCACACCACGCGGAAATCGTCCTCGGGTCCGCCGAAAACCGCGCCCAGGGGTCGATGCCGGGGCAGCCAGCCGAACCATTCCCCGAGCACCAGGGCGGCCAGCATGAGGTATCCCGCCGCCGCGTGGGCAAACGCCGCCCGTCGCGACAGCATCACCGAGGCAAAGATGGCGTGCAGGATGTAGAAGGCCAGAAAGGGCGACTGGCTGCCGCCCACCTGCCAGATGGTGAAGGTCAGCACCAAGTAGTCGAGCAGGATGGTGGCGCTTGCGATCCGGATTAGCGCACGAGGCGAACTGGCGGCGCGTTCGGGCCTGCGGTAGGGCCGCACCGCAAAGAACACCGCCAAGTTGTACAGGGCGAGAAAGACGGCCGTGCCGGCCAGGGCGTGCAGATTGAGCCCCTCGATACCTACCACGTGGATGGCGAAGAGGACGCCGGTCAGGATGCCGGCTGCGGCCAGGAAGCGCAGGCGCGAAAAGAAGTAGAGCCGCTCACCCAGCAGCAGGCTGTGTGACAGCAGGCCGTCGCCACCATCCCCGCTGGTGGCGGCGCCGGCTGGGGCCCGATTCGCAAGCGACACCATTGCAGGTTACCAGAACATCACCGCGTTTTCTCGGGCTCAGTGGCTTCCCCTCTGACATCTGTGTGCTCGCCAGCGGGTGGCTGTCGAAATGAACGAGGCCGTCCCTTTGTTTGCGCTAGTTGAGGTGAACGGCTTCGCCAACGATCTCCACGTCGTCGGATGCGTCGATACGCACGCCCCCTGCGCGGGCACACAACTCGATCGCGCCGGCGGCGATGCGGAGTTTGCCAGGAAGCTCGACCTGGGTGTCGGCCTGGAGGAGTCGAAGCATCGGGCCTTGCTCGGTGCGGGTGATTTGTAGCAAGGGTTGGCCATTCTCGGCATTGACCTGCAGGGTTTCGTCGGGCTTCATTTCGAGGAGCTGCGCGACCAGCTTGGGCGCCTGCGGCCGGTGGCCGAAGCCGTCGATCACTCCCATTGCGATGGCGTCGAGCTGATGAGGCAGTTTCAACACGAGCACGCGATCCGAAACGCGCACGCTGAGACCGGTCAAGGTGGCCACCCAGCTTTCATGAACGCATCCGCGCGCATCCTCGCAGCGGACGCGGATCCGGCCGGTCAGGGTGGGGTGCCGTTCTTCGGTGCATGTGGCGATCACGTGACCCTCGGGCCACGCCGGCCTGGGCGGGGCCGCGAGAAGATCGTCGAGAACGGAACCTTCCTCTTGCGACAAGGACGTGGTCTCGCTCGTCGTGTCTCCAGCAATCGGTGTTCCGTGTTTGGGGTTCTCTGAAGACATGGCAGGGGCCTCCGTTGGCGATGGGGGAACGCTAACCGCCGCTTGCTGCACCTCGTCCGGGCGAAGCTGCGCCGGCAGCAAGCAGCCGATCGTGGATGGTGGGCGGCGACTGGTAGCGGATAGGAGCGTCGCGGTTGATGCGCGCGGCGATGGGGATGTTCTTGTGAATGCCGGGAATGAAGACCCGCTGCAGGCCCGAGGTCTTGGCACAGTAGACCGCGGTGAACTTCTTCTCGGCGGGAAAGATGACCAGGTTGGTCAGCAGGGGCAGCCGCGCGGCCCGATCGCCCTCAACCTCGATTTCGATCGAGGGCGCGGGTGGAACCGTGAAGGTGATCGTGGGCTCTTCAGGATGCATGCCGGTCAGGGTGATGGGCTGGCCGGCAAGCGGCGTGGTCACGACCATGCCGAGCGACGCCTCCTGCAGGTAGCCGGCCGCCAGGTCGCGGTCTTTCTCAAGCCTGCCGCGCAGCTGGGCGGGAATGAACCCCCGCCGCACCTCGGGCAAGCCCGCGTCGTCAGGCGAGGGATACCAGGCGTCGACGCCCACGAACAGGTATCGCGGGAAGGTCAGTCCGACGGTCCACTCGAAGCACCAGGGCAAAGGCTGCCGATACCAGAGTTCCGGCTTGCGAGTGCAGAGTCGCTCGGTAGTGAGCATGTCTGCGGGATCTTCCAGGTTGGGCAGCTCGACCCCGTCAATGGGATCGGGCAGGACGAGATAGCCCTTGCCCACGGGGTTGCGCGGATACAGGCCGGGGTGATCGAACTGCAATCCGAGCGCGACGGTCCGCATGTAGTCTTGCAAAAGTTGCGCCGGAATGGGAACCCGATTGTCGAGGCCGCCATAGGCATTCTGATAGAGAAGCGGCATTTCGGTGAAGGGCTCAGGTCGGCCGAGGCGCGGAGCACCCTGGATCCACTCGACCAGCCGCTTTCCGAAAACCGCGATTCGTTTGGCCGCGCGGCCAACCTGCGCCGATACGAACATCGAAGGCGTGGGCCGTCCGCCCGGAGCAAAGGCAGATCCTCGAATGACGACGTCGGAGTACTGCTTGTCCAGCCAGAAGTCAGAACCAGGGGGAAAACGCGGTTCCAGTTTCTCGTCCGACCACAGATCGAAAAGCAGCGGTTCGGGCTGGCTCGGCACCGCGGTCGTTCCCTTGATCTCGTAGGTCAGCTTCACGAGAGCAAACGCGAACTGCGGTTCCAGCCCCGGCCGTGGATCCAGCCCGACCACGGCATCGTACTGCGGACGCGCCGACACGCGGGTCATAGCGGCAGGCCCCAGCTTCCGGCCGCCGTCGATGCGCCGGGGTAAGCCGCGATTGTGGTCGTTGAAGGGCCGTTGGCCGGCGTCGTAGTTGTCTGGTGCCATGAGGCGGCAGTGGTGTCGCTCGGGCGATCGGCGTGGACGCTCACCGTTCCTCGGGTCTTCGTGATCTGCAGCTTCTTCTCCGCTGGTTTTTGCTTCGTGCCACTGGTCGTCGTGTACTCCGTGCTGTTGGTTCCAACCCGGCTTCCCTCGCTTTCGGCGAACTGGTTGCTGGTGGTCCCATCCGGGTTGATGGAATGGGCGTAGACAAGTTTCAGGGTCGCTGCGTTGACCTCTGTCCCCAATTTGAGGCGGCCTTTTCTCCTGTACTCGATTGAGGCCTCGAATCCGGCGTACCCCGAGCCGATGTCGACCTTCAGCCTTCCTTCTTGGGTTAGCGCAATCCTGGCACAGCCCGTGAGCAAGCCCAGGCCCTGCTTGAGCACCCATGCCTGCACCGTGGAGGCGCCCAAGAGCCTGGCTGCGAGGCCATCAAGGCCGCCCTCGCTCAGCTTCAAGCGGTTGCACAGAATCTCGCCCACGATTTCCATCGCAATGGCGATGAAGCCAGCCACGATGTCGCCAACGCTGATGCCCACGCTGACCGTGTGAAGCCCGTTGAAAGAAGGGAAGCCATTCGGCCAGGGGAGCGGTGATCCACAGCACAGCATTGGCAGCGGGACAGGGGGACCGCCAATTTCGGTGCAACCGATTTGGGTGCCGTTGGCTTTCACCGTGGAGGAAGAAAACATCACCTTCCGTTTGGAAAAGGCGATAATCAGCGGCAGTTTGATGTTGGCAGGCGGAATCGTAACGTGTGGGATCAGGTAGCCGCAGTCGTGCCCGCGCAATACGACGAACTGCGCTTTGTGAAATACCGTAGTCGTCAGTTTGTTCTGCTGCAGTGCCAGCCCGGGCGGCCACATCATGGGCGTGGGCGCTTCCAGGCATGGCAGCGACATGTTAGGCGGGTATTGAGATGGGGGGGGGGAGATCCCTTGGTGCATCGTCAGCAGCGCCGGTCGGGGACAACAGACATCGCCCATCAAAGACACCTTGACTCTCATCGAATGTTCTCCTGCTGACTGTCGCGTCCGCGCATCACGCTGCCCCCGAAAACCACCTGGGCTCTGTCCGCAACCGAAACTCGCGTTCGTCGCCCGGTTGAAACTGGAAATTGAAGGGGAGTCGATAGACGACGTAGAAGCGCCCCTGGTCGGGCAGCAGCACCAGCATGTGCGGCATCAGGCTGCGATGGCCCACCCGCCCGTTGACTGTGTAGTCCACCACGACCCCGAAATTCGGCATGGAAATCTCCAGCACGGGGCTTGACGCCAGAAGATTTTCGAACCGAATCGTGGGCGCCGCCGCCGGCACGGGAATCACCCAGTCGGGGTGTGCGCGATAGCTAGCGACAGAAGGCAGTTCTCGCTGGATTTGGTCAAGTGAAGGTGGAGGCGGCGCGGGCTTCTGCCTGGCCTGGCGGGCTGCCCAGATGGGCACGTCGATCGGGACCGTGGCCCAGCACCACGGCAAGGGTGCGTCCTCCCAGCGGGCGATTCGCGTACGCGGATCCTCCAGGTTGGGCAGGCGGCGCACATGTCCGGCCGGGAGCGTGGGATAGCCACGCGGCGCCTTCAGCACGGCCCCCAGTTCGCGCGCCATTCGCTCCGCATCGAAGCCCAGGCCGTGTGCGTTGCAGGTGTCGGACAGATAGAAGACCGATTCGCGGTCCAGGTTGATGGGGACTGTCCCGCCAAAGGCACGGGAATAAGTGAGGGGCATTCTGGTGAAAGGAATGGGCCGCGAGATAGCCTTGCGGTTTGGCGTCCAGACCCGGTCGCCAAAGACGAGAATCTCGCGCCGCACCTTGCCCACGGTCAGGGCCACGGTCAGCGCCGACACGAGGCGCTCGCGCGGGGAGTGGGCATGCCCCAGCAGAACGACCTCCAGCGAGGGATCGGTGCGCGGCTGCAGGTCAGCCGGGAGATCCCCGAGCGCCGTCCTCTCATCCTGCGCGAGCAGCGGAAATGGCTCCTGTGTCTCGAGTTCGACCCGTCCCTGGCAGTCGAATCGGAAGGTGGCCTTGGCCGTCAGCAGGCCCATGCGTTGGGACGAGCCTTCGAAGTCGGAGGTGGTGACCGTTGCCGGAACCGCTGTCTGGTTGACCAGTCGCATTGACTGGTTTTCGGCAAGCACGGAAAAAAGTTGCGGGGTGCCCGACGAAAAAATGGTGCGACCGGCGCCTACCCGAACCTGCCGGAAATGTAGTCGTGCAACTGATCGATGAGACTCTGCTTCTCGGAGATGATGGCCTTGACCACATCGCCGATGGAGATCAGGCCCACGAAGCGCGGACCCTCGAACACCGGCAGGTGGCGCACGTGCTTTGCGGTCATCAGGACCATGCAGTCCTCCAGCGTGTTCGTGGGCGCAACCGTGTGCATGCGCTCGGCCGGTGTCATGATTTCTTCCACGGGGGTTTCGCGCGAATGCTTTCCCTGCAACGGGATCTTTCGCGCGTAGTCACGTTCGGACAGGATTCCTCGCACCGCTCCCGTTTCATCGAGCACCATCACCGCGCCAATCTCCATTTCGCTCATCAACTTGAGGGCGTCGAACACGGTCGCTTTCGTGAGGATGGAGCAAATCTCCTGGTGCTTGGCGTCCAGAATGTCCTTCACCGTTTTCATGACGCTACCTCCCTAGGCAGAACGAGTCCGGGATAGCGCGCGACAGACATCGAGCAGATCGGACACTTCCTTCAGTCGCGCAGCCACCGCGGGGCCGCGCATGTCTATCTTGGTTTCCAGCCTTGCATCGGGGCGCCAGGAACCAGCGAGGCGACTGACCTCCCGCAGGCGGGCCTCGACAGCCTTGGGCGACATGTCTACCATCACCGATCACTCTCCTTTAAGTTCTGTATATCCGCTATGTCTTGCGGCCGCGCAGCGTGGGCTTTCATGGCCATGAGCGCCTCGCGCGAAACCACGGCGACCTCTCCATCGGCGAATGGCACGCGCGTCCGGCTGGCCCAGGCGGACTCTAGATTGCGATCGACCAGCATGAAATCCACGGTCATGAGATTTCCGGCCTCGTCCACCCGGTTGACCCGCTGGAGGGTGGTTCCGTCCTTGAACTCAAAGAGCAGCGCTGGAAGGGTGAACCCGCGTCCTCGAACAGCGCTCATCGCCTTGGCAAGATCCTC
>Ga0182021_10000287_pt1 | contig 51765 bp, 45 predicted proteins | sample 612E3MmetaG_FD_120493 | JGI IMG/M metagenome (GOLD analysis project Ga0182021, IMG submission 120493) | Permafrost microbial communities from Stordalen Mire, Sweden - 612E3M metaG (Illumina Assembly) | ecosystem: Environmental > Terrestrial > Soil > Wetlands > Permafrost | place: Sweden... | reverse complement strand
CGGAGTTGACTGAGTAGTTGGAGGTGTTGTGCAGAACACTGTGCGGGCACGAGTTCCTTCCGTGGCTGGTCTCGACCTGGCGGCTCAAGCATCAGCAGCGAGTCGCCGTGCCATACAACCTGCTTATCTCCTCCTGCGGCAACCTCCAACTCCTGAGATCGAAGAGCTCTGGCAGGATTTCATGGGCCGAGTGGAATTTCCCGATCACTACACCAGCCCCCACTACTTTCTGGAGCCCCATTGGAGAGGCAAGAACCCGTTTGCGATTCTGGCCATGAATGAAGGCCGAGTGACGGGCGTTCTCACGGGACTGGACGAGGGTAAGCAAGTTACTTGCGGTCTTCCCGGCCGGCCGCAGGTGCTGATCGATCCCGACAGCGAAGCGCGAGTGACGTCAGCGGCTCTGGCCGACGCACTCGTTTCCGAGTTTCCGCGCGCGCGCTTGATCACCGCCTGCAGTTGGAGTTCGGCTCTGGCGCCGGAATTCGAACGGCGGCACTTTCGCGTGCGGGAACTGCACACCATTGTCGTGCTCGACCTCCGTCCGGGTTCCGAGGCGCTGTTCCAATCTTTTCACGATGGCCGGAAACGAAATATCCGGACCGCAATTCGCCGGGGCGTGGAAGTTTCCGAAGTCAATACTGCCCAGGACCTGGCCGACTACTGGGACGTTTATTGCGCGTGGCTGAAAACCCCGCGCAAAACGATCCACTCCGACCGGGACTTTGACAAGGCGGAGGAGGTCCATCGATTACGGGCAACTCATCGCCGGTTTCTCGCGCGAGCCAACGGTAAGGCGATTGCCGCAACCACCGTCCGATTTTTCCCCGGGGGCTTGATCGAGTATTCCGCCAACTGCTCCCTCGATGAATTCAACGGGCTTCGCCCTAATGATCTGCTTATCTGGAAAACCGTTCAGTGGGCCTGTGATCACGGTTTTTTGCGATACTCTCTGGGAGCAGCGCATCCGTTTCTCCAGAAATGTGGCGGAACAATCGTTCCAATCTATCGTTATCGTCTCGACCGAACTTTCCTGCAGCGGGTTGAGATTCGGGAAAAGGCCACGGAAATCGGCGTGCATCTGCTGCACCGTTTCCGGGCGTCACGGTCAGTCGCAAAAAAGGGCTTCAAGCTTTTCGCGGGTGGCGCAAAACCATTCGGGAGCAATGCTGGGGCTGGCCGGGGAGCCGCAAAGCACTAGCGCTCAAAAAGTCACCCGCCGGCCGCCTGCTTGGGGCGTGCTCGGGTTTAGCGGCCGGTGGGTTCTTGTCTCCTTACTCACCCTGTTTGCTTTCAGGAGTAGTTATGCTGCTTGAACCCCGGGGTGAAAGAAAAGTTCCGGACCTTCGGGGAATTTCTTTTGCAGATTGCAAGTCCCGCCGGATGAATATCTTACGGGCGGCGAATTTACTCCGCCGCTGGTTGCGACCCGTGGCTGGACGCTGAAGCCTGTGACCCGACACCTGTGACCTGGTCTACTCCGGCAGGGACACGGTCTTGGCGGTCATCAGCTCGGTGAAGCGGGGGTCCTTCCTCAGTTCGGCGAACTCATTGTCTTTGTATACGTTCGCGATCTCCTTATAACCATCTTCCATGGCCTTTTTCAGATAATGGAGGGAGCGATCAACAATTCCACTCCGGGCGTACAGCTTGGCGAGGACATAGTCGTAGCGGGCCCGGTCCTCGGGAGACGGAAGCATGGCCTGCACCCCAGCCCGTGAGGTTCGCTCGAAGATCTCCGGATCGAGTTTCATTGCCGTCGCGTAGTCCGTGGTGGCGGCTTCGAATTGCCGCCGGGCGAAATAGGCCGCTCCGCGATTGTTGTAGTAGGACGCCGAGTCACTGCTCAGGGCGATCGCCTTGTCATACATCTTGATCGCCTTCTTGAAATTGCCGTTCTCGCGGTGGAATACCCCGAGCTGGTAGTAGATGACGCCGAGGTTGTTATAGGCATCGGAGTGGTTCCGATCGGCACTGATGGCCCGCTCCAGCGACTTCTTCGATTCCTTGAGCCGCTGCAGCATCATCTGGCAAATACCGATTTTGTTCAGCAGGTTCGAAGTGGCGGGTCCCTTAATGAGGGCGGCCTGATAGTAGTCCACTGCGTCGAGGTAGTTCTTGTCGGTGCGCAGGAGATCGCCCTGGCTCTCCAGTTCCTCCGCAGTGGCTCCGGGAGCGGGAGGCTCGGCTCGGTGGAGCGGCGGAGGACCGACCTGGAGTTGTTCGGAGTTCTGGGCTTGCAATGGGACAACCAGAACTGCACCGACGAAGAGAATTGATGCGAAGCTGATGCGGTTCCAGGAAAGCATATCTACCCCCGGCCAAACGTTTCGGGACTTCAATGTTTCGCGGTATTCAGCGTCCGGCGCGATGTAGCTTGCACTTCTGAGACCACGAGTCCTGGTGGCTACTGCGGACGCGTACCTGTGTCAGGGGGCTTAGACGGTTGAGGCTCCTTTTTGTCATTTTTTTCCTTCTCTTTTTCTTTTTCGCCGGAGCTGCTGTCGCCCTTGAAAACGTCGGCGAGCTTACCGAAAAAGCCCTTCTTCTTCTTCGCGTCCTCCTGGGATTGGACACCGGCGGCGTCCCCCGGGTTCCCGGTGGGAGGTAGAACCTTCTCGGAATTGCCTCCGAACATGCGGGTGAAGAAGCCGCTGACCCCGGCAGCCTGGTCGCAGGTGTCGCGCGGCTCGGTGCCAGCCACAAAGGCGATGGTGTAGGTTTCGGGGCAGGATGGAGTCGCCAGACGGTTCGTGATTTTGTCCAACTGCACGTCCACGACGCCTTCGGGCTGGCTGAAAGACTTCACGTCGGAATAGCCGGGCAGTGTGACCGCCTTCTTCATGAACTCGGCCCAGATAGGGGCGGCGGTCAGCGCACCGCTCAGGCGGATATCGCTGTAGTCGTCGTATCCGACCCAGACGATGCAGAGTAGATTGCTGGTGTAACCGGCGAACCAGCCGTCGTGCGAACTACCCGTCTTGCCCGCCGCCGGGGCGGTGAAGCCGCGGGCGCGCACTGGGAAGGCGGTTCCGAAGTTGAGCACGCCTTCCATCATGTTGGTCATGATGTAGGCGACGCGCGGATCAAGGACCTGTTTCTTGTCCGTGCTGAAATTCATGACCACGTCGCCTTTGGAGCTTCGCACAGAATCCACGTATATCGGCGAGAGCCGCACTCCGCCGTTGGCGAAAGTCGTGTAAGCGGCGGTCATGTCCACTGGAGTGGCGTCATAGGCGCCGAGAGCCATCGCCGGAGTTGCTTTCACCGAGGCAATTCCAGCGGCGCGCGCCAGGTCTGCCACTTTGTCGTAGCCCACTTCTTCGGCGACTTTTACCGTCGCGTTATTGAGCGACATCGCCAGCGCGTATCGGAGCGTGACGTCGCCGTGGTACTCCTCTTTGTAATTACGCGGCTCGTAAATCTGATCGCCGTAGGAGAACGTGGACGCCTGATCCGGCACCATGGACGCGGGCGTGATTACCGTGGCGGAACCGTCGAGCGCCGTGTTCATGGCAGCGGCATACACAAACGGCTTGAAGATGGAGCCGGTCGGCCGCTTGGCGAGCGCGTGATTCAACTGGCTCATGCCGTAGTTGCGTCCGCCGACCAGTGCCTTGACCTCGCCGGTGTGCGGATCCATCGCGACCAGCGCCACCTGCGCCTGCGGGCCCGGAGCGACGGTGGTCTCGAACTTGTTCTTGCCGACCTTGGTCTTCTTGGTCCGCATCTTGGTGATCTGGTCATCCACCAGCTTGATGCCGATTTCGACGGCCTGGGCTGCGGCCCGCTGCAAGTCGGGGTCGAGCGTGGTGTAGATGCGGTACGACTGCTCATTGACCTCGTGCTCGTTCAGCTTGCTGATGATGGTGTCGCGAACCATATCCACGAAGTACGGTGCGTCGTTGGCTTCAACATTCGGCGGAGCCAGTTTGAGCGGCGAAGCCTTGGCCTTATCCGCCTGCTCGCGCGTTATGGCGCGCGTTTCAACCATGGACTCGATCACGGTATTGCGGCGCTCCAGGGCGCGCTCCGGATGGCGGTAGGGCGACAGGAAGCTGGGCGCCTGAATGAGCCCGGCGAGCAACGCGGCTTCGGGCACCGTCACGTCTTTCAGATCCTTGTTGAAATAGGAGCGCGCACCCTCGGCAAAACCCGAGATTGTGAAAGACCCGCGCTGGCCGAGGTCCACGCGGTTGGCATAGAACTCGAAAATCTGCTGCTTGGAAAATTTCTGCTCCAGTTCGACGGCGATCAGCATCTCGATCAGCTTGCGTTTGAAGGTCTTCTCCGGCGTGAGAAAAAACGCGCGCGAAAGCTGCATGGTGATCGTGGAGCCGCCCTGCTGGTGCCGCTGGTGGGTGATGTCCACCCAGCCGGCTTCCGCCAGCCGGAAGAAATTCACTCCGCTGTGCTGGAAGAAGCGGCGGTCTTCGATCGAGGTGACCGCGTCCACCATGACCTTGGGGATTTCGTCGTACCTCACCAGCGAACGTTTGGAGCGCTGTTCCGCGTCAAAGAGCGAAGCCACCAGTTGCGGCTCGAGTTCGTAGGCCGCGAGGTCGCCCGAAGCGCGGCTGGATATCGAAGAGACTTTGCCATCGGCAACGGTGATGGTGGCCGGTTCCGGGCTGTGGTAGGACTCGGGTCCGGGCAGAACTTCGATGGTGCCGCCTTTCACGCGATAGCTGCCCAGCATCGATTCGCCGTCTTTTTCGGTGTAGCCGGCGTGGCGCAGTTCGGTGGCAATATCACGCACCGAAAACGCGGCTCCGACCTTGACCAGCTGGGGGCTGGCGAAAATCTTCGCGGAGTTGGCAAATACCGATCCGCGGAAGCGTTGCTCAATGATGCGGTCGTACTTTACGTACCAGTAGGCAAAAAAGCCCACCACCAGCAGAGAAAGCGACATGAAAGCCAGCAGCGCAGCCCGCACCACGGGATCGCGGGGAAGCAGAAGGCTCCGGCGTCCGCTGGCGCCGCTTCCGGCTCTCGGGATTTTCAGCTTAATGGCCACGGGATGGCTCTAAACGATCTACAAAAGCAATTCTCAGTCCGAATTTCCAAGCCGGCTGAGGCGAGCCGCTGCGTTGATTCTAAATCAGAAAGCGGGCGCTACAAGGTTTGGATGCGTGTCTAACCAGAGACGGGGTGTGGGGAAGGGGACGCTGCCAAGGCCGTTTCAGTGTTGCGCAGATTCAGGAGGAAGGGGTGAGGTTGAAAATTGGGCTACCCCTCCGGGGCTCGACTTCTGAAGGTCCCATCGGACAGGTCGATCTGAAAGATAGAAGTTCGGCGGGGAAGCTCAAGAAGCTGAATGGAAAAAGGTGGCAGCGAGAGAGTGAAGAACCGAAAGCCAAGAGCCAAGAGCCGCTCTTAGAACACGCCCTTGTTCTTACTGGAGGGATGGAAGTCGAGAGTCGTCGAGTAACCCGGCAGATTGACGGGCACGCTGTAGTCGGCTTCGATCGAAAGGGAGCCGGTGCCATTGGAACCCGTCCGGGAAACGTGGACTTGCTTCGCCGTGAGCGGAATATCGTATTCGCGGGCGTGCTTGACGATGCTGTCCCGGATATCGTCTTCGGTACGGGTGCCGTAGGTGGACTGGATGGCCTCGGTCTTGATGGCGTCCTCGAACTGGTAGTTCGAGAAATACACCGGGACAATCTTGATGCCCACGATGCCCATGACCACGAAAAGGGCGAACCCGCCGATCATTTTTAGAGATCCCATAAGACAGTTTCTCGCTGCTGGTTTCTTGTTGCTGGTGCTGCGAGCTTCCAGCTTGCGGGGCTAGTTCTAAGGGCGATCTGCGGTCGGTGCTTAGCGCACGGTTGGCAGTAGCCCTTGGAAGTACTCCCCTATGGTGGGAATTTTAACGTCGGTGCTCTGGCGAGTCGAGCGTTGAACGACTTCCACGGTATCTTCGGTAACCTTCTTCCCCACGTTGATTCTAAAAGGGATACCGACCAGATCGGCGTCCTTGAATTTCACGCCTGGGCGTTCGTCGCGGTCGTCGAGTAGAACATCGTGTCCGGCAGCCTCAAGGAGGCGGGCAATGTCCTCGGCGGCGGTGCGGATCTGGTCGTCTTTCGTGTTGGTGGGGACGACCACGACCTCGAAAGGCGCGATCGAAGGTGGCAGCCAGAATCCGTTTTCGTCGTTCGACTGCTCGATAGCGGCGGTCAGAATGCGCTCGATGCCGATCCCGTAGCTGCCCATGATGGGCGCTACTTCCTTGCCGTTGCGGTCGAGCACGCGCGCACCCATGGACTCGGAATACTTGTAGCCGAGTTTGAAGATGTGTCCGACCTCGACGGCGGTGTCGATGCGGAGCGCGGCGCCGCAGTTGGGGCAGTCCTCGCCGGCGCTCACTGCGCGGACGTCGGCAGCAATGGTGTACTGGAAATCCTTGCCCGGCGTGACATTCTTGAAGTGATAGTCCAGTTTGTTCGCGCCGCAAATCATGTTGGTGCGGCCGGCGAGGCCCTCGTCGAGGACAACGTGCATGCTGCGAGGATCGCCCGCTTGTTTCTTGGGATCCCACACGCCGAGCGATTCCTTGGGCTTCACCACCAGGCCGACGGGTCCGATGTAACCGGCGGGGCCCTGGAAGTACTTCTCCAGTTCCTCGGTCTGCATGGGGCGAAGCTCGCTCGCCTTGACCAGCGTGAGCAGCTTGGTTTCGTTCACCGTCTGGTCGCCGCGCAAGAAAGCTACGACCGGTTGTTCCTGAGCCTTGGCGCCGTCTTCGCCGGGTTTCTGCGCCATGTAGGCCACCGCTTTGATGTCCTGCTTGGCGGAAATGTTCAGGAACTCCGCCACATCGGCGATGGCTCCCTTGCCGGGCGTGTGGATGAGCAGCGGCTTGCCGTCGCCTTCAGGCTTGAGGTCTTCGATTGGGGCCAGCTTCGAGGTGGCCTTCTCCATATTCGCGGCGTAGTTGCACTTCTCGCAGCTGACGACCTGATCCTCGCCCGCCGGGGTGCGCACCATGAACTCCTGCGACTGCGATCCGCCCATCGCGCCGGAGTGCGCGTCGATCACCATGTACTTCAGCCCGCAGCGGTCGAAGATGCGGCAGTAGGTGTCGTAGTGCTTGAGATACGAGACGTCGAGCCCGGCGGCGTCCATGTCGAACGAGTACGCGTCCTTCATGATGAACTGGCGCACGCGCAGCAGGCCCGACTTGGGACGGGGCTCGTCGCGGAACTTGGTCTGAATCTGATACCAGATCTGGGGAAGCTGCTTGTAGCTGCGCAGTTCCTTGCGGGCGATCGAGGTCATGACCTCTTCATGGGTCATCCCCAGGCAAAGTTCGGCGCCCTTGCGGTCTTTCAGGCGAAACATGTTGTCGCCCATCACCGACCAGCGCCCGCTCTCCTCCCAAAGTTCGCGCGGGTGGAGCGTTGGGAGGAGGAACTCCTGGCCGATCTTGTCCATTTCCTGGCGGACGATCCCCATGATTTTCTGGGTCGTGCGATTGCCGAGGAACAGGAACGAGTAAATGCCCGCGCCCAACTGTCGGATGTATCCCGAGCGGACGAGGAGCTTGTGACTGGCGACCTCGGCATCAGCCGGGGCCTCGCGAAGAGTAGGAATAAAGAGTTCAGACCAGCGGTGCATGGTTTTATCAAGTCCCGAGTGGCGAGTAGCGAGTCGCGAGCGACAGGCCGTCGTTCATTTCGCAAGGGAATTCGTTATTGTAAATGATGGCGCCGCCACCGAGGCGGCCGGGGATCCTTGCCGGTCCTTATTGCACTCGGACCACTTGCTACTGAGTGCCGGATATTGACTGCCCGCTACGCCGCCAGCCCCTTCAGAATTTCCTTCCCCAGCTTCTGCGTTTCCCCAAAAAATTTCTGATACTCGGCGAATATCCGGTTCAGTTCGAGCGACTGGTCGGGGGTCATCTTGCGGCGGAGCATCATGTCGCGCACGTGGACCGGGTTGGGCAGGGTAGCGTCTTCGGTCAGCTCTTCAAGGGCGGTTGAGGGATTGTAGTGGTACATGCAGTTATTCTACCGCTGCCGAGAAGGTGACAGGAACGCAGGTGGCAGATGGCAGGTGCTAGGAATGGCCGAAGGATTGTCTTTGCTGGAAGATGGAGGGCTTCAATTCTCAGATAGTTGTTTTTCCTGCCACCTGCCAACTGCGACCTGCGACCTGACACCTGCCCCTACTCGCTCGGCACCGGGCGGTGGAGGCGGCTTAATACTGTCTCCAGGGTCGCGGTCAGCAGGCCGGAGTTCTGGTCGAGATCCAGCCTTGATTTTTCGAAGTACGCATCGGCGCCATCGCGGAGGAGTTTTTCCTCGTTTTTCTGCGAGAGACTGGTCAGCACGATGACGGGGATGGCCGAGGTGGCGGGATTCGCCTTAAGGGCGCGCAGCACTTCGGGGCCGCTGAGCTTGGGCAACATCATGTCGAGCAGGATAATGTCCGGCATCTTCTCGTTAGCGACCCGCAGGGCTTCCTCGCCGTCGGCTGCGGTGCTCACTTCGTAGCCCGCATGGGTGAGAACGCGCTCCGTCGCCATGCGCAGGAACTTGCTGTCCTCGACCAGCAGGACCTTGGACTCTGTTGTCGTCGCCACAGGGACATCTCCAAGGTGGTGATCGGCAACCGTGGGTAAGACTTTAGGAGTCGGACGAGCTTCGGGAGAACCGAGGCCAGCGCCGCGGAAAGCCCGTCCCAGAGACCACCGCCACCCGGCGCGGAAACCAGGAAAAAGGGCGGGACCGAAGTCCCGCCCGCTGGTCCACTTCCGTGGTTAGGGTTACTTGCCAGTTCCGGACAGAGCGACATTCTGCGGACTGTCGGGAGCGTTGTCGGTGAAGGTGAGATTGCCGGTGCGCGCGCCGGTTTGGGTGGGCGTATAGCTCACCTTCACGATACAAGTGGCGCCACTAGCGACCGTACTGCCGTTAACGCAAGGTGTTATCTTCTTGGTCGCCTTCACCGGCACAAGCGCGAAGTCGCCCGTGATGGCGATACTGGTGATGTTCAGCGTGGCATTCCCAGTGTTGGTCAAAGTGACTTTCTTCGGTCCCTTCGTCACACCCACGAGTACTTTGCCCCACTTCAGCGACGCTGGTGAGAGGCTGACGGTTGGTCCGCCGCCGCCCGACCCGGCAAGTGCGTTGATCAGGGCGATCCCGGTCGGACTTCCCCAGCCGGTCGCCAAATCGAAGCCCGCTACTGCAGGAAAGCCATTGCTGCCGCTGGTGATGTCGTGGAAAGCGGCGCCATAGCCTGACCCCACACCAATCTGATAGATGGCCGGGTTCACGAAGCCGAGTCGCGGATTGCCGTTGGCAATCGCCTGTTGATTGATCAGAGCCAGAAAGCCGGCCCACATGGGTGCCGCAAAACTGGTCCCGCCCCAGCCTCCAGAGCAGCCCCGTTGGTCGGCGCAGACGTAAAAGTCAAAATTGGATTCCGCCGATACGTCGGGGGAGTTCCGCAGAGTTGTGGACCCTTTGTTGCCCGAGTTAATCACGCCCGGAAGCTGCTGCCAGGCGGGAATGGGGAAAGCGTCCGGCGTATAGTAGCCGCCGCCGCTGTCAATCCACGCAGTTTCCGAACTCCAGGGACCACCTGGGCTGCTTACCTGTAAGTCCGTGCCGCCGACCACCGTCACATACGGATCGTCGCCCGGAAAAACAAACCTGGAATTTGCCTTATACGCGCCACTGTCGCCGGCTGCTTGAAAGAAATTCTGTCCCTGTGCCGCAAACTTCTGGAAATAAGGGTCGGCAGCGTTGGCGTCTGACGGGGTCCAGCTCCACGAAGACCCGATCTGCCCGACCAGTGGAGAATGCGTGGACATGGAACTAAGGATGGCGGTATCGGTGGACCCCACAAACACATACAGTCCCGCCAGGCCCGGGGCCATGGAGACCGCCTGCGTGATATCGAGGGTTTGCTCGGCATCATCACAGGGATTGACGCAGTTCACACTGGTTCCATCCGTGGAAATGCCAACCACCGGGACGCTGTAGCTTTGTCCGGCGTTGGCGAAGTAAGTGTTCACGTCGGCGATGTCATATCCGACGTACTCCAGCAATCCAACCGACTGCCCGGCGCCGGTGAGGGCCGTTCCACCGTAGTAGGCCGCCCGCATATCGCTGCCGCAATAAGTGCTCCCGGGGCAGGAGCCCTTCACGAGATTGGACTGCACCTTGATATTCTTGTGGCGGTAAAGAGGACGCGGGATCGAATAGTTGTCCAGACCCGAGATGTGCCACAGCGGGAACGGCAGGTCCACCGTGGGCTCCCGGTCCGGAGCATAGAATGTGCGTTTTTCCGTGGGGTGCTGGTAGACGCCCATGGTCACATGGAAGGCTTTCTCGATGGCCGCCACTGTGCCCTTGAGCTGCACGTCCATGGCATCGTGAGAGCCGCCCACCACCGCAAAGCCGTTCGTTTTCGCGAAGTGAATCAGCGAGTCATAGTCTTCCTGGCTGGGACCAAACCTCGCGGTAAACTCTGAAACCGTCAGGAAGTGCCGGAAGGAAGCGCTGGAAGGATCGTAGAGTTCCTGCAGGAAATTATCCAACTCGGGCTGATGGCGCAGCGGCAGAACGATGTCGAAGCGCATGGACTGTGTTGCGGGGAGCCGCCCGGCGGACAGCGCCTGCCCATTGAGAGTCACTTCACGCACATGGCGCGTCAATACGGACTGCGCCTGGGAAACGATATTGGCGGCCAACACCATTGCGACGACGGTGAGAAGGAACACACCTGATCTGCGAATCACGATTTCTCCTTTTGGGTATGAAAGTCTGGGAGGATACTTTGGTTCTTGGCGTGGCTCCAGAAACCACGCCTGAATTCTGGTCCAACCTGGCTGATTGAACCGTCGGAAGTAACAACTGTTTGCATCAGAAAACAGCCCAACACGCACGCAATCGCCGTGCAATTGCGCAGCAGTATACAGCCAAGAACTGCTGACACACGGGAAAAGCAAAGTGGGCGAGTGCAGAATTTGCGGCTGCGAACAACGATGAGTGCTAGTAGTGCGTATGTGCAGTAGTCGCTGTGTTCTTATGCGCATCTTCTTGCAGCCATCTACTACTGGCCGTCGTTGACTGAGCTTCGTTGCAGGCGCCCCTGTCGCTACCTTGAAGGCCAAACTCCCTGACGACTGCCGCGTGGCCCACTATTCCGCGGCTTGCGAATGAGCGGGAGAAAGTCACGGCCGATCTTGAAGTGAGTCCATTTCATCCGTCCGAAGCAAAGCAATCCAGCGTCCGGGAACTCGGCTGGCCCTCCGACCTTCAAATTTTCCTGAAAGCCATGACGGTTTTTCCCGCCAGATTTCGCATTGCGAACTGAATCGGCAGGACTCGACCAGCCGAAGTGACGCGCTGCGGCGGCGCGAAACACGCTGTCCCCGAGGCGGAAACCTCTGGAAATGGAGTGCAACTATGTTCGATCGCGACTCAAAAATTGACAAACTTCGGGTTCTTCTTGCCCTTCTCGCTCTGGCTTTCGCCTTCGCATTTGCCAGCCCGCTTCATGCCCAGACCTTCCAGACTGTTCCGGCACTTGCGTTTACCAAAGCTTTCGCCGGCGCGGAGCCTTTGCCCCAGGTTGTGACGATTGCGTACACCGATCAAACGACGGCACGCTTCAGTACGGCTGCGTCGACCAACAACGGCGGCAGCTGGCTCGCGGTCTCTCCCGCCGGCAACCCCTGCTGCTACACGCCCTTCCCTGTTTCTGTGATCGTGACCGCGGGGAATCTGGCGGCTGGAACTTATACGGGGCAAGTGGTGATTACCAATTGGGCCAATTCGAACATCAAGCTGACCATCCCGGTAACGCTCACGGTTGCAGCCTCAGGCGCGACCTTTTTCGATGATCTTCCGGGCAAGTTGAGCTACGCCTTCAAGACCAACGGCACGCCAGTCTCGCAGTCGTTTCAGATCCGGAACTCGGGGTCGGGCACGCTGAACTGGACCCTGACCAGGAGCACCGCGGATGGCGGAAGCTGGCTGAATGCGACCGCGAGTGGGACGGCGCCTTCCACGATCGCAGTCAGCATTACCAAAGCCAACCTGCCTGGAGGCGGCGCGGTCGCGGGTACCTTCGTAGGCCAGTTGCTGCTCCAGACGTCCGGTGACAGTGTCACCATTCCGGTGGCGGTCACGGTCGGCGCCGCGTTTACTCAGGTCAATCCGCTCAACTTCACCATGCCGTTCGCGGGAGCGAATCCCCTGCCGCAGGTGCTGAACATCGCCACGACCGATAACTCCACCGTCCGCTACAGTGCGTCGGTAGCAACCGCCAAGGGCGGCAATTGGTTATCCATTTCCCCCAGCGGAGCCCCTTGTTGCTACACGCCGCTGGCGAACTCGGTCAGCATCAACGCCGGCACTCTCGCAGCCGGAACCTACACCGGAGAAGTCATCATCACCGAGTGGGCCAACCCTGCGCGGGGGATGGTCGTGCCGGTCAACCTGACCGTCGTCGCCAGCGGTGCATTCTTCGACAATCTACCTGGTGGATTAAGTTTCTCCTTCAAGACCGGGGGCGCCGCCACCTCACAAATCGTGCAGGTCGGGAATGGCGGGTCGGGCTCACTCAGTTGGAGCGTCACATCCAGCACCGCCGACGGCGGCGACTGGCTGGCGGCGACTCCGCCGAGTGGAACTGCTCCTTCCGTTGCTACGGTCTCGATCACGGCGGCAAATTTACCCGGCGGGGGAGCCCTCCCCGGAACCTATACCGGTCAGTTGGTTTTCCAGACCACCGGAGACACAACCACGATTCCGGTCACGGTCACGGTGGGCGATGCCGTCTTCACGCAGGTCAATCCGATTAGCTTCACCATGCCGTTTGGCGGAGCGAATCCACTGCCGCAGGTCCTCAACGTCGCGTCGACCGACGGCTCCGCAATTCGTTTTAGCGCGAACGCGTCCAACGCGAAAGGCGGGAGCTGGCTGACGATTTCCCCTTCGGGCAGTCCGTGCTGCTTCACGCCGCTGGCGGTTACAGCGAGTGTGAACGCAAGTACGCTCGCCCCCGGAACCTATACCGCAGAGATCATCATCACCGAGTGGGCTAACCCCGGCCGGTCCATCACCATCCCGGTGACTCTGACCATCGCCGCTTCGGGCGCGTTCTTCGACAGCCTGCCCGGCGGGTTGAGCTTCTCGGTCCAGCCCGGCAAGAAGGCGACTTCGCAATCACTTCTGGTTGGAAACGGAGGCAGCAGCAAGTTGAAATTTACCATCACTCCAACCACGGCCGACGGCGGCGCCTGGCTGGTTCCGACTCCTGTCAGTACCTCGGCTCCGAAGTCGATCACGGTTGCAGTCAACGTCCTGAAACTGCCTGGCGGTGGAGTTCTCGCCGGGACTTACACCGGCCAGCTCCTGCTCCAGGGAGCCGGGACCATTGCCACGGTGCCGGTGACGGTTACGGTGGGGAATGCGGTCTTCACTCAAGTGAATCCGATCAGCTTCGTCATGCCGTTCGGCGGAGCCAACCCGCTGCCCCAACTGATCACCGTCCCTGCCACCGACAACTCCACCATTCGCTTCAGTGCGAATGCGGCGACCAGCAAGGGCGGCAACTGGTTGACTATCTCACCCTCGGGCAGCCCCTGCTGCTTCACGTCTCTGCCAATCAAAGTCAGCATCAATGGCAGCTCCTTGCCGGCAGGGAACTACACCGGAGAAATCAGTATCACGGAGTGGGCCAACCCCGGCCGATCGATGACCGTGCCCGTCAATTTGACGGTCGTGGCTTCGAGCAAGGCTTTCTTCGACAACCTGCCCGGCCAGACCAGCTTCTCGTTCACGCCGAGCAAGAACAATCCTCCGTCGCAGAACATTGTGGTGGGCAACGGTGGCGGGAGTTCGCTTACCTGGACAGTCACCGCCACGACCGCGGATCCCGGCAAGTGGATCAAGGTGCTTCCGACCAAAGGCGTTGACGCCGGAAGCTACACCGTCTCCGTAACCACCAATAAGCTGCCCGGAGCTGGACTGATCCCGGGCACCTTCATCGGTCAGCAAGTGCTGAAGGGGAAAACTGGCAACGTGACCATTCCGGTTGTGGTCACGGTCAGCGATCCGGTATTCGTTCAGCTGCCCACCGTTACCTTCAACACCACGCGGGGAGTGAATCCGGCGAACCAGGTAATCTCCATTCCCAGCACCGGCGCGGCAATCCGCTACTCGCTGAATTTCGCGTCGGGGAAAGGCGGTAACTGGTTGAACGTCACGCCGTCAGGTAACCCGTGTTGCTACACGCCGACCAGTGAAACCGTCAGTGCGAACGCCAGCGCACTGGCAGCCGGCACTTACACGGGAGAAATCCTCATCACGGAGTGGGCTAACCCCGGGAAGTCGATGACTATTCCGGTGGTTCTGAATGTCGCGCCGTAAAGCTCCTGGGCAACAAACACTGGGGTAGCAATGCAGAAATGCTTGCTACCCTTTTTTACTCCGAATTGTGACTTCTCGTACCGCAGTCCGCCGCACCCGCCCGGCGCGGGCTGGCTACTTCGCTCGGACTGTCTGGATCACAGTGACATCCCGGATATCCTTGCCATCAACCCCGCCAACATAGGGCCGCTGGATTTTCATCCAGTATTTAGAACTCTTCAAATCTTTTTCTGCGTCGATGATGAAAAAGGCCCATTGGATCTGTTGTCCTGAGGGCAGTCTCGGGCCCGAACTGCGCATCGTGTACTCCTTGTACCGGCTCTTGTAGAACGCGTAGACCTGGTCAAAGCCATCCCCCGTCGTGTAGACCTCCGACTGCTTGCCCGGGGCAGCTGCCGACGCCTCGCTACTAGCCTTTGCATCCAGCTTGGAGCCTGCATAAGGCTTAAAGTCCTGGGCCAGACACGGGATATTGACCGAAGCAAGAAGTATGCCGAGGATTACAAAGAACAACGCGGATCTTCGCATCGCAACACCGTCCCTTCGCCTCGACTCTAGCACGAATGACCATGGGCTCCATCCTTGGCGGGGGGCGCACATCTCCGGCCTGCCGGATGGAGGATCGCGGTGCCAGAGGAAGTGTGTCCAGAATCCCAAGGGAGACAGGTCCGTGGAATCCCAGGTTTCGAAAACCGCGAAACCTGGGGCACCTAGCCTCGGTGGGCTCTCGCTGCGAATATAAACAGCGCTGCTGTGAGAGCCAACGTCAAGACCTCGATCAGTAGCGCATACAGAGTCAAGCGTTTCGCCCGGTCAAACCGTGCCAGCAACCGGCTGACCACCAGTCCCACAATCACGATCGGCGAGCAAAGCAGCCGATCCATGCAAATCTCGCCCAGGACCATCGTCCCCTGGTTCACGGCCGGGATCCTGAGCACTCCGAGGCAAATCGGTGCAGTCAGGCTCAGGCCAAGCAGGATCCTGGAATACCCGGTGTAAAGGTTTTCGGACTTGCGGATCACCAGCAACAGAACAAAAGTCGGGACAAGCAACATGCAGCCAATGAAGATCTCCAGCATCCAGTCGCCGGCGGCGTACATCCCGCCCGCCGCCGCGACGTCATCGGGGTGATTGACGTACTGCAGGTGGCGCTCATAGACGAGGAGTGCCGCAGTCGCCAGCACTACAGCGTAGGATGCCGCCACCAGACCCAACTGCGCCCGCAAAGGGATCGGTTTCATGTCGGCATTCTACCCGTCGCGCTTAGAGAATTTCTGATTAATGTCTGGCGGGGGCGGGTGTGTGGGGACGGGTCGTCGCCTGCGCTGAGCGGAGCGGGTCATTCGCGCAGCGAATGACTCGCGGAGTCGAAGGACCCCTACGCTTCGTTCAGAACGGAGGGAGCGGAGCACGTCATTCTAAAATCCGCTACTCGGTGCGTCGGACTACCTTCGGAAGGACGAGGCTCTCGCCGCGGAAAGGCCCCACTCATTCGCAAAGAACGCGAATGAATGGGACACCCCGAGCTTACCTGGGCCACCCGCCCTACTCGCCAACATTGGGAAACGTCCCGTCTGTCCCCGGTTTCCTTGTCCCCGGTTTCCTTTTAGTCGGAGCGACCGGACGCCCTGGAGCAACGGGCTACCGGCCACGTGCCGTTAAGGTGTTTTCAACGGCGGCTTCCTCGATTCGGCGAGCTTTGCGTTCAACGCGTCCCGCTTTTTTTGCGCTTGGGCGGGACCGACGAAGTAGTGATCGAAGAGCTCTTCTAGCACGTCGAGCGACCACTCGGCTTCGCCCGGTTCTACTTCGACAATCGCCCCAGAGTTGGTGGCCTTTATAGGATGCGCAGCGAAATTTCCCACCTGACGTATGGCGTCGATATTCTCAGCGACGTATGTGGGGAGCTGCTTAGACGCTAGTACCTCGTCAATCTCCTTGCGGAGGTCTTGCGGTTTCACGTTTGCATGTTCTCGCAAGATGATTTGAAGGCAGCGTCGACTTAGAGCTGCGCTAGCTTTTGGGCTATCGGTTAGTACAAGACAGGCTTCGTGGTAGTCTTCGGCGATTTTGGACGGCACCTCAGGTGGAATCGGCTTGCGCGAAACCCCTTTGGGATATGCCAGACGGGTCACCACCTGCATTCCGGGAGTTTTCGGGTACATGGCGAAGAAAACAATTTTTCGGTTGCAGGCAGGACACACTTGGTGATGAACCTGCCACGTGTAATCTTTGTCCCACCCGATGTCGGCGGTGCTCACGTCTACTTTGTATGACGTTAGGCAGTGTGGGCAATGCACGAGTATCTCCCTTCGGGTGCTCTCTCGATTGTAAGTCAACCCTTTCGCAACCAACTCCTCTCCCAGTTTACATCGCGCCTCGGAGATCCCCGCCCTGTCCATCGGGGAGCGTAGCAGCGCGGCGGGCGTTGTTGGTGCGGTGCGTGCGGCTTCTCTGCTGCGTGCTCGGGCAACTTGCGAACACGCTTGTTGTCACGGCAACGAGGCACGGACTTCGCGGCGGGCGATGCTCTCCCTTCAGAGCGCCGGTCAGAAAACGCGCGTCCGTAATAAGGACGCCCGTAAAACGGCCGTCCAAATCCCGCGCGATACCACGGCCCCGCGCCGATAAAGATTCCATTCGCAAAGTAGCTCGGACCATAGAATCCGTAGGGCGCGCAAGCATACGGATAGTACGAGTAATATCCGTAAAACAAGCGGGGCGGGCAAGAATGCCCGCCCTACAGAAACTGCCGAGCTCCGCTCGGCCCGGACGGGTCGAAGACCCGTCCCTAGACAAAATACAGGGGCGGCTTGCGCCGCCCCTGCACCAACTAGCAACTAGAAACCAGCAACTAACAACTAACAACTGCTCCTACGTTCCCTCGTTCCAGCTGGCCAGATACTCTTCTTGCTCCGGCGTCAGGCGGTCGATCTTGATGCCCATGGATTCCAGTTTCAGCTTGGCCACGCGCTTGTCGAGGTCCACGGGAACGATGTAAACCTTTTTCTCGAGCGAGGCGTAGTTCTTCACCATGTACTCGCAGGAGAGCGCCTGGTCGGCGAAGCTCATATCCATCACCGAGGCCGGGTGTCCTTCCGCTGCGGACAGGTTGATCAGGCGGCCTTCGCCCAGCAGGTTGATACGGCGGCCGTCTTTCATCGTGTACTCGTCCACGAAGGTGCGGGTGGTGCGCTTCGAGGAAGACATCTTTTCCAGCGATGGAATGTCGATCTCGACGTTGAAGTGGCCGGAGTTCGAGATGATCGCGCCGTCTCTCATCAGCTCGAAGTGCTGCTTGGCGAGGACGTTCTTGTTGCCGGTGACGGTGCAGAAAACGTCGCCGAGTTTGGCGGCCTCTTCCATGCTCATCACGCGGAAGCCGTCCATCACGGCTTCGAGCGCCTTTGTCGGATCAATTTCGGTGACGACGACTTCAGCGCCGGCGCCACGGGCACGGCTGGCCAGTCCGCGTCCGCACCAGCCGTAGCCGGCGACTACGAACTTCGATCCGGCGAGCAGGAAATTCGTCGCGCGGATGATGCCGTCAATCGTGGACTGTCCGGTGCCGTAGCGGTTATCGAACAGGTGCTTGGTGTCGGCGTCGTTGACGGCGATGATCGGATAGCGCAGCACGCCTTCCTTGGCCATCGCGCGCAGGCGGATCACGCCTGTGGTCGTTTCTTCTGTGCCGCCAATCACATTAGCCAGTTCAGCCGTGCGCTTGGTGTGCAGGACGGTGACCAGGTCGGCGCCGTCGTCCATGGTGAACTGCGGCTTGTGGTCGACCGCCGCCATGATATGCGAGTAGTAGGAATCGTTGTCCTCACCCTTGATGGCGAACACGGGAATGTTGTAGTCGCGGACCAGGCTGGCGGCAACGTCGTCCTGGGTGGAGAGCGGGTTGGAAGCGCAGAGCGCCACATCGGCTCCGCCATCGCGCAACGCGATCATCAGGTTAGCGGTTTCAGCGGTCACGTGCAGGCAGGCTGAAACGCGGATGCCCTTGAGCGGCTGGTTCTTGATGAATTCTTTGCGGATGATCTGCAGCACCTTCATGGACTGATTCGCCCACTCGATGCGCTTCTTGCCCAGATCGGCCAGTTCGAGACTCTTAATGTCGGAATTGATTGAAGTTGTAGCCATTTTCTCCCCGGATGATGACGGAATGAATTTGTATACGGTTTTGATCGATGAGAAAACTGTTCACCACGGAGACACGGAGTCACTGAGAAAATCCAAACCGGGAAAACCCAAATCGCTTTTCTCCGTGTCTCTGTGCCTCCGTGGTGCAATAGAGATTATTTCCTTGCGCCCGCCGTTTCCAGCTTGAGGCCCGCATCGGACGCCAGTTTGGCCGCCTTGTCGGTTGCCTCCCAGGTGAAGTCGGCGTCGGCGCGGCCGAAGTGTCCGTAGGCAGCGGTCTTGCGGTAGATCGGACGGCGCAGGTTCAGCGACTCGATGATTCCCCGCGGGTTCAGTTTGAAGTTCGCGCGAATCAGGTCCGGAATAAGCTTGGCATCTACCTTCTCAGTTCCGAAAGTATCCACAAGGACGCTGACGGGTTCGGCAACACCGATCGCGTAAGCAAGTTGTACCTCGCAGCGATCGGCCAGACCGGCAGCGACCACGTTCTTCGCGATGTAACGCGCCATGTAAGCGGCGGAACGGTCAACCTTGGTCGGGTCCTTGCCGCTGAACGCGCCGCCTCCATGACGTCCCATGCCGCCGTAGGTGTCGACGATGATCTTGCGTCCGGTAAGCCCGGAATCGCCCATCGGACCGCCAATGACGAAGCGGCCGGTGGGATTGATGTGGTACTTGGTGTCCTCATCGAGCAGGTTGGCCGGAATCACGGCCTGGATGACATATTTCAGAATGTCGGCGCGCAGTTCGTCGTTGCCGACCGTCTCGGAATGCTGGGTGGAAACCACGACTGCATCCACGCGCTTCACCTTGCCCAGTGCTGAGTATTCAACGGTGACTTGGGACTTACCATCCGGCCGGAGGTAAGGGCAGGTGCCGTTCTTGCGGACTTCGGTCAGACGCTGGCACAACTTGTGGGCCAGCGCGATCGGCATCGGCATCAGTTCCGGCGTCTCATTGCAGGCGAAGCCGAACATCATTCCCTGGTCGCCGGCGCCGCCGGTGTCCACGCCCATGGCGATGTCGCCGGACTGCTTGTTGATGCTGGAGATCACGGCGCAAGTGTTGGAATCGAAGCCGTAGACGGCGTTGTCGTAGCCGATGGACTGGACCACGCCGCGGACGACGTTCTGGAAGTCCACATAGGCCTTGGTGGTGATCTCGCCGGCGATGACGACCAGGCCGGTGCAGGTCAGGGTTTCGCAGGCGACGCGGCTGGCGGGATCATCACGCAGGCAAGCGTCGAGAATGGCATCAGAAATCTGGTCGGCGATCTTATCCGGATGCCCCTCGGTAACAGATTCCGAGGTAAACAGGGAACGATTGGTTGCCAAGCTGGTATCTCCTCAAGATGACTTCGAGCCTTGCGTGATAAGAGGGCCTACGACACGAAGGGCTCTCGACGGGTGGTTACAGTTCTCGTCCTTAAAACGGTACCAGAGATGACCGGGTGGCGCAATGAGTTTGGCCGGGGCGGAGGGCCAATGCAGCGAGTGGCACGGGACCGCATTGAACGGAACGTAAGGGAAGGTAAGCGGCAGAAAGGAAAGAAGAAAAACTATTGCGTTCCAGGTGGTGCTGGACGGTTCGGCACGATCCCCGTTGCACCAAAGGTCAGGGTTTTCACCTCCCCGTAATCTCCCTGCGCGGGCAGTTTCTTTCCGTTGAAAAAAAAGTCCACGGCGCCCGAGTTGCCAGCCCGCACGACCACCTCTTTTCGGGCGCGGACGGAGCGCTGGGTTCCGGCGACCAGCGTGTCGGAAAGGACGGTCTTTCCATCCGAGTTCAAGAAAACCCAGGAGTCCTCGCGCGCCTGGATGACGACGGTGAACTCGCCCGGCAAAGGAAGGGCCGCGCCGGACTGGGACGCCGGTTGCGGAGCCGCGATTTTATCGGTGGGCACGGTTTTGGGCTGCGCGATCGGGCCTGCGGCAGGTTTGACCTGCGCGCTGAGGGGATTCGAGGTGCCGCTCGCAGCCGACGCCTCGGATGCGATGCCGAGACCGCCGCCGACCGGCGAAGTGTTTTGCAGCGCAGACGGGGCGGATGGTGGAGTGGCGGATGGGGCGCGGTTTTCCCGCTTGCGGTAGCTCCAGATCGAAAGCACCAGCGCAACCAGCAACAGAACAGCGGCAAACAGTCCCCAGGGAAGGTCGCGGGAAGAGCTATCGGCAGCGGGTTCCGGCGCGCTGCGTTCGGGTTCCGCAACGGCTTCGATCCGGAGGGGAGCGGACTCGCCGGAGGCATCCAGGTAATCGGCGACGGCCTGGTCCTCATCCAGACCGATACAGCGTGCATAGGCGCGGACGAAGCCCTTGTTAAAAATACCCCCTGGCAACTGGTTGAATTTTTCTTCCTCGAGCGCCTGGAGCAGGCGGGTGCTGATCTTGGTGGAGGCGGAAATCTGCTCCAGCGTGACGGCGCGCTTCTCTCGTTCCCGCTTCAGTTTTTCACCAAAGGAAGGCAAGGGATTCTCCCGCCCGGTAGGGAACTGCAAGTGCGGCGGAGAAGAGTGTCCGCCCTACACGAGCACTCCATGATAGGGCATTTGGGGGCCGCAGGGGGCGGGATTTGCGGCATAACGTCGGGGTGGCTACACAGGTTCGGGTTACCATCGTTCATTGCCCGACCTGTGCGGCCAAACCTATAATTTCCTATCTCCCATCAGAACGAGGAAGGAATGTCGGAGGCCACGGGCACATCCCCAATTCGCCTGTCGCAAGAGATCAGCATCTTCCACGATGTGGCTAAGGCGCTGACGTCTTCTCTGAATCTGGATTCCATCCTGCAGACGATCATGGAGAAGATGGCGGAATACTTCCGTCCGGATACCTGGTCGCTGCTGATGGTGGACGAGCAGAAAGACGAGCTCTACTTCGCCATTGCGGTGGGCGCCGCTGCCCAGGCACTGAGCAACGCCCGAGTGAAAATGGGCGAAGGCATTGCTGGCTGGGTCGCCAAGCATGGCGAGGCGCTCATCGTTCCCGACGTCCAGGCCGACCCAAGGTTTTCCCCCCGACTGGATGAGATGACGCGCTGGCAGACGCGTTCCATCATCTGCGTGCCGCTGCGTTCCAAGCATCGCGTGCTGGGCGTGATCCAGTTGGTGAACGTCGAGGTCCAGGGACTGAGCGAGCAAGAAATGTTCTTCCTGCAATCCTTGTGCGATTACGCAGCCATCTCCATCGAAAACGCGAAGGCCGTGGAGAAGATTCAGGAACTCACCATCACGGACGATTGCACCGGCCTGTTCAACGCGCGGCATCTCTCGAAGACGCTGGAAACCGAGGTCTACCGCTCGACTCGGTTCGGTTATGAATTCAGCGTGATCTTCATCGACCTCGACCACTTCAAGCAGGTCAATGACACCAAGGGACATCTGGTGGGAAGCCGCCTGCTGGCCGAGGTCGGATACTTGATCAAGGCCCAGTTGCGTTTGATTGATTTCGCTTTCCGTTACGGGGGCGACGAATTTGTTGTGCTGCTTCCGCAGACTGGCAAGGACCAGGCACTGGTGGTTGCCAAGCGGCTGCAAGACTCGCTGCGCAGCGGGCGTTTCGGCGCCGACGATGGTTTGGAGCTGAGTGTCCGGGCCAGCATGGGCCTGGCCACTTTCCCGCACGATGCCCGGACCCCGGAAGATATCATTCGCCAGGCCGACGAGATGATGTACGTGGTGAAGAACACCACTCGCGACAGCATCGGGGTGGCGTCACGGGGAGTGGTGGAAGAGTAGCGAGTCGCGAGTGGCGGGTCGCGAGTTTCTGGTTTCTGCTTGCTTGTTTCTTGTGGGGCATCGACGGATCACCATCCACCATCCACTATCGACTCCCGCATCCTCTCTTCCGTTGATAATCTGAAATAGTGATTCCCGAGAACGCGACTATTCGATCCTTATTCCTCGACGGCCCTGCCGGGCGGTTGGAGGCGTTGCTGAATGGGGGATCGCCTGGTGCGACGCATGCCGCCGTGGTCTGCCATCCGCATCCGTTGTTCGGCGGGACGCTGCATAACAAGGTCGTCTTTCACACCATGAAGGCGCTCAATGGCTTTGGTTTTCCGGTGCTGCGATTCAATTTCCGCGGAACCGGACTGAGCGAAGGCGAGCACGCGGGCGGCGCCGGGGAAGTGGACGACGCGCGCGCGGCGCTTGATTGGCTGGAACAGGAGTTCCCGCTGCCGGTGATCTTTGCCGGCTTTTCTTTTGGCGCCGTGGTGGGGTTGCGGGCGGCATGCCCGGATCCGCGTGTGACGGCGCTGATAGGGCTTGGGCTGCCGGCTGTGCCCGTGGACAACCGGGTGTACGATTTCGAATTTCTGCGTTCCTGTGCGAAGCGGAAGCTGTTCGTCAGCGGGTCGCGGGACCAGTTCGGGCCGCCGGGGAAACTGGAAGCGCTGGTGGCAACTTTCGCCGAACCGAAGAAACTGGTACGCGTCGAAGCCGGAGATCACTTCTTTGAAGGAAGGCTGAAGGAGATGAGAAGAGCGGTCGAGGAATGGATCCCGGGGATGGTGCGCAATTCCTAGCGAGGCCCCGGTTTGGACGGGTCAGAGACCCGTCCCTACACGACCTTACCGCTCACGGCAATTGGCCGGGCTTCTCTGTATTGCCGCTCCGCGGCTGGGCTTGGAGTTTAGCGAGATTTGCGTTTGGGCTTTTCTTTCCCGAGGGTGCGCAGATCGTCCCGGGTGAGGTTGCGCGGGCCCATCGTTTCGAATCTCTTGATGCTTGACGCGACCAGTAGCGCCAGTTCGGCGAAGAGCGGCTCATCTGCCTTCTTGAAGTTCCAGCAGGTCTTACCCTGCATGCGCCGTTTCAGCTCCGGGGACATGCCCTGCAGCAAATCGGGGAACACGTACACGGGAAACAGGTGGAACGCGACGTAGCTCTTGCTGGTGATGCTCGCGAACATCACCGGCTTGCCTTCATAGGTGAGCGACTTGGACTCGCTCAGGTAGTTGCCGGGAGCGTCCTTTGGGATGCGGAATCTTCCGTCGTAGGGTTTCAGGATTTTGCGCAGGCCATCAAAGGCTTGCTTGAAGTCCTGCTTTTTGTCAGGGGCGGTTGTTTTCGCGGGCATGCGGCGCATTATAACCTCGCCGCAGTTCTCTATAATCTTCCAATATGGTGGAGATCGCTTCAGAGCGCTTGCAGCAGTTTCTTCGCATGCGAGAAGCGGCGCGCGACATTTTTGTCTCGGCGTTGAAGAACGCCTCCATCGAGAAGGCTTTCGCGCAGCATGTGCATTGCGAGCGCGGTGTACTCCGGATCTGCGAAGACCTGCACGATCTCGATGCCTACTCGCGCGTGTTCGTGGTTTCGATCGGCAAGGCTGCGCATACCATGGCGCTAGCGCTGGAAGCGCAACTGGGAAGCCGGTTGGAAGGGATCGTCGCTTCGTCAGTGGCGCCCGCCAGCCAGGTGCGCGGCTTCCGCTATTTCTGTGGCGGGCATCCCACGCCCAACGCGGAATCCATCCAGGCGGCCGGGGCGATCCTGAAATCGCTCGACTCGCTTAACGCCGCGTCGCTCGTGATTTTCATGCTCTCGGGCGGAGGGAGTTCGATTGTCGAAAAGCCGGTGGATGACGAGATTACCCTGCCCGATCTGGTCGCGACCTACCGGACGCTGGTGCATTCGGGAGCGCCGATTGCGGAAATCAATGCCATCCGCAAGCATCTGTCGGCAGTGAAAGGCGGCCGGCTGGCGCGGGCGGCCTATCCCGCGCGGCAGGTTTCGATCCTGGTCTCGGATGTGCCTGACGCAACCCCCGATGCGCTGGCCTCGGGGCCGACGATGCCCGATTCCACCTCGCTCCAGGACTGCGAGCGCATTGCAGCGAAGTATGGACTGACCGAACAGTTTCCGAAGCCGGTTGGCGATCTCTTCCGTCAGCATGCGCTCGAGGAGACGCCGAAATCCGACGATCCGGCATTCGTGCATGCGCGCTGGTGGACGGTGCTTTCGAACAAGGTCGCGGTCGAGGAGGCTGCCGTGGCCGCTACCCAGCAGGGTTTCGCGGTGGAAGTGGACAACTCCTGCGACGATTGGGATTACGAAAAGGCGGCGGACTATCTGGTGAACCGGGTGCGAGAGTTGCGGCGGTCGGTGTCGCGGGTGTGCCTGATCTCGGGCGGCGAGGTGACGGTCAGCGTCTGTAACGGCGGCACGGGCGGGCGCAACCAGCAGTTTGCGCTCGCCTGCGCGGAAAAAATTGCTGGGGAAGATATCACCATCCTGAGCGCGGGTACCGACGGTATTGATGGGAACAGCCTGGCGGCGGGCGCGGTGGTGGACGGCAGCACGCTGGAACGTGCGGGCGGAGTAGAGGCGCTGCGGCGGGCGCTGGCGGGGTTCGACGCGTATCCGCTGCTGGAGGGCCTGGGCGACGCGGTGGTGACTGGGCCTACGGGAAACAATCTGCGAGATTTGCGGGTGCTGCTGGCTTATTGAGAGTGATAGCGAGGTACGAAGGCGGGAAAAGGCTTAGTTGGCGAGGGAAAACGACCACCGGGGCTGAAGCCCCAATTTATTGCACCTCTAACGCGGCCCTAAAGGGCCGCTCTTCCACGGCGAGGCAAGCATTCGTTAGTGCTACCTCGGTCTGGCAGTGCAGTTGCTTTGACAACACGTACTGCCGCGGCTTGCCAGTGCAACTGCTTGTGGCAACCGGTTTTCGAAGCCCAGCAGTGCTCTGTTGTCCATTTTCCTGCTCGGCAGCACGGAGCCGTGCATCTGCATCCAACCTGAGTAAAACCAGCGGCCCGATTTGCGTCTTTGCCGGGTTTGCCTCCGACGCATTATCATACAAATATGAACCTCGGCTTCTCGGAGATGGCGTTCCTGTTTATTTTGGCCCTGCTGATCTTCGGTCCGAAGAAGATGCCGGAGATTGGGCGCCAGATCGGGCGCTTCATGAATGACTTCAAGCGGGCGTCGAGTGAGTTCCGCTCGCAAATCGAGACCGAGATCAACGCTCTCGAAAGCGAAGTGAAACCTCAAATTCTGCCGCCCCTGCACGCCCCGCTGGGTTCGCTCGCCAACCGCATCTTCAATCCTCCCTCGGTGGAAAGGCTGGAGGCCGCTGAAGCCGCCTCGTCCTTGTCCACCGAAGCCGCGCCTTCTCCCGAGCCGCCTTCCGCATCGAAAGTAGCGCCGGATGTCTGAGACGGCCGCCACACCCCTGCCCACTCCCGCCCAGGACGAAATGCCGACCATGGGTTTCCTCGAGCATCTCGAGGAACTGCGGCGGAGAATCATCTATTCGCTGATTGCCGTGGCGGTGGGGTTCTTTGCCTGCTGGAGTTACGCCGAACGGATTTATGAAGTCATGCAGCGTCCCATCATCCTGGCGCTGCAGAAAAATGGGATCACCGAAAAGCTGGTCTACCTGAATCCAACCGAGCCCTTTAATCTGTATCTGAAGGTCGGGCTGATGGCTGGGTTGTTCGTCGCGTCGCCATTCGTGCTCTATCAGGTGTGGCTGTTTATTTCACCGGGACTCTACCGGAACGAGAAGCGCTACATCCTGCCGTTCATGTTTTCGACGGTGGGGTTGTTCCTGGCGGGCGGGTATTTCGGATACAAACTGGTCCTCCCGCAGGCGCTCGTGTTTCTGATCGGCTACGGCAAGGAATTCCAGCCGATGATCACCCTGGGCGAGTACAGCGGCCTGTTCCTGACGATCATCATCGGCCTGGGCGCCATCTTTGAGATGCCGATCCTGGTGTTTTTCCTGGCGCTCATGGGGATTGTGACAGCCGGGTGGATGTGGCGGAATCTGCGCTATTCGATCCTGGTGATTTTTGTCATCGCCGCGATTCTGACGCCCACCACCGACATCCTGAATATGTGTATCTTCGCGGCGCCCATGGTGGCGTTGTACATCGTGAGCATCGGCGTGGCCTGGATCGTGCATCCCCGGCAGCGGAAGAAGCGGGCGGAGAAGAAAGACTCCTAACCACGGAGGACACAGAGGGACACGGGGGAAGGCATGACACCACCAGTGAAGCTAAGGATCACGAAGGAAAACTCCACGAAGAAACATCGTGCAGCTTCGCGTTCGTGGTGGTTGAGAATTGCATTGCTGGCGGTGCTTGCAATGCTGGCAGCAAGCAGCGCCGCGTGTAATAAAGGGTCGAAATCAGTCGCGGCGTCGAACACTGATTCCACTGCCGGCGCCGCATCTCCGGAAACGCCCCCCGCCGTTCCGGGAAGTACTGCCCCGCCCGATTCCGGTCCGCTCCCGCAGATTGATTCCAAACGTGCCTTTCAATACGTCAAGGACGTCGTGGCTTTCGGGCCGCGCCCGATCGGGAGCGAGAATCACAAGAAACTCGAGAACTACATCCTCGCGCACCTGAAGGGCGACCAGGTTGAGGACGATGCTTTCACCGCGGACACGGTGGAAGGGAAGTTCCCGATCCGCAACATCATCGCCAAGTATCCGGGGACGAAGGACGGCGTGATCGTGATCGTGGGGCACTACGACACGAACTATCCGCTGCTCAAGAGTGGTTATGTCGGCGCCAACGATGGAGGGTCCTCGACCGCAATCCTCCTCGAGTATGCCAATCACCTGCGCGGGAAAAAACGCGATGGCTATAGCGTGTGGCTGGTCTGGTCGGACGGGGAAGAGGCGGTGCGGGAATGGACCGACACCGACAGCCTTTACGGGACGCGGCATCTGGCGGACAAGTGGGAGAAAGACGGCACGCTGAAAAAAATCAAAGGGCTTCTCGTCATGGACATGATCGGCGACGCCGACCTCAACATCGATCGCGATACCAACTCCACTCCCTGGCTGGTTGACCTGGTCTATGAGGCCGCCGAACGCAGCGGAGCGCAGTCGCACTTTTATGCCCGCACCGGCGGCATCTCCGACGACCATCTGCCCTTTGTGAAACGCGGCGTGCCCTGCGTTGATGTCATCGATCTCGACTACGGCTACAACAATGTTTTCCACCACACCCCGCAGGACACGCTCGACAAACTTAGTCCCAAGAGCATCGAGATTGTCGGCAACACGACGCTGGAAGCCCTTCGCCTGCTGGACCGGAGGTAAAGGCGGGCCATTGGACTGTGCCGGGATCCCGGCGCTAGCGCCCTCGCACCATGCGCCCAGACACGCTTGACCCTGTTTCGCCGTGCCCCTACGATGGATGAGCACCCTGGTGGGTGACTCTGATCGGCTGCTTGGCCGTGAGTTTCTGGGGAATTTCTTGTTACAAAAGGCTGGTCTCGCCACATTCCTGTTTGTTTCCATGAACCTTGCCGGCGCGCAAAGCAAAGGTCTGCCGCCCGGGCCGATGCAGGCCAAGGTGAAAGCCGCCTGCACGCAATGCCACGCCGCTTCGAAGATCACCAGCCAGCACAAGACCCGGCAGGAATGGTCCACCCAACTGGACAAGATGATCGGGCTAGGGGCCGAAGTTCCGGACGCGCAGCGGGCCGCTTTCTTGAACTACCTGAGCAAGAATTTCGGTCCGGAAAAGGGAGCAAAGGCTGGGGTGGCGAAGGGCGGGGACTAAGGTCCCTGCTGTCAGCCGTCAGCCGTCAGCCATCAGCTAGAACCAGCCCGCACCTAAACAATCACTTGAAGTCGTGGACCCGGATGCTCATGCTGAAGGCAGTTGGGCTCATATCGGGCAGCGCTACCGTAGCGTCCGTCCGGGCGCTGGGTCGGTAGCGCTTTGCTGTTTGGGTTGAGGCGCAGGAATTTGGCGCTTTCCAAGAGCGCAGAGGGTGGAACGATCTGCCGGATGGGCGGTGGGAAGCAGCAGGTCCTTCGCTTCGCTCAGGATGACAATTCGTTATTCTTTTTCTCGGTGTTCTCTGTGTTCCCCGTGTCTTCCGTGGTGAGGCTTCTTTCCGGTCTGAGTTGCGGGAACAGGATCACGTCCCGAATTGTGTGGGAGTCGGTCAGCAGCATGGCGAGGCGGTCCACACCTACTCCTACGCCGCCTGCGGGCGGCATGCCATACGACAGGGCGCGGATGTAGTCTTCGTCCATCTGGTGGGCTTCGTCGTCGCCGCGCTCGCGTTCTTTCAACTGTCCTTCAAAGCGCTGGCGCTGGTCTTCGGGATCGTTGAGTTCACTGAAGCCGTTGGCGATCTCCATTTTCCCGGCGAAGATTTCCCAGCGCTCGGTCCAGTCCGGCTCGTCCGGCTTCTGCTTGGAGAGGGGCGACACGGCCGTCGGGAACTCGTAGATGACGGTGGGCTGGACGAGGTGTTCTTCGGCCAGGGATTCGAAGATGCCAGCGATCGTCTTGCCTGCCGGTTCGTTCGGATCGTAGGCTAAATCGACGTCCGCGCCGCGCACGCGCGCCACTAACGCTTGGACCGATTCGTGCGAGGCGAAGTTGCTCATCTCGGGCTTCGCGCCCGCTTTGTCCGGCCAGAACTGAATGATGGCCTCCCGCATCGTGATGCGCCGCCAGTTGGCCCAGTCGATCTCGTGCACGACTTCCTGTTCCCCTTCCTGGAGGGTCCAATTCGTTTTGGTGCCGCCGGTTACGTCGCGCACGGCTTGTTCGATGGCAGACTGGGTGGTGTGCATGATGCCGAGATAGTCGGTGTAGGCCTGGTAGGCCTCCAGCATGGTGAACTCGGGGTTCCAGCGCCAACCGATGCCTTCGTTGCGGAAGTTGCGATTGATCTCATACACGCGGTCGAAGCCGCCGACAACCAGGCGTTTCAGGTAGAGTTCGGGGGCGATGCGCAGGAACAGATCCATGTCGAGTGTGTTGTGATGCGTCTTGAAGGGACGCGCCACGGCGCCGCCGGCGATGGGGTGCATCATCGGAGTCTCGACCTCGATGAAGTCCTGAGAATCGAAATAGCGGCGGAACGACTGCACCAGCTTGCTGCGCTTCAGGAAGACTTCGCGGACTTCGGGATTCATCACCAGATCCACGTAGCGCTGGCGGTAGCGCAACTCGACGTCGGTGAGGCCGTGCCACTTTTCGGGTAGCGGCAACAGGTCTTTCGACAAGAACGTCAGTTGGTCGGCGTGCACGCTGAGTTCGCCGGTGCGGGTGCGGAAAAGATATCCGGTGACGCCGATGTGGTCGCCGAGATCGAACAGCTTCCAGAGTTCGAATGCGGGCTCGCCGACCGCGTCTTTCTTGACGTAGATCTGCAGGCGCTGTCCGCCGCCTTGCAGGTGTGCGAAGCCGGCTTTGCCCATCAGACGAATCGCCATGATGCGTCCGGCAACGCGAACGTTCACGCGTGCGCCATCGAGTTCTTCCGCGGTCTTCGCGGTGTAGTCGGCGAGGATCTGCGGGATGGTGTGCGAGAAATCGTACTTGCGCGGATAGGCCGGCTGCCCGAGAGCTTCGATCTTCTTCAGCTTCTCGCGCCGGATTTCGTAGATATTTTCGTCGAGTGCCAATGAGCAGTCCCTTTGAGTGAACCAGCGATTATAAACAAGTGGCGAGTGGCGAGTAGCGGGTCGCGAGCGGACCCGGCCCTGTGCCGGGAAGGATCTTGCGCGCGCCTGATGTACCATGGTACATTGGTACCATGACCGACGAACCCAAATTCCTCGTGGAGCGCGTCCAGACCGGCGTCCGGATGGAAAAGCGCATCCTCAAAGTGCTCAAGGGCTTTGCCGAGTATCACGACATGACGCTGGGCGACGTGCTGGAGGGCATCGTGCTGCATGCCTTCGATGGCAAGACCCCGTTCAGCCAGGCGTCGCTGGAACGAATCCGGGAGCTGAAGAAGTTTTACGGCCTCGACCTCGATTCCAGCGCCAGCCACCGGTTGACGGAGATCAAGCGGCGCGCGGGCGGCAAAACCGCTTCTGACAAGAGAAAATGAGAGGAGACCGGGCGCGCGCGGCACATCACAAGCCTCTGTGATCTTTGCTCCTTGAAGCTTTGGGGCTTGCGGCGTAGCATGGCCCTTTCCGCAACTTCATACGCAAGAGGATTCATGCCGCAGAACTATGTCCCGATCTTCCTCTTCCTGGCGGTGGTGGGAATACTGATCCCGCTGACGCTGGTTCTGGCCAGCATTGTTCGCACCCAGAGCCCGAACCGGACCAAATTGATGCCTTATGAGTGCGGCATTGATCCGGTGGATAGCGCGCGCGGGCGCTACACGGTTCGCTATTACATAATTGCCATCCTGTTTGTGGTCTTTGACGTGGAGACCATCTTCCTGTTTCCCTGGGCGGTGAAGTTCAAGGCGCTGGGCCTGTTTGGGCTGGTCGAAATGCTGGTGTTCCTGGGCATCCTGATTGTGGGCTATATCTGGATCTGGAAGAAGGGCGCGCTGGAATGGGTGTAAAGCCGGCTGCTTCCGAAGAGACCTTCAGCGCGAGCCGTTGGACTCGTGGAAATCTGTGGTTCCCGACGCGCATCGTGGTCACCCCGCTGCGGGTGAGCCGGGTGAAGAGGCGCCTGTTCGGCAACAGCGAGGAAAGCATATCGATTTCCCAGATAGCGTCGGTTAAGATTTCGACAGGAATTTTTTGGTCGGACATTCGGATTGAGTCGAGTGGAGGGACCGATCCGATCACCAGTCACGGCCATCGCAAAGCTGACGCGCTGCGCATCCGCGACCTGGTGGAAAGTTTTCAGGCTGCCGGGCACTAGCGTCAGGCGCGAACCGACGAACACGATGTCGGTCATTGTGATGGCGGTCATTGACGGTGACGCAACCAACTGTTAGAAGTGATCGGTTCGCAATCGTTTCCCAGCTTTTGAATTGCTAGACCCCCGATGGCCGAGGAAAGCAAACCGCCCGTACCACCGCTGCCGGACGGCGAGAAGAAGCCGGCGGCGGAAGTAGTCCCCCCCGCGCAAACGACTTCTGCTGCAAATGCCGTCGAAAAGCCGGCCGCTGCCGCGCCACCCGCAGCCGCAGACAAGCCGGTTGCGCCCCCGGCCGCTGCCGCGCCACCCAAGCCTGCTGCTCCTGCCAAGCCCGCTGGTCCGGTCCCGATGCCGTGGACGTCGCCCATGGTGGAGAAGTACAGGCACCAGTACGGCTCGGGGCTCGAGGCGCAAAGCTATCTCGGACAGAACTACTTCAGCGTGGACCGCTCGCTCATCCCCAACTTCCTCAAACTCCTGCGCGATGAAGAGCAGTTCGACTACTGCGTGGACATCACCGCCGTCCACTATCCGAAGCGGGAGAAGCAGTTCGAAGTGATCTGGATTTTGTACTCGTTCGCGCGCAACGAACGGGTTCGCGTCAAGACGCAGATTGTGGACGGTGAGTCGGTGGCCTCAGCCGTTCCGCTCTGGGCGACGGCGAACTGGCTGGAGCGCGAAGTGTATGACATGTTCGGGATCAAGTTCGACGGGCATCCTGACCTGAAGCGCATTCTGTTGCCCGACGGGTGGAAGGGTTTTCCGCTGCGCAAGGACTACGGCATCCTGCAACAGGACCAGGAGTGGGTGCAGATCAATCTGGGGATCGAGAGCGGACAATGACGGCCGAGACCAAGAACGCCACAAACGCTCTCTCCAATCTGGATCTGGAGACTCCCGAGAAGCCGTATCTCGATTCGAACGAACTCATCATCAACATGGGGCCGCAGCATCCGGCGACGCATGGCGTGCTGCGCGTCATCCTGAAGCTCGACGGCGAAAAGGTACTCGGCACCGAATGTGTGATCGGCTATCTGCACCGCGGCGTGGAGAAGATTGCCGAGAACCGCACCTACACGATGTTCAATCCGTACGTGGATCGGATGGACTACGTGGCCGCGGTCTCGAACGGGCTGGGCTACTGCCAGGCGGTGGAGAAGTTGCTGAATGTCGAAGCGCCGCCGCGGGCCAACTACATCCGGGTGATCCTGACCGAGTTGAACCGGATCGCCAGCCATCAGCTCTGGCTGGGCACGCACGCGCTCGACATCGGGGCGATGACGCCGCTCTTTTATACCTTTCGCGATCGGGAGGAGATCCTCAAGATTTTCGAGAAGTACTGCGGAGCGCGGCTGACCACACATGCTTTCCGCATTGGCGGCTGCCAGTACGAAACCTACGCGGGATTTGAACGGGAAGTGAAGGAGTTTGTCGCGTTCGTTAAGCCCAAGATCGATGAATACGAAGAGTTGCTGACTACCAACCGCATCTGGCTGGAGCGGACGAAGAACGTTGGCGTGATTTCCGCCGAGGACGCGATCGCGCTCGGTGTGACCGGTCCGGTGCTGCGCGCGAGCGGCGTGAAGTGGGACATTCGTAAGGCACTGCCGTATGCCAACTACTCCGAATTCGATTTCGAAATTCCGATTGGCGAAAACGGCGACACGTACGACCGGTACCTGGTGCGCATGGCGGAAATGCGGCAGTCGCTGCGCATCATCGAGCAGGCAGTCGAGCGCATTCCGGAAGGGCCGATCATGGCCAAGGTGCCGAAGGTGATCAAGCCGGCGGCGGGCGAAATCTATCACTCGATCGAAGCGCCGAAGGGCGAGTTGGGATACTTCATCGTCAGCGACGGCTCCACGCAGCCGTACCGCTTGCGCGTGCGTCCGCCGTCATTCGTGAATTTGCAGGCACTCGACATTATGGTGCGCGGTCTACTCGTGGCCGACGTGGTCGCGGTCATCGGCACTCTCGATATCGTGCTGGGCGAGGTGGACCGCTGATGCTGAATTCGCTCATGTCTTACCTCGGCAGCAGCGTGACTCCGGGAGAAGCTGGCAATCAGCTCTGGGCGCTGATCTACGTGCTGATTATTTTTACGGGCGTGTCGGTCGCGGTGATCGCGATGAACTGGCTGGAGCGCAAGGCGCTGGCGCACTTCCAGGTGCGGCTCGGCCCGATGCGCGTGGGCCCGCACGGATTGCTGCAGCCCATCGCCGACGCGGTGAAGCTCCTGCTCAAAGAAGACATCATTCCCAGCGAAGCGGACAAGTTTGTCTTTTGGATTGCGCCGCTGATTGGGCTGCTTGCGTCTTTCACGGTTTACACGGTTGTGCCGTTCGGTCCGTCGCAGGCCGTGAGCGACATGAACATCGGCATTCTTTTCATGCTCGGCGTGTCGTCGCTGGGCGTGCTGGGGATCGTGATGGCGGGCTGGGCGTCGAATTCGCACTACCCGCTGATTGGAGCGCTGCGTTCGAGCGCGCAGATGGTGTCGTACGAAGTTGCCATGGGACTGGCTGTCGTGTCGGCGATCCTGATGACGAGTCTCAACCAGACTGGCACGGGTACGCTGAGCATGATTGGGATCGTCCAGGCACAGCAGGAGCAGCATGTCTGGTTCCTGTTCAAATTCTTCCCGCTGGGAGCGATCGCATTCGTGATCTTCGCCATCGCGATGGTGGCGGAAACGAATCGCGCGCCGTTTGACCTTGCCGAAGCGGAATCGGAGCTGACGGCGGGCTTCCATACGGAGTACAGCGGACTGCGTTGGTCGCTGTTCATGCTGGCCGAGTACGCCGCGATGATTGCCGTGTCGTCGATTGCGGTGGCGCTCTGGCTCGGTGGATGGATGCGTCCGTTTTCGCACTGGCTGAGCGGCGGAGCGTGGGACTTTGTCTTCTCGCTATTTCCGGGCCTGACTTTCCTCGGTCTGGCGGCGATTGCTATTCGCGGCACAATTCGCATGCCGAAGCACAGTTTGTTTCGGATACAGACAATCGGCTTGGGAGCCTTTGCCGCTGTGCTCAGTGGGATCGGACTGCTTCTCCTGGGGATCGCGGTCGGGGCGCGCGCCGGTGATCATGTTGCGCTTGCCCGCTCCGCCGATGCGCTGAACAACGTTTACTGGTTTGTGATGAAGATTGCGGTCTTCATGTACATGTTTATCTGGTATCGCGCCACCTGGCCGCGCTACCGCTTCGACCAGCTGATGAGCGTGGGATGGAAAGTGATGCTGCCGATTTCGCTGGGCGTGCTGATTGTGACGGCGATCGTGGGGGTGATAGTCGGATGACCCCGGTCGCGACTCCATTCTTCTTTTATCTGCTGTCGGGATTGGCTGTGCTCGGCGGCGTGCTGGTGATCACGCGCCGCAACGCCGTGCATTCCGCGCTGGCGCTGATTCTGACGCTGCTGGCGGTGGCGGGTCTCTACCTGATGCTCTATGCGCCGTTTGTCGCTGGCGTGCAGATCATTGTTTACGCGGGCGGCATCATGGTGCTGTTCCTGTTTGTCATCATGCTGGTCAATATCGAGCGCACCGTGAAGGAGCGGCAGTTCAACCGCATCTGGCCGGTCGGGCTGGCAGCGTCCGGCGCGCTGCTGGTGTTGTTTGTGTCGGTGTTGGTGAAGGGGAAAGCGCTGTTTCCGGAGCGCGGATTGCCCCTGCCGGAGGCCGATAACACCCAGAAGATTGGGGAGATGCTGTACGGCAATTACATGTTCGCCTTCGAAATCGCGTCGTTGCTGTTGCTGGTGGCGATTTTGGGGGCGGTGATTATGACGAAGAAGAAGATCTGAAAGGCAGCTACTGGCTTCTAGCTACTAGCTAGGAGCTAGAAGCTAGAGGTTGACATGCTCGAAATCACCACGTTTCACTATCTCGTCGTTGCAGCCGCGCTCTTTGTGCTGGGCGTGATTGGCGTGCTCACGCGCCGCAACGTGGTGGTCGTGCTGATGTCGATTGAGTTGATTCTGAATGCTGTGAACCTGAACCTGGTGGCGTTTTCGCGTATGTGGGGAGGGCTGCACGGGCAGGTGTTCGCGATCTTTGTTGTGGTGGACGCGGCGGCCGAGGCGGCTGTCGGGCTTGGAATCCTGATCGCCTTCTTCCGTAATAAGGAGACGATTAATGTGGATGAGATTGATTTGTTGAAATGGTGAGAACGCTGCGAGCTTCGAGCCGCGAGCTACGAGTTGGGCTTCTGGCTGCTGGCAAGCAACAGCCAACGACGAAGAGCGAACGACGAATGACCAACGACTGACGACATGTTCTTTCTTGACCACATCTGGCTGATACCGCTCTTCCCGGCCTTCGGGGCCGTGATGATGTTTTTCTTTGGCCGAAAGATGCAGAAGGCGGCGGTGAATGCCATCTGCGTTGGGGCGGTGGTGGTGGCGTTTGCGTTTGCTTGCGGTGCGGCCTGGCAATACACACAATTTGCGCACGGCACGGGACTGCCCTTCGAGAAAGTCCTCTACACGTGGCTGGGCAGCGGCGATGGGCACCTGAACTTCGTCAAACAAGACGGTACGCTGGCGAGCTTTCACGCCGACATCGGCTTCTTTCTCGACCCGCTCTCCACCATCTGGTTGTTGTTCGTAACCGGCGTGGGGATGCTGATTCACATCTACTCCACCGGATACATGGCGCATGAAGGCGGGTATTACCGCTTCTTCGGATACTTGAACCTGTTCATGTTTTCCATGCTCACACTCGTGCTGGCGAACAACTATGTGCTCATGTTCGTCGGCTGGGAGGGCGTGGGTTTGTGCTCCTATTTGTTGATCGGGTTCTACTTCCATCGCAAGTCGGCCAGTGATGCCGCGAACAAGGCATTCATCGTGAACCGCATTGGCGACGCCGGGTTCCTGCTCGGCATGTTCACGCTGGTGTGGTACCTCGGGTCGTTCCGCTTCATTGATATCAACGCCGCTGCCCGCAGCGGACACTTTCTGAAAGGCGATCCTATCCTGACTGCCGCCGCGTTGCTGCTGTTCGTCGGCGCGTGCGGAAAATCCGCACAGATTCCCCTTTATGTGTGGCTGCCGGACGCGATGGAGGGCCCGACGCCAGTTTCGGCGCTGATCCACGCCGCGACCATGGTCACGGCGGGCGTGTACATGGTGGCGCGCTCGAATGCGATCTTTGTGCTGGCGCCTACCGCCATGAAGACGGTGGCAATCATCGGCGCATTAACGGCGATCTTCGCGGCGTCGATTGGGTTGGTCCAGAACGACATCAAGCGTGTACTGGCCTATTCGACCGTCTCGCAGTTGGGATACATGTTCCTGGCGCTGGGCGTCGGCGCATTCGCGGCCGGTGTGTTCCACGTGTTCACGCACGCGTTCTTCAAGGCACTGCTGTTCCTCGGTTCGGGCTCGGTGATCCACGCGATGAGCGGCGAGCAGGACCTGCGGAACATGGGGGACCTGCGAAAACGCATCCCGACGACTTTCAAGACGATGTTCATCGCCACGCTGGCGATTGCGGGCATCCCGCCACTGGCGGGATTCTTCTCGAAAGACGAAATCCTCTGGCAGGCCTGGCGATCTGCGAACGGCAGCTTCCCGTATCTGTGGCTGATCGGATTTGCCACCGCGCTGATGACTGCGTTCTACATGGCTCGGCTCATTTTCTTAACGTTTTATGGCCAGCCACGGATGAGCCATGAAGTCGAGCACCACATTCACGAGTCGCCCAAATCCATGACCGGGCCCCTGGTGGTGCTGGCCGCATGTTCGGTTGTTGCCGGTTTCCTCGGAGTGCCGGCGAGCCTGGGCGGGTCGAATGGCTTCGAAAAGTTTCTCGCGCCGGTGTTCGAAAATCGCGCGGAGATTGCGAGTGCCGAGCCGTCGCCCGGGCCTGCCGGCGAAGAGGAGCACCGGAGCATGGAGTGGGCGCTGATGGCGCTTTCGGTGGCCGCGGCCGTCGTCGGTGGAGGCCTGGCATATCGCTACTACGCGAACGCTGGCAAGGATTATCCCGAGCCCATCGCCGTCAAGGCTCCACCGCTCTACACCGCGCTCTACAACAAGTGGTTCGTGGACGAGGCCTACGACTATGCCTTCACTGGACGCCGCAAAATCGGCGACGTCCGCCTGGGTGTGATGGGCGCGGGCGAAGCGTCTTCGTGGTTCGATGCGAACGTCATTGACGGCACCGTGAACGGCGCTGGCTGGAGTACCCGTGCCGTGGCCACGCTTTCGACTTGGTGGGACAAGTGGATCATCGACGGCCTGCTGGTGAATGGCCCGGCGATTCTCGCGCGGATGGGTTCTTATCCGGCGCGCCTGTTCGAGTGGGGCCTGGTGCAGTGGTACGCGCTGGTGATGGTGGCTGGATTGGTCGGGCTTGGATTCTATTACGTGTGGAAGTGAAGAAGCTTCTAGCTACTAGCCGCTAGCTTCAAGCAAACACATTCACGCAGCAGTCGAAACACTTTTTGATTTTGTCATCCCGAGCGGAGCGAGGGATCTGAAGTTGGTGGCACTGGCGGAACTGCAGATTTCTCGTCGCTGTAGCTCCTCGGAATGACAAGCATTGGATTTCGGGAGCATTAGCAATGGTGTCGAGCAGGAAATCTGGGTTGCTAGAAGCCAGTAGCTAGCAGCCAGAAGCTGACTTTATGCAGAATCACATACTCTCCATCATTCTGTTCACGCCGCTGCTGGGGGCGCTGGTCCTCCTGTTTGTGCCCAAGGAGAACAAGAACGCCATCCGCTGGATTGCGAATCTCTTCGCGCTGGGCGGGTTGCTGGTCTCGATCCCGCTGGTGCCGCTGTTCTGGGCGCAACGCTTCGAGGTGACCCCCACGCACTTCAAGTTCATCGAGGGCACGGTCAACAACTGGATTCCCTCGATCGGAGCGGGCTACGTTCTCGGCATTGACGGCATTTCGTTCCTGCTGATCATGCTGACCACGCTGCTGGGATGGATCTCGATCCTCTCTTCGTGGACGGCCATCGAAGACCGCGTGAAGGAATACTACATCTGGTTTCTCGTGCTGCAGACCGGCATGCTGGGCGTCTTCATGGCGCTCGATTTCTTCTTATTTTTCGTTTTCTGGGAAGCGATGCTGGTGCCGATGTACCTGCTGATCGGCATTTGGGGCGGCCCGCGCAAGCTTTACGCCGCGATCAAGTTCTTCCTGTACACGCTGCTGGGTTCGGTGCTGATGCTGCTCGGCATTTTGTTCCTGTACTACCATCACCACGCGGTTACGGGCGTTTTCACCTTTAGTATCCCAGCGCTCTACCAGACCGCGCCCCAGATTCCATTCCACTACGCGATCTGGCTGTTCCTGGCTTTCTTCGTTGGATTCGCCATCAAGGTCCCGATGTTCCCGTTCCACACCTGGCTGCCGGATGCGCACGTGGAGGCGCCGACCGCGGGCTCGGTCATCCTGGCTGGGGTTTTGCTGAAGATGGGAACGTACGGGTTCGTTCGCTTCTCGTTGCCGTTCTTTCCGCAGGTGCTGTCGAGTCCCGAACGGTTCCTGAACATGACGACGCGCGGGTGGATGGTCGGGCTCTCGATCGTCGGCATCATCTACGGGGCGCTGGTTTCGCTCATGCAGAAAGACATGAAGAAGCTGGTGGCGTACTCCTCGGTCAGCCACCTCGGCTTCTGCACGCTGGGAATCTTTGCGCTGAACCCAGCGGGACTGAGTGGATCGGTCTTGCAGCAGATCAACCACGGCATTTCGACCGGCGCGCTCTTCTTGATCGTCGGCATTCTCTATGAGCGGCGGCACACGCGTGAGATTTCCGAGTATGGCGGGATTTCGAATGTCATGCCGGTGTACGCAACCATCACCATGATTATGTTCCTGTCGTCGATGGGCCTGCCCCTGCTGAATGGCTTCGTCGGCGAGTTCACGATTCTGCAGGGGGCATTCACGGAGAACTGGAAATGGGCCGCATGGGCGGCACCCGGAGTGGTTCTGGCGGCGGCTTACTTGCTCTGGCTCTACCAGCGCGTGTTCTTTGGGACGGTGACCAATCCAAAGAACGAAAAGCTGCATGATCTGACGCCGCGCGAGATCCTGACGTTCGTGCCGCTGATCATCATGGCGTTCTGGATCGGCCTGTATCCGAAGCCGTTCTTTGAGATCCTGGAGCAACCGGTGAACCAGATTGTGCAGATGGCTCGTCCCGGCTATCCGAACCCGAACGCCGCGGTGAACGCGCAAGCCGTGCCAGCCAAGGCCGCAGAAGAGCCCGAGATGGTGATCCGCAAGGAAGGGAACTCGCGGTGAACAACCTGTCCCAATATCTCGGCGGGATGGACTACCTGCTCATGCTCCCGATGCTGGAGCTGACCATTTTTGCGCTCGGCATCCTGATGATTGACCTGATGCTGCCGCCGCAATGGAAGTGGATGAACGCGGTGTCCGCGCTGGTGGGAGTGGTGTTTGCGGCGGTCAGCGTAGGCCGCATCCAGTCGCACCTGATCGGCGGCGGGCGCGGGAGCTTTTATCAGCTGGGACTGATGAACACGGTGCTGGTGGACCGCATCGCCATCTATTTCTTCTATCTGTTTCTGGTGGGGACGGCGATTGCCATCGTCATGTCGGTGCGGTACCTCGAAATCGAGGACGAGCATCATGGCGAGTTCTATGCGCTGATGCTGCTTTCGGTAGTCGGCATGATGTGCATGGCTGCCGGGCTCGATATTGTGCTGATCTTCATCGGCCTGGAGTTGATGGCGATTTCCACGTACATCCTGGTCGGATTTCTGCGGCGCGACCGCCGGTCGAATGAAGCGGCGCTGAAGTACCTGCTGCTGGGAGCGTTTTCGTCGGGCATCTTTGCCTACGGATTGTCGCTGCTTTACGGATTGACGGGCAGCACGAACCTGGGAGTCATCCGGAATGCGGTGGGGAGGATGGATCCTCACAATCCCGTGCTGATCATCGCGCTGCTTACAACCATGGTGGGCCTGATGTTCAAGATTGCCGCCATCCCGTTCCACCAGTGGGCGCCGGACGCGTACGAAGGCGCTCCTACTAGCATGACGGGGTTCATGTCGGTGGCGGTGAAGGCGGCGGCGTGGGCGATGCTGATCCGAATCCTGCTGCTGGGATTGTTTCCGCTGCGGGCCGTCTATGCGCCGATGCTGGTGTTTGTGGCGATTGCCACCATGACCGGCGCCAACTTCGCCGCGCTCACCCAGACCAACACGAAGCGGCTGCTGGCATATTCGTCTATTGCGCACGTCGGCTACATGCTGCTGGCTCTGGTGGCGGTGGCGACGGCGGAGCCGGGGAGTCCGGGGTTTAACGATGGCCTGAAGGGAATCCTGGTTTATCTGCTGGTGTACACCTTCATGAATCTGGGTGCGTTCGCGGTGATCACTTCACTGCGGCACCGCAATGTGATTGGCGACGAACTGGACGATATTGCCGGTCTCTACCAGCGCCAGCCGGTGGAAGCCGTGCTGATGCTGTTCTTCCTGTTGTCGCTGGCGGGCATCCCGCCGATGGCCGGCTTCCTGGGAAAGTACTACATCTTCCTGAGCCTGATCGAAACTGGCCACTACGTGCTGGCATCGCTGGCGGTGCTCTACGCGCTATTCGGGCTTTACTACTATCTGAAGATTGCGAACGCCATGTTCATGCGCCAACCGATGGAGAGTGGGCGGCTACCGGTTAGTTTGGGGATGCGCTTTGCTCTGGGAGTGTGCGCGCTGGCGACGATCGTCATCGGAGTCTATCCAGAGCCGTTTATTCGGAGCGTCAACTGGGCGCTGGGGATTGCGCAGTCGCCACATGTGGCGGCGATGATGAAGTGAAGCTTCGAGCTACAGGCTGGCCCAGATCAGCCGATCTCTATGGATTGTCATCCCGAGCGAAGCGAGGGACCTGCAGTCCCCGGCCAAAATGCAGATCCCTCGCTTCGCTCGGGATGACAAGTTTTTAACTGTATCGCTTGCTCGCAGCCCTCAGCCCGCAGCAGCGGTTGTCTGCTCGTCGCTCGCAGCTCGCGGCTGAAGTACAATCCTCCCGATGCCCGATCCGCCCAAGCCGCCGCAGAAGAAAGATCCGCTGGTTTCGCTGGCGCGCTATTCAGAAATCGGGTTCATCATTCCAGCGGCGGTCGTGCTCGGTTTCGTTCTCGGCAAACTTGCGGATTACTGGCTGCACACCAAATGGCTCTACCTGGTCGGCTTGTTGTTTGGGGCGGTGGTGGGGTTCACGCAGATGATCCGCATGGCCTTCTCGGCCTTCAAGGATGACTAGCCAGCCGAATCCGGAAGCTTCGGCCGAAAGCCCGGAGGCGGAGTCGTTCTATTCCCGCGCGATGCCTCGCATGCTGCGCACCATGCTGATCGTGAGTGTGCTGCTGCTGGGCCCAGTCTTCTGGTTCTACGGATGGGCGGGGATGATCGGAGTGGCGGCCGGGTCCGCGGTTTCCTATGTCAATTTTCGGGCGTTGGCGAGCGGCGTGGAAGGGCTGACCGACCGCATCGTCAACCAGCAAAGCAAGGAAAAGGGCCGCGTCATCGTGTTCCGGTTTCTGGTGCGCTACGGGTTGGTGGCAATCGTTGCGTATGCTATCTTTGAAAGTTCCGCAGTGGCTTTTCGCGGGTTTCTGTGGGGTCTGTGCCTGCCGGTAGCGGCCATGATGGTCGAGGCGGGGGTCGAGGCCTACGTAGCGTTTCGACGCGAGTAGCTGTGAGCTTCGAGTTACAAGCTTGAAGCAAAACAATCTTGGAGTTTAAAGCTTGCGGCCCGAAGCTCGTGGCGCGCAGCTGGTTCTAATCGCATGGAGCAACTGGCATTTACCGCGCTTTTGAACCGCCTTTTCGGCGGGCTCGTGCTGTCGGTGTTGACGGCGCTGCACATTCACCCCAAATATCCTGCGACGCCGATCCCGAACAGCGTCGCCATGGAAATCCTGGTAGTGCTGCTGCTGACCGCGTTTTTCGTCGCCGTGCGCATGCGGCTTTCGGTGGAGCGTCCTGGAGGCTTGCAGCACACCATGGAGGGGATCTACGGGTTCGTCGACAACCTGGCCCAGGAAACAATCGGGCATCATTCGGCGAAGTTTGTCCCGTACCTGATTGCGCTGGGAATATTTATTCTGAGCTGCAATCTGATCGGCCTGGTTCCGGGACTGGAGTCACCGACCGCAATTCCAACTGTGCCTCTGGGGTGCGCGCTGCTGACCTGGTTCTACTATCACTATCAGGGAGTGCGGGCGAATGGCCCGATCGGATATCTGAAGCACTTTATCGGGCCGCAGGATAAGGACATGCCGTGGGTGGTGCGCCTGATGCTGCCGCTGCTGCTGTTTCCCATCGAGATATTCAGTCACGCCGCGCGCGTCATGTCGCTGACCATCCGTCTGTTCGCGAACATGTTCGCGGGCGAAATGGTCACACTGGTGTTTTTCTCACTGATACCGCTGGGTATTCCGATCATCTTCGAGGGATTGCATATCGGGGTGTCGTTTATCCAGACGTACATTTTTTTGCTGCTTGCCTGCGTGTATCTGGGAGAGGCGACGGCGCATGAACACTAAACTCAGGTCGCAGTTGACAGGTGGCGGGTCGCAGGACAGTCCATACGAGCAAAGGGTTTTCCTGCGACCTGCGATCTGCCAACTATCACCTGCCTTCAGCGTGAGGGCGCCGGCTCTGAGAGCACGGCGTCAACCACCCACTGGCGGCAATTCATAAAGGAGAAGCAAATGCGGAAAATCGGGTTGTTGTTCTTGATGTTGATGATCAGTTCTATTCTGGCGGTTCCGGCGTTCGCGCAGGGGGGCGGTACGGCTTCCTCGACGAACTGGGTAGCGATCACTTCGGGTTTTGCGATTGCGTTGGCGGCCGGCCTGGCAGCGCAGGGCCAGGGCAAAGTGGCCTCGGCGGCTTGCGAAGCGCTGGGACGCAATCCCGCGGCGCGTCCTGGCATTCAGCTGGCGCTGATTCTGGGCCTGGCATTCATTGAGTCGCTGGTGTTGTTCACGCTGGTGATTATTTTCGTCAAAGTCGCGTAGGACAGGAGTTCGTAGTTCGTGAAAAAGGGTCTCTGCCTGGCAGAGGCCTTTTTCTTTGCGGTCCAGCTTATTCCGTAGAGACGCGGATTGCCGCGGCTCCGGCAGCGAAGCCGCGTCTCCACTCTGATTTCGGGGCGAACGAAAGGTCCGAAGCTGATGACGGAAGGGTGAAAGCTGAGAACTGAGAACTGAGAACTGGGTCCTACCCTTTGCGTTCGCCGTCCCATTCCGTGGCGCGGTTTTCCGGGGCTCGTTGGATGGCTTCGACCAGCACGCGGCGGAGGCGGTAGCGGCTGTCGAGGTCCATGTGGACGATCTCGAAGCCGACTTCGTTGACGCGGGCGCGGCGCAGCAAAACCTGGCCGCGGATTTTCTTCACACCTACAGAAATCTCAAGATTGGCTTCCGAGCCAACGCGCAGATTGTCGCTGCGCGTGCCCATGCCGCCGCCCAGGCTCAACTCGCGCATCACCAGGTTGGACTTGCCCCAGGAACTGCTCAGGGAGGCGCTGAAAGTGCGCGGCAGGATAATGCGTTCGTAGCGGCGCTGCCGTACCCAGGGGCAGGCGGGTGCCGGATCGAGCGGCGCAACAGCCAGTTCGGCGGCGTCCAGACTGGTGTCGGCCAGAACCTGCGAACCAAAGCGCGGATCGATCTTGGCCAGCGCCTGGGCCGCGGCGATGCGCAGTTCGCGGTGCTGGCTGTATTTCCACATTTTCTTGTCTTCCACGATCGAGCGCAGCGCGGGAACGGCTTCGGTTTCGCGCATGCGGCCGAGGGATTCGATGGCCTTGAGTTGTACAAAAGGCGAGCGCGACTGGGTTTCGCCGGAACTGGCCAGGGTGATCAAACTGGCGCTGGCCGTGCGGTCCAGGCTCATCCCGATTTCGTCGATGGTCTCGGGCAAAATCAGCGGGTCGAGCAGTTCCAGCAATTCGAGCAAAGTGCGGCCCCGGTCGGGAGCGGCGCCATAAGCGATCTGGCGCACAATCACATCCTGGTAAAACCGGTTGCACTGGGGAATGCGCGAAGGCAGCAGTTCGAGCAGCGTGGTGACGCTGAGGCGGCTCAGCAGTCCCACCGTCGAAGATGCCTGACGGGGCTGGCCGGTGCGCAAGAGTTCGCGCAGATCGGCGATGGCGGGCTGTCCCAGTTCCGAGACCAGTTCCACCACCCGATCGCATTCCACGCGCTTGTGGGAACGGAAGAACCGGTCCGCCAGTTGTTCCACCGCGGCTTGCGGAAGCTGTTGCAGAACGGTGATCAGTTCCTCCGGGACAACTGTGGCGGTGATGGCCTCTTCGATCATCTCGGGAAGGCGGTTTTCGATGCCTACGCGCTGCCGTAGGTCCTGCACGAGCTGAGGCCGGTATTTGGCCACACCATCCAGGGCGGTGCAGATTTCGGCAATTGCCACATAGTTCTTGCGGGAGCAGGATTCCTGCCCGAAGCGGGTGAAGGCCGCGCTCAACAGGCTCTGGATCTCGCTGTCGGTTTCATGAGCGATCTTCTCGCCGATCCTGGCAATCGCGTTGGGCATCGCTTCGCCGCCGGTACTGGAGTAAAGGTCGGCAAGCTGCGCCAGCCCGATCGCGGTCTTGCGCCGGGGCTCCAGTTCCTTGGCGTCGAGGCAACTGGTGTAGTTGGCCAGAACCTTGGCTGCCAGTTCGGTGTCACTGCGTTCCAGCAGGAGTTCCACGAATTGACGAATGTTGCGCGGCGGCACGCAGGCGGCCTCGCCGGAGAGCAGCACGCTTTTCTTGCCGGCCTCGGGAACCTCGGCCCAGAACATGCGGTCCAGAATGTCAGCGTGCGAATCCGCCAGGATGCCGGCCTTGGACATCTTGTCTTCCTGAACCTTCAGGATCTGGCGCAGGGTGTCCATTTGCCGGCTCATGTGCTCCATCATCTGATGGACGGCATTCACTTTCACTTCGCCCTTCGAATAGCGGTCGAGGGCGAATCGGATCGCCATATGCTCGGCTGCTTTCATCAGCAGCGGAGTGTCGGACTGCTCACCTTTGGTCGTAACCTGACCTGACAGGCTCTCCAGCAGCGAGGCCAGGTTCAGCTTGGCGCTCTCGGGTGCCTTGCTGAGTTCGGCCTTCAACTCTTCCGGGCCGGCATTGGGATCCTGCGCCACTTGTCCGAAGTGGGTGAGCATGCGGATCGCCTGAATCACTTCTTCTTCCTGCAGCGGGACTGTGCCGCCGGCCCAGATTCCGCCGCCGCCGCTTCCGGTTCCGCTTCCTCCACCCCCGCGAATCGGGATGTTGGGTACGGTGCCCAAAGGCGCTCCGCCCGGTTCGCCCGAGCCTCCCGACGTAGCGCCCTGGGCGGCGGCAATCAATTGCAGCATTTTCTGCGGATCGTTCAGCCACTCCTTGAATTCGGGCCCGAGCGCCTGGGCAGCGAGTTGGGCGGCGATCGAGATTTCTCCGGTGGCCGGGTCCGCCGCCACGAACTTCACTTCGTTAATTTTGATGGAAGAATTCTTGTTGTCGCCCAGCGTTTCCTTGATCTGCTTGGCGAAGTCCTGCGCTTTCGATCCGCCCATGGCGAAGGCGCGGACCAGGCGAGTGAAGTCTTCGAGCGTGACCTTGTTGGAAAAATGAATGCTGGCCAGGCTGGCCGCGGTCAGCAGTTGCGCAAAGCTGCGCTCCGCCTGCCCTGGCTCCAGAGGAATGCCATCGAGCAACAGTTTATTGTCGGCGACACCCAGCACAAATCCGCCATCGCCGGTCTTCGGCAGAGACTGCTGCAATTCCGTCCACGTCACCTGAAACTGGCCGTCGGTGCGCTTGTGGTTCACGCCATACAGACGGGTGTACTTCACCAGAATGTTCAGGCTGTGAATAAACGAGCGGGCTGATGCGTTGCGGGCCGCCTCGGTTTGTGAACCGGTCGAAATGGCGCGTCTCCTGTGGAGTGAAGAGCTTGCCCATAAAGCCTAAGCTGGAAAGTGACCTATTGCACGATTACGGAAGTAATGGACCTGTCGCGGTCGTTCTACTCCCACCGGCGCCCCCTTTGTCCAGATTCCTGTCCCTGGGATCGCCCTGCGATACACTGTTGGAAAATGGCAGGCCAACCATCCTGATGCAGATCCGGGTTCTATTTTTCGGGGTCCTGAAAGACCTTGTCGGATGCCCCACGGAAATTGTGGAACTTCCCGAAGGAGCCAGGCTGCAGGAACTGCTGGCTCGCTATGCTGGAAAATTTCCGCGGGTGCGGGAAATGTTGCCGGCGGTGGCGCTTTCGGTGAACCAGGAATATTCCAAGGGAGACCGGGAGTTGCGAGCCGGGGACGAGGTGGCGCTGTTGCCCCCGGTGAGCGGGGGCGCCGGAGAGGCCGGGATTTCGGCGAGGGGAGCAGACTGCCCGGTCCGGATGGTGCGCGAGCCGATCGCGACCCAGTCCGTGCTCGATCGTGTGAAGCTACCCGAAGATGGCGCGGCGGTGGTTTTCGAGGGAGTGGTTCGCAACAACACCCGCGGTCGCCGGACCTTATACCTGGACTACGAAGCCTACGAGGCCATGGCTCTGAAACAAATGGATGCGCTCGTAAAGGAGGCCCGGTCGCGATTTGCGATTCGCGAGGCCGCCATCGTGCACCGGCTGGGCCGGCTGGAAATAGGCGAAACGAGTGTGCTGATCGTGGTGGCCTCGGCGCACCGCGGTCCTGCCTTTGAGGCCGGCCGCTGGCTGATTGACACGCTCAAGAAGACGGTTCCCATCTGGAAGAAGGAATACTTCGAGGACGGGGCGGTGTGGGCAGACGGGGAGCCGTTTCCGCAAGAAATTCCGCGCGCCGGGGGCACGATCGAGCCGCCGGCCGCATCTAAGTGAGCGTCCACATGAAGCGACTCCTTCTGGCCGTGTTTTGCTGCGTGGTCCTCCGTGTGTGCGTGGCTCAGGAGTCCGAAGGCACGCTCAAGGTAGACGTCAAACTGGTCAACGTCTTCGTCACGGTTACCGACGCGCATGGCGCTCCGGTCGCCAATCTCGAAAAAGAAAACTTCGCCCTGAAAGAAGACGGCAAGGAGCAGAAGATTGCGGTGTTCACCCGGGAATCAGCCCTTCCTTTGTCCATTGTGCTGGGTGTGGATACCAGCCTGAGCACGAAGAAGGACCTGCCGCTGGAGCTGATTTCGGCGCGCAAGTTTGCCGCGACCATTCTGCGCCCGCAGGACGCAATGTCGCTGTACCAGTTCAGCGAGGTGGTGAGAGAGCTGGTGCCGTTCTCTTCCGATCTGAAAAGGATCGAATCCGGAATTGACCGGATCCGGAACGGGGCGGCGACCGCCCTCTATGACATGGTGTACCTGGGTTCGCACGCGCTGAGCGCACGGCAGGGAAGAAAGGTGATGGTGGTGATCACCGATGGCGGGGACACGGTCAGCCAGGTGGACTACAAGGAGGCGCTGCGCACGGCCCAGGAAGCGGAGGCGATCATCTACAGCATCATCATCGTTCCGATCCAGGCGAGCGCGGGCCGCGATACCGGCGGAGAGCATGCGCTCATCACGATTTCCACGGATACGGGCGGCAAGTATTACTACGCCAGTTCGCTGCCCGAACTGGACGAGGCCTTTCGCAGGATCAGCGACGAGCTGCGCACCCAGTATTTGCTCGCCTACTATCCCTCGCAGCGGTACTCCGATTCGGACTTCCGCCGGATCCAGGTGAATTTGGTCGGCACCCCGGCAGGGGCTTCGGAACAAGCGCGCTATCGGGCGGGATATTTCACGTCGAAGTCGTCGTTTTGAGACACGGTTTTGGCACCCGCCGTCGCCCGGCCCCATGCAGCTTTCGAAATAACCCGTCGCATCTAGTAAGATTGTTGTTTCAATCGCAGTGAAAATTGAGACCTGAAGGCGCAGGATCGTCCCAGGATTCTGCCAAGGATAGGTGGCGCTTTGTTGAACCGGTCTGTCTTGCGTGCGATTACGCAATCGTCCTGTCTGCTGATTTTTGTCGTTCTGGTTGCTCTTGCCGGGCCCCTGCTGGGTCAAGACGAGGAGGCTGCCACCACCGGTACCGTTCATGGCACGGTTCGAGACGCTGACGGCAATCCGGTGGCCAACGCACGGGTGCTGGTTCGCTCCAAAGCGGTCCAGACCACCACCGTGACCCGCTCCGGCAAAGACGGTACGTTCGTTTCGGAACCCCTGCCACCGGGCGAATACACGGTGCTGGTGGAAGGCCGGAATCTTCACACCGGGGAAGCGACGGTCAAGGTTCAGGTAGGTGCGGCGGCTACCGCGGACTTCAAGCTTGAGCCCATCAATCCCGGGCCGGTGCGGGTCGAAAGCAGACTCCCGGGCGAGACGGTAGACACGCTTCCGATCAATGGCCGGAACTACCTCGATCTGGCCCGGACTGACCCTGGCATTCAGGTACTGGACGGAGCAATTCTCGATCCGGGGAAGAGCGGGTTTCAGCCACTCTCGATCAATAGCAGCCTGGGACGCACCACGCACTACGATCTCGATGAAGTCGAGGCGATGGACGAGACTCGCGGGACGGTTGTCCAGAACCTGCCCGCCGAGGCTGTGCGCGAAGTGATCGTCACGCGCAGCATGCCGGAAGTTTTCCAATCGTTGAATTCAGCGGGAGCCGTCCGGGTAAGCACTCGATCCGGCGAGGACGAGTGGCACGGCAACCTGTTTGGTAACTATCGCGACCGGCGCGCCGGGCTGGCCGGGTTTCCATCGGGCGATCCGAAGTACAGCCGTCAGCACTATGGGTTTGGGGTTGGCGGGGCAGTGATCAAAGACAAGGCGTTTCTATTTCTGAGTGGCGAGCGCATCAAGCAAGATGGGCAACTCCCGGTGTACCAGGGATTCCCGTTCAACTTCCTGAGCAGCCGGGACGCCACATTGCGCGAGAACATGCTGACTGCGCGGCTGGATTACAACTGGTCCGAAAACGCGAAGTGGTTTGCTCGCGTCAGCTACGACAACGCCAGCCAGATCGGACCGGCAAACAGCCTGGCGGCGCTGCGCGACCAGGTCAACGTGCCCTCCGTCGTTTTCGGAATGGACTGGAATCACGGACGCTTTGCGCACAGCGGGCGCTTCGGCTACCAGAAGCTGGTGAACGCCATCAATCCGGATTTCGGCCGCGGCGCGCTGATCTTCGCCGACGCTCCGTTCCATCAGCAGATTGGATCGTTTGAGACTGGGCCCAGCGTTGCGGGGCCTCGACAGACGATTCAGCGCGATCTCTTCGGCCGTTACGATGGCCGCACTCCGTTCCGCGAAAATCACACGCTGCGCTTCGGCGGAGCGATTCACCATATCACCCAGGGTGATTTCTACACGCCCGGGGCCTTCGGACCTTCGGTGACAAGTTCCAATGGGGTGGATGTAATCGATGCGATCAACACCAATCCCACCTTCCCAGCTCTCATCCCGGGCGATCCGCGCGGGCCTGCCGATAATCCACTGAACTACCCGGTGGGCACGATCACGATCTTCAACGGGCTGGGAAGTTTCAGCGAACACTCGGCGTTCAACCGGTCCACTGGCGGGCATTCCGACGATCGGATCGAACTCTACGCGGCCGACACTTTCAAGCTCTATCCAAACCTCAACATTACGGTTGGCGTGAACTATGTGCACGATACCGGGCGCACGAATAGCGATCTCGCGCCGCTCCCGTGCTCCGCGATCAACCCGGCGATTGTAGCGCCCTGTTCGGGTGACAGTCTGATCCTTGACCAGTTCGGAAATATTCCCGGGCTCGGGAAAAGAGTGGACCAGCCCAAATGGAATTTTTCTCCGCAGGCCGGTGTTGCGTGGGATCCAGGGAGGAACGGCAAGACCGTGGTGCGCGCCGGCGGCGGCATGTTCTTCGACAATTTCCTGCTGCAGAACGCGTATCAGGACCGCATCAGCCGGCTGTCGAGCGGGCAGTATTTTCGCAGCCTGAACGTGTGTCCGACCGGGACGGTGCTGTTCCCTGACGGTTCGAAGGTGAGCAATGTGGACGAGTTGGATATTGCGACGCAAATCTGCGGGCAGCCGATCGGGAATGTGGCGACGGCGATCCAGGATCTGCAATCGCAATTCCTGGCTGCACAGTCGGCGGCTACCGGTCCGAACGTGTACTCGCTGGCCAACAGCCTCTCCAATTTTGGCGGCATGCTCGCGCCCAATTTCCGCACGCCGCGGGTGCTGCACATGAGCGCTGGAATTCAGCACCAGTTCGGTGAGCACGGCGTGCTGACGGTCGATTACCTTCGCCAGATCGGCACGCAGTTCCCGCTGGGGATCGATACGAATCACGTGGGGGATGCGAAATATCTGACGGATGGAAGTAATCCGGACGTTACCCAGAATACTTACAAGGCGGAATTGGATGCGATCAACGCAACGCTGCTCGCGAATCCCGCTTCGGTTGGGTGCACTCCGGCTAAGTCCGCGGGGAGCAGTTCGCTGACCGCGGTCAACTGCTATCTCGATGCCGTGCCCTCGGCCAGCATTACCGATTTCGCCCGCCAGGGACTGGATTCCTCGAACGCCTACTGTGGCCCAGTTCCGTGCGCGGTGCTCGGGTTGCGGCCTGCAGCCTTCGGCGGAATCAATCCGGCGGTGGGATCGAACGTCATGTTCTTCCCGACCGGGCGCTCCAAGTACCAGGCTGTCCACGTTGCGTTCAAGACCGGGGGCGGACTCCCGGTTCACGCCGTGCGGCACGTCGATCTGGCCGTCTCCTACACCTACTCGAAATACGAAAGCAACGTCGCGGCGGGCGACGGCAGCGGCGGGGATTTTTCGTTGCTGAGCGTGGCCGAGGACTACAGAAGCCCGCACGTTGGCCACTTCGGACTCTCCGGGCTGGACCGCCGCAACCAGTTCACGATTGCGCCGTCTTTCGATTTGCTCCACGGACTGAAGCTCTCGCTGATCGCGCAGATGCTGTCGCCACTCTCGACCAGCGCGCGCCTTCCACAACTCGACGGCGGCGGCGTTGCCGGCGAGATTTTCCGGACCGATGCCACCGGCGACGGAACGGTCGGCGATCTTCTGCCCGGAACGAAAATCGGAGGTCTCGGTGGCTACTCGGGCAGCAGCCTGAGCAGCGCCGTCGGTTTCTACAACAGCAACTACGCGGGAAGGCTGACCTCGGCCGGACAGCAACTGGTGAATGCCAATTTGTTCACGTCGAGCCAGCTTTCCAGGCTGAATGCTCTGTATCCTGCCCTTCAGCCCGTGCCCACGAACGCGGCGCAGGCGACCTGGCTCAAAACCGTTGATCTGCGCTTGAGTTGGCCGATACGGGCGGGAGAGCGAGTCAGCATCGAGCCCACGGTCTCAGCGTTCAACGTCCTCAACTTCGCCAACTTCGGCGGCCCAGGGCGATTGCTGGGCGGGGTGTTGAACGGCTCCCCCGGAAGTTCTCTGAACAATTCCACTTCGTCGAGCATCTGCGGCGCCAACGCAGGTTTGTGCACGGCCCGCCTGGATCGGATCGTCGCCGGTTCCGGGACTTATGGGATGGGCGCTCCCCGGCAAGTGGAGTTTGGAGTGAAGATCGTTTTCTGAAGTCGGTCCGGGGTTGTCCCGGCGCGCGGATGGAATCGGGTACAAGG